>JAESFM010000121.1_pt1 | contig 32360 bp, 36 predicted proteins | sample 9266171 | NCBI WGS metagenome assembly JAESFM01 (sample SAMN14505069, study PRJNA617099) | algae metagenome | isolation source: Hassallia sp. WJT32-NPBG1 and co-occurring heterotrophs from well developed... | place: USA: Mojave Desert, Joshua Tree National Park, California | collected 2006-06-22 | reverse complement strand
GACAGTGAGCGGCGTGTTGAAAGGCCTGCCACTAATGTGGAATGTGAAGAAGGAGGGGTGAATACCGTCAGCCCGATGCCGACTTAAAATGATCCTTGCCAGCCGTGCGTCGGCCGCCCGAGTTTGGCCGAAAGCGGACTGGCGGCTTTCGGGTGTTCGAAGCGGCGCAACCGACGCTACTGGCCGCCAGATCGATCGGTGGCCTGAAATTGGACCACCCTCTACACTGCTTCGAGCGTCTGGATGGTGAGATCAGGATCTAGCGGATCTCGGCAGCGCCCGGCCCGGCCACTGCCGGCCCCCAGGACTGACCGCACCGGCTCGGAGCGGCACCACCACCGATCTATTGGCTACCGCCCGGTGCTGAGCATTGCCTGGACCCGCCGCGCTAGGGTGTCGAGCTCAAATGGTTTGCCGATCACCTCGACCCCGGCCGGCAGCGTCGAGCCCGCGTAGCCGGTGATGAACAGCACCGGCAGCCGCGGGACCCGCTCGCGCGCCGCCTCGGCCACCTGCCGCCCGTTCATCCCGTTCGGCAGGCCCACGTCAATGACCAGCAGATCCAGGTCTGGGGAACCCTGCAGGAGCCGCAGCGCCGACGTTCCGTCCGCGGCCTCCAGCACTCGGTAGCCCAGCTCGCGGAGCCGCTCGGCGGCCGGCCCGCGCACCGCCTCCTCGTCCTCCACCAGCAGTACCGTCTGTCCCGCGCCGGCCCGTTCCAGAGCCGGAGCCGGCGCTTGATGCCCGGTCACCTCTGCCCGTTCCTGCCTCGGCAAGTAGAGGCGCACGGTCGTACCTTGCCCGGGCGCACTCTCCAGCCGGACGAGTCCGTCGGACTGCCGCACGAAGCCGTAGACTTGGCTCAGCCCCAGCCCGGTTCCCTGGCCCACCGGCTTGGTGGTGAAGAACGGCTCGAAGACGCGCTCCAGCACCTCCGGTCGCATCCCCTCCCCGGTGTCCGTGACTGAGATCACCACGTAACCGCCGGGCGCCGCACCTTCCTGGTCTGCGATGTCCGCCGCGGACAGCTCGGTGTCCGTCGTGCCGATCGTCAGTCGCCCGCCCTCGGGCATGGCGTCGCGCGCGTTGATGCAGAGGTTCAACAGCGCGCTCTCAAGCTCGTTGGCGTCGCACAACACGCTCCCGGTGCCGCCGTGCAGGTCGAGTTCCACCTTGACCCCGGGTCCCACCGTGCGGCGGAGCAGGTCCGCCATACCCGCGACCAGCCCGTCCGGGCCGATCGCCTTCGGGTCGAGTCGTTGCCGCCGCGCGAAGGCCAGCAGGCGCCGTGTCAGCCCCGCCGCCCGGCCCACCGCCTCGCGCGCCATGTCCAGGTAGCGTCCGGCCTCCCCGGCGCGGCCCTGCACGATCCGGCGCCGTGCCGTCTCCAGGCAACTGGCGACGCCCTGGAGCATGTTGTTGAAGTCGTGCGCGATGCCGCCCGTGAGCTGGCCCACGGCTTCCATCTTCTGGGCTTGCCGCAGCGTCTCCTCGGCGCGGGCGCGCTCGGCCGTCTCGGTCCGCAGGGCGTCCAGCGCGTGGGCCAGCTCCATCGTGCGCTCCGCTACGAGCGCCTCCAGCTCCTCGCGGCCGCGGGCCAGCACCTCGCGGGCGCGCACCTGGTCATCGATGTCGGTCGAGGTACCGAACCACTCGATGATGCGGCCCGCCTCGTCGCGCATCGGCACGGCGCGGCTCTGGAACCAGCGATAGGTGCCGTCCTCGGCACGGCGCGTGCGGTGCTCGACCGAGAACAGCCCGCTCGCCTCCGCCGCAGCCCAGGCCGCCATCGTCGCCGCGCGGTCGTCGGGGTGGACGGCCTCGAGCCAGCCGAGGCCCAGGCTCTCCTCCTCCGACAGGCCGCTATAGGCGATCCATTGCGGACTGCCCCAGGTGCGCTCGCCCGAGGTGCGCGAGCGGAACACGAAGTTGGGGATGCTCTCGGCGAGGGTCCGGAAGCGGTTCTCGCTCTCGCGCAGGGCTGCCTCGACGGCGCGGCTCCCGGTCCGGTCGCGCAGGATCTTGAGGTAGCCGAGCAGCGTGCCGGCGCCGTCGCGCATCGGCGTCATCAGCCCACTGGCCCAGAACCGGGAGCCGTCCCGCCTGAGGTGCCAGCGCTCATCCGCCGCGCGGCCCTGCTCCCGCGCGCTGCGCATCTCGGCCTCCGGCGCCTCGGCCGCCAGGTCCTCGGGTGTCCAGATCACCTCGGCGCTCCGGCCGAGGATCTCCGCCTCGTCCCAACCCAGGATGTTGCGCGCGCCAGCATTCCAGCCGGTAATGCGCCCGTCCAGGCCGGTGGTGATGATAGCGAAGTCGGTGGCGCTCTCCAGAATGAGCCGCAGGCGCTGCTCACCCGCGTGGTGCGCCGCACGGCTTTCGGTCAGCTCAGCATTGACGAGGCGGAGCGCCGAGTTCGCCTGCTCCAGTGTACCAAGCGCAAGACGATCGGCAGTGCCGGCAGAGGCCCGGTCCTGAGCCCGTGCGCGACCGACGTCGCGTTCTGCTCCCACGATCGACGTCGCGGCTTGGTGGCCTTTGAGTTGGGCGCGTAGAGCGGTATTCTCCGCCTCCAGGGCAGCGATCCGGGCGCGGAGGTCGCTGTCGTCGGAATGGGCGGATTCTCGGGTGGACATGCCGGGTTTCCTTCCAGCGGACCCGGAGGTCACAAAAGACCAGTTTCCTGGAACGGAGGCTGCCCGGGAGCGCGGCCGGGCGAGTCGACCCTCGCGCACTATGGACATGCCAGCAGACGGTCGAACTGGTTCCGGACCAGCCGGTAGCAGCCGCAGGCGGCCCGCTCGAGCCCGGCATGGTCCAGCACCACCGTCTTACCCCTGCCAGACCATATGAATCCGGCCTCCTGCAGCGCGCCGATAGTGGTTGTGATGCCCGAGCGGCGAACGCCCAACGCCGCCGACAGCGTATCATGGGTGAGCGGCATCTCGGGGCCTTCGGCCCGGTCACACGCTGCCAGCAGCCAGCAAGCACAACGTTCGGGCAGGTGGTGGCGGCCGTTGCAGGCCCCGGTCTGGGCGATCTGGATGACGAATGCATCCAGGTAGCACAGGCAGCGCTCACGCAGGGCCGGCACGCTGCCCAGGAGGCGTCGGAAGCACGCGACCGGCATCCGCAAGGCCGAGCCGGACATCTGAACCCTGGTGTGATGGAAGGCGATCGGGCGGTCGCTGATCACGGAAGCGACGCCGGCCATGCCCTCCCGGCCGATCATGCCCACCTCGATGCCCACATCGTCGGCTCCAGTGTCCGCCACCAACGACACCACACCTTGCTCGACGAAGTAGACGTGCTCGATCACCTCGCCGGGCCCGAACAGGGTCTGATCACCGACCAGCCCCACCAGGGTGAGGTGCGGCCGCAGGTTGTCGAAATCGCTCTGCGCCAGCGCGGCGAGCAGCCGGTTCCGGAGGAGGGGTGCCCCAGCCGATACCGGAGCGCTCCCGATGGCGGGCCATTCTACCCCGATCGGCATTGCAGGACCTCCCTCAGGGCAGAAGCGGTGGAAGCTCGAAGCCTTTCCCGTCGCAGCCGGGGCGGAAACCCTGTCCGTTCCCGTCACCCTTTCTGCTCCGCGGGGCCACCAACATCACCGCTTCTAGGCGGAAGCGCCCAGGACTGCTCTATACTGGGTTAGGTTTCGGCCAGACGGATGTCTGCTTCCCGCCCCGACGCAGCTGGCAAGGAGGACCGGCGTCAGGCGACACGCAGGGTGCGGAAAGTTACCGAACACCGTAGCCCCTCCGTGGGTGGGATGCTGTGCTCCCACTCTGTCCTTGCCGGCCCCTGCAGCAGGTAGGCGGATCGTGGCTCGAGGCGCAGCGAGGTGCGCTGCCAGGAGGCACCGGCCCGGCGTCGCAGCCGGAAGAGGCAGGGAGCGCCGAGCGAGACGCCGAGGACATCGCCGAACACAGCCTTGTCACGGTGCCAGCCGATTGCCGCACCGGGCGGGTATTCGGTGACCAGGGCCTGGCTCAGTGTCTGCGGAGCAAGGCCGGCGAAGGTCGCAGCGCGCTCGCGCAGCGCGAGCAGGAAGGGCGGGATCGGCGGCGCGTCCCGGATGGCCTCACGCTCAAAGTCATAGGCCCAGCCAAAAGAGACAACGCGGCGCCGCCCGACATGGCCGTGGAAGGCAAAAGCGGCGAAGTCCAGCGTTGCGAAGGCTTTGAGGATCGCGCGCTCCTCCTCCCGCGGGATCGCCTCGTCCCAATACTGGAAGCCCGGTGGCAAGGCAGGCGCCGGGGCGAAAAGATCGAGTTGGCTGGCCGGCATGTGCCGCGACCCTGGAAGCAGTGCCCGCAGCCTACATCAGCAGCGACTGCCCCCGCACTCCATCTTGGGCTGATCAAGAAGGGCGACCACTCTTGCCGCACGACCAATCGCCTTTGGAGACGGCCTCGAACCGCCGCTTTCCACCCAACTCGACCGCCGGCCGGCGCGCGGACGGTTAGCAGGTCTACCGACTGCGGCTTGCCTTTTCGGCCACTCGATACGGCCGAGGTGCCGGGATCGCCGTCGCCAAGCATCCAAAGGCATCAGACATGCTGAGCAGCGGGGACCACCTCACCTGCGAGAATGCCCGCTTAGCTGGGTCAATCCTCGCTTGCTGCCTCCGGCACCTGCAACCCCAGCCGGGCCGCTGCAGCCTCAAGCCGCTCGACGGCGCCCTCGCGCCATTGGTGCCCAGTCAGCAGCCTGGCCGCCTCGGCCGGCGGCATCCCAAGGGCGGCGCCAATCTCGGCGGGCCTAGTGATGCCCCGTTCGTCCAGCTCGCGGCCGATCGCCATCTTCAACCGGATCATGGTCAACCGGTCGGCGGTTCGGCGACGGCGTTCCTCGGGCGTGATCTTCGGCTTGGCGGGAGGTATCTGGTCGGGCGGCAGGCTCATGTCGCGGATGTTGGTCGCCGCCGCAGCCAGCGCTAGCTCACCACGCTCAGTTAGCGGCCAGGCCCAGGAGGGTCCTGCTGCATCGGTGCTGTGGGCTCTATCCGAACGGCGTTGAGCGCCATGTGCGTTACCGTCTCAATGGCCCGTTCGAAGCCAGCAGCAGCTGCCGGCGGGGCGTCATGCTCAATCTGCGCCAGTGCTGCAGGCAGCATCGCGTGAAGGGTACCCAGTATCTCCTCCCGCTTCGCGAGCGGAGCGCGCGTGAGCAGCGAGATATGGGCAATCAGAATGGCTAAAATGCCCTTCAAAGCATGGACCTCGCCCCGTAGCTCGTTGAGCTGGTCGCGCTGCTGCACAGGAAGGCCGATTGGATCCGAGGTCATGGGTGCCACCCGCTGCTGGATCCTAGCACCATCGGCCGAAGCACTGGCAAAAGGGAATCGCCAAAATCAAGGCTGCCTATCGCTGCCGCATGTCGCGGGCCGGAGCGGTGCTGGACGGATCCTGGAGGAGCCCCAAAACGGCCAATGAGCCAGCGCCGGCTCTCTTGCGATAATCCCCGCGTACCACAGGCAATGGAGCGCGACGGAGCCGCTGGCGATGTGCGGGGGGCGGTGATGGCGGGCCTGGGCGGTGCTGGCGGAGCGTCGGAGACGCGCTGTTGCTTGCTAGGTCCCCGAGAGGGGAAGAGTAACGCTGCCAAGTCTTCTTAACTTAGGTTACTGCCGCACCAGCAGATAAACAGTAGGGTCACGTTATTACCTGCTGCGGCCCCCGGCGTAGGTGACAGAGAGAGGCCAGCGCTCCCGCCGACACCCCGTCGCAGGAGCCCTCCATGGCCCTCTCCGCCACACCCACATCCCGCAATCGCCTGCTCGCAGCCCTGCCGTCTGGCGTTCTGGCCGAGCTGTGGCCGCAGCTTCAATCCGTCGAGCTTCCCTTTCGCCACGTCCTGCAGGCGCCGGGCAAGCCCATCGAGGCCGTCTACTTCCCCGAGACCGGCTGGGCCTCCATGCTGGCCTATATGGAGGATGGCGACGCTGCCGAGGTCGGGCTGATCGGCCGCGAGGGTTTCATCGGGCTCCCCGTCCTGCTCGGGGCTGACCACGACGACATCGAGGCCATGGTGCAAGGCCCCGGCACCGCCCTGCGGATGGACGCGCGGGCGTTCCGCCAGGAACTGCAACGCCTCCCCGCCCTGCACGACCTCTTGCTCCGCTACGCCTTGGTCCATCACGGGCAGGTGGCGCGGACCGCGGCCTGCAACGGGCGGCACCACACCGACCAGCGCCTCGCGCGCTGGCTGCTGATGGGGCACGACCGGGCCGAGGGAGACGAGTACCCGATGACCCACGAGTTCCTGTCGATGATGCTCGGGGTGCGCCGTGCCGGGGTCACTGTCTCAGCGGGTGCCCTGCAGAAGGCCGGTCACATCCAATATAGACGGGGGCGTATCACGATTACCGATCGGCCCGGCCTCGAGAGCGTCGCCTGCGAGTGCTATGGCATGGTCCGCCGCGCCCAAGACAGACTGTTCGGGTTGGCAGAGGGGTCGAGGGACGTTTACCGCCCCTGAGCCTGCGCCACAGGAGGTCCCGGGTACTAAGCGTCAGGCTGCATCCACTAAGACCAGCGCCAGTCACATGCGATAAGTCATCCCTGCTACAAGTGAGCGCCTACTGCGGCACCATACGCCGTACGGCTCACGGTTACAGAGGCGCTCGGCCAGGACGCCCCTCCTGCCTACTGGCCTTACGTCCGGCAATGGTGGGCAAGCAGCCGTTTTTGGGCAACAGCCAAAGTCGGCAGCTCACAAGGCGCTGGACGATACTTCGGTACGCATTGTACATCACGGTGCGTGGACCACATCGCACCTGCTGTCACTGCACAGCGGTTGCTTGAACAACTTCAAGCTTTGGCTGCTGCGGCTCGACGGAGCGTGCGGAAGCAGACGTCACTCTGTTTCGTCCAGTTCGCTTAGCCTCATACAACGCGGCATCGGCAGCCTTCAGCGCATCGGCCAACTGCCGCGCGGTTTGCGGCACGGCCGCCACCCCGATCGAGACTGTGACCGGAGGAAGAGCGACTCTATCACCGTGTGCCGCAGTCGATTTGTGAAGCATGGAGACAGCTTGCCGAATGGTATCGGCACGCTCGGCTGCCTGGGCAAGATCGCAACCAGGTGGCAGCACGGCCAATTCCTCACCTCCGTATCTGCAAGCCACGTCGCTCCGCCGCAACTGCTCGATGAGAAGCAAGCCAACCGAACGGAGGACAGCATCACCGGCTGCATGGCCGTGCGTGTCGTTGATGGATTTGAAGTGGTCGAGATCCATCATCAACACGGCGACCGGACGTCCGTCGCGGGCGAGTTGCGCTTCCATCTGCGCCATAACTTCTTCCAAGAAGCGGCGGTTGTGCAGACCAGTGAGAGAGTCGCGCAGCGCCTGCCCCCGAAGCCGTTCACGCAGGGCTTGGTTCGCCAATGCCAGCGATACGCTATCACCCAAAGCTGTTGCCAATGCTGTTTGTTCTACTGTCGGCGCAGGAGCACCGGCGCCAAACGCAATGCGCAAAACTCCTTGGACCTCGCCGCGTGCCGCCATGGGCACACAAAGGCCACTTCCAGTTGCAGCACAGGCAACGCAGCCAAGGCCGTCTCCCTCCGCCGATGGGTCTCCGTGGTGAGGTCGGCCGCGCTTCAGAGCCCAACATTCGGAGGGAGCGAAGTGGTCTGGCGGCTCAGTCGCGGCAGTAGCGCTGGTCCCTTTCCATGACGCTGCAAGGTCAAGGCGGTCGCGTGAATTGTTAAACGCGAAGAGCCAGCCGGATAGCCCGGGCAGTAGCCGTTGTGCAGCATGGGCCACCACATCGCGCACATCTTTCGCTTCGACGCCACTTTGCAAAAGTTCGCTCATCTCCACGAGCGCCGCCAGTTCCTGCCCACGTCGGTCTGATGCTGCTCGCGCTGCTTCTGCCACCACTTGGCGTCGCCCGATTTGCCTGTGAGCGAAAGCAAGGGCAATAATAGTCGTCACGGCGCTGAGTACGATGAGAATCACGAATGCCGTTTGCCGCCAGCTAAGCGCTGCTTGCAAGGAAGCGATCTTGGCTTCCCTATCCGAGACATAGATCCCGACCAACCGTCTAATATCGTCGGTGGCTCGCTTACCCTCGCCGGCTTGTGTGCCCCTTACAGCGGCCTCTACGCCTCCTGTGGCGTAATGCTCAATCCGCCGCGCCCTGGTCCGTATCGCCACTTCCAAAGCGTCCAGTAGAGACGGCTCCCGCAGCAAGTTCAGACCGCGATCCACGGCCGCTATCGATTTGCTTCGCTCTCGATCGAAAAAAAGCAGGGCCGCATGGTAGTCAGCCAGCTGCTCGTGCTTTCCGCTCAACAGAAAACCTCGAGATGAACTTTCAAGATCAACGGCAGCTTGTAAAATGCGACGTGCGTTATCGCGTTCGGTCATTGCCCCCTGTAATTGAGCATCAATTCGCTGAGCATCAACATAGCCCCAAGTTGCTGATGCGGCACCGAGAGCAAGGATGGTTCCGAGCACCGGAACTGCCCAGCGCCACAACCGGGGCATGTCACGCGTTGAGGACTTGGGTAACTGGGTCTTCAACGACGGCTGCTTCAGCATGCTCATGGGTCCAACGCCTTGATCACCAGCTTTTAACCAAGTGCATCACGCATAAGCGAGCTTTAAAATCAACCTTCAGGCGATGCAGCGGCGGGAAGGGCAAGCGTGAAGCATTTTGCTGTGCCCACACAGCGCATTGCCGGATGATGTTGCGCAATCTTTGCGACGACCTTGTAAGTGAGGTACCGCGGCTGAAGGTTGGGTCGGATCCGACAAGTATCCCTGGTATTTGCGTGACCGAGACACCAGCCTGGCCTCGATAATGCCCAATCCGCATGGCTTCGCCTCTTTGCGGCACTTCGCAGCCTCGCTTGGCCTGACCCCGAAGCCGCACTCAAGCGGTGGCAAAGAGCGCCTGAGCCGGATCTCCAGGCAGGGCAACTCCATGTTGCGCCAACGGCTGGTGCTCGGCGCTACGAGCCGCCTGCACCATGCCCGGCGCAGCCCGGAGGCTTCGGACTGGATCACGCGCCTGTTGGCGCGGCGGCCTTTCAAGGTCGTTGGCCGAGGTCATCCACCATGCCACTTGGCTATATCATGTGTTCAGCCTGAGCCTGCGCGACATCGAGCTGATCCTGGCCGAGCGGGGCTTGGTGGTTAGCTACGAGAGTATCCGCTTTTGGTGCCTCCGCTTTGGCGTGGACCTCGCGGCCAAGCTGCGCAAGCGGCGGCCGAGGCCGGGTGACACCTGGCACATGGATGAGTTCTATCTGAAGATCAACGGCGAGCTCTTCTATCGTAATTACCCACCCCCCTTGCGCGGGAGCGGGTTGGCTGATTCGATCTTGGCATGCAGCGGGACGAGCTTGAGCACCGAAGCAAGGCGGAGCTGATCGAGCTGGTGTTGCGGCTGCAGCGGCCGGAGAAGACGTCGCGCACGTCCTCCAAGCCGCCGTGCACGGATCGAAAGGAGCGGCGCGAGCGCGCCAAGCCTGGAGGCGCCAAGCCGGGCCACGAGGGTCGCAGCCGTCCCTTGAGCGACGATGTGTCCGAGAGGGTCGCCCACCGCCCTGAGGTCTGCCCGTGCTGCCGAATGGAGCTCGCGCCCGGTCTACCGACCGAAGCAGCCGGGGTCTGGGAGCACATCGAGCTGCCCGCGGTCCGGCCGCGGGTAGTGCACCACCACCGCCTGGCGGTGCGCTGCCCCGGCTGCGGCACGCGGGCGGTGGCGCCAGTGCCGGTCAGCGGCACGCCCTTCGGTCCGCGGCTGCACGCGGTGGCCACCTACCTGAAGACCTACCAGGCACTCTCCTATGAGCGGCTGCAGGCCGCGCTGGCCGATCTGTTCGGGCTGCGCCTCAGCCAAGGTGGGCTGATGAACCTGCTCCGCCGCGCCCAAGGCCGGTTCCAGCCCGGGCGAGAGGCGGCCGTCGTGGCGCTGCGCCGTGCCCAGGTGGTCGCGTCCGACGAGACCGGCGTGCGGATCGAGGGCTGCAGCGGCTACCACTGGGTATTCCGCTGCCAGGATGCCGTGGTGCACCAGGCCGCGCCGACGCGCGCCGCCTCCGTCGTGCGCGACATGATGGACGGGCACCGCCCTGCGGTATGGCTCTCGGACCGATACGCGGCGCAGCAGGGCCACGGCTTGGCCCAGCAAACCTGCCTGGCGCACTTGGCGCGCGACGTGGCGTATGCAGTGGAGGCCAGCGACGACCCCGTGCCGTTCCGGCTCAAGCTCTGGCTGGGCTCAGCCTTTGCTCTGGCCGACGCCGCCGCAGGCTTGGCCGCCTCCACCCTGGCCGCCAAGCGGCGGGCACTCGAGCGCAGGCTGGACCCGATCCTCGCAGCCCCCAGCGGCTGCGAGCTGACGCGGGCGTTGCAAGCGAAGCTGCGACGAGCGCGCGACCAACTGCTGACCTTCGTGGACTGGCCTGGCCAAGTCGGAGCAACGAACAACGCCTGCGAGCGCGACCTCCGCCCTGCCGTGATCCAGCGCAAGGTCACCAACGGCTATCGCGCGATGTGGGCCGCTCAGGGCGAGGCGGACGTGCGCACCGTCGTCGACACCGCCCGCCTCGTGCCCGGCACCAGCGTGTTCGGCACGATCCTGACGACCGTCACGGCCTGACCACTCCGCCGCAGAAGTCAGGGGGTGGGTAATTACCTTCTATCTCTAGCGCGCGGTGGACCAGCACGGTGTCGTGCTCGACATCCTCGTGCAGGAGCGGCGCAATGCCACGGCCGCCAAGCGGTTCTTCAAGCGCCTGCTGGCCGGCCTCAAGTACAAGCCGCGGCGCATCGTCACGGATGGGCTGCGCACCTACGGCGCAGCGCAGCGCGAGGTCCTGCCCGGCGTGCGGCATCGGACCAGCTGCTACTTGAACAATTGTGCCGAAAACTCCCATAGGCCAACCCGGCGCCGAGAACGCCAGATGCAGCGCTTCAAGTCACCCGAGCAAGCACAGCGGTTCCTCTCGGCGCATGCGATGATCTACAGCCACTTCCGTCCACGGCGGCACCTGTTGCGGTCCGATCAGTACCGCCGATCGCACGACAAGGCGTTTCTGATCTGGTGCCAGGAGACGTGTACTCGGATGCGGCGTGAAGTCACGCAAGCTTTGTCGCGCGGGCCAACTCGTCTTGGCACCAGACAACGTGACAATGCCCTGGTGGGGCGCTTTCGGCGCAGAGGGTCGACGGTCCTGATACCTACTCCGCGACGAACCCTGTGGCTCTGGCCACACCCGCCCACCGCTCCAGATCGGAGCGGCCGAGGCGGTCCAGCGCCTCGGGTGTGGATGCCTCGGGATCGATCGTCAGCGAGGTCCGCCATTGCTCCACGAAGCGCGTGTCGCGGAAGGCGGTGTGGATCGTCTCCGAAAGCTTCGCGGCGAGGCCGGACGGAGCGCCGGCGGGCAGGTACATGCTGTACCAGTCGAGCCAGTCGAGGCCGGGCACGCCCTGCTCGGCGAAGGTCGGTGTGTCCGGCATGCGCCGCCAGCGCGCCGGCCCCGTGATTGCGAGGACGCGTAGGCGCGTGTCGCTGGTCAGCCGCTCGACGTCCACGCTCCCCTTGCTCATCGCCGCGATCTGTCCGCCGAGGACCTCGGGGGCTGGGTCGTTGCGGCCCGCCACATGTGTGCAGTCGAACTTCAGCGCGAGCTTCAGCATCTCGCCGACGAAGTGTGGCGGCGAGCCGGCGGCCAAGCTGGCGTAGGACGCCTTGGCCGGATTGGCGCGGCACCAGTCGGCGAAGTCGTGCACAGTCCGCACTGCCCCGTCGACCATCGGACCAATGCAGAAGCAGAATCCCGAGCGGCCGAGCAGGCTGACCGGCTGCAGGTCCTGAAATGGCCGGTACGACAGGGCCCTGAAGGTGTGGGGCGCGAGGGTGAGCACCCCGGAGGGCGTCACGAGTACCTGGCTGCCGTCCCGCGGCCCCTGCAGCACCGCCTCCACAGCAAGGCGCGCGCTCGCCCCCACCCGGTTCTCCACCACCACCGCGGGCGCGATGCGGCCGGCGAGGTAGGGCGTCAGGGTCCGGGCGATAATGTCCGGCAGGGTGCCCGGCGGCAGGCCCACGACCAGCTTGACGAGGTCCGGCATGCGCTGCTGCGCCCGCGACGGCATGGGGAAGGTCGCAGCGACCGCGGTGGCTGACAGGACAGAACGACGGCTGAGTCCAAGCTTTATCATGTTCGTCGCCTCCGCGCAGCCGGGTTGCGGGACGATCCGGGCGCTGCGCCACCCAGGCCTGCATCCGCGCTGGCGAGCTCCAGCAGGAGCTCTGCCGCCCCGTCACCCTCCGCGGGTAGCGGCGGCTCGGAGGGGTCAAGAAAGACAATGTGGCGCCCTGCGAGGATCCAATTCAGGAGCAGGCCGATCTCGGTCGGATGCCGGGACTGCGGGTACTCGGCGAGGACCATCTCCCGGGCATGGGCGATGCGGACGGCGTCGATCTGGCGAACGGCGCGCAGGGCGCGCGGGTCGCTGCGCGCCCAGATGCGCATGGCGAGCTCGAGGTCGGACCGGGACTGCCCGGTCCACCTGCCGGCCCGGCGCTCGGCGGCGTCCCGTAGGATGCCGGAGAGGGTGAAGCACCCGGTGCGCCGCAGGTAGGCATGGACCCAATCAACCTGAGCCATTCTCCGCCGCAACCACTCCTCGGCCATGGCGTCGAGCAGCGCCTCACGGTTCGGGAAGTGGCTGTAGAAACTGCCCGGGGTACGACCACTACGCCGCGCGAGATCCTCGATCCGGACGGCGTCTACGCCGCCGCGCTCCAGTGCCAGCAAGGCGAACTCGACCCAGTGCTGCCGCTTCCACCGCTTGAGGGCGGCGAGTTCCGTCTCGCTCGGCAGCACCAAGGGGAAGGTGGGGCCGTCATCGCTGGCGTTATCGGCATCGCTCGGCTTCGGCTCGGCGGTCGGCAGGTGTTCGGGCATGGTGCCTTGAAACGTAGGTTATCCTATTAAAATAGGATGCCCTACGGTCATGAGCAAACCTATGTTTGTTGATACGCGGTGTTGTGAAGGCAAGATTTTCGTGGCGCAAACGTCCCCGAGCCGACCTCCAGGCCACGCCCCCAGTGCGGCTTGAATCAGTGGGTTCCCGCAAATGGAGCAAGCCCTGCATCAATGCGATAAGCCCCGCCTGACGCTAGCCATTTGATCCGTCAGGCCGGGACCAGGGTCTCGGCCAGCGTGCTCCAGGTGGCTTCGCGGAGGTCGCGGCGCATCGCCTCCTCGTCGGTCCAGCGGGTTTCGGTGGGGAGGCGGATCACCTCGCATTGCACCGTCAGCGTGCCGTCGCGGAAGGGCCATGGGTCCAGCGACCAGCGGGAGGGACCCTGTCGCACGAGATTCATCTTGCGGGAGGTGCCATCCGCCATCGGTGCCTCGCCGGCCTTGTCGGGATCGGCAAAGCAGAGGGCGAGCGACAGGGCGTCTGTCACCGCGACGAGAGCGGAATTCCGTTCGACCTGCTCGGATGTCACGCCGAGCTTGGCGATCCAGTCCGCCTGAAGTGCCGCCTCCTTGGCGGCGTTGCGGTCGATGGCAGCGTGGTCCTCCGGTGGCAGGCTCTCCGGGTCCATGTACTCCGTATAGATCCGTGTGCCGTGCAGGGAGATGAGCAGGGCGGGCCAGAGGCCGTAGGCGGCGCGGGCTATCTCCACGCCGCGCGCCCACATGGGGGCATGGACCGCCGGGCCGAGCCTGGTGAAGGGGTGGGGCAGACCCGTCTCGGTGTCGAGGGTCGGGGCGGTTTCCCAGGACAGCCAAGCGATGTCGTGCTGTTCGGCGCCGAGGATGACCTCCGGCGCTGGATTCGGCTGGGCAAAGCCGGGAGCGCCCCAGGCGGCCATCATCTGGCCTGAGAGCAAGGCGTGGGAGGGCTGGGAGATGAGAAGGCGGGTGCCGTTCTCCGGGCTGCGCAGGATCATGGAGTATCAACGCGCGAGTGGGGTCTCGGGATACGGTACGACCTGATCCATCTGGTTTTGAGGATCCGGCAGAGCTTGCCGCAGTCGCCCTGTGCCACGTCCACGCCATGCGGCCGGAGCAGGTCTTGGCCGACACCGCGCCCCGCTTGCGCCCGGGGCAGAAGCCCCGCATTGTCCTCGAACACGATCAACAGCGCCATGGCCGACAGTGAGACGGAGCAGGGCGAGCAGCCGCCAGCCTCGGGCCGCTCGCATCGCACCCCATCACCTCCTGACATGGGTCAGCCCCTTGTCACTGAGTGCGCGCAGCCGACGCTGCCACTTTCATCTCCGCCAACCGCGTCGTCGCAGCCTTGGCGATGGCGGCGAACTGCCGGGCGATCTCCTCCGGCGGCATGTTGGGACAGGCGTCGTGGCAGATCCGAACATAGGCCCGTATTGCGCGCTTTAGCACGGCCGCCTGCTCCTTCGCGGATAACCCCGCCAGGGTGCCGGCCAGCAAGGTGATGGGATCGCCGCTCACTGAAGCCGCCTCGGCGCTGGCGATCGGCCCGCCATGCGACGCCCGCCAACCGCCCGACACAGGCCGCGCAAGTTCGTCTCAATCTCGGCCTCGGTCCACCCAGCTTCCCGGCAGTTCCTGACGTAAGCCGCCATCGCCAGCACCATTAAACCGGTCTGGTCCTCGGGAGGCGGCACCACAGGCTTCCTATCCAAAGACGTAGTTGGACGTCTTTCTCAGGTGGACAATTCGTTCCGCCTCATTGGCCCGCGGAGCACGTCCATTGGTGCTGGAGATAACACCGGCCAGGCTGGCGATGAGATCATCGCAGCCGAAAGGCTTCACAGGCGGGCAGTCGGGCCACCGAGCCCTCTCAGGTCAGCCTCCGGCGCCGCCTTCCCGAAGCCGGTAACCACCACCGCCGGTAGCTTGGGGTTGGCTTTACGAAGCTCGCGCAGCACCGACCGGCCGTCGATCCCGTGCATGAGGTGAATGTCGGTGACGACTCCGGATAACTGCTCCACCGCACCAGCCCGTGCGAGCGCTTCCTCGCCGCTATGGGCCAGAACCACATCGTAGCCAGCGTCTCGGAGGGTATCCTCGATCATCATGGCAACGAGGACTTGGTCCTCGACCACGAGGATCACCGGTCGTGGCGGGCAGTCTCCCCCGCCATTCCGAGCGTGCTCTGGTACTGTATTGGCCGGCATCGGCAGCAGCCTCCTGAGCGGCGCCATGAGGGCAGGCGAGAGCGGTTACATTGCAAATATATCAATCTTCAGTTGATGAGCAAACGAAAGAAGGTGGCGCGGCCCGGTATGCAGGGAGACCATCCATCCGCAACCACACGACGTACCGCTGGATCTGATCGTCACCGAGCAGCAGGTCTTCCGCGGATCAGTGCCCATGACGGCGACGGAAGGCCTGGGCCAGGGCAGTCGGGAGCAAGGACAATGATGGGCAATGTGTGGTCGGGGACGGAACTGGACCGGTTAGGTCGCGCCGTGCTGGAGGCAGCGGCGGATGCCATTATCCTCGCAGACCGCGAGGGCGTGATCCGCTTCTGGAATACCGGGGCGGAGCGCTTGTTTGGCTTCACCCCGGCGGAGGCGCTCGGTCGCCCGCTCGACATCATCGTCCCGGAGCCGTAGCGGGCGCGGCACTGGGCCGGGTTCAGCCGGGTCATGGAGACGGGCGAGAGCCGCTACGACGCGGGCGAGGTGCTTGCCGTGCCCGGCCTGCGTAAGGACGGCGGCCGCATCTCACTGGAGTTCACCATCGTGCCCTTGCGCGACCCGGCGGGCCGGATGGAGGGTATGGCTGCGGTCCTGCGCGACGTGACACGGCGCTTCGAGGAGCTGCGGGCGCTCCGGCGGCAGGTCGCGGCCGCACGGGAGGGCAGCGCGGCCGAGCCGCGACCCGAGGCAGATCCGAGCCGCTCGTCGTCTCAGAGCGGTTTCCGCTTTCACCGATTCAGAAGAGGATTTCCTTCGACGGTGGGGCGTGATTCGTTTTCCCTTCTGCGGCGACCTGGTGGCCACCGAGATGCAACGCCATGCCGAGGTGGTGCGCGTCGCCGGCGTGCAGCCGGAATAGCTCACCTGCTACAGGACACTCACCACCAGCTCCGGCATGAGGCTGGCCTGGCCTCGATAAGCCTTCAGGATCTGGCCGAAAAGGAGATAGCCTCGGGCCATGGACGACCCTTTCGATCTCGAGCGCTTCGTGCGGGCCCAGGAGCCGGTGATTGCCGACGTTCTCCGCGAGCTCGGGACGGGACGGAAGCGAACGCACTGGATGTGGTTCGTCTTCCCGCAGCTCCGCGCCCTCGGCCGAAGCCCAACCGCCCAGCACTACGGTATCGCCTCGCTGGCCGAGGCGCAGGCCTACATGGCGCATCCCGTCCTCGAGCCACGGCTCGTGGCGTGCGCCGAGCTGGTCCGCGCGGTCCAGCACCGGTCCGCGTACGAGATCTTCGGCAGCCCGGACGATCTCAAGCTGCGGTCGTCCATGACTCTGTTCGCAGCGGCGCGGCCGGAGACGGCGGTATTTGACGACGTGCTCCGCCGGTACTTCGAAGGCAAGCCGGACCAGCTCACGACCGAACTGCTCGCGGCGGGATGACACACCGACACCGCCGAGCGCGATCATCAAGCCACGGTACCCGGGTTCCAGCTCGACCGCGTTCAGCCCCCATGGCGGACCATTGAGGAGGCCCTTCGCACAGAGGCTTAACAGTCAGTCCTTCGCGGAAGACCCATCACCAGGTTATGGGCATCAATGCGGCTCAGCATCTGTCGGTATCCATATCCACACATGCGATAAGTCCGGTTCGACCGCCCCGCTCGACAACATCTGCCACGGGGTGGCGGGGACCATCACGCCGCTTGTCGACTTGTGGCTCGATGAGGAGCGGTTGCCGAGCTACATACGGCTGGTGCCGAAGCCAAAGGGGTGAGGGCTGTGAGGCGACCTAGCCAGGGCTAGTTTGCTGGCGCCCTAATGCCTCGTGCTAAAGTCATGTAGCGGTTCCAAACCTCAGCGCATTCGTCACCACAGCGCTGGATCCATTTCGGCAGCACGACGCTGCGTAACAGCCGGGCACGACGCTGCTGGTCCTCTGGCGTATCGTCCAGAACCACCATGTTGCCGGGCTTGCCCTTGCTTGGTGCAGCGGGGCAGGCCCGCATTGCAGGCGAAGCCTTCCTCGGTCTCCTGCTCGGCAGCCTGCCAGATCCTGGCTTCCAAGGTCGTCAGGCCTTGCTGGATCTGGGTCCTCACCTCCGCCGGCAGCGCGGTCCAGGCGCTGATGTTGGCTCCGAAGAAGGAGACCCCCCAGTTGATCGCTTGCCGCGACATCGTGGAGGTCATGGTCTGTAGCCCGAGCGCATTACCCGACAAGCTGCCGGTGATCGCGCATTCCACGGTGCGCTGGTTGAAAGCGCTGACGATCTGGGCGAAGGGGATAACGACCGGAACGGCACCAAGCGCTTCGAGCAACTCGCTTTGCCCAACGGAGGAAACCCTGATTCGCCGACCAGCAAGGTCAGCGAGGCCGGTGAAGGGTTCGCGGCAGAACAGCACCTGCGCTGGGTAGGTATAGACCGCCAGCAGCTGCACATTGTACCGCTCCCGCAGGATCGTCTCCAACCGCGGCCGTAGCAGGTCCAGTGATTGATGCAGGGTCGCCGTATCGGGGTTGAGCGCCGGCAGGTCCATGGCGCTCAACTCCGGTTCTTCACTCGCGGCGACAGCCAGGCTGATGGTGCCGAAGGGCACAACGCCCAGCCGCAGGAGCCCGAGCATGTCAGCCCCACGAATGCCGCTGCGATCGAAGGGGGCGATCTCCGCCTGGACCCGACCATTCGTGAGGCGGGGCACCTCCCTCGTCCAAAAGGGCATCTCGTATTCTAGATACTGAGCGACCCCGCCGAGGCCGCCTGCGATCCTGAGATGGATGGGGGCCACCTCCTCGACCGCGGCCGCGGCCGCCGTGGCTCCGAGCACCACCGCAATGGCAGCTTTCGTCACCGCCCGTCGCAGCCGGCGTGCCGCTGCATAAGTTCCGGCCAGGGACGCAAGGCCAATCATGATTTTCTAGCGGATCCCGAAGGGCAGACCGGTCTCTCCTACTGCCTTCCTACAACAACACCGGTTGAGATCACCTGCAATTCGTAGCATCTGCGTCGTGGGGATGCTCCACCACAGCCGGCATCCCGTTAGCCGACCTGTGGCTCGGTAGCGGCGCCCGCCGAGCCATATGCGGCTGGTGCCGAAGGCGAGGTGATGTGGATGCGCCAACCGAAGCCCAGGCCCGCGCTGGTGATCGTCTGCCTGGGATGCGGTGCCCGCTATGCGGACCCGGGCGGCGACGACCAGCACTGGCGCTGCAGGGCGTGTGGGGAGCCAGTCGCGCGCAGGCTCGCGGCTTCGGCAACGACACCTTCAAGGACGGCGGCGGGCAGGGGCTGAGATGAGCCGCTATGTCCGGCTCCTCCGCATTGCCAACCGGCTCGGCCAGGTGCCCGCCGGCAGCGCCGAGGCAAACCGAACCATGCATGACGCGCTCGGCCGCTCCGGCCCGGTCCTGCCCTGCACGAGCGACAAGGCGGCGGCGGAGGAGCTTCTCCCGCCCGGCTTCGAGTGGATGCCCTCCACCTATGCCGGCCGGCTGGTCTACGCGGCCTGCCGCCGCGCCGGCCTCGATGGCGCATGGCCGCACCCGCACCACGGGCAATGGGGGCGGACCCTGCCGCTGTCTATGTGCGGGCCTGGGCGAAGCTGGCGAGGGGCTAGGAGGGCTTGCCGGAGGGCTCAGCCCTTTCGGCGGCACCGACCTGTTCAAGATCGCGCAGAGTGTCCGTCAGCTCCTGGATCCAAGGACCACCCTCATCGAATGGTTGGATAACCCGCAGGGCTCCCGACTGCGGCGGCTGGGTGACCTGGAGGCAGCGACGGCCTTGCCATTCCACCACGACCCGCAACTCCCCTGACGCCTCAAGCATGTAGCCGAAGCCCAACCCGCCCGATTGGGCGTAGTAGCTCAGGGAGCCTGACCGCGCTTGAAACAGCCGAGCAAGGGCAACCGCCGTGTCGGCGGCCGGGCTGATGGCCTCGAAGGGGTCTTTTGGATCGTTCGTCATGGCTGCGTCACTTGCGGTGGAACTCTCACCTCGCAAGGAAGCGGGACTGCCGTGATCGACGGAGCGCAAAAGAAAGGCCGCCCAGGGGGAGGCGGCCTTGAGATGTGCAGGGATTTTCGCCGGGAACGAGCTCTCCAACGTCACCACCGCAAGGCTGGTTTGCGAGCGTTCCGCACCAGCAGCGGCGCTGCTCAAGTCGGCTTTGCGGGGGTGTGGTGGGAGGGGGCCATCCAGCCCCGGCAGACAACAGGCAGCCCCCACCGCGTGGCCTACCCCTTACGGCTCCCGCAACGGGTTTAGCTGGCCACCTGTGGCTATTCCTGCCACCAAGCCGCGAGCCGCGCCTTCTTGAGCGGCCTGTCGGCACTGGCCGAGCTGCCTTGTCTCGCGGCGGAATACCCAAAGGGCCGCCCGGACGATCCAGGCGGCCTCAGTGGGGTCGGCAGTCTCGGCGCGGAGTTCTTGGCGGGGGAGGCAGACGGAGAGGGACCAGCTGCCGCTAGGGATGGCTCCTAGCCCGCCCCGCGAGGTGATCATGCTCGACCTACATCAATCAAGAATAGCAACGGACGCGCGAGCAGCCATCACAGGCAACGGCGCTCTATTGGTTCGCCCCCACACCCCCAGCCGCGCCGCTGCGGCCTCAAGCAGCGCCACACCGCCCTCCCGCCATTGGCGCCGGGTCAGCAGCTTGGTCGCCTCAGCCGGCGGCAGCCCTCCCTTGCCATATCGTCTCCAGAATGAGATTTCTCGCGATATAGTGGGTAGCTATACAGCTTTAGGTTGAGTGAAGTGTCATGAACTAACCGGAGTGATGTGGATGAGCCAAACTGCTCTGCAACAGGAGCTTCAAAGCCAGCACGTCAGCATGGCCGACGAACATATTGGCGCTCTGATCCGTGTCAGGCGGCTGATGATGGGGCTGTCGCAACAGCAATTAGCCGGGGTCATCGGCGTGACCTACCAGCAACTGCATAAGTACGAGCGAGGTTTGAACCGCATTTCCGCAGGTCGTTTGTTTGAGATAGCGCAGGCGCTTGCGGTAGATGCCGCTTGGTTTTTCCAAGGACTTGGCCAAGAAAGTGCCGCTGAAGACGCGGCGCCACGCCAACGCATGCTCCTGGATCTCATGCGCAACTTCGTTCTGATCAAGGACGAAAAACAGCAGGAAGCTGTCACCTTTCTGGCCCGCTCGCTGGCAAGCTCATAGCGAAGCTTGCAGGCTGCCTTTCCGTTAGATGCCTCGGCCTCAATGCGCGTCAAGACCGCCGGGGAGGCCACGCTGGGCCAGCCTGGGCGGTTGCCGGTACGTGTGTGGGCCCCATTATGCCCCAGAGCCGCTGGCAGGCTCCCTGGCGCATCCTGGCGGGGGATGCCGATCTGCTCGATGGTCGCAGGCCTATCGCCCGAGTGCGGGCAATAGAGAAGTCGGGGTTTCCGGCCCTCGCTGCCTCTCCCCGCGCCTGCGCTTCGGCCCGCTCGGTGCTAGTGCGGGAGCCGGGATGTCTACGGTGCGTTTGCCCTAAATGCCTGATGCGAAGGACGACCCGCGGGTACTCTATGCTGCTGACCGTACGGTATTGGCGGCAGAGCGGACCTACGCGGCCTGGGTTCGCACCGGGCTTGTGTCACTAGTGGCGGGGGTAGGAGCCAAGACCTCGCTTGGCAGCGTGCTGCCGGAATGGGCTATTTTGTTCAACGCCTCCCTCCTGGTGCTGTTCTCGGCTTTCTGCTTTGCAGTCGCGGTGTGGCGGGACATACGTCCGGGTCACGACACGCCGCAGCGCTCCGACCTGCGCCGCTTGCCGGCGCCGCTGCTCATCGTCGTGAACGGCGGCCTGCTGCTGGTGTCATTGGGTGCCCTGTTGGGTGTCTGGTTCGGACGGACGGGCGGGACCTGAGAAGCTGAGGATCCAACTGGGATCGGGAGCGGGTTCGTACGGGCCAAGCCGGGGCCGCGCTTCTCCCGCAACTGCCCGACCGTCGCCGCAGACACTGTCCTGCCGTCACATCCACGTAGTGAGATTGTTCTCGCGGGATAATGCGCAGAGCGCCGCCGCACAACTCATTATAAAAAGGCCATAAACCGGGACGCAGCATATGGGTGAGACCAATCCACAGGAAGAACCGCAAAGCCATCGTGCCACCATGGTGGACCTGCACGTTGGTCGCCGGATCCGAGAGCGACGGGTGATGATGGGACTGTCGCAGCAGCAGTTGGCCCGCATCATCGGCGTGACCTACCAGCAGGCACACAAGTACGAACGAGGGCTGAACCGCATTTCCGCCGGCCGCCTGTTCGCCGTGGCACAGGCGCTTGCCATTGATCCCACATGGTTCTTCGAGGGCATGTCCGCGGAAGCTGCGGTTGAAGAGATACCGCCACGCCAGCGCATGCAGCTGGAGCTCATGCGCAACTTCGCCTCAATCACAGACGAAAAGCAGCAGGAAGCCATCAGCAATATGGCCCGCTCGCTGGCAGGCTCATAGCCGAGCTTGTGGACAACTGGGGCCCGCAGGTTTCGCTATAGCGAGCCGCCCATCTCCGCCAACGCTACCTCGGACAGCCAGACGCTCAAAACGCCCAACCACTCACTGCCCTACGAAGGCGCAGCGATTGCGGCGTCCGGCTGCTGCAGACTTGCAGATGGCTCAACCTGTGCGGCCGGTGCCATTTTGCACGGGCAAGGCGTAGACGGTCGGACAGGTCGTTACCGCGCCGCCGCTAGCATGGAATTCCGAGATCATCCGGTTGAGAGCCTCGTTATCCGGCGGGGCCACTAATCTGCAACGGCGCTTGTGAGCGATCATCGCTTGGATGGATTGGTGCTTAGCGGAAGCAGCTTCTGCGGCAACGCTGGACATAAAGCGGCGGTTTTTCTGCACAGCCAGTCCTCACCCTATCGCAATGAGCACGTATGCATGCCCAGCTATACGCCCCTGGGTAGAAATTTCCTCATTGAAAACGTGGTGTGGGTCTCCCGTACTTTGTCGCATCTCTGCACCGTGGCTGTTTTGCAACGGTCGTAAGGGATCCCTACAGCAGGTTACGACGTCACCAAGCCCGAACGGTTGGGCATGCCTTTGGCCCGGCAAATCACCCCCACGGCTTGCAGAATAGGTGGCGGCGATCAGGGTTTGGAGCCTAGGCTTGATCCGTCATCGTGCGACACCGGAGTAAGGGCTCTACCGTGTTCGGAGCCATGGTCACATTCGCCGCACTGGGGATCGCCTCGGGCACGCTGTTGGCGTGGCTCGATGGTGTTCCGTCCGCCACCTGGCTTGAGGAGGCGGCACTGGTCCTGCTGGACGCGCTGCTTGGCTTCGCGCTGTGGTGGGGGATCTCGGGCTTCACACTGATGCTGCACACCGCCACCGTTGAAAGCGAAGGGGTGGAGCGCTATGGCGCGATCCCATCCCCGCTTCCGCGATCCGTCACTCAGCGCTGCATTGCCAAGGTCACCCATCCAGGCTTGTGGTTGCCGCTGGGGCTATTGGTGACGTTCTGGGCTACATAGAAGGCGAGCATCACCATATGCACGCCGCAGGGGACCCGCTGGATCGCTCTGGACGGCTCCGGGGTTACCGTGGCCCTCCATTGTGCCCCAGCGACGCTGATCAGCCGCCAAACGCCGCCCACCACTTCCCATCGAGCCACAACACCTGATCCGCCGGCAGCCGCACTGCGGTCGGCTGTCCCTGGAGCCACTGCTGGATCTGCTCAAGCCGGATCCGGTCCTGCATGGTCACAGTCGGCCGCCCGGCCAGCAGGGAGATCTGCTTCCGAGCCGTGTGGGGCGGCAGGTCGGCGATGCGAAATCGGCGCTTCCTTTGTCGTGCAGCGCTGGCGTTGGGTGCTTGGTCGCATCTGAACCAGCAGTGTCGCGCTGCACCCGCCCACAAACGCTCTGACAGATGTCAGGCAAAGATGAAATCCTTGGCGGCCAGTAAATGGTCGATGCCATCAAGCGTTATCTTGTTGCTGAACTCCGTTGGACTTCCGAGTGTTCCATAATAGATTTCCAGCTTGCCTTCTGTGCCTAGCCTTTGGCTCACGGTGCGCTGTGATAATCCAACGAAGCCGATTCGATCTCCTTCTGAGAAATCCAGGATGCGATCTCCCATTCCTATGCCGTCACCCATTGAGAACTGAAATATATCGGCGCCGCCATCGCCTTTCAGAAGATCCTGCCCAACACCGCCGATAAGCGAATCGTTGCCCGATCCTGCGTACAACTGGTCGCTCCCAGCACCACCTTGCATGGTATCATTGCCAGCATAGCCAACCATGAGGTCGGAACACTTGGTTCCGACCAGAACGTCGAAACCCGCCCCACCGAATACATTCACGTTCTTTATTCCGCTTGTGGACACTTTCTCCGCGGTCATTAAAAGGGAATTGTTTCTAATAGGTTTGCGTAGCTCCTTCGTGCTGCGCGATCATGAGCATCTAATTGTCAGGCTGCAGAACATTGTTGGGACCCGCTCGGGCTGGCCATTGTAGAGTCTGCCTACCGCTTCGAGTGCCTGCCCCGTGGCAGGACGGCCTCGATGGCGGCGAAGCCGTGCGGGGCACGCTCCTCAGCGATGTCCATCATGGCCTCGACGTCCATGGCGCGGTTCTGCAGCGCGATGGCGCGCGTGACCGGCAGCCGATCTGCTTCGTAGGCCCGCAGCGCATTCTGGACATCGTCTGTCATTGGCGACGACCCGCACCAACTGCCTAATCAGACCTTCGACGCGATAGGTCCACCCGTCGCAGGCCGGCTCGACCCGCCAGGATCCGCCCCCGGTCGGCCGCCAAGCTGATCCGCCAGCCACGCCTCGAGGCCATCTCCCGGATGCTCAAGCAGCTGGGTCCGCGCATGCGTTACCGGAGTCACTGTAGCCGGGACGGATGGCTGTTCCATGAAAATTGGAGTTGTCTGACCAGTCAGCGGTTCCGCGAGCGGCGCAGTTCTTTGCATTTACCGATTGGGCAGGTCTGGGACCGCCCAAAACTGTCGGCTTCATTACGGTCGCAGCGTTAGCGGAGATCGACACAAGGCCGATCCGTAGTCACAGGAGTACCAATCGCGGAAATGTTAGTGCGTCTCCGGTTTGACTTGGACATCAACTTCAAGTTGCATAAAGCAGCCGGGAACGCCTCTCGGTTGTCAGCAGCGAGAACGTCCATGGCCGTTATCACAGGTACGTCCGCCAGAGATACGATCAAAGGGAGTGCCGGTATCGACACGATCGCCGGTGGTGCCGGGGCCGATCTGATGTCCGGCGGGGCCGGAGCCGACCTCTTCGTGCTCAGGGCCGGCGATGGGGCCGACATCATCAACGATTTCCAGCTCGGCGTGGACCGCCTCTCCATCGCCAGCGGCACCTACAAGCCCTGGCTGTACCAGACCACCGTCAACGGGATCTACGGCACCAGCATCGTCTACAACGGCTCCTGGTCGGACTCGATCTTCCTGGCCGGCGTGACCAATATGAAGCTGGAATGGCTGACCAGCCCGTCGCTGGTGCCGGCGGCGAATATGGCGCAGACGGTCTTCAATCCCGTCAGCCTTACCGCCGGCAGCGGCTCGGACACTCTAGTGCTGAAGATCAGCCAGGATGCATGGCAGGGCAGCGCGCAGTACACCGTGAGGATCGATGGGGTGCAGATCGGCGGCACCTTCACCGCCTCCGCCCTGCGCGGCTCGGGGCAGTACGACACGCTGACGCTGAAGGGCAACTGGACGGCCGGCACCCACAAAGTCGAGGTCAGCTTCCTCAATGACGGCTGGGGCGGGACGACCGACACCGACCGCAACCTCTATGTCGAGAGCGCCAGCTATGCCGGGCTCGCAGTCAGCGGTGCGGCGCTCAGTTTCGGCCGGGCCGGGGTGCAGAGCTTCTCCTTCACCGAGCAGCCGCCGGCGGACCCTTTCCCACCGAAACTGCTCACCGCAGGCACAGGACCGGACAGCCTGGTGCTGAGGGTCAACCAGGATCACTGGAGCGGCAGCGCGCAGTACACCGTGAGGGTCGATGGGGTGCAGGTCGGCGGCACCTTCACCGCCTCCGCCCTGCGCAGCTCGGGCCAGTACGACACGCTGACGCTCAAGGGCGACTGGGCGGCCGGCACGCACAAGGTCGAGGTCAAATTCCTCAATGACGGCTGGGGCGGCTCGCTGGCGCAGGACCGCAACCTCTATGTCGGCGGCGCCACCTACGGCGGGAAGGACGTGGCAGATTCCAGCCTCAACCTGACTTCGACCGGGGTGAAGACCTTCTCCTTCTTCGAGGCGCCGCCACCCTTCGACAACCTCACCCTGAGCGGCACGGCGGATAATGACGTGCTCACCGGCAAGCTGGGCGCAGACACGATCAGCGGCGGCGGAGGTGCCGACACGATCACCGGCGGCCTCGGCAATGACAGCCTGAGCGGTGGCACCGGCGCCGACGTTTTCGTTCTCAAGCCGGGCGACGGCGCCGATGTCATCACCGATTTCAGGCCGGGCGAGGATCGCCTCTCCATCACCACCGACGGGACCTTCGCCGTCTGGCAGGAGGCAGCGACGGTGGGTGGCGTCAGCGGCACGCTGGTACATTACGGGCCGAGCACGGGCGATACGGTGATGCTGGCGGGCGTCACCGATGCCTGGATGAACACCTTGGTCGATCCGTCCTGGACCTATGCGCCGTCCACCGGCTCAGACGAGTTCGGCCAGCTCATTTTCCAGGACGAGTTCAGCGGCACGCGGGTCGATCCGACGAAGTGGCCGATCAGCTATGGCGGCTCGACCTACTGGAACGGCGCCTTTCGCTGGGACAACTCGCAGGTCAGCGTCGGCAACGGGATGCTCGATATCGGCATCACCAAGATGGCCAACGGGAGCTGGGCGACGGGCGGCCTTTCGACCACGCCGAACCAGTGGAATCCGGGCTTCGCCTTCACCTATGGCAAGGTGGAGATCATGGCGAAGATGAGCGCCGAGGTGACGGGGATGGGTCCATGCTTCCTACTCTGGCCGGCGGCGAACGGGGTGTGGCCGCCGGAGCTCGACATCCTCGAGACGCCGAAGGGCGACGGGATGGTCACTCAGCATTGGCCTGATCCGATGACCGGCGGCGACGTGTACAAGAGCCACACCTACGACATCGACCTGACCCAGTGGCATGTCTACGGGCTGGAATGGACGCCGGGCCGGGTGACGATGACTGTCGACGGCCAAGCCATGTATACCTACACGCAGAACATCCCGACCATGAAGATGACGGTCGGGCTGCAGGGCCATGTCGGGGCACCGAGCGACACCTGGTATGGCGGCGTGCCGGGCGCGGATGCGCCGAACCGCTACGACATCATGGTCGATTTTGTTCGGGTCTATGAATGGCATGGTTAATGCCAAGTCCCGCTGATCAGAACCCATAAGCCCAGAGGTGATTCGGGAAATTCGGACAGGCCGATAAGTGGATTTCCTGCCTGAGAGCAGCAAAAGTACGGCGGGTCAGGAGCGAGAGCTATGGCCGAAACTAGGTGACGGCGGTCTGAGAAAGGCGACGTATCGAGGCGGGTGACGAGCCTGCCAGAACCTCCCGAAGGAGCGATACGCCATGACGAGCCATAGCACTGTCGTCCCCCTCCGCTAGCCCGATGAGATCGGGGATCCGTAGACGGCGGTTCTGAGGAGCGGTGCTCGTCGCTTGCTGGCGCAGGCCATCGAGGCCGAGGTGGACGCGTTCCTGGCCGAGATGCGGGGCCTGCGGCTGCCGGACGGGCGCGAGCGGGTCGTGCGGCACGGGCTGGGGCCGGAGCGCATGGTCCAGACCGGCATCGGCCCGATCGCGATGCGCCGGGCCAAGATCGGCTATCTCACCCCGGAGCAGATGGCCACGACATACCAAGCGGCTGTATCAGCGGCGCAACAGTGTTCGTGAAAGTGGGTCAAGGCCGATCGCCTGCTGACCCTTGCAGCCAGACATGAACCGCGGCCCAGCGCTTTGGTCGGACTTGCCTCAAGGTTGCTGTCTGCAGTTTACATGTTACTAAAGATTTTAGGGTTATAGAGGCACAGCAACCACTAGGCGAGAAAATCATGGCAGACCGGCGCATCGATAGGGATGACAGTCAGCCTCCTTTGGGGATTGGGTTCGCCATTGTACTCGCCGGCTTACTGTCTCTCCCCCTTTGGGGAGGCATCATTTGGCTCGTCCAGCAGGTGTATTGACCATCCCCGAGGACAAGCAGGTCGCCGCTAGTCCAGCAGCCGCACCCCCAGCCGGGCCGCCCCAGCCTCAAGCAGCGCCACGTCACCCTCTCGCCACTGCTTCCGGTTCAGCATGCCAGTCGCCTCAGCTGCCGGCATCCCGAGAGCAGCGCCAATCTCCGCAGGCGTGCTGATACCCCGGTCATCCATCTCCAGGCCGATGTCCATCCGCAACCGGATGGTCCTCAGCCGATCGGCGGCGCGGCGTTGGTGCTCCTCGGGCGTGATCTTCGGCTTCGCGGGCGGTATCTGGTTGGTTGCCGTGTCCTGAGCTGCAGCGAGAGATTCGAGCAGGACGACTAACGCGGGAGCGCACGACAGCAGCAGCAGTCCGCGCCGCGTCACCCTGGTCGCCATGGCTACTGCCACCCCGACACGCCGGTCATGTCCGGCAGCCTGTGGGCGTGCCCTTGTAGCAGTCGATGCATGTCCGTCCCCCCGTAAATAGGAGCCGCTCGTGGGCCGCCGGAGCGGCGGGCGTGAGCCGCCCGTCCGAACGGGCCGGGCCTGGCCCGCGCCCGGCCGTTCGAAGGCGAAGGCGCGTCGGGAAATCCGGCGTCGCGCGCGGTCCTTCGTGGTCACCATGAGGGAACGACGAATGATACTGGCGATGGAGCAGCTCGGAAAGCGGTCAGCGGCCGCGCCGAGACCGAAGCATGACGCACGCCCGGTCCGGCCAGCACCATCCTCGCCGCGTAGTATGGCCGTGACACCGACTACCGCGACACACCTCCAAGACAGGACACGATCACCATGCTTGGACGCGAGTTCGGCCTTTCGACCCTGAGCCTGCTGGCTGGCGCCGCCGCGGGCTCCCGCCCGGCGGCCGCCCAGACACCCTACCCGACGCGCACGGTGACCATTGTGGCGCCCTTCGCCGCCGGCGGCTCCACCGACCTCATCGTGCGGCTGATCGCGCAGTCGCTTTCGGCGCGCCTGGGCCAGCAATTTGTGGTGGACAACAAGGCCGGCGCTAACGGCGCCGTGGGCAACGGCTTCGTGGCCCGCGCCCGGTCCGACGGCTACACGCTGCTGGTCACCCCCAACAGCACCTACGCCATCAATCCCCACCTCTACACCAACCTGCCCTACAACCAGGAGCGCGACCTCGCCCCGATAGGGCTACTGGTCCAGAATGGATTCTTTCTGTGCGTGCGGGGTGACTCGCGGTTCCGCACTGTGGCCGACCTCGTGGCCGCGGCCAGGGCGGCGCCGGACACGATCAGCTTCGGCTCTGGCGGCATTGGTTCGGCCAACCACCTCGCCCCGGAAATGTTCGCCGCTGCCAACGGCATCAAGCTCCAGCACGTGCCCTACCGCGGCAGCGGCCCGGCTATGCAAGCCGTGACAAGCGGTGAGATCCCGATGTCCTTCGTGGATACGGGGGTGGCGCTGCCGTTCCTGCGCTCGGGCGAGCTGCGGGCACTGGCGGTGAGCTCCGAGCAGCGCTCGGCCCAGATGCCGGACGTGCCCACGCTGGCTGAGTCCGGCACGCCCGGCCTCAACGCGTCCAGCGACTTCGTATGTTTGCCCCCGCCAACACGCCCGCGCCGGTCATCCGCCGTCTGTCACAGGCTGTCATAGAAAGCCTGCGCGCCCCCGACCTGCGCGAGCACCTGCAGGGCCTATCAATCGATCCGGTCGGCGGCACCTCGGAAGCGTTTCCGGCCTATCTCGCCGCTGAGAGCGCCAAGTGGCGCGACGTGATCCGCGCCCGCGATATTCGCGTCGAGTAGCACAAGGCAAGGTGCTGTCAGCGCTCGCCCGAACTTGACGACGGGAGGCGCCGAGTTGCAGGGGGCAGCGGCGTAGACGTGCTGGTCCCTGCAACACAGCGGTGCCGCTAGATAAGCGGGCGATTGCTCACCTCGCGGGCAACAGCCTCGGGCTCGATCTATACACGCTGTTCGCGTGCAGGCTGCCACGGCTGAAGGACGACTTGTACCTGAGCTGGCTGCAAATGCGCGACCAGCTCGGCAGCGGCGAGGCGCACGCGCGGTCGCTGGCGCAACGCATCCGCGACGTGCTCCCCGAGCTCGCGGCTGTATCCAGAGGCAAAGATTGAGGCGACCCTTCACGGCCTGATGTTGAGCCCGTCTCCGCCAGCCGTGCATCGAATGACGGTGCAGGTGCGTGACCTTGGATTGGTAGCTGGACGACGCTGACGGGCCAGCACCTCTATTTAGGGGCGGGTGAGTTCAGGCATTCGCCCACGGTTGCCGTCGCCTGCCAAGCTAACCTCCCGCTACCCCTTTGATGACTTTGCCCGTTCCGCCGCAGTTTGGGCACTCAGTGCCGCCTTGGACTTTGCCCTTGCCACTGCAATCGGGGCAGACATCCTCACCGGTTCCAGGGGTGCCGGGTGGCGCATCGTCGCCCGGGTTCATGTCGGCGGCATTTGGTGTCGCTTGGAAGTTGTTATCCTTTTGGGTTCCACTCGCCACGCAAGCCTCCTCTGGTGCTTACCGCCAAGACTCGTCTAACGGCGCCCAATGCGTCCCGTTGCCCACGGGCTGGACGTCTAACCCGCGGCAACAGACGCTCGCCTGTCAGCGCTTCCTCCAGTCGAGTTCACGGCTCCAGGCGGCTCAGTGCAGGAAGGAATAACGGGACGGCCGCCGCACCGGGGGTAGTGCCATGCCGCTCGATGCGGGCCGCCAGGGCTAGCGGATCCTGGCGCAACATCATCCAGGCTCCTGCACCATGGCCGGGGCACGGTTGCAGGGTGTTGCTCTCGGTCATGTTCAGCTCTCCATGGCCTTTGGGCCAGCCACTGGCAATCTCCGGGAGCAGCATAGCTATCGGGTATGCTTGGTCCGCGTCCGCCCTGAGCGACCGCTACTCGAGCTTCCGCTGTAGAGCCGGCGCGCAGCGCCGGCCTCCCCGGCGCGTTATGGCTGGACCACCAGGGCGGGGCGCGTGGCCATGCCAGCCGGATCAAAGCGGGACAAGGAAACGCAAGCGGAGGCCGAGGAGCCGTCACGCAAGCCATCGAGACGCGCTGCCGCCGAATGGCTTAGGGCAGAAGAGGATGCGTTCGGCCTCTGGCTTCGACAAAGTCTGCACGAGGCCTTTGACGCCGCGATTGCGGAACCGATCCCTGAGGACATCCTGCGGCTTATTGAGGAGGATCGCGCCGAGCGCGAGCGTCTCAGGGGCAGTCGCAAGGCAGAGCCGGACAAATGAGGTGCCGATGCAGGGGTCTGGCCTATCCTTCGCGCGGATCCGCCTCAACGACGCCACCGGCCTCTGCTGCGGGCAGCCAAAGTGTGACCGTGATCCCTACCCCCGGCCTGCCCTCCCGCACCAGTCCGCCCCCAACCTGCTCGGCGAAGGTCCGGGCGAACGCCAGTTCGAACTCCGCGCTGGGATCCGACGCCCCAAGTAGCGAAGCCCCGCCGCCCAAGCCCGTGCCGGTGTCAGCTATGGAGACCCGGACATAACGGCCTGGCCGCAGCGCCGCTTGGTGCTCTGCTCCCGAGGTGATCTCCTCAAGGGCTGCCCCAAGCGTGAGGGTGCCGCCTTCCGGCATGGCGTCGCGTGCCGCGGCGGCCAGGCCCAGCAGCACTGACTTCAGTTCCTCGGGGTCAGCCAGGACTGGCGGCAGCCCCGGGGCCACATCCACTTCGACGCGAAGTGGAACGTCCAGGCCGCTTGTAGTCACACGTGCCAAGCGCTGCAGCAATGGCGCCACATCGACCGCTTCAGGCCGGAGCTCGCCACGCGGAGCAAAAGCCGTGAGGCGCTGAGCCAGCGCGCCGCCGCGCCGGGCTACGTCGTTCACCAAAGCAAGGATGGACTGCGCCGTTGCCGGATCATGCCCGAGCCGCGCGCCGGCCAAGCGCACCCCGCTCTGAACCGCCTGCATGACACCGGCGAGGTCGTGCCCCACACCGTCTGCGAGCCGGCGCAGCGCCTCAAGCCGGCGCACTCGCGCCTTCGTCGCTTGGTGCTGCACCGCCTCCTGGCGGCCGCGCTCGGCCATCTCCACTGCCAGTCGGCGCAGCGTCATCTCGCTCATGGTCACCGCGGCGAGATCGCGCAACGCCGCGGCATCGCCGGATGTCCAAGCACGTGGCTCGGTATGGATGGCGCATAAAGCGCCAAGCGCATGGCCATCTGGCGTTATGAGCGGCATGCCGAGGTAGGCGACGACGCCAAGCTCGGAGATGGCGAGGTTGCCGGATAGCAGTGGATGATGGCCCGCGTCCTGGATCAGGAGCGGCTCCCCAGCGGCCACGACGTGCTGGCAGAACGAGTGCAGTAGGGAGGTCTCGCGTCGAAGCAGCCAGGGCTGCGGCAGGCCAACAGCGCTCTTGAAGAACTGGCGGTCGGCCTCGACCAGCGACACCAAGGCCGCCGGCACGCCGAGCAGCCGGCAGACCATCCGGGTCAGGCGGTCAAAGGTCTCCTCGGGCGAAGTGTCCAGCAGGCCGGTTCGCCGGAGTGCCATGAGGCGGTCCTCGTCCTGCAGCGCCTTTCTCAACAGCGTTTCATCGGACATCGGATGGCCTCCTTGCTCGGCGGGCACGTACCCGTGTCCGTCTGCTCTGCGGGTGGCTATGGAACAGGCTCCACCCTCGAAGCTACGCTGTCCATCCAACTTGGCGGTAACACGCTGGCCAAAACGGGCAAACGCTCGCACCGACGGAACTGCGGCAATCCCCTCAGAGGAGTTGGAGGGGCCGCTCATTCAATCAGCATACGCCATCAGGAGATTCCGGGACCCTTTCCATTCGCTCTCGGCCCCTGCTGACCGTACAGCAGCGCCGGCATCACATGCGATAACCTCCGCTTTCCAAGCCTGGGCGGGACCTGCCGCAATTCGCGTTTGGGCAAAGAGAAGGCCGCCTACAAAAAGCGGGCGGCCTGAGTTTCTGGGAACAGAGATAGCAACCCCGCCAACGTCGCCCTTGCTGAGCTAGTACTACTGTGTCATAGAATGCTTGTCTGATGGGGTATCGCTGTCGTACAGGTTGCGCTTCATGTGTGGAGGGGCGTTAGGTGGCTCCCCTTATCCTCGCCGGGCGATAGT
>JAESFM010000120.1_pt1 | contig 33215 bp, 34 predicted proteins | sample 9266171 | NCBI WGS metagenome assembly JAESFM01 (sample SAMN14505069, study PRJNA617099) | algae metagenome | isolation source: Hassallia sp. WJT32-NPBG1 and co-occurring heterotrophs from well developed... | place: USA: Mojave Desert, Joshua Tree National Park, California | collected 2006-06-22 | reverse complement strand
CAAGCCAAGCCGCTCCAAGTTCAAGCGCTACCCCATCGGTTACTTCCACATCGACATCGCCGAGGTCCGGACCGAGCAGGGTAAGCTCCACCTCTTCGGTGCTATCGATAGGACCTCGAAGATCGTCTTCGCCGAGCTCAATATCAAGCACAGGCTCACCAAGCCGCGCCACCCATGGACCGATGGGCAGGTCGAGCGGCTGAAACGCATCATTAAAGATGCTACGCTTAAGCGCTTCTACTATGAGAGCCACCAGCAACTCCGCTAGCACCTCGCCAACTTCGTCGCCGCCTATAACTTCGCTTGCCGGCTGAAGGCCCTACGTGGTCTCACCCCTTCGAAGCCAACGTCAAAGCCCGGACGGAAGAGCCCTCCAGGTTCATCCATGATCCGCGCCACCAAAGCCCGGGATCAAAACCTCTAGAGACTGTAATCCGGGAATTGGATGGACCTGCGATATCAGGCAGATGCGAATTCAGTACAGCGGATCCGAAATTTAGCGAGTGGCGACTGTGCCGGGTTGGCGCAGACGATGCTGGACGTATTGCGGCAGGGTAGCAAACCGTTGACGGCTACGACGATCGCGGGCGGCTGTGCGGCAAAGTTTGCGACAAGCTGCAAATGACTGCGAAAGGCTTCGGATTAGGCGCAACCTCGAACCGCTCAGCGACGAGGGTAGCTTGTGCAAGCATGTCTCGTCCGCCAACCTTGTGTACCTGCCCCTCTTTGAGCGTCGACATCGCCTCATAACCTGCCAGTGTTCGTCGTGCCGTGTAAAAAACCGTCGAAGCCAAGCTCTGGCCCGACCAAGCGTTTCAGGTGACGGCGGTCTTGTTCTGCAAAGTTACTCAACAATCTGCGTTGTCGCAGTTGGTTCAAACGCCCAGGCTCGTCGTCTGCGCCCATCTCTGCCGTGGCGGGCAGGCAAGCCAAGTTCCTACCCATTGTGATGGTGCGCGGGTCGAACGTATGCGGCTGCCCGGGTACCTCGCGGAAGAACTGCTTCTGACGGATCCAGGGGACTTCCGACTATGAATGGTCCTATCGAAGTTCAGGCTTGGCAGCGCTGTGGGGCGAACTCCACCCGGCGATCCAGCGCATCCCGCATGTCGTCAGTGCCAAGGCCAACGATCGGCTCGCTGCTACCGCGCCCTAGGGCCTCACTGCGGCTGCGTAGTGGCGGCGCATTCTTCACCAACACACCACGAACCATCTGAGCGCGGGCGAAGGATAGGCGCTCATTTGCCACCGGGGCACCAGTGACGCTGGAATGCCCGACAACCTTGAGGCAGGCCTCCCGCTGCGCAACGCGAAGCGCGACCTCTTCCAGCCACATCGGGTAGGCCGCGCTGATGCCTGGGTCGCGCACGAAGGCTGTGCTGCTGGGGCGGAACAGCAGCTTCAAGCCGAGGCGGTTCTGGCTGAGGCCGTAATCGACCACCCGACCGATGGCCTCTCGGGCCGCATCGCGCCGGCCGAGATTCCAGTTTGCCAAGTACAGACCGTTCAGCACCCGCGTTTGCTGGCCACCTGGCTCGCCGTCCGCTTGGCGGTAAAGCTCCAGGGCAGACGCCAGTTCGCCGCGCTCATAGGCCTTAATGCCCTCACCAACCGCCGCCTGTGCACGGAGCCTACGCAGATAGGCCATGTCCATTGGCGTGCCGGGTGCGCCGGCACACGTGCGGAGATAGGCTGCTTTGGCCTCGTCATCCGTCCAGGCCGGGCTGTCGCGGAAGAATGGGCTCGGCGTCGCATCTACGGTTTCGGCGCGGACCCAGGCTGTTGGGTGCGACAGGATCATGCCGGTCTGCAGATCGCCAAGCACGGCCCAGATGCGGTAGGTGTCGCTAGGTCCCGTGCTGTTTGTTAAGCTGCCAGCCGCGGTAACGCTGGTGATGGCTCCCAGCAGGATCAATGGCTTTTCATCAAGAGTGGCGGTGGTGAAAGGTTTCAGTTCGAGTTCCGGGTACTTCTCTCGCACAAGCTCCTCGATGCGGGAGGACATGAAGCGCGTCGCGGCCGTCTCTGCCCCGCTGGCTCGGTCGATAAGCGGATCTATAACGATCGCTCTGCGGGTACCTGGAGAGACATTCCTCCCGCTGGCGAGCGTTGCCTCCGCCAAGCGTATGACCGCCTCATCCAACGGCAAGGCTTCCTTCGGTACCTCTGCAGTTATCGGGGGCGGCACGGGCGTCTGAGCGGCACAGGCGCCAAGCAAGAATAGAATGCCGATGCCGCACGTCCGCAGCCGGTTACGGACGCGGAGCGCAGGCGGTCTGGAGGATATGTCGGGCATCGGGAGTGGGTGTCTCTCCAAGCTGAAGGCGTGCGAGCAGGGGCGTGCATCTGGCATCGGCAGGCTGCCAAGGCGGTGCCGAACGATCAGCATTGATCGGGGTAAGCACCTTGTCTGGCGATCGTCGCCGCCACGCTGGTCGGTCGTCCGCCGGAGGCGGAGAAGCGGAATGGACCTGCTGCAGTGGAACAGCTTCCGGCCGTGTCAGCGCCGCCGCAGCCGGGTCGCTATGAGGCGTGGCCAGGATTGGCGGAGCCACAGGGGGTGCGATGCTTGGTTCGGCGGCGGTTCGCTCCGCGACGCGCGGCAGCGCGGCTGACGCCTCAGTCACCACGGGTCGCAACTGCTCGGAGGCCTGTAACCTTGGAAGGAGTTGGGACAAGATCACGACCGGGCTGGCACCCGAGAGGATCAGGCCGGCTACGACTCCGGCAGCCGGAGCGGCGTACCACACTCGCAAATTACGTGACGATTTACGGCCGGTGCCGTTCAGGCCTCGCAATTCCCTTACCCAATCGCTTTCCCCGGCTGGCACGGGCATGTGGCCCGCGAAGGCTGTGTCCAGCAGACCGGCAAGCTCCGGCACTTCGTCCGGTGAAATGCAGCAATACACGATCGGAAGCCACGGCGCCCGCACCGCGAGAGCGTCGGTTTCGGCAAGGGTCTGCCGCATGAGTTCAGATGCGCGCGGCGTAACCTTCGGAGCAATATCGACCAAAGCAACTCCACGTCGAGGATGCAGCAGCATCGCATCGACATGAAACGGCACCCCATCGAGGTTGCCAATCGCAACCTCAAAGAGGACCTCCCATTGCCGTAACGAGAAGCGCGGCCAGTTCGCGCAGCTGGCAGGCCTTCGTACGCTCAAGGCGATCTAGCCTCCACATCGTCGCGTTCTGAGAACTGCAGATAAATGCCGCACGAAAGCCACTCAACGGGATGGGAGCGCAACAACCGGAAGCGGTGCTACACACTCACGTGACGCTGGTGCTCGAGGTCACGCGGTGAGCACGTTTCGATTCCGACCTTTATGATCTTCTTCCATATTGGGGCCGCGCCGCAGATCCGGCGCGGGCGCGGTCTCAAGAGGTTTTCCAAGGCAAAGCCCCAACCTTCTGCTGGCGAACTACGGAATGATCCTCCGTAGAAGCGAGATCCAGCGAGCGTCAGGTAGGCGCCACATGTCCCCGAGGGTGCGGTCGAAGCTGGCAGGCACATAGGGCATGCAGGCGTTGCTGTCGTAATGGGTGATCTCGCCAAACCAGGGACGTCCTTTAGCGAGATACAGGTCGACGCGGGCGAAATCAAAGTCGGCCCCGATGCATTCCGCAAGCCGCGCCAGTTCATGCATTCCGTTCGGCAGCACGTAGCTGGGGTCGGGAGGATAGGCTTGCCGGACCGGCAGCAGCTTCAGCTCCTCGTCAAAGAAGGTGACGCTGTGCTGGCCAAATCGGTTCGCGTGGACCCGCAGTAGTCTCGCCTTGCCATGGAAGACGAAAAACTTGAAATCGTGAGGAATCTCGTCGCGCTCGTCGAGAAGCATCTCCTCCGCCAGCAGCCGCGGCGGGATGTCTCGGTAGCCCCATTCGCCCGCCTCGGCGTAGTGATCCTGCCGCAACCACTCGTCAGCCTGCCCGAGCGCGGTCGCGCGACAGACCGAGGCCTTGTCCCGCACCAACCGGTTCATATTCCAGCCGTGACTGGCCTTGAGGACGAAGCGCTGCGGCAGGCTGTCCCAGGGAATGTCGCATGATCGCTCCCAGGCCCCAAGCAGGGGGATTAGAACCTCCGACCCAACCTTCTGAGCGACGTAATCGCGCACGGCGACCTTGTCGGTAGTCCGGGGAAAGAGGAGATTGCGATCATTCAAGATACGCCAGCCAAGCTTCTCGTTATAGGTCACCGGCGACCGCAGATCTGGCTCGTAGCCCAGGGCGGACCGCATGCGGTGCCGTAAGCGGCGAGCGCGGACCACCCGCTCAACGAACGGCAGGGTGACCGCTGCACGCCCGACGGCGGCCTTGACTGCCTGCATCGCATCTGTGGCGGGAGCCTCCGAACGAGGCTGGGCGTTGCCAATGCGTTCGTTTGCACTGATTGTCATGTGTCTCCCCTTGGTTCGCGCATGCGTTTTTGCGCCTTGGCAGTGGAATTCCGCCGCATTCGGAGTCGGATCGCACCGGGAGGCGGAGGGATGCGAACCGGCAGGGCATCGGTCTCACCGCACCTTGCTCGAATGGAGCCACATCCCAGCAGGCCGCCGTTTCCTGCCTGCCGGAACGCTTTCGTCAGACCGCTATCGCGCTCAGATGAACCATTGACCGGTCGCCTCGAAATTCGCCGTAACCTCGGCGGCGATGGCGTTCCAGTCGACAACCTCGTTCGGGTTCAGGTCGAGGTCGCCGATCGCCTGGAGCACGTCGGCAGCTGGGGCAATGCCTTCCAACTCGCCGGAGGCGACCGGTAGGACCAGCTTGAAGCCAGCCGTGCCGTCCACCTCTCCCTCGGTACCAACGCCCTGGTTGGCGCTGGTCGTCATACCGTGGATGACGATCTCCTTGGCCTCCAACGGGGTGATGCCGTCGAAGATGGCCTGCGCGTTCGGGTCATCGGCCGCAAAGGTGAAAACCTCGCGGTAGCTCAGCTTTCCGTCCTCACCGACGGTTGGGAACACCGCCTCGTCGGTATGGTCGTGCCCCTCGGTCCCGTGGTCATGGACAGCGTTGTCGGGATTCAATGTAAGGTTGAGTTGAATCGGTCCGTAGGTCGCCAAACCCTCTGCCAGTTCGACGAAGCCGTCCCCATCGGTGTCCTGTGCAATGGTGGGTGACTTGGCGTCGCTGTCGTCGGCAAAGCCGTGAATGTGCTGGATGTGCATTGGTCCCGGCTCGAGGCCGCTTGTCTGGATGTCCACCGTCAGGGTCTGGGTGTCCTGATCGAGGAGCATGACGACGCGGCCGTCGACGCCTGAGTTGTTCAAGGCGTTGAGGTCGGTCGAGTACAGCAGCTTGCCGTCTTGGACGTAGGTGTCGTGTGCCATGGTCGTCTCCCGGGCCGTATGGACCCGGTGGCGATACCAGCTGTCGTCAGCATCGGATGCAGAACAACAAAATTAAACCGACAAAGAGATCGCGGCTTTATTTCAATATGATCTTATTGCGATCCATCAAGTTTCGCTTGCTCTGTCTGGATGGCTTTTCGTTAGCCACGAGTCTTCATTCAATCCGCATATGTTTTGTCGCTCGACGGCGCCTTGTTGCATCGGTCGCTTGCCCGAGTGGCGTCGGGTAGGGCGGAGCGGGGGACCTCCCCCTGCAGGGGCAGCCGTTCCACCTTTCGAAGCAGATGCCGCTAGGTGCCACCACATTCCCCAACAGAAGCATCAGGTCACCAACTGGGCCGAGTGCGATGCGGGCCTGCGCGCCCCCGGCAGCCTCACGGTCTGGTTCACGCCGGAGGCGGTTGCGGCCTGGACGGCCGCGCCGCGCACTAGCCGGGGCGGGCAGCCCACCTACTCCGCGCTAGCCATCGTCGCCGCCTCGACGCTGCGGGCTCCGTTCCGCCTGGCGCTGCGCCAGACCGAGGGCCTCATCGGCTCCATCTTCGCCCTGCTCGGCCTCGATCTCGCGGACCCAAACCACAAGAGCCGCCGGGCCGAGACGCTCGAGGTGCCGCCGCCGCGTTGCGGGCGCGAGCCGTTGCGTCCGGTGATCGGCGGCCGACCGGCAAGTTGCGGCAGCTTCGGCGTCGCATGGCAGGTTCCACCGCAGGGGTTCTGCAGTACGCCTGACGGGATGGTCGGTGATGCGCTCCAACACGCGGCGCAGATAGGCTTCCGGATCGAGCCCGTTGAACTTGGCGGTGGCGATCAGCGAGGCGACCGCTGCGGCACGTTGGCCGCCGGCGTCGGAGCCGGCCAGCCATGCGAGTTCTCGGAGCCTGGGCGATTTTTCAGCCACCAAGACCAGTCCTGCGGCAGGATCGAAAAGGGATCATCATGCGCCAGCTCGCGCGCGGCCCAGATCGGCCAATGAGGATTGGCCAGGGCCGGGCGGCCCAGGAACACGAGGTCGATCAGCTCCTCGCGGATCACCCGGTCCGCGATTGCGGGAGTCCCGAGGTTCCAGCTGACCGCGACTGGGATGCCGCATTCGCGCCGGACGCGGTTGCCGCGCTCCACCATGAAGGCGGCCTGCGAGAAGGGCGGCTCGTGCAGGTCGTCGGTGTTCATGCCCAAGCTCAGATCGGCGAGGTCGAGCCCATGCCGCTTCAGCTCGCCGACGGCCCAGACGGCGTCATCGAACTGCACTCCGTCCGGATGAAGGTCGTCGGAGCCGAGGCGCATGGTCAGCGGCAGCCGCTCCGGCCAGACGGCGCGCACAGCGTCCAGCGCCTCGCGGTGGAAGCGCAGCCGGTTCTCCAGGCTGCCGCCATAGGCGTCGGTCCGCTGGTTGGCGAGCGGCGAGAAGAAGCTTGCCCCCAGGTAGCCATGGGCGAAATGCATCTCCAGCCACTCGAAGCCCGCCGCCAAGGCCCGCCGCGCGGCATCGGCATAGGCGCGGTGCAGATCGTGGATCTCGGGGATGCTCAGCGCCTGCACCGGATAGGTGTAGCGGCCGCCATAGGTGATGGCGGAGGGCCCGCGCACCTGCCAGCCATCCGGGTGATCCGGGGCGAGTTGCCGCTTGCCTTCCCAGGGCTTCTGCTCGCTGCCCTTGCGCCCGGTATGGCCGAGCTGGATGCCGGGGACTGCGCCCATCTCCTTCACCAGGGCGCAGACGCGGGCCAGGCCCTCGACCTGGCCGTCGTTCCAGATACCGGCGCAGCAGGTGCCGGTGCGACCGTCGGGGGTGATGGCGATCTGCTCGGGGAAGACCAGGCCGAAGCCGCCGGCGGCACGCGAGCCCATCAGCATGACGTGGTAATCGCCCACCTTGCCGTCCTCCGACCGGTACATGGTCATGGGCGACATGGCGATGCGGTTTCGGAGGGTGACGCCCTTGAGGGTGTAGGGACTGAATAGGTCGGGCATAAGATCTTGCTGCCGGGGTGCCACGGAGTTGCGATACTGGCGGATCAGGCCGCTCCTGGCGAGCAGCCTGCGTCTCCCGCCCCGCCAGGATACGCGATCCCTCGCGGCACCACCGCATGATCGGCGGCCCGATGTCCAAGGGCGGTTGCAGCCTCCGGGAAGCCGCTATCCGCCCGCGCTGCAGCAGTCCAACCGTTCGAGCACCTTTCGAACCGGGAGCCTGATCGGGAGAGCCTCTGGAGACCATAAGCAGGCAGGACGGCGAACCCTGCTTCGACGGAGGGAGCGACCTGTGGCTGATGAGATGATGGAGTTCAGCGCAATGCAACGGGAGGCCGACGACGGTACGCCCGGAGCCACGGCTGCCTTCCCGTATGACCGCATGACCGTGGAACGCTTTCGCGAGGCATTCCCGCGGGCGCGATGGCGCGACGACCTCGGTGCATGGTTCGTGCCGGGCAAGCGAGCGGAGCGACGCCTGACCGCATGGATGAGCCGTGCTTGGACAGGCGTGTTGGCCCATGCCGACCAGCGCGGCCGTGACGCCTTCACCTTCGAGCCAATCACGAGCTCCTACCTGGAGGTCGCCGACGACCTGCTGGTGCGGACGCCGTATTCCCGGTCCGTCATCGCCGAATTGCGGGCGGTGCCCTGGGCGCGGTGGGATCCGGCATCGAAAGCGTGGCGCGTGCCGTTCCGGTCATATGAGGACCTGCGCGGACGCTGGCCGGCCATCGAGGATGCCGCCCGCCAGGCCGAACCTGAGGAGCGGCGGAAGCGCGCCGAAAGCCGCAGGTCTTCCCCCGAGCACGAGGCCCGGCGTGCCGAGGCCGCCGAACGCCGCCGGCATCGCTATCCCGTGCCGGAGGATGCATTGCCCCCACTCGACCGCGTGCTGATGACCCATGCGGGCCCCGCGGTGTTCGAGGCAGTCACCGGCGAGCTTGTCGAGCCTGAGATCGCCAACCGGTTCTACCCCGGTGTCGCCGCCGGCCCCGCCGCGCTAATCTGGGGGGCCTGGCACAGGCCGACCCATGCCGACCTGGTCCGGGCTTGGCCCGCACGGACAGCGCCTAGCACGGCTGACCTGGCGCGTGGCTGGTGGACGCCGACGATCGACACGCTCCGGGCGGAACGCCGCAAAGCGGCGTCCCTGGAGCGTGCGCGGGCGACGCGTCGGGCCAAAACGGTCTAAATGACAGCTATCTGGGCAGCAGCGGCACCGCAGCTGCTGCTGCAGGGCGGGCTGGCCAAGGGCAGAAAACGTAGTGTCGGCGGACAGGGCCAGGGCAAGCGCGAACAGCGGGGGCGAGTTCATTCGGGTTCCCCTCCAGACCCGCAAACCGCTACCGGCTGGGGAGGGCGGCCGTTGTCCCGATCCCGGTGCGACTGTTGCAATCCCGGCGTGACATTGGCCGGCTGCGCTCAAGCCCTGCGGCGGACCGTCCCCGGTACGCTACCGATCACTCGCCGGAACGCAGCGCTGAAGGCGCTACCCCCCTCGTAGCCGACGGCGACGTCGGCGATCGGCATGGAGGAGCGTGCCAGGAGGTCGCGGGCGTGCGTCATGCGCAGTTCCAGCCGATAGCGGTGCGGCGGCACCGCGAACGTCCGGCGGAAGCGGCGCGTGACGTGGTCGGGACTGAGCACTACCTCCGCTGACAGGTCTGCGAGCGTCACGCGTTCACCACGGTGCGCTTCCATGAACGCGACGGCGCGCCTCGCCTGACTGATCGCCAGGCCGCTCGGTGCCGAAGGCGGCGCCACGCGAGTTGCCCCATCTGCCGTTGCCATAGGAATGCCAAGCGCAAGCAAGCTCCGTCTTGCGGTCAAACGCACCCAATCATCAGACAATGTGGCAATGCCGGTCGGAGCGGCATCATGTGGCTCCACAACCGCCCGGCGTCGCCGCCATCATGACAGCGTTTCGTCCTCTGGTTCAAGGATTCTCGATATCCCGCCGTTCTGCTGACCTGTGACCAGCCTGCGGTGCCGGCCGACGATCAAGGCTAAGGCGACAATGGTGGTGCCAGGAAAGGTTCTCTCCGACCCAACAGCGCGCGGCTTCCCCCATGCTATGACGTAGTGCGGGGTCAAGCAGTAGCCGCTCGAGCGCCGCAGCGATTGTGACCTCGGACCTCGCATCTACGACGAAGCCTGTCACGCCATGCTGAATCAGTTCGGCAGGCCCGCCTTCGGCACCGACAATGCAGACAAGGCCGTGCGCCATGGCATCGGCAACGCTGATGCCGAAGCCCTCGATTTCATCCCCGGCCTCCAGGGCAAGTTGCGGATGAAGGAAGATATCCGCCTGCCGGAACTCGATGTCGCGTTGCTTGCCATCGACATAACCCAGGAGCGCAATCCGGCTACCGGCGTCGCTCGCATCGATGGCGTCCTGGATCTCGGCTGACTGCGGGCCACGACCGGCAATGCGATAGTGAAAGCACAGGCCCCGATCGCAGCATGCAGCAGCAGCCCTGACTGCCGTCGCGATGTTCTTGCGTGGCACTAGCCGACAGAGGGTCAGGATGCGCGGGTCGCCCTGCCCCGTCCGCGAAGTGCCCGGCGCAGGAAACGCGGTGGTGGAAATGCCGTTCCAGGCAACGATGCAGCGTGCTTCGAGCCGCGGCAGGCGCCGGAGGAGCAACTCGCGTGTCGTCTCGCTGACAGCGACAATGCGGTCCGAGCTGGCGAGTACCAGCTGCATGAGCCGGAACGCCAAGCCGCGTGGACGGCCGATCTCCCGGCCATGAACGGTGACGATCAGCCGTCGGCGGAAAAGCAGCGTCGGAATGGCCGCACGCCAGGTGCAGGCGTGAATCGCCTCCGGACGCTCGCCATCCCGCCAGGCTGCCGCCATGGCGCGGCGGAGGCGTACATAGACCTGCAGCTTGGAGCCCGGTCCCACGTCGATCAGCGTCAATCGACCTTCCGTGATACGGCGAGGGCCGGCCGAGGACTGCGCAAACAGCGTCACCTGCCAACCAAGCGCGGCATAGGCGCGCCCTACCTCCTCGGCGTAAGTCTGCACCCCGCCTTCGTCGGGTGCATAAACCCTGGTGACCAGCCAGAGACGGCCGGGCGCGTCAGGCATGGAGCCTACCCAACTCTTTGGCAGGGCGGCGCAGCAGGAACTCCGCCATAGCCTGTGCTGCCCGTGCCGAAGGTGGCTCCCGGCCCATGTCAAACGTGTCCTGAAGCCCTTCTTGCTGCGCCGCCAGATAGGTGCTGTGGTCATCGCGCGCGGAATCCAGGGCATCCAGGATCCGGTCCGCGCTGTCGAGGACCCTGCCGTAGCGCCAATGGGCGTAGTTCTCGTCACCCCGCCAGGCCACGCCATGCGCGTTGAGGAAGAGGCAGGGCCGTGGCTTGGCGATGAACTCGTAGACCTGGCTGCTGACATCTCCCAGGTAGATATCGGCCATGGTGGTGTAGGTCATGTCGATGCAGCGGCTGCTGCCGAGGTCGATATGGATATTGGCGCAGGATCTGTAGGGAGCGAGCAGCCGCTCGGCGCGAAGACGGTCGCCGCGCCGGTCGAACAACTTGACATGGGGCGCGACGATGAAGTTGTAGCGCGGCTCGGCGGCGGCCTGCCGCAGGATGGACTCGCCCATCCGTTCCCAGGACGAGAGCGCACGGCTGGAATGCGGGTTGTAGATCACCACGGGCCGTTCGTCGCGGAACAGTTTCGGCCCCTCCGGGCGACACAGCTCGATGGCGTCGAATTTGGGATAGCCGACCACCGCGAAGCCGTCCTCGCGGAGGAGCCCCTTGGCCAGCATGCGCCGGCGCTGCTTCTCGCCAGCCAGCAGCACGAAGTCGAATTGGTGGATACGCGGATCGAAGCCGATGGCTCTGTCCCCGGCCCCATGCGTAGTGTGCACGAAGCGAAGGTGGCCGCAGCCCATCCGACGCAGGAGCAAGGAGGTCCGTTCCGGTAGGACGACGGCGTCAAAGCCCTTCAGGCGCCGACTGGCCACGGCCAGGCTCAACAGCTTCGGGGGGATGGAGGCGCCGGTGAAGCGGGCGGCACGCTCCAACCATCTGCCGCCGATCTGCACGAACTCGATCGGGCCCGCGCCACCCTTCAGAGCCATGGCGCGCGCGTGCTCAATATGGGCGGAGGTGGCCGCCATCACATGGGTCTCAAACCGCCGGTCATGCGAGAGGCTGATCGCGATCGGCACGGTATGCATCAGCATATGGGTTTGCGCGTTGAGGAAGAAGCAGACTTTCAACGGTGCCACGCCGGTAACCGGCGTGCTCATGCCTGCCCGGCCTCCAGCCTTCGGAAAGAGATGTGCAGCAGCAGCACCGAGCAGGCGTTCGCCGCCAGCGTCGCCCATGCTGCGCCGATCGGTCCCATCATGGTCAGGAGGACGCCCAGGAAAACAAGATAGCCGATGCTTGCGAGGCCTCGGGCGACCAGGGCCTTGTCGGGTCGCCCGAAGGCGACCAGCGCCGGCTCAAGCCCGAAACCGGACAGGTTCACGGCGGAGGCGATCGTGAGCACCAGGAAAATCGGGTAAACGAAGACATAATCCGGCCCACCGATCAGCGACAGAAGCGCCTCGCCCGTCACTGCGACGAGGAGGATCGCCAAGAGGCCAATACCCGTCGTCAGCAGCGCGGCGCGGATCAGGACAAGCCGGACCGCGGCTGCATCCCTCGTGGCGGTCAGCCTCGCCATCTCCGGATAGAGCGCCCGAGCGAGGGAGGTTACCGGCTTGGTCAGCACTGTCCCGAGCTGCATGGCAATGCGATAGCCACCGGCACTGGCGGGCCCGACGATCCAGCCGACCGCCAGGATCGGAACTTGCTGCCAGATGGGGCCGATGGAGGAAGTGAGATTGGTCAGCACCGCAAAACGCAGAATCCCCGGGTTCTCGTCCGCTACTCCTCGTATCCGAGGGAGGCCGGCCGGAACGCCTTGGGCACGCAGTTGCGAAGCGGCCGTCGCCCACATTGCCACGGTCGTCGCCAGCTCCGCCACGCCCCAGGCGATCAGGTAGCCTGCCAGGCTACCGTCAGCCGCCCAGGCCACGCAGGTGCCCAGCAGCCGCGTGACGGGCAGGGTGAACTCGCTCCATGCGGCCAGGTCGAAGCGCGCGAAAAGCCGCAGGACCCCGGTCGGCGTCCCGCGCTGCCCGAACAGAAGGGACAGGCCGAACCAGGCCGCCATTTGCGTTTCCTGATCCGACCATCCCAGAGTGCTTCCGACCGCCAAAGCGCCGAGGCTAGCCAGACCTGCGGCAAAGGCGCCCGCGCAGAGGTCGAGGATCGTCGTGAAGCCAAGCAAGGACCGAAGCGCGCCGACATTGCCATCGGCCAAGTGGCGGGCACCGTAGCGGATGACCGTCTGCCAGGACTGGAAGCCGACGACAGTTCCGATCGCCTGGCCAAATGCTAGCATCAGGGCGAAGACGCCGAAGGTCGCCACGCCGAGCGTCTGCACCACGATCGCCAGGTAGACCAAGCTCAGCAGCGCACCCGCACCCTTGCCGCCGAACAGCCAGACAGCGTTTTCCAGCGCACGGCGGAACGCACTATCCGCCCGAGCATCCCGACCCCCGAGCGGCAAAGCCCATCGCCGGCTCATCCAGGGCTCCGGCTGGCAGGGCGCAGCGCCGCCTCTACCAGGACAAGGTCGGAAGGTTTGTCGACATCCACTGCAGCGGCACCAAAGGGCAATTCGACGAAGCCGAGCCGCACGGCGCAGCGCTGTCCGAGTGCCCGGGCCACGCCCTGCAACGTCATCATCCCGAGCGCATAGCGCAGCAGCGGCAGCAAGCCCAGCATCCGCGCCATGGTCAGCGGCCGCTTCCGATGCTGTTCCAGCGTCTGCCAGAAGCCAACCACCCGTGCCGCCTCGGGGCGCACCAGAAGGAACAAGTTGCAGCCGCTGAAGGCGCCGTCGCGCAGCCGCAACCAGCTGCGCTGCGCCTCCGGGAACTCCAACAGGACGGTTTCGCTCCTGGCAAGAGCGGCAAGGGCGGCGGCTTCCGGCGGCGCCGCATCCAGCAGATACGTCACCATCGCCGCGCTCAGCAGGGCGTGGTCGGCGGTGGTGACTAGCAGGGGGGTGCCGAATTCCTCCAGTATGGCCGCGGCACTGCGCGCCGGACTGGCCTCGGCCGGGCGCAGGATGACACCCGAAAGACCGTCCAGCCCGGCGAGCGTCGTCTCCGGCCGCTCGATCGACACCACGATGCGGCCGATGGCCGGGGCCTCCCGTAGCGACGCGATGACCCGCAGCAGCATCGGCACGCCCGCCACCGGCAACAGCGCCTTGTGCGATACTCCCCCGGCGGCTGCCAGCGGATCCGTCCCGCCGCGCTGGCCCGCCAGCACCAATGCGGTCACGCCTGCCCTGCCACTAGGCGGGTTCACTCGGCCAGGTCCTTCTCGTAGACGCGGTAGGTCTTGTAGGGCTCGGCACCGAGCGTCTCCGCCAGATGCCGCATCGGCAGGTTGTCCTCCAGCACCCAGGACATCTCGATCCGAGTGATACCCAAGGCCAACGCCTCCCGCCGCAGTGCCTCGACCAGGAAGAGCGGCAGCACCCGGCCGAGAAGCCCTGCGCCGATGTCGCGCCTGACGCCCATCAGCGGCACCCGGGCCGTCGCCACGCCTGCCGCCTTCAGCCGCCAGAGCAGGCGCGCCCAGCCGAAGGGCAGCAGCCGGCCGGACAGGTCGCGGATCGCCTCGTTCAGGTTGGGCAGGCATACGGCGAAGGCGACCGGCCTGCCTGCCAGCTCGGCGAACCAGACCAGCCGCTCATTCAGCAGCGGGCGCAGCTCCGCCGCCAGGTGCCCCACTTCCTCGGCAGTGAAGGGCACGAAGCCCCAGTTTCCGGACCAAGCATCGTTGAAGATGCTCAGCATCGTGGCGACCTCCTCCCGCAGGGCGCGCCGGCGCAACGGCCGCAGCACGACGCTATCCGGCAGCGGCCGTGCGACGATCCGGGCCGCCGCAATCGGCATCGGTAGCGAAAGGTCGCAGAGATAGGCCAGCATGTCCCGGGCCTTGCGATAGCCGAGCGCCTCCAGCCGCGGCCCGGCGTAGGGCGGGTCGTGCGGCATCATCAGCATCGGCGGCGTCTCGAAGCCCGAGACCAGCAGGCCGGTCTGATCGTTGATGGACAGGCTAAAAGGTCCCCGCAAGCGGTTGAGCCCGCGCGCCTTGCCCCAGCGCTCTGCCGTGGTCAGCAGCGCCGCGAAGACCTCGCGGTCATCCGCCGCCGCCAGCAGGCCGAAATGCGCGGGACGGGTGCCATCGGGATCGCGCACCAGCTGGTCATCCTGCGCGCTGATGCGGCCGAGATCGCGGCCGTCGCGGCGGGCGATCCAGAAAGCGGCCTCCCCATGGCGGAACCACGGGTTACGCTTCGCCGACAGCGCCGCCCGGCGCTCCATGAGCAGGGGCGGCACCCAGGCGGGATCGGTGCGCGAAAGCGCATGCGGCAGGCGGATGAAGCGCTCCAGCTCCGCGCGGCTGGAGACCGGGACGACCTCAACTGCGGAGCCGCTCATGCCGCCGCCAGGGCGGTTCGACGCTGCCGATGTCACACCGTATCGCCCGGCCTGGGCGGATGCTCGGACGGGGCGCCAGCGCTCAGGCACGCGACCCAGGGAAGCCCTACATCCTCGCCATCGCCCTGATGCGTGGCATGGGCGCGCAGCGGCTTCCGCAATCCCATCCGCATGGGATTGGAGCACCGCCCGCCTCGCCAGCAACCTTGCATCATCCTTCTGCCTTCATCACCGCGCCGCTCAGGCCTCCTCGTGCCACAACCGCAGCAGACCTACGAGGGCAAAGACCAGCGGCGCGGTCCAGGCGGCCAGATAGGGCCCAAGCCCGCCGGTCTCGCCCATCGCGTTGAGCAAGCCATTCACGACGAGATAGCTGAGGCCCAGGGCCAGTCCAATTCCGCCGCGCCGATAACCGTCCGCCTGCCGCGGTAGGCCGAAGGCCGAGGGTACGGCAAGCAGCAACATGATGAAGGGCGCGATCATGGTCGCCGCGACGGCCTGCAATCGGGTCGCATAGAAGGCGCGGCCGTGCGTCACGGCGCCCTCGCCCCTTTGCCCCGCCAGCAGCCGGTCGAGCGTTTGCGCCGCGGTCGGGCGCGCTAGATCGCGTATCGCCTCCGGTGAGGGACCCTCCGTCCAGGCCAGCTCCGCCATGAATTGCGGCCGGGTCCCGTCCGGCTGGACCATGCGCAGCTGCAGCAGCCGCCAGCCCTCCGGCCCATGGATCGCGCGGCGCGCATCGATGCGCTCAAGCGCCCGCCCTTCCGCATCCCGACGGACCAGCAGGATGCCCGCGAGCGCCGTGCCGTCCAAGGAGGCCGCCTCCACCGAGACGATCTCGGCGCCGTTGCGCAGCCAAAGCCGCTGTGCCAGCGCCATGGGCTGGCTGTCCGCCACGCCCTTACCGTCCCACCAATCGGCCAGTGCCCGCTCGCTCCGTGGTGCGACGACGAGCAGCAGCGCCGCCTGCAGCGCCGCCGTCAGCACGCAAGCCGGCACCAGGGCCCCCAGGATGCGCCTAGCGCCGAGCCCCAAGGTCCGCAATGCAGTGATCTCCAGCGTTCCGGCCAGGCGCCAGAAGGTCAGGATCGCCCCGACCAGCACCGCCAGTGAGACAAGCTGCCCGAGCATGGTCGGCAGGCGCAGCAAGGCATAGCGGCCGATCTCGGTCACGCTGCCGCGTTGGAGCACCTCGCTCGCCTTGTCGAGCAGGTCCAGCAGTTGCAGCAGCGCCACCAGCCCGAAAAGCACCGCGGCCGTCCAGCCTAAGAAAATTCTGGTCAAGTAGCGCCGCAGGATCATACCGCTGGTCCCCGGCGCCATGGCCGCCAGCCGCCGATGGTGGCCACCGCCCGCTCGAGCCAGGCGATCATGCCGTCGAAGGCGCCCTCCTCCGGATGGCGATCGCTGTGACGGAACATCACGATGGCGAAGCCGGCGAGCAGAAGAAGGGCGGTCCACAGCCCCAGGCGCGGATCGATCCGGCCGATGTCGCCGAGCGATTCGATCAGCTGCAGCGCCTGCTGGTACAACATCAGGATCACCGCCCCGAGCAGGATGCCGACCGAGCGCCGCGACCGCTTCGCCGCCAGGCCCAAGGGCATTGCCAACAGCGGCAGGACCAGCATCGACGCCGAGCGCACCAGCCTTCCGTGCAGCTCGCCATCGAGCCGGGTGCGGCCCAGCGGCGGGTCCGGGGCATGCCGCCCAGCCCAAAGCTCCGCAATGGTCATCTCCCGCTCATCGGTGCCGCGCAGGCGGAAGAGAGGCAGGCGCTGCGTGAAGGGCCGGGACAGATCCGACCCGGCGAAGCGCAGCGTCGACGCTTGGCCGTCGGGCAGGAGCGTAATCTGCTGGCCCTCGTCCAGTTCGAGCAGCAGTTCTGTCCCGTCGTCGCTGAGCATCAGTCGGCCGGTCGCGGCAGTGGTCAGCACCTCGCGCCCATCCTCGTCCCGCTGCTGCAGGAAAATGCCGTGCAGCGTCCCGTCCTCCGGGTTCCGCCGGCCGACATGGACCGTCAACCGGTGACCGATTTGCAGGAATTCTCCGGGCACCAAGGTGGCATTCCAGCCCGCATTGGTCAGAGCATGGAAGGTTGCGCGATAGGCATAGCGGCTGAAGGGCTGGGCGTAGCCGTAGAGCCCAAGGGCGAGCAGGCCGCAGCCCAGCCCGACCGCGAGAAAGGGCCGGCTGAGGCGGGTCAGCGAGAAGCCTGCGGCCTGCAGCCCGTCGAACTCGTGGTCCTGGCTCAATCGCGCGAAGACTATATAGACCGCCAGGAACAAGGCTGCCGGAAAGGCCAGGCCGAGATAATGCGGCACCAGGTACAGCAACAAGCGGATGACCGAGGAAGCCGATCCGCCACTACCGGCCAGCAAGTCGAACAACCGCAGCAGCCGCTCCATCAGCAGCGCCGGCAGCACCAGAAGCAGGGTGGCCGCCAGTGGCTTGGCCAGCTGGCGCAGCATGTAGCGGTCCACCACCCCGCTCCTCGAGGGCGGTCCCCGTCCGGCGTCTGCCCTTGATAGCCGCCACCCGAGTGCGGTGGTACGCCTCTGGGTCACGCCCCGGCTGCTCCCAAGGTGGCGTGGAGGCGAAGCAGCATGTCATCTCGCACCGCCGCCTCTGTTTCTGCAGCTTGGCCGAGCGCCGGAGGTCCCGGCCAGCCGGCATCGGGGAATCGGCGGCCCAGATGCACGCGCTCGCTGGCGAAGCGCGGGATGACGTAGGAGTGGACGTCCGGGTCGGCCATTATCAACATTGGATAGTTAATCCTCTCGTATTGTACAAATTCACGGAGGATGGTTCCGATACGACGGATGGCATCGTACAGTCCGGCAATCACTGCGGGGATGATATCTCCGAAGCGGGTGGCTGGTCCGCGACGGACCGGCACCGGTGCCGAGCGTGACCTGCTGCGGCGGCAGCAGTACGTTCCAGTGCTCGGTTTCGCCGATCGGCATTGCGGGATGACCGAACTTGGCAAGCGTGGCAACTGGCATCCGGGATCTCGCACAACCGGTCCAAGGCAGGGCCGTGCAATCCCCGACCGCGACACGGCTTTGAACCGTCTGGGCCGGACTATAGGTGCGGGGCCGCAAGGTCGCCACTTCGGAAGGCGGCCCGACCGTCCGGCAACAGGCGCGTGGCTGGCCGCCTGGTTGCTGGCTGCGGCCCTGCTCGGAGGCGCCGCACTCGGGGGCGCTGGTGCCGCGGAGGTGGCCGGACCCCGCGCGACCGCTTGTGCCGCAGCGGAGGCGCCGGCCGGGCCGCGCCTGCGGGTCACGGTCACTGGCGCGCGCAAGGTGGCGGGCAACGTCACCATCACGGTCTATGGTCCGCGGCCGGAGGATTTCCTGGCTCGCGGCGGTCGGCTGGCGCGTCAGCGCATCCTGCTGCAAGGCCCGGCAGCAGAGGCCTGCTTCGCCCTTTCCGAGGTCGGCGCCTATGCCATAGTCGTCTACCATGACGAGAACAACGACCACGACTTCAACCGAACGTCTATCGGCATGCCCGCCGAGGGCTATGGCTTCTCCAACGACGCCCCAGCACTGATTGGTGTGCCACGCTTCGAGGCTGCGCGCTTCACGGTGCCGGCAGGCGGGTCGCAGATGACGATCCGGTTGCGCTACTGAAGCCGGGTAGGTCGGCGGGCGGGGAGTCAATCCATTGCCAGACTCCGGAACTCGGCGGTCGCCGGATCCTGCAGGCGCAGGGTCGTTTCGCGTCGCCAGCCGTCTTCGGTGCGCGTGATTCGATGCAGCAGCCATCCGGGCCAGTGCTGTCCCGCTGCCAGCGCCTGGGGTGCGCCGAGGACCGGGATGGGGTGCACCGCCCCGGGCAACGCGGCCTGCGATGGGGTATGGTGATGCCCATGCAGCACCAGCTCCGCCCCATGGCGCGCCAGCAGGACGCACAAAGCCGCACGGTCGCGCAGTGCCTTGCGCCATCCGCCCGGCCCGAGCACGGGCGGGTGGTGCACCAGCACCGCCCGGAACAGCCCCTCACGCCCGGTCGCATCGAGCAGCGCCGGAAGGCGGGCAAGCTGTGCCGCGCCCAGCCGTCCCTCGGCCGAGCCGGGCATGGTCGGAACGGCCGAGGAGAGCCCGATCAGGGCCATGGGCCCGCGCCGATGCAGGAACGGGAAGGGCGCCGCGCCTGGTCCAGGCGCGTCATCCGCCATCCATTGCTGCCAGCTCCCGATCCCGGACTCCCATGGAACTTCTATAGTCGCATCGTGATTGCCCGGAATGATCGTCACCCGCCCGGGCGGACCCAGCCGCGCCAGCCAAGCCTGTGACGAGGCGAACTCGCCGGGCAGGGCGAGGTTGGTCAAATCACCCGTGACCACCACGTGGTCCGGCCGAGCGGCTGCGATATCGGCCAGCAAGGCATCGGCAGGCAGGCTCCGCCGGCGCTTGCGCCGGAAGGCGAGATAGGCCAGCAAACGCTTGCCCGCGAGTTGCCCAAGCGGATGCAAGGCCCCGGAGGGAACAGGCAGGTGGAGATCCGACAGGTGCGCAAGGGTGAAGGACATGGGTCGTCCAAGTCTCGCTCGGCCGGCGCATCGACGCCAGCGGCTCGGCTGCTGGGCGAGTCGCCCGTCCCGATCTGGAGCATGCCTGGTTCCGCCCTGCTCAGCAGCGCGCTGGCCCGGGCGGGAGTCGGCGACGTCGCCGCCTGGGATGGGACGCGGACGGATGACGGGCTTCTCCTGCTGCGGGCGGATCATGTCTACGATGCCGCCCTGGTCGCCGGCTTAGTGCGCAGCCCTGGCGTACTGCTGTGCCGCCCGGGGGACGGCTGCCCGGTCGCTGCGCATCTGCCGACGGGGACCGCCGCGGCCCCGATTGCCGAGGCTCTAGAGGCTGGGCGCCCATCCACGGATGCGGCCTTCGCCGGGCTGCGTCCCGTGGCGCCCGCCGAGCTGACGGACGGCTACAACCGCGCGCTCCGCAAGCGTAGCAACCCCTATTTGCTGCGCCTCGGCCCTGACACCCGCAGGGCCGTGGAATGGGAGATGTTCGGCGGATCCTACAAGGGCGTCACCGATGCCATCACCAAGCATGTCTGGCCCCGCCCGGCCTTCCACGTGGTGCGCGCCTGCGCCGCGCTCGGCATCACCCCGAACCAGGTGACGCTGGCCAGCCTCATGCTGGTCTTCCTCGCGCTCTGGCTCTTCGCCGAAGGGGCCTTCTGGGCCGGGTTGCTGGCGGCCTGGGTGATGACCTTTCTCGACACCGTCGACGGCAAGCTGGCGCGGGTGACGCTGACCTCGACGCCCTTCGGCAATGTCTTCGACCATGCGATCGACCTGATCCATCCACCCTTCTGGTGGCTGGCTTGGATCCTGGGGCTGCAAGCGGTGGGCATGCCGCTCGCGGAACCCGTCACGGTGGGAGTGATCGTCTTCGGCGGCTATGTGCTCCAGCGGCTGCAGGAGGGACTGTTCCTCGCCCTGTTCGGCATGGAGATCCATGTCTGGCGGCGTTTCGACAGCCTCTTTCGCCTAGTGATCGCGCGTCGCAATCCGAACCTGGTGCTGCTCACCCTGGGCACGCTCATCGGCCGGCCGGATCTCGGCATGCTGGCGGTGGCCGCCTGGACCGTCTTCGGCTGCATCGAGCAGGTGGTCGTGACGGTGCAGGCGGGCCTGGCACAACGCCGGGCGCCGCTGCGCTCCTGGCTCGAGCGATGAGTGGGGCCGGCAGCGCCCCGCGCGTCGGCATCATCAGCAACCCGCTGAGCCGGATGCTGCGCAAGGGACGGGGCGGGCTCGGTGCCCAGGCAGCCGGGCTGCCGCTGGCCGCGCCCACCACTCTGGCGGAACTCCGCGCCGCCCTCGCCGGCTTCGCGGCGCAAGGCGTGAACCTGTTGGCAGTGCAGGGCGGCGACGGGACGCTGCGCGAGGTCCTGACCGCGCTGCCAACCGCTTTCGGTGACCATCCGCCTGACATTGCCCTGCTGGCGACGGGGAAGACCAACCTGGCCGCTCGGGTGCTGGGCAGCGCCGGCCCCGGGGAGGCGGCGCTGACGCGGCTGCTGCAGGCGGCCCGGTACGGCACATTGCGCCGCCGGCTGCTGCCGGTGCTGGAGGTCGCCCGGCCTGGGCTGCACGGCACCTCGCCATTGAGTGGCCTGCTGTTCGGCGCCGGCGCCTTCACCGAGGCGAAGCTGTTGGCGGATCGGGCGTTGCACCGGCGCGGCATCCATGACCGGCTGACGGTGCTGCTGGCCCTGTCCGGCGTGGCGTTGCGGACTTTGTGGGGCCGCGACGCTTCTCTGCGGGCCGGCGCCGCCATGGAGCTGGCGCCGGATGATCTGCCGCCGCGGGAGGGGCATCGCTTCCTGGTTCTGGCGACGCCGCTCGACCAGCTGATGCTGGGGCTTTGGCCCTTCTGGGGGGAAGGACCGGGGCCGGTAAGGTGGCTCGATGTCGCGGCGCCGCCGCAGCGGCTTGCGGCAGCGCTCTGGGCCAGCGTCCAGGGCCGGCCGCGATCCTGGATGCCGGCGGCCGGCTATCGCAGCGGCAATGCGGGCCGGCTCGCCATCCGGCTCGGCGTGCCCTTCGTGCTGGATGGTGAAGTGTTCGAGCCGGGGCCGAACGGGCTGGTGCTCTCCGCCCCGGGCCGGGTCGCCTTCGTGACGCCGTGACGCCCGCAGCCCCCGCCAGGCTCGAGGCGCTGGTCGCCGCCGAACTTGCGGCACCTGCCGAACCGGGTGCCGCCATGCTGGCCGCCCGGCAGCTCGCCGACGACATCCTGGCGCAACATCAAGCCGGGGTGGAGGCGGTGCTGTTCTATGGCGCCTGCCGGCTCGACGATGACCCGACCGGGCTGCTCGACCTTTATGTGCTGACCAGCGGCCACCGGGCATTTCATCGGCGTTGGCTGCCGGCGCTGTTCAATTCCCTGCTGCCACCGACGGTTCTGCATTGGCGCAGCGACGGCCTCGCCGGCCCGATCCGTGCCAAGGTGGCGGTGTTGACGCTTCGCCAGTTCGAGCGGCGGCTGCGGCCGGCATCGCTGGACACCACGATCTGGGCCCGCTTCTGCCAACCATCGACCCTGGTCCATGCGCGCGATCCCGCCGTACGGCACAGGGTGGAACAGGCCGTGGCGCAGGCGCTGACGACGGCCGTGCTCTGGGCGGTGCGGCTCGGTCCACCGGCCGCGACGCCTGTGGAGTATTGGCGCGGCCTTCTCGCTCGTACCTACGGCGCCGAACTCCGCGTCGAGCGCGGCAACCGATCGGAGCGGCTGCTGGCCGCCTCGCCCGGCTGGTACGGCCCGGCCCTGATCTTGGCCCTGGCGCGGCTCGGCCTCGCCACCGCCGCGGATGCCGAAGGACGGCTGCGGCCTGGTTCGGCCGGCAATTTCACCCTTTCCTGGGCGGCTCGGCGCGTCTGCGGCAAGACGCTGAACGCGATGCGCCTGGTCAAGGCCGCATTCACCTTCGACGGCGGCCCGGACTACTTGACGAGCAAAATTGCCCGCCACGCGGGGATTAGGATCGAGCTGACCGGCTGGCAACGCCGCCATCCCGTGCTTGCGGCGCCGATCCTGCTTTGGCGGCTGCGGCGGAATGGGGCGGTACGCTGAAGGATGCCGGGCCGGTCTCCCGCCTAGCTACTCCGCCGCCGCCATCCCGGCATCCATCAGCCCCAGCCGCTGCCCGGTCCGGGTGAGTGCGGCGATGGCGGTGTCGATCTGGTCCGGGGTCAGGGCGGCGCTGACGCTCATGCGCAGCAGCGGCTTTCCGCCCGGGGTTGCCGGTCCGAGCGCCAGGTTCGTATAGATGCCTGCGTCCAGGAGCTGGTTCCAGAAGTGGATTGCCGTCTCGCGATCCGGCATGGGCAGGGACACGATCGGGCTCGGCATCGCGCCGAGCGCGAAGCCGGCGGCGGCCAGCCCCGCGTGCAGATGTCGGCCGTTCCGCCGCAAGATATCGCGCAGCTGCGGCTGCGCTTCCATCACCTCGATGGCCTGGCACACAGAGGCGACGATTGAAGGCGGCAGGGAGGCCGTGAACATGTAGGCCCGGGCCGCAACCCGCAACGCGCCGAAATCGTCGAGGTCGAAGGCACAGAAACCGCCGATCGCGCCCAGGCTCTTGCTGAAGGTGCCAACGACGAAATCGACATCCGCCTCCACGCCTTCTGCCTCGGCCAGGCCGCGGCCATGGGCGCCGAGCACGCCCAGAGAATGCGCCTCGTCCACCAGCAGCCAGGCACCGGCCTCGCGCTTCACCTCGACCATCTCGCGCAGCGGCGCGGTGTCGCCGAGCATGCTATAGATGCCCTCGAGGACGATCAGCTTCTCGCCCGGCTGGTCGGCGAGCAGGCGCAGGCGGCGCCGAAGGTCGTCCGGATCATTGTGGCGGAACCTGGTGACCTGCGCATTGCCGAGCTTCGCGCCGTCATAGATGCTTGCATGGCTGTCCGCATCCAGCAGCAGGTGGTCGCCGCGTCCAGCCAGCGCCGAGAGTGTGCCAAGGTTGGCCTGGTAACCCGTGGTGAAGACCATCGCATGCCGCCGCCCGAGAAAGCGTGCCAGCCGCTGCTCCAGCGCCGCATGGCCGCCGTAGGTGCCGTTGGCGATGCGCGAGCCGGTAGTGCCAGTGCCCTGCACCAATGTCGCCGCGACCGCGCTGTCGATGCAGTCCTGGTCGAAGGTCAGGCCGAGATAGTTGTTGGTGCCCAGCAACAGGACGCGCTTGCCGTCAAGGATCGCCTCCGTCGCCGACACAATGGCATCGAAGGCGACGTTGAAGGGATCCCGCCCGACAGCGGTGACCATCGCGAGGTCGGAGCGCAGGGCGCGGAATTTGGCCAGCATCGCTCAGCCGACCTTGCTGGTGCTGCGGGTCAGCACACCGACCAGATCGCCGATGGTCTCGATCTCCGCCATGCCGTCCATCGGGATGATGATATCCAGGCGCGTCTCGAGCTGCATGATGAAGTCGAGGGCAGTGACCGAATCGAAGCTCAGGTCATGCAGGAGACTTGTCTCCATGGTCACCGGTACCGTCCGCTTACCCAGATCCTCCAATGCGCCCGTGATCTCGCGCAGCACCAGTCCTTCATCCGACATACCTCACTCCCCTGATGTAGCCCGGCTTCCCGATCGAATGTATGAGATGGGTCATTGAAATGTAACTCCAACGTCTTCCGGGAAAAGACACGAGGGACCTACAGCCGATCCAGAGCGGTACGACCAGCATGGCAACAATGCTGTGCGGCGGCCCCGTAACCGTCTTTTGCGCTCCTGTCACTGCGCGACCAGACATATGTGGAAACAGATGGTGATGAGCGCCCTCGGGTGACCGGCATCACTAGACTTATGGGAGCAAGGGATTGCAGAAAGCGATGCGCCGAATGCGCCCGTGTTCGCAGGCGCGGTCGAATGCCCCCGCGGATCTCGCTTCTGGCGAGCGGAGCCGGGTGCGTGTCCCCTCACTGGGCACGCTCAGCCTGATGGCCTTGGGCTTCCTGGCCGGTTGCACGGCGGCGAGGCCGGTATCCCACCAAATGATGGTGGACCAGGCAAGGGGCGGCCAGGCTGCTTCCGCCACGGCTGCGCCCTCGGTCGTCTGGTACGAAGGCGAGCGGGTGCCGGCCGGTCCGGATCCCACGTGTTCCGACAGAGCGAGCAGGGTGTGGTTCCGGGTCGAGGGCGGCTCGGTCGAGATGCGCTCGTCGCGGCATCGAGGCCTGGCGATTTCGAAGCCGATGCTCGCCGGCACGGTTTCCCCGGACGGAGAGATGGCCCTGCGCTCGGTCGGGGCGACCCGCTCCGCCGTCGGGCAGATCAATGGTGACCACCTGACCGCATTGGATCTACCGGACCTGATGGTGCTGGGGCGGACGCGTGCGACCTGCAGTTTTCGATATAAGGCAACTCGCCGGTAGCGCCTGAACACGCGGCACGAGCTTTCATGCGGGAGCCGCGGCATCGACCAGACCAAGGCTCGCCCACCAGCCAAGCACATCGCGTAGCCCTGTCTGCAGCGGAATGCGGGGGGCCCAAACCAAGCTGGGTAACTGCCGCTCGGCACACGACCCCCAGTCCCGGTGCAGGAACTCGCGCGCCTTGCCGCGCCCGAACAGAGTGGGCCGCCCCGTTATCGACGCCCAAGCATCGGCCGCTGCTCCGCTTGCGAGCAGCATCGCATCGGGCACCGGCACGAAACGTGGATTGCGCTGCAGCATTCCGCAAATCTCGCTTAGGATCTCGCGCCAACCGTAACCGCCCAAATGCTCGTCTGCGACCTCGAAGACCGCATTCGAAGGCCCGGCAAGACAAACGCCGGCGATGGCCGCGGCAACGTCCTGCGCATGGACGAAGCTGATGCGCGGCTCCGGGGTGCGGGGTACCGGTATGATCGGGGCGGAGATTAGGCGGCAGAGTGCCACGCCTTCGCGGTCGCCGGGTCCGTAGATGACGCCAGGCCGCAGCACCACCCAGCTGGCCTTCTCGCCAAGGGCAGCAATCACCGCTGCCTCGCCGGCCCGCTTGCTTTCGGCATAGGCCGACAGATGCGGCTCTCGCGCCGCGAGCGAGGAGATCAACACGAGACGCGTTCTGGATGCGGAGGCAGCGACTGCGGCGGCCAGCCGCGCGCTGCCATCGCGGTTCACCGCCAGAAAGTCAGCCCGCCGTCTGGCTTTGGTGAGGCCGGCAAGATGCACGACCGTCGTCGCCCCCCGAATCAAGCGCTGCAATGCTTCCCCATCCGAAAGGTCGCCGCGCACCACCTCCACAGGCCGGGCCGCCAGCTCTGGCGCGGCGTCGCCCCGGATCAGGACGCGCAGCCGCCAGCCTGCGCGCGCCATGGTGTTGAGCACATGGCGCCCCAGGAAGCCGGTCGCGCCGGTGACCGCGACCAGCGGCGCTTCCGTCATTGGGCGACCGGTTCCAGGATGGGTGCAGGTGCGTTGAACACGCCTGCCAAATAGCGTGCGCGCGCCGCCATGCGGCTGAGCTTGCCCGAGGAGGTGTGCGGCAGGCTGCCAGGAGGTACCAGGACGATGCGAGCCTCCAGCCCATGGCGGGCGCGTAGCGTGCCTGCGGCATCGGCCAGGAGCTTCGTGCGCGCGTCGCTGTCGGACAAGCCGCGTGCTTCGATCAGCATCACAACCCGCTCCATCTCGTCTTCCTCAACGGTGAAGGCAGCGGCGTCGCCGGTGCGGACCGAGGCCACGGCTTGCTCGACCGACCATTCCAAGTCCTGCGGCCAGACATTGCGGCCGTTCACGATGATCAGGTCCTTGGCCCGTCCAGTGATAACCAGCTGGCCGTTGACGAAATAGCCAAGGTCGCCCGTGTCAAGCCAACCATCGGATGAGAGGGCGGCTGCGCTTTCCTCCGGCTGCTGATCATAGTCACGCATCAGTCCCGGCCCGCGGACCAGAATCCGTCCCACCTCGCGTTCCTGCAGCGCTTTCTCGGGCCAAGGGAAGCTGGCGGTCTGCCGTATCTCTACCTCTGTCCCCGGCACTGGCAGCCCGCATAGGGCGAAGGCGCGCGTGCGTTGGCTCCCGATTGCGGCCGGCTTGGCGATGCCCTCGCGCTCGAGCTGATCGAGATCGACGGTATCGGTGGCGACACCGGTCCCGAGCGGTGCGAAGCTGACCGCCAGTGTCGCCTCCGCCATGCCGTAGCTCGGCACGAAGGCCTTCGCGCAAAAGCCGTCGGCAGCGAAGGTTTCCGCGAAGCGGGCGAGCACAGGGGCGCGGATCATGTCGCCACCGATGCCAGCGACGCGCCAAGCCGAGAGATCAAGCGGCGGCCCCTTCGCCAAGCCGAGCCGCGCCCGGCGTACGCAGAGTTCGTAGCCGAAGCTTGGGCTGTAGGAGAGCGTGCCGCGATTGGCGGACAGCAGCCGCAGCCAGACATGCGGCCGTCGCGCGAACTCCTGGGAAGAGAGGAAATCGACCGTCACCTGGCCAGCAAGCGGCGCCAGCAGGAAGCCCACCAACCCCATGTCATGATAGAGTGGTAGCCAGGACACCGCGCGGTCTTCCGGCATCACCTGCAGTCCATGCAGCAGAATTGCGCCGATATTGGCCATCAGCGCCCGCTGAGTGACCGCGATGCCCGCGGGGAAGCGGGTGCTGCCAGAGGAGAATTGCAGATAGGCGATCTCGTCTGCCTGTGTCGGCATCGGGACCCGGCCGTCGTCAGGACCGTCTGGCAGCGCGGCGACGCTGCCGAAGGCCCGCAGCCCTGCCTCTCGCGCGAAGGGCGCCAGCCAGTCCCCCATGGCTTCCGGCACGAACAGAGCCGATGCATGGGATGCAAGGGTCAGGCGGCGGATATGCTCGACATAGATCTCGCGGCCGCCGAATGCTGCCGGCAACGGCATCAGCGCCGGGACCAGACCTGCGTACTGGCAGCCAAAGAACGCCGTAATCACGTCGGGATGGGTCTCGGCAACGATGGCTACCCGATCGCCGCGCCGAAGCCCGGCGTGCAAGAGGCGGCGTGCCAGAGCGAGGGCGTCTCGGCGCAACACCCGGTAGGGTAGAGCCTGCGTGATCGAGCCCCGGCCATCGTAGAAGTTGAATCCGGTGACGCCTTCGGCGGCGTAATCTAGGGCATCCGACAAGGTGGCGAAGTCGCCGAGGCGCTGTGGGCAGGAGTTCAAGGTCGGAAGCGGCGAGGGATCCATTCAGCCCCCCCCGGCGACGGCGGCGACAGCGGGGTCGCTCCAGGCACGCACAAGCAGTTCGGCTGACGCAAGGTCCTCCGCATAGTCGACCTCGCCCCAAGCACGGCCTTCGATCGATCTTGCCTGCACGACGCCGGTTTGTGCTAGCGCGTGGATGACCGACAAATACCAACGGCTGAGCCCGTCCGGTTGCCGCAGCGCCACTTCGAGCCCGGCCGCAAACATTTCCCCTCCATCGCGGCGAAACCTCAGCATTCCGATTGATTCGCCATGGGTGCTGTCGATCGGCAGCGTCTTGCCAATAGCCGTCAAGCGTGTTCCATCCAGCGAGACTTTCATATCGTCTGCGTCATAGACGAGCTTGCGATCGATCGTGACTGTGATTGGATGCTCCGGCGCCGCAAGCAAATGGTCCAGCACCGCCGTCTCGAACAACGTGTCACCGTTCAGCAGGACGGTCTCGGCCGCCTGCAGCAGGTCACGAACGAGAAAGCAGCTGCCGATATTCTCAGCCACACTGAAGAAAGGGTTGAAGACCGTCCGAATCATGACGCCGGCTGGGGTGATGCTGTGAACCAATTGCTCTACGGCCTCAGCCTCAAATCCCGTGACGAGCGTGATATCCTTAATGCCAGCGGCGGCAAGTCCACGAAGCTGCCATTCCAGGATGGAGCGCCCGGCGACTGGAAGAAGGCATTTCGGAACCCGTTCTGTCAGCGGCAGTAAGCGTCGACCTTGGCCGGCACATAAAATAATCGCCTTCAAACCACTGCCTCCTACCTGACCGACCGATGGTTGAAACTGCCTGGATTGAAATTGTAGCCGGGGATTGCTGCTATCTGGCCGCCGCACCTTGCGCCCGCCAGTTGTATTGCAGCATCTGCAATGGGCCGTAGATGGCTCCGGCGGAAAGTAGATCAGGTGGCAACGTCGAGCAGTTCGGTGACGAAGTTGGCCTGAGCCCGCATGTCTCGTCAACCAACTTTCCGAACCTGCCCCTTCCTGCCCATCGCCATCATCTCATAGGCAGCCAGTGTTCGTCATGCTGTGTGGAAATTGCGAGAGCCAAGCCTCGGTTTGACCAGGTGTTTCATGCGTGTGTTGTCTTGTTCAAAAATGTTACTCAAGAGGCAGATGTTGCCGACAGTCGCTCGCCTGAGGCGAACCGCTTCAGCCCGTCAGGCCGCGGTGCCTGGTACGCGGCCCTCGAGGTTGACACTGCCCTGGCGGAGATGCGTTTCCACCTTACGCGGAGCCTGCGTGAGGATGGTTCTTTCCAGGCGTCGGTCGAGCGCAGCGCGTTATGGGCCAGCACCGCCGGCGCGTCCGTCGACCTACGCGCCCTTGACCCCAGGCCCGAGTACCTCGATCCCACAATCGGATACCCGGCCGGCGTGGCACTGGCGGAGGAGGCTCGCGCCACCGACCTTGATGGGATCGTCTACCCGAGCGTGCGCCATCCGGCGGGCACCTGCTTCCTAGCCCTTCGGCCGCATGCGGTTCAATCGGCCACGCAGGGCGCGGTTCGACGGATGACCTGGAGCGGAACGCCAAATCCCATCGTAAAGCGCATCGCCTGAAGCTACGCGGGACCAACCAGCCACCAACAGCGGTTCTTGGGACTTATCCGGCCGCGCGTGGTCATTCGGCGTGCGCCGCACAGGCAGTTGCCCGAGTGTGGAGGCGCCAGCGTGATGCACGGCTGCCTCCATGAGCCGCTACCTCCGCCGCCTTGGTGCGGCCACTCCTGCTATGGCTGCGGCCCCGGATGCGGCTCGCCGCCATCGAGCGCGACGGCGGCGGAGGTGCCGCGCTCCAAATGCGTCCGCAGCGCGACATAGCTCCGCGTCGCCCGGACGCCCGGCACCGCGTAGATATGGGCGAGCAAGTCCTCGAGCGCTGCTGGCCCGACAGTCCGCACCTTGAGGATCAGGCAGGCATCGCCCGTGACGGCGTGGATTTCCTCGACTTCCGGTAGTTCGACGAGGCGCATCATCGCCGGCGTCTTGCCCCAGCCCTCGGTGTCCACATGGATGATGGCGAGTAGCGGCTTGCCAACCTTCTCCGGGTCCAGCACGGCAACGGTGCGCTGAATGACGCCGCTCTCGCGCAGTCGCTTCGCTCGCTCATGCACCGCGGGCGGCGAAAGGTTCAGGCGCCGGCCGAGCTCGGCGTAGGAAAGCGTCGCATCCTGCGCCAGCAGCCCTAACAGCCTTCGGTCCACCGCATCCACTGCGAAGGAGGAGCCCGGCCGGCGCCGAACCGGATTCGTATTTTGATCCATGGCGGAAATCTCCGTTGCAGGAGAACTCCATAAGGCTGATTCGACGTAATGCCCAACGGGATTAAGCGCATGTTGGACTCAGGGTCGCGCCGGACCATCCGGCTGTTGCTGCTCGGCGTCGCCGTGGTGGGCTCCAACTCGCTTGCCCTCAATCCTGTGTTGGCTGACGTCGCGGCCGAGCTCGGCACCGGTCCGGTCGAGGTGGCGCGGGCGAGCGCCGCATATGGTGCCGCGACGGCGCTCGCGGCGCTCGGCCTGGGTGGGCTGATCGATCGCGTCGGGGCGTGACGGGTGCTGGTGGGCGGCCTGCTCGTCCTCGCGCTTGCCATGGTCGGCAGCGCGGTTGCCACCCATTGGGCCGCGCTCGCCGCCGCGCAGGCGCTCGCTGGGGCAGCTGCGGGCGCGGCGCTGCCCGCCATCTATGCGCTTGCCGCCGCCCTTGCGCCGCCTGGGCGCAGCGCAGAGGTGATGGGCAAGGTGATCACAGGCTGGTCGGTGTCCATGGTCGCCGGCGTGCCGCTGGCGGCGCTGATCGCATCCGTCGCCTCCTGGCGCGCGAGCTTCGCGGCGCTCGGCCTGCTGCTGGTCGTTGCCGCTTGGCAGTTGGCCCGCGGTGCCCTGCCAGCCACGCCGCCTGCGGCAAGCAGGGCGGGGCTGAGGGTGGCGGCGAGCAGCCCTGGCGTCCGGCCAATGCTGCTCGTCTGCCTCCTCTTCATGACCGCTTTCTACGGCGTCTATGCCTATCTCGGCGACCACGCGCGGCGCGAACTTGGCCTCTCGACGGCCGAAGCAGGGCTGATCGTCCTCGCCTATGGCGCAGGCTTCGGCCTGGCCGCGCTCGGCGATCGTGTAGTGGATAGGATCGGCGCGGCGCGGCTGCATCCCTGGGTCCTGGCTACCGTCGCCGCAGTCTATATAACGATGATGCCCGCGGTCGCCGCTTTCGGGCCGCTGCTTGCCGTCTCGGCGGCTTGGGGCCTCGCCAACCACTTCGGCCTTAACATTCTGGTGCTCCGCCTCGCCACTGCGGCGCCGGAGGGGCGGGGGGCGGTCCTCGCCCTCAACAGCGCGGTCTCCTACCTCGGCGCACTGCTCGGCGCCGGGCTGTTCGGGCCGATCTACGAGGCGCTCGGCTTCAACGCCATTGGCACTGTCGCCGCTGGTTGCTCGGCGGTAGCCGCGCTGGTTGCCGTCCATGGGCGGATTGCGGCGGCGCGCATTGCGCACGAGCTCAAGCCCGGTGCGGCCGTATAATGGAGTCCCATTCCTCATATTGCGGCAATCGCGTCCGCGAATGTGGATCGTCACCGCCTTCAGCTGCCTCCAGCACCAAGATCCGCACAGGATCGATTTTGTGAGGAGAAGCTGTTGAGGCGGCTGGGTGGTGCTGACTCAGTCCTGTTGGCAGGGGAGGGCGTGGCCATGATGGGCGAATGGCGGGTGCGGCCGAAGGCCCTGTTCCACGGCTTTAGCTTCGAGGATCACGTCCCCGCTAGAGACCTGCTGCGTGCCGTCGACCGTTTCGTCGAGCTGAGCGACGTCCGGCGACAGCTGGAGCCCTTCTACGGCGCCATCGGGCGTCGGTCCGCCGATCCCGAGCTGATATCCCCGTGCTGCTGATCGGCTACTGCTGCGGCATCCGCTCGGAGCGACGGCTGTGCGAGGAGGTCCATCTGAGCCTCGCCTATCGCTGATTCTGCTGCCTCGGCCTGGACGACCGAGTGCCGGACCACTCCATCTCCTGCAGCACCGGCACGGCCGCTTTCGTGACAGCGACCTGCTGCGCGAACTGGTCAAGGCCACGGTGCGCCGCCGCATGGCCGGGGGCATCGTCGGCGGTCAGGGCTTCGTGGTGAACGCCAGCATGGTCCGGGCGGACGCGAGCCGGCAGAAGGGCGTCGCCAGTTCCGCCGACCTGAACTCGGAGGGCGCGAGCCGGGCAGTGGACGAGTATCTGGCTGTGCTGGACGACGCCGCCTTTGGCGCGGCCACCGAGGTGCCGCCGAAGCTCGGCGCCCGCCTCGGTCAGGGCGACGCTGCGGGTCGTGCGGGCGAAAAGCGGGACGCCCAGCCGAGCCTCCACCAGGCGCGCCGCATGGCTGACGGCGGAGGCGCCCATGCCGAGTTCCGCAGCCGCGAAGCCGCCGCGCTGGGCAATGGCAAGGATCACCGACAGGTGCGGCAGCAGGTCCCGGTCCATTCATGAGCGGCATCGCATGGTGCCTGCGGATTGGGGAGGGTTACCGCGGTCCGGCTCAGGCGCCATCTTCCGGCCATCAGCCCAGCCACCAGAAAGGAGCAAGGACATGAGCGAGACTTGGTTCATCACCGGCGCTTCCACCGGCTTCGGCCGCGCCTTCGCCGAGCATGCCCTGGCGCGTGGCCACCGCGTCGTCGCCACCGCCCGCCGGCCGGAGGCGCTGGAGGACTTGATCCGGCGGGCGCCGGACCGCGTCCTGGCCGCGCGGCTCGACGTGACGCAGCCGGGCGAGGCGGAGGCGGCCGTCGCCGCGGCACTCGACCGCTTCGGCCGGATCGACGTGCTGGTGAACAATGCCGGCTACGGCATCGTGGGCGCCATCGAGGAAACGCCGGAGGCGGAGCTGAGGGCGGTGATGGAGACCAATTTCTTCGGTGCCATGGCGGTGACGCGGGCGGCGCTGCCGGCGCTCCGGGCGCAGCGAAGCGGCGCGGTGGTGATGATCTCCTCCATGGGCGGGCAGCTCTCCTTCGGTGGGTTCGGCGCCTACTCGGCGGCGAAATTCGCCCTCGAAGGCGCCTCCGAGGCGCTGGCGCAGGAGATGGCCCCCTTTGGCGTGAAGGTGCTGATCGTCGAGCCGGGCGCCTTCCGCACCGACTTTGCTGCCGGCGCCATGCGGCGGATGCCGGAGATGCCGGACTATGCCGAGGTGATCGGCGGCATCCGCGCCTTCGCCGAGAGCATGCACGGCACCCAGGCTGGCGACCCACTGAAGGCCGCGGCGGCGATCGAGGCGGCGCTCCGGGCCGAACGCACGCCGCTCCGCCTTCAACTCGGTGAGGATGCCATCGCCGCAGTGCGCGGCCATGCCGAGACGCTGCTGGCCGACCTTGCCGCGTGGGAGGCGGTTGGCGCGGCGACGGCGATCGAGAGTTGATCACCGGTTCGGCGCCGACTCACATGGCTCCTACCGCTGCGAGGATGGAGCCCAGTCCGCCTCGACCCTGAAGACGAAGAGCTCGATGTCGGCCAGCGCTTCCCGGTCGTCGCCACGGCTGGATCGAGGAACCTAGAGCATTTCAGGTTTAGTCGAACGCGTAGCCTGAGTTGGCAAGGTAGTTCTGGCACTCGTTGGGGCTGAAGGCGTCGAGCAGTTGGCCGATGGTGTCCCACAGCGCATCGCGCGTTCGGGC
>JAESFM010000119.1_pt1 | contig 33593 bp, 33 predicted proteins | sample 9266171 | NCBI WGS metagenome assembly JAESFM01 (sample SAMN14505069, study PRJNA617099) | algae metagenome | isolation source: Hassallia sp. WJT32-NPBG1 and co-occurring heterotrophs from well developed... | place: USA: Mojave Desert, Joshua Tree National Park, California | collected 2006-06-22 | reverse complement strand
CGCAATCACAGCAAATGTGATTCTGCTTACCTCTTTTTCTTCCATTCTTACGGATATGGGACGACCCACAACGCGGACATTCCATCGAAATTTTACCTCAATTCATACCGCCATTATGCAACGCCGCCAATTCTACGGTGGTATGTGAAATAAGACTTGTATTAAAAAGTATTAACAATATATGAACAACTCCCAACAATATAGATAATATAAATGCACACGTGTGCAAAGAATACCCATGATAGCAAATGAGCAAGCGAAGAATTTCAATTGAAGATATTGCTCGCAGAGCAGGCGTTTCTCATTCGACAGTTTCACGTGCTTTGCGAGATAACCCTCTAATTAGCCCTGAGGTACGAGAGAAAATTAAGCGAATAGCACAGGAAATGAACTATGTGCCGAATGCTATTGCTCAAAGCTTGCAAAATCAACGTACTAATACTATTGGAGTAGTAGTAACTTCAATAGCAGATCCCTTTTTCGCTGACGTAGTAGAGGGAATCGAACAGGTAGCTAAATCAGCAGGCTTGAGCGTTATGTTAAGTGCATCACACCGAGATTTTGAGCAGGAAATAGCAGCTATAGATAATTTTCATCGCCGCAGAGTAGATGGTATCTTGGTAGCCGACTCACGAATTAGTAAACAGCATACTAAGCAACTAAGGCAAATTGCTGTGCCAACAGTTCTGATTAATAGCCAGACCCAAGAGCAATCGGAAATGTTTCACTCAGTGGAAATAGACGATCGCTTAGGTGCTCGGTTAGCCGTAGAGCATCTAGTAAGTCTTGGGCACAGCTGTATTGGTTACTTGGGTGTGGGCGATCGCAGCAGGTCAAACCAGCAGCGTTTGGAAGGATATCGCATGGCTCTCACCGAAGCGGGTTTACCACCAATTACTGATTGGGTTGCAATTGGTGATGAAGACTATGCCAGAAGAAGCGATGTGGCGACAGGACAAAAGATGCTATCTAAGCTAGTCACTGCTGGGGTAACTGGCATCTTTTGTTATAACGATATGGTTGCGGTTGGTGCTCTCTTAGCCTGCCACGAACTAGGTATTTCGGTACCGCGAGATTTAAGTCTGGTTGGATTTGACGGTATTGCTCTGTCTTGTTACGTTACCCCACCACTGACAACAGTCAGCCAGCCAATGTTGGAAATTGGTTGTTATGCTATGCAAATGTTACTCGATTTATTAGAAGAAAAAACTGTGGAAAACCGCGTTTTGTCTCCTTTTCTTGTCAAGCGGGGTAGTAGTGCGGCATTAATAAATGACTACAAGTAATTTGAAGTAGTAAGTAAAAGGCAGAAGGCAAAAGATAAAATGCCCTTTCTGAGAGGGTTTAAAAGGTTGGCATTTTAGATTTAGTTATGTCGCGCTATTTATCACTTCTTACTTGCAGTTCGCTCATTTTTTATAACTGAGAAAAAGCGTAAAAAAAATCAGGATTTCAAAAATTATTTTGGAGAGCGATCGCGTTTTCTTTTTTCTCAAACTTATACTTTTTTCCCTTCTGCGTCCAACTTCCAGGCGTCTGCCTTTGCAAGCTTTGGGCATACCTACCAGCGATGGTTCCTCACAACAAACAGATCACCGCAAAATCTGGCAGCTTTTCGCCGAACATTTTTACCTATTCCGAGGTACTCCGTCTGGATTATGGCTGAAAGACGAACTACTATATAACGTCTTTGGTGTGGATGAGTCTTTAAATTCTTGCAATGCTGGAGATATCTGTACTGCTCGGACTGCCCTGGTGGTTTCACGACAGCGTGAATGGCATGGAGCGCTACTTCAATCGGGTAACAGGTCGCTCCGAAAGACGAAAGTTTTCATTCAATTAAGTTTTTTAGCGACTGGGTATCATTTCCCTGTAAAGATGATAGTTCCATAGCAAGAATAAATAACATGCTTAATTATTACTATTTTTAAAAAATACTCGTAACTATTTTTTTAATTCCTACATTTTGTTTAAAATAATAGAAACGCGATTGACTTTTTCTTGCTAAGTTTTTCCCAAATTTCAGGTATTTGAGGGAACAAAGAAAACGTGGCTTACGTTTTGGCTGAACATTACGCTTACCTCCAAGAATTTCTGGCTATTTGACTTGACTCAAAAAAGTGAGATGCTCCCTTACTGTTACCTGTTAATTGAAGGGGAAGTTTGCTGTTGAGTTTAAGCGGTAAATTACTTGGTGAATCTTTAGGAAAAGACAAGATTTATTAATTAAAGGTTAATAACATGAGAACACCGCATAAAATAATGCAAGTGATTGCGGCAAGTTTGACGTTCAATCTAATTGGTATTGGCACGTTATGTGCTCAAGAAAGTCAAGGAACGATTGAAATAGCACATAACCAAATTTTTGTTAATGAACTAAATACAGATTTAGTTAAATCACCCCAAGTAATTGACTCTAACTCTGCAACTGAGGCAAACACTGAATGGCTTATAACCAATAATCTTTTAGTACAAACTGATACTTTTGGGAACCGGATGCCAGTGACAACTAATTTCCCAGATGTGTCAAAGAACGCTGTCAACAATCAGGAAATGGCTCAAGTAACTTCTGTTTCTGAGTTATCGGATGTACAACCTACTGATTGGGCATTCCAAGCATTACAGTCTTTGGTGGAGCGTTATGGTGCGATCGCTGGTTATCCTAATGGTACATTCCGGGGGAGCCGAGCGCTAACTCGCTATGAGTTTGCGGCTGGCTTGAATGCGGCTTTAGATCGGGTCAGCGAATTGATTGCAACGGGTACTGCTGATTTAGTCACAAAAGAAGATTTGGTTACACTGCAAAAACTGCAATCGGAGTTTGCTGGAGAACTTGCTGTGTTACGGAGTCGTGTGGATACGCTAGAAGCTAGTACGGCTAAACTAGAAGCCAACCAATTTTCTACCACTACCAAACTTAATGGTGAAGTCGTCATTGGTTTAGCAAGTGTGCTTGCTGGCGAGAATGCCAACGGTCAGCCAATTGATAGAATCCCTACGTTGAGTTACCGGGTACGGCTCAATTTAGACACTAGCTTCACTGGCAAAGACCTCTTAACAACCCGTCTGCAAGCTAGCAATGTCACGCCTCTTGGTAGCACAAATAGTGGTCCAACGCTCACCAACGAAGGTCGGCTAGAGTATGACGGCGATAGCGGTAATGAAGTCGGCTTGGCACTCTTGCGGTATCGCTTTCCTCTAGGTCCCAGAACCAATTTTTATCTTGCTGGGACAGGTAATGGTTTTGTTGACCTGGATGCTTCGTCTCAATTAAACCCTTACTTTGATGGGGGAGCAGTATCACTGTTCGGTTTACGCAATCCAATCTACAACTACAGTGGTGGTTCCGGTTTTGGATTGAGACATTTGTTTAGTGACAAACTCGAACTGAATTTGGGCTATTTAACCCCAGGCAGTAATGCTGGAAAACCTACATCTAAAAATGGTCTATTCGATGGTGTTTATGCAGGTATGGCTCAAGTAATTATTAGTCCTAGTAATAACGCCAGAATAGGGCTGACGTATATCAATAGCTATAGTCCTTCTTACTTTACCTCTGGTGAGGGTTTAGACCCTGCTCTTAATCCTGACTTCATACCCTTTGGCACCAGCACTGGTAGTAATCTGTCCAATAGTAACTTTGGTAGACCAGTTATGACCAATGCCTACGGTTTATCGGGAACCTTTCAGCTCAACCCCAATTTTGCTATAGGTGGCTGGGTTGGATATGCTAATCAACGTTACATCGGCAAAGGAGATGCTGATGTTTGGAACTGGGCAGTTACACTTGCCTTTCCCGATTTGGGTAAAAAAGGAAGTTTGGGAGGCATTTTGGTGGGTATGGAACCCAAGGTAACGGATATTGATAGTGCGCTGAATCGTGGTAGGGCAGATCAAGATACCTCACTGCATCTTGAGGCTTTCTACAAGTACCAGTTAACGGACAATATTCAGGTAACTCCTGGTATCATCTGGCTGACTGCTCCAAATCACAATCAAAACAATGACGACATTGTTATTGGTGTACTCAGAAGTGTCTACAGATTTTAGCAGCCCAGTAATTAAACGTAAGCTAGGTGATACAGATAGGTATAGGCGTTTAAGCTTTCTCCGTGCATCTGTGGTTTGAAAGCGGAAATTTCGCTGTTCTTAAATTGAGCGATCGCGCTTTTCGTCTTTCCAGCCACTGACGGGATAAGACGATTCAATTTCAAGGCACTAACCAGCACATAGGTTAGGGTTTAGATTGATTCTATAGTGACAACAGCAATGACATTGTGTTGCCTGAACAAGCACCACCTTGTAGCCATAGTAAGTTAGTCATCAGTTATGTTGTCTATGTTGTTTACCATGCCTAATCCAGGCAACTAAAAAAGGATAAAACATAAAAGCACGCTTGCCCTAGCGAATAAAATTCGCGGTTCATTTTGCACATAAACGAAGTCCGCAGAACATCGCGGAAGAAATCAAGGGTTTGAGAGCCTGCGACTTCCAGAGGAAGGGCAAAGGTGTGCAAAATATGAGAATTCATATTTTACCCTTTCTTGCAGTCCTCCAGATGAGTGCTGTGGAGTATTACTTTATCCTTTCGAGCAACAAAATTTGTCAGACATAGCCTATTTTCAAACGTCTCTTGTTCAATATTAGGTAGTTTTTGCCTGGGTTGGATGTGATTAAATAAGATTTTATTTTTTGTATTAGGCAAATACAATTCCATATTTTGAAAAAGTTCTCGGCAGAACAGATTCCAAACTTAAATAGTAATAAAATATAAAACGCATTCATTACTATAAAGAGGAAATGCTATATATAAATGTAATTTTTACTGGGGAAGAATTTTGGGTAAACTAACTTATATGTATTTATCTAAAAATGTAATGCATATCTACAAAGTTAGGTTTGTATATATGAAGTTATTTCTAATGGATATATGATTTTTTACAAATATATAAATTAAGATATGATAACTTTTTAAATCAGTAAAGTATAAAACTATTAAGATATATGGAAATTGTTTGAAAAGAACGTAAAAAATTGCATTTTTCCTCTATGCTTCTAACAATAGAGTGTTTTGTAGCTCCATAAAATTAGCTAATTCAATGAAGGAGAATTCATTTTTTACAAGTGTGAAAACACTTGATAATTGAAATTGCGGCTTTTCCTCAGCCCAGAGAGAAAGTAACAGCCGTGGAAAAGGTGTAGATAAAGAGTGGTGAGGAGAGATCGGCAACAGCTTTGAATATCGGGGGAAAACACAAGGGTGCAATTTGTATAACCCTTGATTAGACGCGCAAGAACAAATGCGTCTCCATGTCTTGTGGGCGTTGAAAGATTCAATTCCCGAACCGACGATAAAAGAGTGGTGATGACCCCTAATATTACAGATTCAGCTGTTAAAGCGGCGATTGCGGCGATCGCATCGGAATCAGCAACGACAGAAGAAAAAATCGAGATGCTGATTGAGATGGCGCAGTCTTTTCAGAAACAGCCTAAAACTGCCCAAGATTTGCGAAATGCGGTTGGGTTGTATTATAGGGCGTATGAATTGTGCGCTGATGATTATCCTCTCCTCAAAGCCCGCGCTAAAGCGGGAATGGCACTCGGCTTACAGACAATTCCGGATGTTGGGTCACAATTGCTACTGCAAGCAAAAGCAGGTTATGAAGAAGCGCTGCCAATTTTGCAGCAATTTGCCTCACCTGAGGAAGTAGCAGAGGTGCAGATGAATTTGGGTTTGGTGTTGCAGTCGTTGGTGCCATTCAATTTGGCGCGGACAACAGACAGCATCCAAGCTTATCACGAGGCTTTGCGGGTATTTACCTGGCAGGATTACCCACAAGAATATGCGATTTTATACAATAATATAGCGATCGCTTACCTTTCTATGCCCTTAGCATCAGAAAGAGAATACTTGCGTCAAGGCTTGGCTGTGCAGTCATTTGAGGTTGCATTGAAGCATATTAAGCTGATTGACCATCCCAGAGAATATGCAATGTTGCAAAATAACTTGGGAAATGCTTTGCAATATTTACCGAGTTCGCATCCACTAGAGAATATTTTACGAGCGATCGCTGCTTATGACGAGGCGTTAAAAGTGCGATCTGCTAAAGATACACCCTTAGAATACGCAAACACAATTTCTAACAAAGCTAATGCCTTATTCAACTTACCAGATGACCCAGAAAAAGCAGAAGCCGGGAATTATAAAAATCTGTTGCGATCTCGTGATTACTATCAAGAAGCTAGGGAAATATTTAATCAGCATGAACAGATGCAACAAGCAGAAATTGTCACCCAAGCTTTGCAAGAAGTCGAGATGGAAATACTAAAGGATAACTCTCAGTTTTAAAGAAAGGAAGAAACAGAATGACAGATTTTTTGTCAAGCTTGCTGTCTGGTGACATTAACTTAATTACATCATTAGTATGGCTAGCAATAGCAGCAGGCTTATCTATAGTTGGGGGTGCAATTGGCGGTGTACTTTTAGCTGGGAAAGATTTAGGTTATGAATTAGCCGCAATGACTGGTGGATTATTGGGACCTGCTGGTGTGATTCCAGCCATATTTTTAGGGCTACTTATTCTAAATTTATTGAATAATTCCTAGGAGTAATTATGTTTGAGATGGGCTGGTTTTCTGTTAAATTATTTCTCAAAGGAAAGCTAATACGCGATCCTGTGTATTTTATCCGGCAAACTACAATAGGTACTGCCATAGGTTTGTTGTTGTTGGTATCAATTGCACAAGTGAACGTTCCCTTATGGCTACCAATCATAGTATCTAGCTTATTGACTGGCGCAATAATGCCATTTCTCCTTAAAGATTTTAAAATGAAGTGAGTTGTTATTTGTGAGTTGTTAGTTGATGGTTAACAGGAGCCAGTGCCGTGGGCGGGTTTCCCGACTTGAGGCATCTGGCGTTCAACAGTCAACAGCTATCCACTATCCACTATCCACTAACTACTATCCAATAAATAATGACTAAGCTTGAGGAATTAGTTCAAGAAATTAACCGTTTTGAGGCAATTGTAGCTGAGTGGGATGAAAGCCAGCGGTGTGTAGTAGTCGGGCTGAAAAGGGCGATTGAAGCTTTACATAAAGTAGCTTTAATGCGGTTGATTATAAGCTTAAAAAAAGAAGAATCAATTTCAGCTTTACGTCAGGCAGTAGATGATGAAGTAGTATACGGGGTACTACTTTATCACGAACTTGTAAAACCGCCCAAACCGTCTTTGTCACAACGCGTTCAAACAGCCATTGATGAAGTTCGTCCTAGCTTAAAAAGTCATAACGGTGATGTGGAATTAGTAGCAATTAAATTACCAGATACTGTTGAAGTCAGTTTCATCGGAACTTGCAGTCATTGTCCGTCTTCAACTTTGACTTTATCTCAGGGAATTGAACAAGCGATTAAAAAATATTGTCCAGAAATTACTAAAGTTATCGCAGTTGATAATAAACCTATTGTTCATAGAGCTAATGGTTTAACCAGTCCATTTTATCAAACTAAAAATCTCCCTTGGGTTAAGCTAACAACTGTTGATCAAGTTCCTGAGTCTGGTGTTTTAGCAGTTAATTTTGCAGGTAATTCGCTAATTTTGCATCGTCAAGGTATTAAGATAAGCTGTTACAAAAATGCTTGTGCTCACCTAGCTTCTCCTTTAGACGAGGGTACAGTTGAAAATGGTATTCTGACCTGTCCCTCTCACGGATTTGAGTACAAGTTAGATACAGGAGAATGTTTAACAGCACCTGAGGTTTCTCTACAGTCGTATCCTGTGAAGATTAAGGGTGATAAAGTTTTTGTGCAACTACTATTGAAAATATAAAATTGATGCATCAACCAATTAAAATTACTCCCGCATCAAAATTGAAGCGAGAAGCAACAGAAATTGCCCAAAGATTACCTCTCTCGTTTACTGGTGCGGAAGTAATTTTAGGTAATAGTATTGAACCAGAAACATTAGTGATGCCTTTAGCACCTAGTGCTAGAGAAATGTTTGCACCGCGCGGTGCATGTTTGATATCTGAAACTGGTTCTTTATGGGTGTCAGATACGGGACATCATCGTTTATTAGGATGGCGGAATTTACCCACCAAAGACAATCAACCTGCTGATTGGGTAATTGGACAACCTGATTTTAATCATGAGGGGCAAAATGCTAAAGGTACACCAGGAAGGGCAACTTTAAGTGTCCCAACTGGAATTTGTGCTTGTGGGGAAGGGTTAGCAGTAGCGGATGCTTGGAATCATCGCGTTTTAATTTGGAAAAAGTTGCCGGAAGATAACAATGTACCAGCGGATTTGGTGTTAGGTCAAGCTAATTTTACCGACAACGAACCGAATCGGGGCAAGCAAGAAGCCGCAGCAAATACTTTAAATTGGTGTTATGGTGTTTGCTATTATCAAGGACAATTATTTGTTGCTGATACAGGGAATCGTCGGGTTTTAATTTGGAATGAATTACCGCAAGAAGATGGTCAACCAGCTGATTTAGTGTTGGGACAACCACACATGCGATCGCGTAACGAAAACGGTGGTGCTAGTCCTTCAGCACCAAGTATGCGTTGGTGTCATGATATCACCATTTGGGGAGACAATTTAGTTGTCACTGATGCGGGTAATAATCGGGTGATGATTTGGCAAGGAATACCAACAGAAAATAATACTCCTTGTGCAGTAGTTTTAGGACAAAAAAGCTTTGATTTAGCCGAAATAAATCAAGGTGTTTATTTTCCTAGCGCTAGCAGTTTAAGTATGCCTTATGGTGTAGCAGCTAGTGGTGATTGGTTGTTAGTTGCGGATACTGCTAATTCTCGTTTGTTGGGGTGGAAAAAGCCAGAATCAATTATATCTTTACAAGGTGCTGTTGCGGATGCGATAGCTGGACAAATAGATTTTCAAAGTAAAGGTGAAAATCGCGATTTTGGATTATCTAAGAGAGATAGTTTCAATTGGTGTTATGGGATAAAAATATGTGGTAATACTGCGGTTATAGCTGACTCTGGAAATAATAGGATTTTAATTTGGAAAATGGAAGTATAGATATTATCTCACGCAGAGGCGCAGAGGAGCCAGTGCGTTGCGCGGGTTCCCCGCGTTGTAGCAACTGGCGTCGCGCAGACAATAAAAAGATTTATGCTAATTGAGGAAATCAGGGTTTATGGCACTGTTCAAGGAGTAGGATTTCGACCTACTGTGTATCGTTTGGCGAAAGCTTGCGGGTTACGCGGGGAAGTTTGTAATGACGGTCAAGGTGTCTTAATTCGGGCTTCTGGTAGTGATGAATCTCTAACAAAATTTGTTCAAAGATTGCAACAAGAATGTCCACCTTTAGCAAGAATTAATCAACTAACACGAACTGCTTATCAGGGTGAACTTATCTTTAATGATTTTGTCATTTCTACGAGTGTTAGTAACGCGATAAAAACCGAAATTACTCCTGATGCTGCTACTTGTCCGCAATGTCAAGAAGACATTTTTAATCCCCTTAGCCGTTGGTATCGTTACCCCTTTACTAACTGTACTCATTGCGGTCCCCGCTTAAGTATTATTCGCGCCATTCCTTACGACCGAAATAATACCAGCATGGCTGCTTTTCCCATGTGTGCCGAATGTACGAAGGAATACAACGATGTCGAAAATCGACGATTTCACGCTCAACCTATCGCTTGCCATATCTGCGGTCCCAAAGCGACTTTAGAACGTGCAGATGGTAAACCGATTACCGCTTCTATGTTCTCCATGCTGGATGATATTGATGCTGTCTGTACCTTGTTGCAAAAAGGTGAGATTGTGGCAATTAAGGGGTTAGGTGGTATTCATCTTGCGTGCGATGCAACACAGGAAACAGCAGTACAAAAACTGCGCGATCGCAAAAAACGTTACCATAAACCATTTGCTTTAATGGCGCGAGATATGGCGGTAATTGAAGAATACTGCACCCCCAGCGCAAAGGAAAGAGAATTATTAGAAAGTTCCGCAGCACCGATTGTTTTAATGGAAATAAAGGGACTGGGAAGCAAGAGGATAAAGGGAGAACGCCAAATTGCCCTATCAGTTGCACCTGGGCAAAATACCCTCGGTTTTATGCTACCTTATACGCCCTTACATCATCTAATTCTCAAACGGATGAATCGCCCGATTGTTTTTACAAGTGGCAATATTTCTGATGAACCACAATGTATTGATAATGAAGAAACGCGGGAAAAGTTAGGTACAATTGCCGATTATTTTCTCCTGCATAACCGCGAGATTGTTAATCGATTAGATGATTCAGTGGTGCGGGTTGTTGGCGATAAAGTGCAAATAATTCGCCGCGCTAGAGGATACGCACCAGCACCGATTAATTTACCATCTGGATTTAACAACGTACCTCATATATTAGCAATGGGTAGTGAGTTAAAAAATACCTTTTGCCTATTACGAGATGGACAAGCAATTATCTCCCAGCATTTAGGAGATTTAGAAAATACTGCTGCTTTTAATGCTTATCAAGATACGCTAAATTTATATTTAAATCTATTTGAGCATAAGCCAGAAGTAATATCTCTCGATTTACATCCTGAATATCTTTCGACAAAATTAGGTAAACAATTAGCAGACGCTAATCAAATAAAAGTTTATAACATCCAGCATCATCACGCCCATATTGCCGCTTGCATGGCAGAAAATAATATTCCTCTAAATAGCAAACCTATTTTAGGAATCGCTTTAGATGGGCTGGGTTATGGTGAAGATGGGAAACTCTGGGGTGGAGAATTTTTATTAGCAGATTATCGCCAATTTAAGCGACTGGCAACATTTAAAGCAGTGGCAATGATTGGGGGGAAACAAGCAATTTATCAGCCTTGGCGTAACACTTATGCCCAATTGCTATCAGCGTTTACTTGGCAAGATTTAAAACAAGAGTACGGTGAGTTAGAAATCTTACAATTTCTCGAAAAAAAGCCGTTAAACCTTCTTAATCAGCTTATAGAAAAAGAGATTAACTCTCCTTTAGCTTCATCAGTCGGGCGTTTATTTGATGCAGTTGCTGCTGCTATCGGTATTTGTCGCGAAGAATCTAGCTATGAAGGACAAGCAGCGATCGAAATGGAAGCTTTAGTTGATGCTCATAGCTTAAATAATGATGAAGAAACGCAAAATTATCCTTTTAAACTTGGCATTTTAGATAGTATTTATTGTATAGACCCACGCCCAATGTGGCAAGCCTTACTCCACGACTTGCAACAGCAGATTTCTCAACCTGTCATAGCTACTAAATTTCACAAAAGTTTAGCTAATGCAATTGTAGAAATGGTTAAAGATTTGCGTAGAGAAAATGTAATAAATGAAGTCGTTCTAAGCGGAGGAGTTTTTCAAAATAGTATTTTATTACAGCAAGTGAGTAAACGCTTAGAGGCATTAGAAATAAATATACTAACTCACAGCTTAGTACCCTCAAATGATGGCGGTTTATCATTAGGGCAAGCTGTTATTGCAGCCGCTAGATTAAATAATCCATAAATTACAATATTTTAAATACTCTTTATTTTCTTTTTCTATGCCTCTTCGCTAGCCTACGGTAAGCCGTTTTACGTATACGTTAATTTTCAAAAAGGACAAGAAAAATGTGTTTAGGAATTCCCGGTCAAATTACAGAAATAACTGACATTAATCAAAAGTTAGCTATTGTTAATGTTGCTGGTGTAAAGCGCCAAGTTAATATTGCTTGCATTGTTAATGAACAGCATGCTGCCGAATCTTGTGTTGGAGATTGGGTGTTGGTTCATGTTGGCTTTGCTATGAATCGAATTAATGAAAAAGAAGCGGCGGAAACATTAAAGTTATTGGAAGAGTTAGCAGAAGCCATAAGTTCATATAAGCGCTAAAGCGCTGACTACGAACAAATTATTAATTCATCTAAAATACAAAGTTAATATGAAATACGTTGATGAATTCCGCGAAGCAGAAAAAGCTGAAGCATTACTCCACGAAATTGAAAAATTATGTCAAATAATAGGAAAGCCTATCAAATTAATGGAGGTATGCGGTGGTCATACCCATTCTATTTTTAAGTATGGCATTGAAGAAGTTTTACCCGACACAATAGAATTAATTCATGGTCCTGGTTGTCCGGTGTGTGTGATGCCAAAGGGGAGATTAGATGATGCGATCGCTATCTCCCAACATCCCAACGTCATTTTCACCACGTTTGGTGATGCAATGCGGGTTCCCGGTTCCACAACCACCTTACTCCAAGCCAGAGCACAAGGTGCAGATATTCGCATGGTTTACTCTCCCCTAGATAGCCTGCAAATTGCCAGAGAAAACCCCGACAAAGAAATCGTCTTTTTTGCCCTTGGCTTTGAAACAACTGCCCCCAGCACTGCTTTCACCATCCTACAAGCAGCATCTGCAAAAATTCACAACTTCAGCATGTTTTCCAATCACGTCCTCGTGATTCCCGCATTGGAAGCATTGTTAGATAATCCCGATTTACAATTAGATGGATTTATTGGTCCGGGCCATGTCAGCATGGTAATTGGCACAGACCCTTATCAATTTATTTCCCAACAGTATTATAAGCCAATTGTTGTCTCCGGATTTGAACCTTTAGATATTTTTCAATCAATTTGGATGCTATTGCAGCAGCTAGTTGAAAATCGTTGTGAAGTTGAAAATCAATATAACCGAATTGTTGAAACACAAGGAAATATTGTTGCGATAGAAGCTATAAACGAAGTTTTTACAGTGCGTGAAAATTTTGATTGGCGCGGCTTAGGTGAAATTCCTAATTCTGGCTTAAAAATTAGGACAAAGTATGCTCAATTTGATGCCGAACTTAAATTTACCATTCCTAATCTTAAAGTTGCCGACCATAAAGCTTGTAAATGTGGGGAAATTCTCAAAGGAGTATTGAAGCCTTGGGAATGCAAAGTATTTGGTACAGCTTGTACCCCAGAAACACCGATTGGAACTTGCATGGTTTCTTCTGAAGGTGCTTGTGCAGCTTATTACAAATATGGTCGCCTTTCTAAGATTGGTAGAAAAAATATACCGGAAAAACCACAGATGAAAATATCTCAAGAACCTCTCCCAGCTTGCGGTAATTCTCGATAACAAGGAGATTATATGCCATTTATCACAGTTCAAATTGCTAAAGGTCATTCTATTGAAAAAAAGCGAGAATTAGTTAAAGCCCTCACTGACACACTTGTTGCTACTTTGGGTTCTAAGCCAGAGTGGATCACAATTCATATTGATGAATTTGAACGGGAAAATTGGGCAGTAGGGGGTCAATTACATTCTGATAAGCATAGCGGTAGACATACAGAAAAAGGTGTATAACGCTAAGATTGTAAAGTGCGTTTTATAACGAATTTTACAATTTATACGTAAAAATCCTCAAGTATGAAAATACCAAGGACATACCGAATTAATAGTAAGCGCTGTATTCTGAGATGCATCTCTGAGCAAGATATTCCACATGTATTCTCAGCTACACGCTTTCAAGGATTTAACGATGGGATGCTTTGGGAACCACCGCAATCAATCGAAGAACTTAACGAACATTTTAAAAGAAGCCTTCAAGCTTGGGATTCTGGTTCAGCTTATACATTTACAATTGAATCTGCCAACAATAACGCATTCATTGGCAGAATTTCTATTAGAAAAGGCGAAACTGAAGGTGTTTGGAATCTTGGCTTCTGGACACACCCAGAACATCAACGTCAGGGTTACATGACAGAGGCTGCTAAAGTAATTATCGAGTTCGGTTTCACAGTTTTGGATGCTGATCGCATAGAAGCCTATCATGCTTTGTGGAACACGGGTAGTGAAAAAGTCTTAAAAAATGTGGGCATGAAGTTTGTTCGTTATATCCCGCAAGGCTTTCAGAAGCATGGTAAGTGGGTAGACGAGAATCTTTTGACAATTGAAAGAGAAGCTTTCCAAGCTTTAAAGTAAATTTAAATCTTATTTTCATATGAACATTTCCCCCAATAACTCAGCCCAAAATCCCCTATTTCAAAAAGTCCCTCGCCGAGGTAAACTGCGAGATACTCATATTACTCTCGCGCATGGTAGCGGTGGTAAAGCTATGCGTGATTTAATTAATGATATATTTATCAGTAATTTTGATAATCCAATTCTCTCCCAATTAGAAGACCAAGCAAGCTTCAACTTAGCAAGTTTCACACAGCACGGAGATAGACTCGCTTTCACCACTGATTCTTATGTTGTAGACCCTTTATTTTTTCCTGGTGGTGATATAGGAGAATTAGCCGTCTATGGTACTGTTAATGATTTAGCAGTGAGTGGTGCTAAACCTTTATATCTCACCTGTAGTGTAATTTTAGAAGAAGGATTACCTGTAGAAATATTGCGACGCGTCGCTACAAGTATGAAAATAGCCGCGCAGAAAACAGGCATACAAATTGTGACAGGTGACACAAAAGTTGTACAGCGCGGTGCTGTAGATAAATTGTTTATTAATACTGCTGGAATTGGCGTAATTCCAGCGCAAGTTGCTATTTCGGCACATAACATTCAACCGGGAGATGCGGTAATAATTAATGGTGAATTAGGCAATCATGGCGCTGCTATTTTAATTGCCCGTGGAGAACTGGCATTAGATACTGATATTGAAAGTGACTGTCAGCCGTTACATAATTTAGTTGAAACTATCCTCAATGTTTGTCCCGGAGTTCATGCAATGCGGGATGCAACACGCGGTGGTTTGGCTACAGTATTAAATGAATTTGCTGTTAGTTCAAATGTCGGAATTCGCATGTATGAAAAGTCTATCCCAGTGCGTGAAGAGGTAAAAGGTGTCTGCGAAATTCTCGGTTTAGATCCGTTGTATTTGGCGAATGAAGGTAAGTTGGTTGTAGTGGTGAAAGGTGACAATGCTGACACTGTTTTATCAGCTATGAAGTCTCACCCAGCCGGAAAAGATGCTTGTATTATCGGTGAAGTTATTTCCTCACCTCCGGGAATTGTATTATTAAACACTATTTTCGGTGCTGAACGCATTGTTGATATGCTTGTGGGCGATCAGCTCCCACGGATTTGTTAAGTTATGATGATGATTTCATAGAATTTATTAAGTTTTTATATAGATATTTGTAGTCAATCGGACTTTTTCAAAAAAAGGCTATTGATAGGATTTGTGAAAGATAAGTAATTAAAAGTTATATTCTTGGTGGGTTAAGCACATACTATAAGCGGATTTTTTATTAATTAGACAAGCTTAATGTATAGTAACGTACCTAATTATTATGGTGCGTTAAATTGCGTTAATACACTTTTTACTTAATCTTGTTTTAAAAAGAGCGATGTATACGACAAACCCTTCGGGTTCGGGGTTGACGCTCGAAGACTCGCTAACGCTTCGCTATCGCAATCGACGGGAACCGCCTTGGCGCTAGCCTCTCCCTTTGGGAGAAGACTGCGACCCCCTCACCACGTTGCTTCTACGCGTTGATTTTATGCATGAAATAGGAATTACTCAAAATGTTGTGGCAATTGTAGCTGAATACGCCAATGGTGCAAAAGTACGACGAGTATTATTAGAAATTGGCAAGCTTTCAGCTATTATGCCTGATGCAGTATCTTTTTGTTTTGATATCTGTTCTCAAGGCACAGTTTTAGAAGGGGCAACATTAGAAATATTGCAAATTCCAGGTTTGGCGAAATGTCGGCAATGCGGTACAGAAATTCCTTTAGAAAAGCCCTTTGGTGTCTGTAGTTGTGGCAGCCTTCAACTAGATTTAATAGCTGGCGAAGAATTAAAGATTAAGGAAATAGAGGTAGATGAAGTATGTGTGTAACTTGCGGCTGTTCTGATGATGCTGAAGCTAAAGTTTCTAATTTGCAAACTGGTACAGTAGTAGCTATTCATCCTGAAAGCGAAACCCATCACCATACTCATGTGTTAGCTGATGGCAAGGTAGTCACCCATTCTCACAGTCACGAACCTGTCACTGAAACCCACCACCATCATACTCATGTGTTACCTGATGGCAAGGTAGTCACCCATTCTCACAGTCAGGATATTAATGAAGTATCTCAAATTCATGCCAAAATACATGGCAGAACTATATCATTAGAACATGAAATTTTAGGAAAAAATAATCTAATAGCTGCCCAAAATCGCGGATGGTTTAAAGGCAGAAATATTCTGGCATTAAATTTAGTAAGTTCTCCGGGTTCGGGAAAAACAACTCTTTTAACTCGGACAATCAATGATTTAAAACACGAATTATCTCTCAGTGTGATTGAAGGGGATCAAGAAACTACTAATGATGCAGAAAAAATAAAAGATACAGGCTGCAAAGTCGTCCAAGTAAATACTGGAAGTGGCTGTCATTTAGATGCAGCAATGGTAGAACAAGGTTTGCAACAACTCAATCCACCTATTGACTCGATAGTGATGATTGAAAATGTTGGCAATCTTGTTTGTCCTGCTTTATTTGATTTAGGAGAATTGGCAAAAGTTGTAATTTTATCGGTGACAGAAGGAGAAGACAAACCGATAAAATATCCCTATATGTTTCGCGCTAGTGAGATAATGATTTTGACAAAAATTGATTTGCTGCCTTATGTCAAATTCGATGTGCAACGCTGCATAGAATACGCCAAGCAAGTCAATCCTCATATTCAAATTTTTCAGCTTTCGGCGCAGACTGGAGTGGGATTGGAGAATTGGTATGAGTGGCTATCCCAAAAAGCAGTAAATTAATCTACATAGTTTCTACTTAACCGCTGCAAATCGGGGTGTATGTCACAGAAAAAAGCGGCTTTAAACTTCGTAATCTTACTCGGTATTGTCAGTCTTTGCGCTGATGCGACTTATGAAGGGGCGCGTAGCATTACGGGGGCTTATCTTGGGGTTTTGGGCGCTAGCGGTACTGTAGTAGGGCTGGTAGCGGGTTTAGGTGAGTTAATTGGCTATGGCTTTCGCTTAGTTATCGGTTATCTCAGCGACCAGACGCGAAAATACTGGGGAATCACTACACTCGGTTATTTTATCAATACGGCAGCTGTACCGCTTTTAGCCTTAGCTGGACGCTGGGAAGTTGCTGCGGGGTTGATGATTGCTGAACGAACGGGCAAAGCAATTCGCACTCCTCCGCGAGATGTGCTGCTTTCCCATGCTGCTAGTCAAGTCGGCAGGGGGTTTGGCTTTGGCTTGCATGAAGCGATGGATCAGATCGGTGCTGTAATGGGACCACTGGCTGTGGCAGCGGTACTTTATTTCCACGGAGGGTATCAGGGTGGCTTTGCAATTTTGATTGTGCCAGCAGTACTAGGGTTAATTGTGCTTTTGATAGGACAACGACTTTATCCAAATCCCCGCGATTTTGAAGTGGACACACCAACACTCAAAGGGGAGGGTTTGCCACGAGTCTTTTGGATTTATCTTGCTGCTGTTGCACTAGTTGCAGCTGGGTATGCAGATTTTCCCCTCATAGCCTATCACTTACAGAGTAAAGCGATCGCTACTAATCAAACCATTCCCTTACTTTATGCTGTGGCGATGGCTGTTGACGCTGTAGCCGCACTGATATTTGGGCGTTTGTTTGACCGCAGTGGTATTTCTATCCTGACTATCGCAGTTTTTTTGTCGTTCATGTTTGCCCCGTTAGTTTTCTTAGGAAGCAGCAATTTTGCCTTTGCGGGAATGATTTTGTGGGGTATGGGAATGGGGGCACAAGAATCGATTATGAAAGCTGCGGTTGCTGGGATGGTGCCAATGGACAAACGCGCTTCTGCTTATGGTATCTTTAGCGCTGGTTATGGCTTATCCTGGTTTTTGGGTAGCGCTTTAATGGGAATTTTGTACGATCGCTCAGTTATGTGGCTAGTTGTGTTTTCAGTTATCAGTCAATTTGCAGCGATTCCCATTTTTCTGCTGCTAAGAAGATACCCCACATAAGTTAAAGCCAATCTCGATAAGCTGAGATTTCGTTGACGCTAATTTCAAACGCACCCCCTTTGCCAAATGGGGGATAAACGCGGATGTTAGCATTACTAGAAAATCGCTCAAGTCGATTGCCAAATTGAGGAATGTTGCTGACTATATGCCAGTAAGATACGATGTCGGGGCTGTCAATTGTTAAAGTCAGGGTATTGGCGTTTGTGGCGATGTACCAGTGACAATTAGACAATAATCTTCGCGTAATGCGATCGCATGCTTGATAAAAGCATCTGCCAGTAGATTGTTCTAGCTCTTGATGCAGCATTCTATCAAGTTTTGTCACCTCTGTTGGCGGTAAATCATCCGCAGGTAGTGAGGGTGGTTTACACATAATTTTGCACCTCCTGGTTGTAGCGAGTCAAACTCTCTAGGTTTTTTTGCAAATCAAAAGACGAGGGTTTGAGTGCCAGCGTGCCTATATTTAATTCATCCTGAAATTTTTTGATTTTGTCGCGACAAGTAGCCACATCACCAATAATCGAATTCTCAATCAAATAGTCTTCATCAAAACAAATGTTGTCGCGGTCAAACGGCTTGGCTTTTTGATTGAGGCTGCCTTCCATGAGTTGGGCAGAATTCGCTTTCATTTTCAGGCTGTATTTGCGGATAAAAGGCATCGCTTCATTCACCGCTTCATCGTATGTCTTGGCAGCAAAAAAGAAGCGCGCCAGCATGAGATTTTCAGAGCCGCTGGAATTTAAAGCACGATATTTGCCAACAGTATTCTTCAATCTATTAAGTGAAAACGGCGGTCCCCCCATCAAACCGAAAGAATGTTTTGCGGCAAAAGCTACCCCCTCATCATCGCCAGTTGCTACAAACACGGGAATTTTAGGTTGCAATGGTTTCGGGTAAATTGTCAACTTCGCGCATTGATAATATTGCCCATTAAAGGTGACATCCCTTTCATATAACAACTGCTGAATCATCGCCATCGCTTCTAACATTTTGGGACGAGATTCACTCGCTGCTGTGGCAAAATGCTTGTTTTGTTGCGGAAACGGTCCACCTTTGGCAATTCCAAATATCAATCGCCCATTGCATAAATTATCCAATGTAGCAATATCCTCGGCTACTCGAATCGGGTTATGAAACGCCAGCAACACCGCTCCAGTCCCTAATCGAATTGTGTGAGTAACGCCTGCTAGGTGCGCCAACAACATTAACATTGATGAACTGATATTCAATTCATTAAAATGATGTTCGCTCACCCAGGCTTCCTCAAAGCCGAGGTATTCGGCATGTTTCACCAGCGCGACTTGTTCTTCGATGGCGCGATGGGCATCCTGGTAAGGATTTTCATAATTACAAAATAGTCCAATTTTCATGGCGATCGCTATTATTTCTAAGTTGCGACCCAATGCAAATCTAACCACAAGCGTGGATGTGCCTGCTTTAGTTTTGACATCGGATCGCGTAGCAGCCGTGAGGCATTCAGAAATACCACCTGAACTAACCCCATGTTGTCTGCTACTTCTCTAAGTACATCTTTTTTAGCTTGCACAGAAGTCAATATTTCGGGAGAACAATAAATCCCTATGTACTGCAAGCGTTTAGGAGGTCGTCCCCAATAACAGGTGATGACTTTCACATAACAGCCGTGTAACAATTCCCCTAATTGTGGGTAATAATCTTCCACGACTCTGATGAATTCTTTGGCTAGGATATCTTCAGTAATCATTACAAAACATATTTTTCGTAGCGCTCATCACATTACTTAATATAACATATTTCTGTCAAACCAAGCTGACAAAAAGCCCATTTTTATTAATGTTTTATAATTTCAATTAAATAATAGGAGGTATGCCTATAGCAATACCTCCTATCAATTTGATATAGCACCCAAACTTTTTTTAAACTTGCCTTTAACTGAAATAAAATTCAAATGTAGCGCCAATCCAGCCAAGGCAGTTCAATAATTTAAATTGATTGTTTCAGGAAAACATCAGAATTGCAATGTGGAAAATTTCTCATTCAAAGTTTTCACTTCTAACAATCATTAATGGTCATTATCGAGCATTACGCTCTGACACTAAAACCTCTGCTACCAATTCTGGCAAATCCATGAGGTCAACATATCCATCTGAACCACGCATAGGAGAGATAAATGTATAGTTTGGATCACACTCTCCATTGTCGTAGACTTGAATAAACCACCTATCAGCAAATCCGGCAATGCCAAGTTCCACAATGTACCAACACTCGCCAATCAAACGAGAGTTAAAGATTGTAAACCACTCTCTATTTGGTTCGGAAACATTCCAATCTGCCATTAGGAACTCTAATGCGATTTGTCCGGCATCAATAGAAGTCAATAGCATTTCTACTCCTTATTTGAAACTTCAGGATATAACCCTAATTCCTTCGCTAGCTCACGCGCAACAAAGAATAAAAACTCCGCACCATCTTGATTTCCTTCGTGAGCAAACATAGTTCCTACTTGCATCATTGCTTGCACTAAGCCACTATCAATTAATTCTGGCTCTTGCTGTAAAACTTCCGGTTCCTGACCGTTAGGACACTTAAGTAGCCGATCAATTAAATCAAAATACAGATTTTGACGTTGTTCTTGAGTTTGCTGTGTCATGGTTACTCTTGCTGATTTAGAATCGTTTATTGCTCGATGCTTTGCTGCCAAAGTCTTTCTAACATTTCTATCTGTTCTTGCAAAACCGCAGCCCGATATACAAGATACCTATCGTAGAAAAGAATTCCTAAGCCAACACAAATAGGGACAAACAAGAAAAACCATTCCAACATCCTGGCAATTTTATATTGCTCAACAGTAGTTAGTATTTCTTGGGCAGGGTTGGGTTTTGTATCTTCTGGCTTAGTAGCTAATAAGCTTTGGTGCAGTGCTTCCTCAGTCGCTTTATCTGTACCAATTTGATTAACTCCATAAGTTGAATTCTTTATTTGTAATAACTCGATATTTCGTCCCCAAATTATGCCAAATACTACTACCCCTGGAGAAAGCACTGCTAAAGTTACTAAACAAACTGTGATAATATTTACAATTCTGGATCTCATCTTGAGTCTTCGTTGCAAGGCAGTATCTACCCAGTGAGCAAATATTTTTTACGGTTTATACAAGCACTAAGCTTTGGCAAATAAAAGTCTGGCTTAAGCGTGCAAAATATAAATATCCGAATTAAGAAAGCACTACTGACAGGAGCGACGCACATCTTTCCCTCCTCTACAACAGGGGGTTAAGAAGTCCCCCCTCGTTCTTCAAGTTTGCACTCTCAGAATGTCGGGGGGTAGAGGGGAATCTCTGCGTAAATCCTATTAGTTTTATATCAGTCGTCTCTGCACACAACTATTTATCTGTGTGGATTAAGATTATTAAATTAATTAGTTTTGTACTCAAAGCCTGCAATTCTTATCTGATAAGACTTACAAAAATTTGTTGGGGTATGGGTACTAGTATTTTTGGGTTGGGGTACTAGTATTTACGCTCTGGGGTTCTAGCATTTGTGTACTCAACATCAAACCTATCCAGGCTTTGATAAAAGACTGTTTTTGAGCTAATTTCACACAAGAGAAAGTTTGTACTCAAAACAAATCATATTACTTGGTAAATATACACGCAATTAACTTAAAATGAATCAATAAAACATTAATATTACATTAAATATTTGCGTCGATTATCTACAAAAATTAAAAAATCATCTAAGCACTACAGAAATAACTTCCATTGATTTATAAAATGCTTTGTTAGTAAGGTACAGTTTTCAAGCCGAAAGCGAACAATTTTTCAATACTCAAACCCAATTTCACTTCTCTTCACAACTAAACTCCCAGATTCCCTACAACCCTTGCTCACTCTGCTCATGCTCAAATATTTTAAGTTTTCTGGGTAAGTTAGAGTATATAATTTATATATGTTTATAGATACACTTGTACTCTTGGGTACAACTTACATCAACAACTCGTTCAAAGAAAGAAATTAGTAAATTCAAATAGTAGGACACATATAAGCATCTAATTATAAGAGAATAAAATATGTGACACCTTACATAAGTTTAGAATTTTAGGAGTTAATTCGTGCGGATAGCTAAAGATGTAACAGAACTTATTGGACGGACTCCTTTAGTTGCTCTGAATAACATCCCCCAAGCTGAAGGATGTGTAGCCAGAATTGTAGCGAAGCTGGAAGGAATGAACCCAGCGGCTTCCGTCAAAGACCGCATCGGCATCAGCATGGTGCAGCAGGCAGAAACAACAGGCTGGATTACACCAGGAAAAACCATTTTAGTTGAGCCAACCTCTGGTAATACCGGGATTGCACTCGCAATGGTGGCAGCAGCGCGTGGCTACAGTTTGATTTTAACCATGCCAGAAACGATGAGTTTAGAAAGACGCGCCATGCTACGCGCTTATGGTGCTTCTTTGGAGTTAACTCCAGGGGCAGAGGGAATGCGAGGCGCAATTCGTAAAGCAGAAGAAATTGTCGCTAAAACTCCCAATGCTTTTATGCTGCAACAGTTCCGCAACCCAGCAAATCCGGAAATTCACCGAAAAACTACTGCCGAAGAAATTTGGGAAGATACAGATGGGGAAGTGGATATTCTCATTGCTGGGGTAGGTACCGGCGGGACAATTACTGGAGTTGCGGAAGTAATTAAACAACGCAAACCAAGTTTTCAGGCGATCGCAGTTGAACCTAGCAATAGCCCCGTCCTCTCCGGTGGTGAACCAGGACCACATAAAATTCAAGGTATTGGTGCCGGATTTGTCCCCACCATTCTCCGTACCGAACTCATTGACGAAGTGATTAGAGTCAGTGACGATCAGGCGATGGCTTATGGGCGACGTCTGGCGAAAGAAGAAGGATTGTTGTCTGGTATATCCTCCGGTGCTGCTTTATATGCAGCAATTCAGGTTGCTAAACGCCCAGAAAACGCCGATCGCTTAATCGTCATGATTCAGCCTTCTTACGGCGAACGCTACCTTAGCACCCCCATGTTCCAAAACTTGGAAATGGAACCTACCGCTGTTCGTTAGGAGGAATTGGGGGACAGGGAGACAGGGGGAGTGGGGGACAAGGAGGCAAGGAGACAAGGAGGAATTTCTCTGTTATCTCCCCATCCCCCCCTCTCCCCATCTCCCCATCTCCCCATCTCCCCCACCCCCCTGTTTTAATGCTTGCACTTACCTTGGTGATGGTGTTCATGATCATGACCGTGGGCACAGCCTTGTAGGTCTTGGTTCATGAGTTTTTCGCTCATTTCCTGGAGGGACTCATCCGCAGCGGTTAAACCAATCCAAGCATTAATTTTTTCCACATCGAAACCGGCTTCACGGCGATCGCCTACTTGAATCAAAGGACGGCGAATTAACAGCGGATCGCGCAGCATCAATATTAAAGCAGTTTGTGCGTCTAATTTTTCTGGATCTACCTCACCAGATTTTACCGCTGGAGCAGCGCGGTTAATCCATTCAACTACAGGGCGATCGCCAAAAAAGGAGCGCAAACGCTCAACTGTCCAAGCTTCAGTTAACAGATTATACGGCACAACTTCATGACCTGCGGCTGTCAGCAGAGTTTTCTGTTTAGTATTGTTTTTGCAGCCTGGTTTTTCATAGAAAATTACCCTTGCCATTGAATTATCTCCTTAATAAGTACGTAAATATATAGCGCTTCTCGGTTGAGTCAAGTAAAGTCAGACCTAAGCCCCAACCCCCTTCCTTACAAGGCAAGGGCGAGATGTAGAGATGCGATATATCGCGTCTCTACACAGTTGGAGAGAGGTCAATGTTACACATCACATCAAGCGTGCAAACTGCTATAAACAAAAATCATTTGAATAGACATTACCTAGCATCAGCAACTTTCTTAGATAATGCCTAATCATACATAAATTCTACTTAATCTAATTATAGATTTGCTATTAATAATTATCAATATATTATTAATTAAAACTTTTTCGCAGTTTTACTAACTATGTCAAACTCAAATCTTTCCTTCGGGTCAGTTTCGCCATAAATATTAAAAGTAACAGTTGGTTCATCACCCACCGCTTCCACGCTATGAATTGCATCAGGAGTAAAGCTAATAATATGCCCTGGTTCTAAAGTTATCTCCCCCGTCATTTCAATTTTATCTGGAAATTCTGCACTAGGACTTCTTTGCCAACAAGTAGTTTTTTCCTGTCCTTTTAATACCGCTACTACTCCCCAAGCTCCGTGGTTGTGAATTGGTGATTTTATTCCTGGTAAAAATGTTACCACTTGTACAGTTAAAGGAAAACCTAATTCATCATATAGCAATAAAACAGAAGTACCAGTTTGTCGAGAAGGCTCTAGTTTTTGACTTTGCACCCAGTAAGAATTAGTAAGCAATCGTCTTACCAGCATCCGAATTTCTGGAAGGCGACTTGATTCGTCGTCAACGTTATTAAGAACATCTTCCACCTCAGTTAGAAACCGATACAGGCGATAATTCTCTCTTAATAAATCCCATTGTCTGGCTGATTTACATGCTTGATATTGACCGTCTCCAGTTACAAGCCAATCTTTATTTTTCATAATCCTTATTTCAAAATAGGGTGTATTTTGTAGTAAACGCTTTAACACTAAAACGCTCACTACGATCTCTAATTTATGTAGAACTACTTAAGTAATTATTCTTCATCCTCTTCGGCTGGGCGTGTCAAAATATCAAGTATAAGTCCCCCACCAAATTCTTTTTTCTCATCAACTTCTTTGACTCGGGCACTTATTTCTTTAGCTTTTTCTATCTCTCCCAGCTTTGCTAATACTAATCCTGAAGCGGCGTAAGCGGTTAAATATAGCCTAATTGAGGGGTTATCTTTGCGGCTAACTAATACTGGCTTAAGTTCTTGCCAATCATCAGGTAGGTTTTCGGAATTATGAATTTTATTTATAACTTTCACTGCCATTTGCAGTGCTAGTAGATAATTATTTTTATAGTAAAAATATCTATATGCGGCAACTAATACGTCTAAATTATCTTGTGTTTTAGCTACAGCTTGCTGCATATACTTTTCTGATTCTGCAGTATTTTCCCAGTTTTTCGCGGCTAATATCAATAAATTCTTGATATCCTCTGGAACTTGAAACCATGAGAAACTTTCTGAGTCAACTTTCATAAAAATCTCCTTGATGGGGAATGAGTACTGGGTACAAATGGCTGGGTACTAGGGAAAAAATATTAAAAATAATCTTCTTAATCACTAGTAGTCTGTCAAATTCATTTTGACGGTTAGAGAGACGCGATAAATCGCCGTTTCTACAGAAAATCTATCCGTCAATTGGTCTTTGGCATACTACTAGTCCGCAGTCCCTAATCCCCAGTCCCCAGTTTTAAAACAAGCTGAGAATGTACAGCAGGGAGAAGAGAACAATCCAGATGATGTCTACAAAGTGCCAGTATATTTCTGCCATTTCAATACCAACGTGCTTGGTAGCAGAATAGTGACCGGGACGACGCGATCGCCACAATACACCTAGAATTAATAACAGTCCTATAAACACGTGCAAACCGTGAAAACCTGTCATTAAATAAAAGCAGTTAGAAAATACGTTGGTCGTCATGCCGTATCCTAAAGTTAGGTACTCAACAACCTGACCAACTAAGAAAATGGCCCCCATGATGGCAGTGATGATATACCACCGCTGCATTCCTTTAACATCATTCCTTTTAATTGCCGCGTCACCAAAATGGATGACGAAACTACTAGAAACAAGAATGATAGTGTTAATTGTCGGCAATAAAAGCTCTACTTCGGTGTTTTCTGGAGGCCAAACTTCCGTTATTCCTCGAAAAAACAAATAAGTTGCAAAAAAGCCGCCAAACATTAAAGATTCAGAGGCAAGAAACGTCAACAGTCCCAAAACTCGCAAATCTTGATGTTCGCTGTGTTCTGCGTGATGTTCTGCACTTGATGTTGCGATCGCCATATTATTTACGCTGTAAATAAATTTCCAAAAATAAATCGTAATAAGCGCTGTCTTTGCGCTTTGCGCTTATTACGAACAACTAACTAAGCACTGGCTTCTGTCGCAGTAGATGGCGGCAATTCAGCGCTATGATTATTGATGCCGTAGTCGTAGGGACCGTGAGTGACAACGGGCAATACTTCCCAGTTTTCTACTATTGGTGGTGAACTGGTTGTCCATTCTAAAGTCAAAGCTTGCCAAGGATTATCACTGGCTTTTGGTCCAGCAATCCAACTCCAAATGACGTTGATAGTGAAGGGAATCACTGAAGCTGCCAATATAAAAGAACCAACAGTACAAATCTGATTGAGGCTGATAAATTGCGGATCGTACATGGCAACTCGTCGGGGCATTCCTTGCAAACCCAACTCGTGCATCGGCAGGAATGTCAAATTAGTGCCAATCAAAGTGAGGACGAAGTGAACGCGACCCCAAGTTTCATTCATCATCCGTCCCGTCATTTTCGGGAACCAGTGGTAAATGCCGGCGTAGATACCAAATACGGAACCGCCAAACAATACATAGTGGAAGTGCGCCACTACATAATATGTGTCGTGGACGTGAATATCAAAGGGGGCTGTTCCCATCGTCACACCGCTTAAGCCACCCATAACAAACATCGATAGCAAGCCAATGGCGAATAGCATGGCGCTGGTGAAGCGAATTTTACCACCCCAAAGGGTTGCTACCCAACCGAAAATCTTGACACCGGTGGGAACAGCCACGATGAGGGTGGAGATGGTGAAGAACATCCGCATCCAACCGGGTGTACCGCTGGTAAACATGTGGTGTACCCAGACGAACAAGCCGACAACGCAGATTGCTACGCTGGAATAGGCGATCGCTTTATAACCAAAAATCGGTTTGCGGGCATGAACGGGAATCACTTCGGACATAATGCCGAAGATAGGCAGAATCATCAAATAAACTGCCGGGTGGGAATAAAACCAGAACAAATGTTGGTAAATTACCACATTACCGCCAGCATCTGGTTTAAAAAAGGAAGTACCAAAGTTGATGTCAAACAATAACAGCACTAAACCGGCTGCTAATACAGGTGTGGAGAGAAGCGCCAAAATAGCGGTTGCTAAAGTCGCCCAGCAAAATAAAGGAACTTGATCCCATTTCATGCTAGGGACTTTCATTTTCAAGATGGTGATAACAAAGTTCACCGAACCCAAAATTGAAGAAGTTCCCACCAAGACGATGGCTAAAATCCACATCGATTGTGCGGTGTTAGCGGTAACTAAACTTAATGGTGGGTAAGCAGTCCAACCAGATTGCGAACCACCAAAGAAGAAACTACCGAGAATTAATGCGCCGGCTGGTGGGTTTAACCAAAAGGCGATCGCATTCAACTTCGGGAAAGCCATATCCCTAGCGCCAACCATCAACGGCACTAGATAATTACCAAATCCCCCAATTGCACTCGGTACAATCCACAGAAAAATCATGATTGTTCCATGATTCGTCATGAAAGCGTTGTACAGATTGGGGTCGATGAGGTCTGCATCTGGTGTTGCTAATTCTGCACGCATCACAACAGCCATCAGTCCACCGATGAGATAGAAGACAAAGGCTGTAACTAGATATTGGATACCAATAAGTTTATGGTCAACATTAAACGTGAAGTAATCGTACCATTTCCACGCTTGAGGATGGATCGTATGCTCACTCACCAATTGAGTTTTATTGTCTTCGTGTGGAGTATTCGGTGGAAATTCTACTTGCGTCATAATTTTTGTCCTTTGTCCAACCGCTTCGCGAAGTCAAAAGTCCAAAGTCCATACATAGTCCAAGATGTTTTCACTCTTGACCATTGACCATTGACCATTGATTTTTGACTAATGACTCATAGACTCTAGAGTTACTGAGCTAATCCCCATATCATGAGCGTAGGGAGCAAGAAACTCTGAAGTTGATAACTCAGCTGGCTTCACTGCAACAGCTTGATTGAGTTCTTGCTTTTGAGCAATTTTGTTTTCTGTCAGCCAGCTATCATACTCTTCTGGCGTTTGCACAATTACTTGCGATCGCATTGAACCGTGGTAGCCACCGCATAATTCTGTACAAACTATCGGGTATGTTCCGATTCTCGTAGCGACAAATCGCAGTTGAGTAGGTATACCGGGAATTGCGTCTTGCTTTAATCTAAATTGTGGTACCCAGAATGAGTGGATAACATCTGTTGCGGACAAGTTGATTTGAACGTCAGCACCAATTGGGACGTGTAATTCTCCAGAACTAACACCACTTTCAGGATAGTTAAATATCCAAGCAAACTGCATCCCGCTGACGTCAACAACTAAGTCAGCAACTTTGCCTTCTTGGGAAGTTCCGCCAATGCCAATTTTCCGCGCACCTGCTGGGGGTACTGGTATTTCCATCTCCGAAGCTGAGGCATCACTCAATGTAGCTGCGAGTGCGGTTCCTGGCATCTGAGCAACATGAGATGGAGAATGGCTCATAGCCATCATATGTCCGGGTGCTTCAATTCCACCCATACGGGTAAACACATCAACACTGTATATTCCTAAGCAAAGGACAATGATTGATGGAACTGCCGTCCAAAAAACTTCTAAAGGAAGATTACCCTCAATATGGACACCATCCGTATCATCTCCCTTACGGCGACGATATTTAACTACAAAAATTAAGATGGTTCCTTCTACTATCAAAAAGAGAGCGATCGCAATGCTGAACATGATGTTGAAAAACCCGTCCACCAAAGGCGCTTGTGCTGAAGCTTGCACCGGCAGTAAACTATGGTTTTGACCAAGCCAGATGCTTAAAACTGTGACGAATGCTCCAGCAACTAAAGTTAATAATGAAACAGGAATTTCTTGCATACATACCTGCTGTGTACAACATCCTTAAAGGTGTGATTTTCTTTCTTTTTACCCCAGGATTCATATCCTGTACTCTTGATGTATATCCCTAGGCAGGAAAGAGAATAGTTTTCTCGCTTGTGAGAGCATCACCACAAGCGGAATTGTTTAGTTTCACCTATATATCTTCTCTGCTTATTCTAAATAATCAGGAAAAAATCACTATATTTTTTAATATCTTTTGGACGGCAAAACTACAACAAAATTTATGCTTATAGTTAATCTGATGTACGCTTAATTAACAGTAATAAAAATATCGCAACCGTCGTAGATATGTTCCGCGCCTTACGTCACTACAAGATGTGTCTCAACGCCGTATATGATACAACAGGCATTCACAAATCAACTCTCAGTAAAAAAGTAAAAAAATAAGGATGAAGTTAAACTCGCGAATTAATTCGCTCAATCGTACAGATTTATTTTTTCATCCTTTTGCCTTTATCACCACTGATCTAGGCTATATTAGCAGCAAGTTTAAATTTGTTAATGGCTGACATTTTCCGATTTCTGGATTGTTCTACTGCTAACTTTTCGCGTACCGATAAATATCCAGCATTCCTCCCTAACACTAACACCCTAGAAGGGTGTGATGTTGTGCGTAGAAAGCCTGCGTTGCCTGAGGCTAGGCAGGCTTTGTCCTTATAGCCCAAGGAATCTCGCGCTTGCGGGTGAGGGTGTGCATGATATGAGGTTTGGCAAGCGCGTTTTCCGGCAATATCCCCTCTTTTGGAGGGCAGGAACCTTAACTGACTAAGGCAACATGGGTGTAGCAGTTCTTTGGACAAATTCTTGCACAAGCCTCACAACCAACACAATTTTCTGGATTAGCGACTGTCATTATTTTCCGTTCGATTTCATCATCGTCTTCATCTTCCACAAGTTCGCCTTCTTCGTTTAGCGCTGCCAAGGATAAGACATTATGCCCGCAAATTTTAAAACATCTGCCACAGCCAATGCACTTTTCTTGATTAATATCTTGAGCAAATTTGGGTGTCCAAGTTTTACCGCCAAATGTCAAGCCTGTTAGTTGTGCCATGAATCTACCTCAGCAATTTTGCTTACTAATCTATCTGAACTCTTATTCTCATCCTAACTTAATCTTAACTAGCTGACTTTATTGTTCAGAAATGATTATTTTGCCTATTAACTTTTGATGACTTTAACTTATTATTTTGAGCGTTTTAAGCTATTTGAAAATTTATAAATGAAATTTTTTAGCAATAATTTAAATTAGACGTTGACTGAGATTACGCTTATATCGGCTATTTATGCCGATTTGGGGTGAGACACAAGATATTTAAGAGCATTCGATTGCTAAAGACTAAAATTATTTCTTTGCTTAAAAATACAAAAAAATAACTGATGTTTAATTTGGCAATTTTTGGTAAAATTTTTATGACTGATGATACTCTTTTTCGATAAATATGCGTTACAAAGTCAAAAATATCAATAGTATTTACATATACATAGTTGGTTTTTATTAGCTTCTGTATATGCTGAATCTATAGTAGATAAAGTAAATGATGTGAAATTTACTTTTTAAGCGATCGCATACATAAGCAAATAGAAAGTCAATATCATGCTTTTGACTATTTTCATAAATTAAACACATTTAATTTGTCATTTAAAACTGTAAATTAGCTAACAAAATAATTATCAAAAGGAAATTATTAATAATATTAATAACTCTTCTAAAAACTGTTGGGTAAAAACTAAATGTTCGCCCGTAACAATTATGATTTTTTCTTATGCTCAACAAGTAAATGTTTGCAGATAGGCAATGAGGTAAAATATTAGAAAATATTTATTAGCTCATTGTGAACAAGCCGATTTTAATATTCGAGAAATATATATTTAATAAATAAGTAATATTAGGCTTCAGTTAAAAGCCTTTATAGTATTTAGTTGGATGCAAAGTACTGAATATGGATGTTCCTTGATTAATTTGGCAAGAAAATAAGATTCTTGCAGCGGAAATATTGTGGTGGTGAGTACTAAAGAAAGTAAATACATGGATTCTTACACTTGAGCCAGATATCGAGAGCGAGTAGAGTGGCAATTGCCGTATGCCTTATACAATTCCTAACAACAGTTGCGTTGGATGTGATAACTGCCGTCCGCAATGCCCTACCGGTGCAATCAAAATAGAGAACGATGAATATTGGATCGACCCTTCTCTTTGTAACAATTGCGAAGGTTATTATCCCGAACCGCAATGTGTGATTGCTTGTCCCACAAAGTTACCGATTCCTTTGCAAGCGAAAAAGGGAAGATGCAAAGTTGAACCTAGAGATGCCACAAGTTCAGATTTGTTTGCCAACGGTAAGAGTAACCCGTTTGCATCAGCAATGGTTATTTGGGAAGCTTGCAACGTGTTGGCACAGCGAGCATCCTTACCTTGGCAAATCGATGAACAAGGTTTCTTGCGTTATGGCAGACAAGTTAACCAAGGTAGGGGAGCGATCGCATTTCACATTAGCGATCCATTTAAGGTGAGCGATACTCCTTCCCTTCTCCTGTCGGAGACGCTACGCGAACGGGACGCTCCGCGAACGGAGTCACTGAGTCCTGCGGACACGCTACGCGAACGTGAACGCTCATCAGAGTTAGGAGCAATTGAAGCACTTGATATCAGAGCTGCTTGCATCCATCTAATTTTTGCTGCTTATGCTACAGCTTGCGATCAACCTTGGGAGCAGGAGTTTGCGATCGACGATCGCCAAATTGAGAAATATTTAGGCTTAGAGAAACGCAAAGACTTGAGTAAAAACGCCAAACTCGCTTTAATGAAAAATATTGTACTGCAAGCTTGCTCCCTAATTACCACCATTGATTGGCCCCAACAAGGTCGAGTCAAAGGATTTTCAATTACAGGCAGTCGCTTGTGGCACATAGTAGACATTCAGCACTATTTTCAAGAAGATAATCTTGGGTGCAAATATCTGGTTGGGTTAACTTTTAAAGTCAAAGCCGGCATTTGGACACAATATTTCTTAAACAAACAAGGATGCAAAGAGCGAACTGCATTTTATCAATATCGCAGTCTGCCCAAATCTTTGCTAACCACAATCATGACCATTTGGCAACAACATGAAGGTGCAGCGCGGTTAATGCTATGGCTGTTATTTAAAACTAAAATGGGCAAAGAACAACGCATTATTGTTCCCACCTTGCTGCGCGTTGCTTACGGTGAGCAAAAAGTTAACCATGCAGCCAGACAACGAGAAGAACGCAAGCGACTACTGCGAACCTTTGAAAGTGACTTAGAAATTCTCCATCATTATGGAATCAAAGCAGTTTTCGATCCCATTACCTACCCACCACAAATTCAACCTTTGTGGGCGAAATTAATTGATATTCCCGAAGATCCAGAAGAAGCATTAGAATTTTGGACTACTGACGGTGGCAGCGATACTCGCTTGACAGACACAAGTCCGCGTGGTAAATGGAATTTGCTGATGAACGCTCGAATTTTGTCCTTTGAGCTACCTCCAGAATGGGAGCAGCAAATCCCCAAATCTGAGAAAAATCAACGACAAACTGTTACTAAAACCAGAAAAAAGATAAAAACTACCGGCGATTTGCTTGGGGAACAGATTTTACAAGCGCGAAAAAATCTGAATCTCTCTCAAAGAGAATTAGCAAAGTTGACAGGTAAAAGCCAAAGCTGGATTCGAGACGTCGAAAATGGTCGCCTAAAAGCCAAGTCAGAAGACCAAGCAGTATTGAGGAAAGTATTGAATATGGCGTAATAGCTGTGTAGAGACGCCATACTTAGTGTCTCGATGCAGCTATACAGATACTCTTCAGCTAAAACATTTGACATTCAGAGGTGCTGGGTTGTCTCGATCTTGTTGTGCGATCGCTTTGACCTATGCCCAAACCCTACAGTTATGACCTCCGTGAGAAGGTGATTCAAGCTATCGAGTTCGATGGCTTGAAGACTAGTGTTGCAAGTCTTTTGTTCAATATCAGTCGCAACACCATGATGAGTCTGGGATGGATAACCGCTCTCTTCGTTGCGTAAGTCCTAGTCGAGGAATGCGATCGCATTCCTCGACTAGGACTGAAAATTTTTATGAGTTTCTTGCAATTACTAAACAATCATTTGGAACCTTGGCAAGCATATCTTTAAATGCAGGGGTATAGTTACCATTTTCATCTACGACCCTGCGGAGTATATACTCGCCAATACGCAGCACTCCGCCGAACCAAAAGTTCTTGCGCTGCCATGTATCTCCATTATTATTGTTTGGGTCTTGGTACATTTTGAGATCGAGAATCCACCTTGGTATTGGTAGTCCCAACGCTAAGGGGACAATATGGGCTTTCTGCAATGTATCATCTTCAAATTCAATCTTGTAAGTAAACTGAGTCAATTGGGCAGAGCGAAGTAATATCAACCCCGCGATCGAATCATGAAAAGTCCACTGTCGCGGACCAAAGACAGGTAGAAACAAGGTTCGATTCTGCGAGTCCCATTCTAAGTTGTACATTGTCATGCAAACATCTGGCAGTGGGTTGCCGTCCATGAAGAATACACCTTTTAGCACAGATGGCAAGTTGGTTGGTTTGACCGAAATCATCCAAGTTGCAATATCGTCAAGTCGCTTTTTGTCAATTGATTCTGATTCAGTCATTATCCTTTTTACCGAAAAATTGGGTTTAAAGCCCCGTCGTTCTACGACGGCTTTTTAAAACTATGCTATAATTTTATCGTCTGCTTAAACGATAAGATGTTAATCTACGAGTCCAAATTAGAAGGAACCAAAAAC
>JAESFM010000118.1_pt1 | contig 33689 bp, 34 predicted proteins | sample 9266171 | NCBI WGS metagenome assembly JAESFM01 (sample SAMN14505069, study PRJNA617099) | algae metagenome | isolation source: Hassallia sp. WJT32-NPBG1 and co-occurring heterotrophs from well developed... | place: USA: Mojave Desert, Joshua Tree National Park, California | collected 2006-06-22 | reverse complement strand
CGCCAGGCAGGGCGAAGAGGAAGACCGGCAGCATTGCCGCGGCCTGCACCAAACTGACCATCACTGGTGAGGGGGCGAGCGAGGTCATCAGCCACCCGGCACTGGTATTCTGGATCCACAGCCCGGTATTGCTAGCTAGGTTAGCAAACCAGAGTGCACGGAAGGTGGAATGACGGAGGGGGGCAAAGGCGGGGGCTGTTTGCACGACGGGGGCAAGCCTGCGGGGGCGCGAGGGCAGGCAAGATGCGGAGGGGACCCGCTCATCCGCCCGCACATGCCATACGCGCCCTGAGCCGGCAGGTTCACCGGCAAGCGCTAGAACGAACGTTGCAGCACCTGCAGCCAACCGTGCACGGGGATACGCGATGGAGTAGATGCGCCGCGCCCATCATTTGGCCGCGGTTCGTCAGTGGCCCGGAGGGATACAGCACAATGCTGGCAGGCTGTTTGCGTACTGGCCCGAACGTAGCCAAGGCCAAGCCGAGACCATCATCAGCCAAAAATTCCCTGTCGAGACTGTCCGGGCCTATGCGGAACTCTCTCCAGGATGGGAGGGGGAACTACAGGTGGCGGCTGGCATTGTCTCTTTCTCCGAACACCAGCTTCCTTGGCTCGGCCGATGCCACTGCTGCTTGGTAGCTGCCGCAGACCCTCGGTGCCGCGCTGATGGCGCGTGACACCGGAGGTCGCCGGGGCGGCTGACCGGCCTGCATCCTACGCGCCGCCCGGCAGAAGGCGCCGGCAAGCTCATCCCGCAACAGGAGCATCCGAAGAATGACCGAAGAACTTCCCGATGTGCCGGGCGGCCCGCATCTGCGGACGATTGCGATGCCACGCGACACGAACGCCAGCGGCAGCATTTTTGGCGGCTGGACGCTGTCGCAGATGGATTTGGCAGGCGGCACCTTCGCAGCGGAGCACGCGCATGGCCGGGTCGCCACAGTAGCGATCGAGGCCATGCGCTTTCTGCGTCCCGTCTCGGTCGGCGACGAGGTGAGTTGCTATTGCTCCGTAGTGAAGACTGGCGATACCTCGGTCGCGGTCAAGGTTGAGACTTGGGCGCGCGGGCGTGGTCATGGCAAGGACCCGCAAAAGGTGACGGAGGGTGTCTTCACCTTCGTCGCCCTCGATGAGGGCGGGGAACCCCGCACCCTAGCGGCGGGAGAGCCGGGCTGACCCGACCCGCCGGTGCGTTGCCGATTTTCTTGTGGACGGGGGATACATTCCGCACTGCGTGCTCATCGCGCACGACGCGGAGAAGGATGCCTTGGTGACCTCGGCGAAGCGGTGGAGAAATGGCTCGCTGGCCACGCCCTGCTTGGCACCGGGTCCGCCATGTTTGAGGCCCCGCGCATCCGCTTGGCCCCACTCTCGCCTGCATCCCTGCCAAGCCCTTCCGGCTGTCGCAACACGCAATCGCGCCAGGAACCGAGCGGTATTCAGCCCGTTGTCCGACACCCTCAAATGATTGATCCGGCGCCGAGCAGCGGTCCAACAGGCGCCTGCTCCTTCAGGGCATAGATCGTCCATTACTGGAGCGATTGGCGAACCGTGAATAGATCTCTGAAGCGGGACAGGACGCACCGGCCCGCAGTTTCTCTTTCTTCGGTGGGGAGGGACAGCTCCCGAGAGGACATGACGATGTACGACGTAGCGATCGTCGGCGGCGGCCCGGCCGGGCTTAATGCCGCCCTGGTGTTAGGCCGTTGCCGCCGGCGCGTGCTGCTCTGTGACTCCGGCACCCCGCGCAACGCTGTCTCGCGCGGCGTGAACGGCTTCCTGTCGCGCGACGGCATTCTGCCCGGTGATCTGCGTCGTGTGAGCCGTGAGCAGCTCGCGCGCTACGAGAGTATCGAGATCCGTGATGTCGAGGTCACAGATGCCGAGTGTGCCGGGGTGGAAGGCGGTGGTCCTTTCCACCTGACCCTCGCCGGTGGGGAACGCGTCGGCGCTCGCAAGCTGCTGCTGGCGACGGGGCTGACCGAGGAGCTGCCGGAGATTGAGGGGCTGACAGAGCTTTGGGGCCAGAGCGTCTTCAATTGTCCCTATTGCGACGGCTGGGAGGAGCGGGACCAACCCATCGCCGTGTACGGGCGCGGCAGCCGCGGTAAGGGCCTCGCACTGGAGTTGCTGGGCTGGAGCCGCGATCTTGTTCTGCTGACCGATGGCCCCTCCGACCTTGCCGCGGCGGACCGCGACCTCCTTGAGCGCAACAGGGTGCGCCTCCACGAGGAGCCGGTCGGGCGGCTGGAAGGGCGTGCTGGCCGGCTGGAGCGCATCCGCTTCCGGAATGGCGAGGTGCTGGAGCGGAGCGCCCTGTTCGTGGCCGGGAGCGAGCGAAACCTGCCCGGGCTGGTGCCGCAGCTGGGCTGCGACCTGACCGCGCGTGGCACGGTACGCACCGGAGCCAACGAAGCGACGAATGTGCCAAGCCTTTATGTCGCAGGGGACGCATCGCGGCGCGTGCATTTCGCAATTGTGGCTGCAGCGGAGGGGGCGATGGCGGCCTTTGCGATCAACAACGAGTTGCTGGACGAGGACCGCTGCTGAGGTGATCTGACGATCGCTCGGGCGACAGTCAACTGGGACGGCGACGCGGGCTCACATGCGGCGGTGCTCGCGCGGGGTTCTGTTGGCAGCCGAGGGCTCGGGCCTACACTGCACTAATCGAGCTTGATGCCGAGGCGCTGAACCATGGTGCGCTCGTGCTCGGCCCGCTTGGCGATGAAATCGGTGTACTGCTCGGTGTCGAGATACTGCTCCGGCATGTCGAACTGGCCGCGCACAGCGGCATTCGCCGGGCTGAACAGCGCAGCCTTGAAGGCATCGTGCAGCACCCGCACCACCGCCGGCTCCATGCCCTTCGGGCCGGAGAGGCCGTAGGGCGAGGTGATGATCATGTCGTGCCCCAGTTCCTTCAGCGTCGGAACACCGAGCAGCCGCGGCACCCGATCGGCCGTCCAGACGCATAGCGCCCGCATCTGCCCGGCTTCCACCTGCGGTACCCAGACTGAGCTGTCGGCGATGCAGTCCACTTGACCGGACAGCACTGCGGTCATGCCCTCGCTCGATCCTCGGTAGGGCACGTGAGTGAGTTGTGCCCCCTCGCGTTCGGCGAGTTCCTCCATAGCCAGGTGGTTCGTGGTGGCGATGCCGCTGGTGGCGAAGGTCAGCCTCCCCGGGCTAGCTCGGGCCCGGGCGATAAAATCGCGCCAGTCGCGGTGCGGGCTGTCCGCCTTGACCGCGACGCCATACATCCAGCCGCAAAGCCGCAAGATATGGGTGTAGTCCGTCACCGTGTTCCATAGAGGCTGGCGCACCAGGAAGGGCCGTCGCACTACCGAGAGGTGCATCTGCCCCAGCGTGTAGCCGTCGGGTCGCGCCGCTGCCAGCGCCTGGGCATGTAGGGTGCCGCTCGCGCCGGGCCGATTCTCAATCACCACCGGCTGGCCGAGGGATTGCTGCGCCACCTCTGCTAGCGAGCGCATCTGTACGTCCGAGGATGAACCGGCGGTCCAGGGCACCAACAGCCGGATCGGCCGATCCGGGTAGCGTTCCTGGGCGACCGCCGGGGCGGTAATCGTGGCAGCGGCAGAGGCCAACAACGTACGGCGAGATAGGCGCTCCAAGCCGACGGGCCCGCTTCCAACAACTGCGTTCGTTCCCATGATCCGTCACTCCGCGTCGCCGCTTCCGCGGTATCAATGAGTTCTGCTGCCCCAACATGGCAGCAGTGCCGTGCCGACACCAAGGACAGCGAAGCTGCTCCCACGGTGCGTGTCAAACCAGTTGTCGCACTGGCTTCGTACCAACGAGGCACTGAAGCGCTGGCTTGCCTTGCGCCTTACGACGTTGCAGGAGCACTTCCGGGAGTGCGCAGGCGCTGACGGGCAGCGCCCCCCGAAATCGCACCCGCGGCGAGGAGGTCAGAGCCAAGCGTCTCGCCCGCAGCCAAGGCAAGGCGCTGGGCCGTAGAGCGAACGCATTCCTGGCTCCATCGCTTTCGGCCCATTCTGATCCGCTGGGCCAAAAAGCCCTAGGCCGGCAAAGACCGCTGACGTGATGCGTTGATGGGAGCAGTAGTCAGTGGCTCCTGGAGGCGCGAGATGGCCAGGGGGCACCATCAAGTTGGGCGGGCTTGGCGGGCCGGTCCAGGTCAGGCAGGCAGGCAGCCGAAATGAGCTCGCCAGCCGCCAGATCCCGCTATGCCGGCCATCGCTTCCCAGCCGAGGTGATCAGCCAAGCGGTCTGGCTGTACTTTCGCCTCCCGCTCAGCCTTCGCATGGTCGAGGAAATGCTGGCGGCACGTGGCATCGTGGTCAGCCATGAGACCATCCGGCAGTGGGCACTCAAGTTCGGCCAGGAGTTCGCCAATCAGATCCGGCGGCGGCTCCCCGAGCTGGTGACAAGTGGCACCTCGATGAGGTCGTCATCAAGATTGCCGGGGCGAAGCACTGGCTCTGGCGTGCCGTCGATCAGACCGGGATGGTGCTCGACGTGCTGGTCCAGAGCCGGCGGGACCGGCGGGCGGCGAAGCGTCTGCTCCGCAAGCTGCTCAAGCGGCAGTGCCGGGCGTCACGTGTCATGATCACTGACAAGCTCCCGAGCTACGGGGCGGCCAAACGGGAGGTGATGCCCGGTGTCGAGCACCGCCAGCACAAAGGCCTGAGGCTCTTATTGGGATCCGGGGTGATGGACCCGGGCCTGGGTAGCGTGCGTGGAGGCGGTCTGTGATGGTGTGCGGGGGCGGGATAGCGAACCGGCCCGCGCGAGGAGCCCTTGGCATCATGGCCGCACCGGATTTGGTCAACCTCTCGGCGTTGATCGACGACGCCAAGTGCATCGCCCTGGTGCGCCAGCATCGCTGGCCTGAGGGTGTCCGCTGCCCTGCCTGCGGCAGCGGTAGCGTGGTCCGCGACGGCTTTGACGAGAGCTGAGCTCACCGGCAGCGATATCGCTGCAAGGCCTGCACGGGGCGCTCCAACGACCTCACCGGCACGGTGCCGGCCGGCCATCACCAGCCGCTGCGGGTGTGGGTGCTGTGCCTCTACATCATCGGGCTGAACCTCTCCAACCGGCAGATTGCCCAGGAACTGGGCCTCGACGGGTCGGATGTGCAGGCCATGACGGAGCAGTTGCGCGGCGGCTTGGTCGCCAAGGCTCTACCCGTGCGGCTGGCGGGCGAGGTGGAGATCGATGAGGTCTATGTCGTGGCCGGACACAAGGGCCAACCTGCGGCGGTGGCAACAGGGGGCGACTTGGACGCCGCCGCAGGCTGGCGGGAGCGCTGGACCGCAGCACGCTGGAGAAGGACAAGCCGCCCATCCTCGGCCTGATCCAGCGCGGCGGTCAGGTCGTCCTGCGCATGCTGGCCAATGTGCAGCAGAAGACGATCCAGCCACTCATCGAGGCTGCCGTAGCCAAAGGCGCCCGCATCCACACCGACGAAGTACGACATCTCCGCCCGTCTGCCGGCTTGGTCCTATCGGCACGGGACCGTCTGTCACGGCCGTGGCGAATACGCGTGTGACGAGGATGGCGACGACTTTTGCGAGATCCACGTCAATACCATGGAGGAGACGTGGTCCCTACTGCGCTCCTGGCTGCGCCCGCACCGGAGCATCTCGCAGGAGAAGCTGCCGCTGTATCTCGGCTTTTTCGAGTTCGTGCACAACGTCCGGCGCCGGGGCAAAGCCCTCCTGGGCGCCCTCGTCGCAGCCCTGGTCGTGTGATGTGCCGCCATCACCCCGGATCCCAACAAGAGTCTTGATCCTTTCGGCTACGGCGAGTTCATCGATGGTGCCGTAGCGCCCCGCCTCCAGCATTGCCGCCACCAGAACGCCCGGGCCCAGCGCCTTCACCAGCGTGCTGTCAGCCTGCGCCCGCGACAAGGCACGCCGCGTGGAACCGGTGTCACTGGCCGGCGCTGACCACCTTGGTCGCCCCGGTCGTCTGGGTCATCGAGAACCGAAAGAGAGATGGCATGAGCGAGCACGAGCGACGCCCCGCCCCGCAGGCGCTGGCCGTCGACCATGACCAAGCCGCGCCGGGCGACCAAGCCCGCATGCGCCTCCAGCCCGATACCGACCTCTCGAACTATCGGGCGGCAGGCAAGCTCTCGGGCAAGGCCGCGTTGATCACCGGAGCTGATTCCGGCATCGGCCGCGCCGTTGCGATCGCCTTTGCGCTGGAAGGCGCCGACATAGCCTTTGCCTTCAACCATAGCGAGGGCGACGCGGCCGAGACCCGGCGCCTTGTGGAGCAGACGGGACGGCGATGCCTGCCGATGATGGTCGATGTGACGGTGGAAGCGGACCGCAGGCGCTTGGTGGCGGAAGCGGCTGGCGCCTTCGGGCGCCTCGACGTGCTGGTGAACAACGCCGCCTATTTCGACGGCGACGGAACGCTGGAGCAGATCGAGGCCGACGGGCTACGCTTGGTCTTCGAGACTAATATCATCGCCTACATGCTGATGGCCAAGGCAGTCCTGCCCCATCTGGAGAAGGTCGGCGGCTGCATCATCAACACCTCGTCCACTACCTCGATCCTCGGCAAGAAGGGGTCCCTCGCCTATTCCAGCAGCAAGGGCGCGGTGAATGTCTTCACGAAGTCCCTCGCGCTGGAATTGGCGGAGCGTGGCGTGCGGGTCAATGCCGTCCTGCCGGGTCCCTTCTGGACGCCGGCGATCGCCACCTCCTCCCGGGAAACGGTCGGACAATTCGGCACCTTCACCATGCTCGGCCGCGCCGGGCAGCCGGAGGAGATCGCGCCGGCCTATGTGTTCCTGGCCGCCGACGGCAGCTTCGTCACTGGCGCGCTCCTGGAGGTGAGCGGAGGCTTCAGGTCGGTGGATTGAACCTTCGGGACGCTTCGCGGCGGCCGCGAGCCTGCCTGCCGCACAGGGGATGCATCAATGCCGCGACCGGGGCCGCTCTCGCTCAACACTGCCACCGTCCGGGAGCGATGGGGGCTCGCCGAGTGCGCAGACGGCTGCTCCCGCCGCGGCATCTCTGCCATCTCTCCCTGGCGGGATGCGCTGGCGGATGCGGGCGGGGCGGAGCGCGCAGCTCGGCGGATCCGCGAGGCGGGCCTGGCGGTCAGCAGTCTTTGTCGCGGCGGCATGTTCACCGCTGCCGATGCGGCTGGCCGCCGTGCCGCCGTCATGGACAACCGGCGCGCTATTGCGGAGGCGCATGCGCTGCGTGCTGCCAGCCTCGTCATCGTGTCCGGCGGCCTTCCGCCGGGTTCCAGGGACCTGGAAGGCGCGCGGGACATGGTGCGGGACGGGCTGGCCGAGATTCTGGACGACGCGCGTGCCGCTGGCGTGATGCTTGCGCTCGAGCCACAACACCCGGTGGCCTGCGCCGACCGCTCGGTGCTTTCCACCCTGGCCCAGGCAATTGATCTATGTGACGAACTGGGCTGGGGCTTGGGCGTGGTCATGGATGTGTGGCAGGTCTGGTGGGATCCAGACCTCGCGCGTCAGATTGCGCGGGCGCAGGGCCGCATTGCCATGTTCCAGGCCAGCGACTGGCTGGTGCCCACGACCGATCTCGCCCCTGATCGCGGTATGCCCGGAGACGGCGTGATCGATATTCCGCGCCTGCGCGCCATGGCTGAGGCCGCAGGCTACCGGGGTCCGGTCGAGATCGAGGTTCTGTCCCGGCGGTGGTGGTCACGTGACCCCAGCGAGGTGCTCGGCGTCGTGCAGGAACGCCACGCTACTGCCTGCTGACCGCCGGGTTCATGCGGGTGGGATGGCATCGCTTGGGTTGCGCATAGGCACTGCGTCCTCATCGGTCGTTGCAGGGCAGTGCAGTCGCGCTTGCCTGGGTTCGGCGCAGCCCACAGTCGCGGCTGCGGCCGAGCCAACCCTCCGGCCGGCGACGCGTTCCTATCTGCTCGCCGGGTGTTGCTTACTAGCCAGCCCATCTGTCAGGAGGAGCATGATAACCGTTCCACGAAGCTCCCTTTTGCCTCGCCGAACGGCGCTCAGCATCACAGCTGCGACCGGGCTGACGGCTTGTGCGCGACCTGCCAGTACCCAGTCCATGGGAACGCAGGCGCCGGGACACGTCATCCTTCTCGGTGACTCCGTTCTCGACAATGCGGGCTACCTGCGGGGAGGAGGGCTCGACGTCGTCGCCCAGCTCGGCATGCGCTTGCCATCAGGCTGGCGGGCAACTCTTCTGGCCAGAGGCGGCTCCGTCGCCGCCGACGTGCCGGGCCAGCTTCGCCGGTTGCCACTCGATGCCACACACCTCGTGATCAGTGCCGGCGGAAACGATGCCGGCCGGCGCGAGGGCGTGCTTGGCGAGCCAGCGCGGAGCGTGGCCGACGGACTGGCCCGCATCGCGGCCATCCGGGAGGCCTTCGCACGCGACTACCGAGTGATGCTCGATGCGGCACTCCAACCTGGTCTGCCCGTTGCGGTCTGTACAATCTACGACCCGCGCTTCCCCGACCCTGGACGCCGCGAGCTGGCTGTTGTGGCTCTTACCGCGTTCAACGACATCATCACTCGCGAGGCTTTTGCGCGCGCCATTCCACTTATCGACCTGCGTCTGGTCTGCAGCGATGACCAGGACTTCGCCGCGCCTACTGGGCCAGCGGTCCAGGGTGGCACAAAAATCGTGAAGGAGATTGTGAGCTGGGCTGTGGAGCCCAATCCAGCGGGGCGCCGTTCCGAGGTGTTCGCTGGTATTATGCGAGGAGGAGCTCCTAAATAATTGATAGTGTAGCGCGTCCTGCGGCCGCGGCGACTTCCGCAAGCAGCTGAGCCTCTTGTCCGAGATAGCGTGGTGAAAAGTGGAATGGCTCGATACGTCGGACGCCGGCCTCACGTGGCGTGGTGCTGTTTGCGGTTCGCTGGACATTGCAATCGCGCGAGCGGAAGCAGCCTGGTTGGTGTGGGCCTCGTGGCTCAACCTCGTGAAACTGCCGAGGGCGTGGCCGCACCGCCTTCGGCACTGCCTGCATGCAAGGGGTAACTGCCCGCCATCAACTCACCGATTAACCAGCGCGTGATCGATCCAACCAAACTGAAGCTGAACCCGTCGAGCGGGTGACCTGCCATCCATAACCGGCAGACATGGACACCCTTCTGGCAGTCGATGGCAGGGCCGCGGTAGGTGTAGGATGGGCTGCTCCGTTTCCGTTCAGATTGCAGTCTGTCGCGGTAACTACCGTGCCTGACGCCTCTCCCACAGACATCGCCCCTGGATGAACAGAACCCGTCTCAGCCAAGCCGCCGCCTCGCGTCGAAGCAGAGCCCAATCCTAGCGGCTCGTCGTGGTGGGGGTCCCGGCCGTGTTCTCCGGCACCGTGCGGGTCATCAGCCCCGCGCCAATCTCGGCCAAGCCGAAGATCACGTGCGGCAGCCAAACGCGGTCGGCAAACCCGAATAGCCAGGGCGACACCGCGAGCAGCAGGCCGGCCGCCACGTCGAGACCCAAGTGGACCGGCATCGGGATCATCCGCATGATTCCGAGTTCATAGTCGGTCAGCAGCGACGCACCGATCAGCGCCGCGCCCACGATCTGCGGCATCCATTGAGCCGCGGTGCCGTCCGCGAAGCCGAGCAGATAGGGCGCCACGATCAGCAGCGCGCCCATAAGATAGTCGATCACGCCATGCGCTCGTGTGGAGATGAACCGCAAATCACCCTCCCTGCCTTCCGTAAGTCGGTCGCTGCTACAAACGTCCGCTCAATGACTATGGTTTGAAACAATTTTCAGCCGAACCCATCTCATCTTCCGGGTCGGGCCGTCTCACGAGCGATGACCGCATGACAGCCAGGGAGATCACGGGCATCCGGCTGACATAACGCTGTCTCGCCAGTGCTTGCCCCAGAGCGACTGCTCTTCCTGACGCGCGCCGTACTCACCGCGAGCGCCAGCGGCTGGTCGCCGAACGCGTACATGGTCCTCACCCTTGCATCTGGCCCAGCCGGGACGCAATTTTTTCGGGCACTCTGATCCCTGGAGGAGGGTGCCATGAAGCGGAAACGCTACAGGAACGAACAGATCGCCTTCGCCTTGCGACAAGCCGAGATGGGCACCTCGGTTGAGGAGATCTGCCGCAAGCTCGGCGTCTCCGAGCCAACGTTCTACCGATGGAAGAAGCAGTTTGCCGGGATGGGGGTGGTCGAGATCCGGCGGCTGAAGCAGCTTGAGGAGGAGAACGCGAAGCTCAAGCGGCTTGTAGCCGACCTGACGCTCGACAAGACCATGCTGCAGGACGTCCTGCGCCGAAAGTGGTGAGGCCCACCGCTCGCCGCGAGGTGGTGCGCCATCTGCAAGGCGCCTACAGCGTCGGTGAGCGGCGGGCCTGTAGCACAACAGGGTTCCGGCGGTCGTCGCAGCGGTACCGCTTGCGGCGGGATCCGCAAACTGAGCTGCGGATGCGGCTGCGTGACCTGGCCGCGTGATCGGCCTCCAGCGGCAAGACCAGCCGACACTGGCTCAACCGCAGCGGCAATCGCCAAGCCAATGCCGCCCTTTAGCGTGTAGTCATCGTGCGCATGCGCTCTCACCGGCCGACCCTTGACTACGTCAAGCGCCGTACCGCTGAGGGGAAGAGCAAGCCCGAGATCATTCGATGCCTCAAGCAGCTTCGTGGCCCGCGAGATCTTTGGCTATCTCTGCCGCCCATCAAACGTTCAATCCTCAGCACCAGCGGTGCCTTGACCATTATAGGAGCATCAAGGTGGCGGCGGAGACCATTCGGCATCTCATGGTCTCGCCGGCCGTTTACGCCCTGGCACCAAACCAGGACTGCGCCGCACCCGGAGCCCAAAGAGGACGCGAATGCCATTGAGGATTGAGGAGTACGCCCTGATCGGCGACGGTGAGACGGTGGCGCTAGTCGGCCTCGACGGCTCGCTGGACTGGCTCTGCCTGCCACGCTTCGACAGCGCAGCCTGCTTCGCCGCACTCCTCGGCTCGCCGGAGCACGGCCGTTGGCGCATCGCACCCCGCAGTCCGGTGCGGCGCGTCGCACGCCGCTACCGTCCCGGAACCCTGGTGCTCGAAACCGAGTTCGAGACAGATGAGGGCGTCGTGGCCCTGGTGGACTGCATGCCGCTGCGCAACGGCGCCGCGGACGTCCTGCGCCTGGTGGAAGGCCGGCGTGGTCGTGTCCCCATGACCATGGACCTCACTGTCCGGTTCGACTACGGGGCGCTGGTTCCCTGGGTCCACCGCCTGGAGGACGGGACGCTGCTGGCGGTCTGCGGCCCAGACCAGCTCGCGCTCCGCACGCCTGTTCCGGTCCATGGCGAGGACCTCCACACAGTGGCTGAGTTCAATGTAACTGCGGGCGAGCGCATCCCCTTCCACTTGGTCTGGACTCCCTCCCACCTGCTGCCGGGACCGCCAATGGACGCGGCCGCCGCGATCGCGGCAACGGAGCGGCGCTGGCGCGGGTGGTTGGCCGACTGCCGCATTGACAAGGGCGTGCCCCACCCGGAGATGGTCCGCCGCTCCCTGCTCACCCTGAAGGCGCTAACCTACGCGCCCACGGGCGGCATCGCCGCAGCGCCCACAACCTCCCTGCCCGAAACGCTCGGCGGTGAGCGGAACTGGGACTACCGCTTCTGCTGGCTGCGCGACGCGGCGCTGACCCTGCATGCGCTGGTCGGCGCGGGGCATCTCAGCGAGGCGGAGGCCTGGCGCCGCTGGCTGCTGCGGGCCGTGGCCGGCAGCCCGGCCCAGATCCGCCCTCTCTACGGCCTGGCCGGCGAGCATCGGACGCCGGAGACAATCCTACCCTGGCTGCCCGGCTATGAGGGCGCGGCGCCGGTGCGCATCGGCAACGCCGCCGGCGCGCAGCTCCAGCTCGACGTCTTCGGCGAGGTGATGGACGCCCTCTACGCGGCCCACCGGATCGGCCTGCCGTCGCTGCCCGAGGGGTGGGCGATGGCCCGAGCGATGCTGGCGCACCTGGAGGAGATCTGGCGCGAGCCGGACGAGGGCATTTGGGAGATCCGTGGCGTCCGCCGTCATTTCGTGCACTCTAAGGTCATGGTTTGGGCCGCTTTCGACCGGGCGCTGCGCGTCGCAGAGGAGTCTGGACTCGGCGGCCCGTTGGAGCGCTGGCGTGCCCTGCGCGACGCGGTCTTCGAGGAGGTCTGCACCCGCGGCTTCGACCCGGTGCGCGGCTGCTTTACCCAGAGCTATGGCCGGCCGGAGCTCGACGCTAGCCTACTTCGCTTGCCACTGGTCGGGTTCCTACCTGCCGACGACGCGCGTGTGCGCGGCACTGTGGAGGCCATCGAGCAGGAGCTGACAGAGGACGGGCTGGTGCTCCGCTACCGCCCTGACGCCGGACTGGAGGGGCTGCCTCCGACGCAGGAGGGCACCTTCCTCGCCTGCACCGCCTGGCTCGGCGAGGTGTACGCCCTGCAGGGACGGCGGGCGGAGGCAATGACGGTGCTGGACCGCCTGGTCGGGATAGCCAACGACGTCGGGCTGCTGGCGGAGGAGTACGACACGGTGGCGCGGCGTCAGGTCGGCAACTTTCCGCAGGCATTCTCGCATCTCGGCTTGGTCGGCCTCGCGCTGCGGCTCGGGCAGGGCCACTGAGAGGCTGCTAAGCAATTTTCTGCTGTTTGTTGGCCATGTGGTGGAGCGTGATGCGCGTCATCGTGGCCTAAAGCAGCATTTCGCTGGTCTGGATGAGGCGCTCGAAGTCGCGGCTCAAGCGCCGGTTTCGCCCAAACCAGGCGAAGGTGCGCTCAATGGCTTTATCACAAATGACAAGTTCTGCCTGACGCGCACCCTGCGGTTGCGTCTGAGCTGGCCCCGCGCACGTGGCCGGCTCCGGCCCTTTGCATCGGGCCAACTCTCCAGTGGTGTCCCTCACCGCGGAGATGAGCATGCGACAGCAGCGCATTTGGCAGGTCCGGCGCACGGATGTGCCGATGGTGGTCGGTCAGCAGCGTTGGGCCTGGCAGCTTCTCCTGCAGTGGGCGGCAACACCTCCTCCGACGCCGGGGGCGGCGCCGGAGCCGCCGATCCTGCCGGAGGTACGCCATGCGGGTAGCGATCTACGGCCGCGTCTCGACCGGCCACCAAGTCGAGCACCAGACCATTGAGCAACAAATCGGTCGCCTGACCGCCCAGGTTGCGGCGCACATGGCCGAGGGCTGGACGATGGATCCGGCGCATGTGTTCCGCGATGACGGCTACAGCGGCGCCACGCTGGCCCGCCCGGGCCTCGATCGCCTACGCGATGCCATCAAGGGGCGCGAAGTCGACCGAGTGCTGGTCACCGCGCCCGACCGGCTCGCGCGCAACTATGTGCATCAAATGGTCCTCTTGGAGGAGTGGGCGCGGGCCGGCTGCGTCGCCGAGTTTCTCGACCGCCCCATGAGCGATGACCCGCACAACCACCTCCTGCTGCAAATCCGCGGCGCTGTGGCGGAGTACGAACGCACGCTCATCGCCGAACGGATGCGCCGCGGCCGGTTGAGTAAGCTGCGCGCTGGCGTCCTGCTGCCGTGGACCTACCCGCCCTATGGTTACCGGCTGAACCCTGACCGCCCGCGTGATCCGCGGGGTGTGACGCTCGACGCCGCGGAGGCCGCCGTGGTGGCTGAGCTGTTCGCCATGTACCGTGAGCCGGGAGCTTCCCTGATGCAACTTGCCATGCACCTCGATGCGCGCGGCGTGCCCACGCCCTTCGGCAGGCCTCGGTGGTCGAGCCCCTCGATCCGCGGCATACTGCGCAATCCAACCTACACGGCCCAAGTCTACGCGCAGCGAACACGGTATCGTCCACCCACCCACCGGCGCTCGGCGATACGCCCAATCGGGCATCCCCACGGCACGGCGGTGCCGCAGCCGGCCGACAACTGGATCCTCGTTGGGCAGGTGCCTGCTGTGGTAAGCCAGGCGCACTACGATGAGGTGCAGGCCAAGCTGGCGATGAACCGCTCGTTTGCACGGAGGAACAACACGGCGCATCAGTACCTGCTGCGCGCTCTGGTGAGCTGCGGCTGCTGCGGCTTGGCCTGCACGGCTCGCGCCGTCAACGGGCGGAACTTCTACTACCTGTGCAGCGGCAAGGGGCACAGCACCTTCTCGCATCGTGCGACCTGCTGCCCAGCGCGGTACACCCCTGCTGGTCAGCTCGACGAGTTGGTGTGGAACGACTTGTGTGCCCTGCTGGGCGAGCCGGAACCGCTCGCCAGGGCCGTTGCGCGGGCCCATGGTGGCGCCTGGCTGCCGCAGGAACTACAGGTGCGTCGTGAGACGCTGCGCCGCGGCCAGATGCAGCTGCGGCAGCAACTCGAACGGCTCACCGACGCCTACCTCCGCACGGTCATCCCGCTTGACGAGTACGAGCGGCGGCGCCGTGATCTGGAGCGGCGCCTGGACGCCCTGGCCAGGCAGGAGGAACAGCTACGCGACGATGCCGAGCGCCAGCGGCAGCTTGCCGGCCTGGCGGCATCGCTGGAGGTTTTCCGGGAGCGGGTGCAGCGAGGACTAGCCCAGGCCAACTTCGAGCAGCGCCGGCAACTCGTGCTGCTCTTGATCGACCGCGTGGTCGTCACAGACGCCGAGGTCGAGATCCGTTACGTCCTGCCCACCAGCCCGGAGAGCGAGCACGTTCGCTTTTGTCATTTGCGTAAAGACTACTTCCACCACCCAGCGCCGCTTGAGCACATGAAAGCCGCGCGGGGTTGGACGCCCTGCGTCCAACGGGCAGCGGCTGATCGGGACGGCCCCAGATGCCGCGAAGGCCCGTCCACCAATGCTTGCTGATCGTCAGCTGCCAGCCCAAGGTTTCCAGCAGCTACGCCTTCAGGCCCTGGTAGGCGCTGTCAGCCCAGAGCAAGGCAATGTTGGGGAACTCGGCATGCAGCCCAGTGAGCAGCAACGGTGCGCCAGTTCGGTCATGGATGTCAGCAGTTTGCACACGTGTTTTGAGCAGACCACCTTCAGTGTCGACCAGAATATGGCGTTTGCGACCAGAGACCTTCTTCCCGCCGTCATAACCGCGTGGACCGCTGGCCTCGGTGGTCCGGACGGACTGGCTGTCGATGATGGCTGCTGTGGGCTGCGCCTTGCGGCCCATGTCAAGGCGGTGCTGCTCCCGCAGCGCCGCGTTCACCCGCTCCCAGGTGCCGCGCCGACGCCATTTGGCATAATGGTAGAACACTGCTGTCCAGGGCGGAAAGTCGTGCGGCAAGGCGCGCCACTGGCATCCAATGCGGAGCATGTAGAATACCGCCTCGACGATGCGGCGCAGCGTGAAGACTTGTGGATGTCCCGCCTGCTGGCCTGGGCAGAGCAGAGGTGCAAGGATCGTCCATTCCGCGTCGCTCAAGTCGGACGTGTAAGAAATCGATGTCATATGGCAGAGATGGTGCAGGGATCTTTGCTATGCGACACTGCCAACAGCCACCAGCACGCAACTAAATTGCTAGCCCGGATTATGCGCGACGGCTGACAGGCATGGCGCAAGCTGTTGTGCGGACGTAGAATTTGGCTGCGACACTCAAACCCAGCCGCATCCGGAGACCATGCCCGTCACGGTTGAACCTACCCCGCCGCTGCCCGACCTGTCACCGGTCAACGGCAAGTCTTTGATCGTCCGCTTCGACGGCGGGCAACTCTCCTCGGATGGTGGCCTGCTGGCGCTGCGCGAGGTCGAGCGTCGGCTCGGCATTGCTGACCGCCTGGCGGCCTGAATCGAGGACCCGCGCGCGCCGGGGCAGGTCTAGCACAGGCTCGCTGCCATCCTGCGCTTCCGCATGCTGATGATTGCGGCCGGCTACGAGGACGGCAACGACGCCGACAGCCTGCGGCACGATCAGATCTTCAAGCTCGCCCTTGATGCGCTGCCCGAGGGCGACCCGCTCTGCTCGCAGCCCACCGTCTCGCGGCTGGAGAACCTGCCCGATATGCGCGCCTGCTGCGGATGGCCCGAGCCATGGTCGGGCTGTACTGTGCCAGCTTCCGGCAGGTGCCCCGGCGCATCGTGCTCGATATCGACGACACCTTCGATGCCGTCCATGGCGAGCAGCAGTTGCGGCTGTTCAACGCCTACTACGACGAGTACGGCTTCCAGCCAATCGTGGTGTTCGACGGCGAGGGCAGACCAGTCGCCGCCATGCTCCGCCCGGCCAAGCGCCCGACTGGTGCCGAGGCCCGTGCCTTCCTCCGCCGCCTGGTGCGGGAGATCCGCAGCCACTGGCCCCGGGTCGAGATCCTGGTTCGCGCCGACAGCCATTACTGCGCACCGGAGGTGCTCGACTTCTGTCGCGCTGCAAGGCTCGGTTTCGTGCTCGGCGTCGCCGCGACCACCACCCTCCACCGGCATGTCGCGGCGCTGGAGCAGAGCACGGCGGCCCGGCACGCCGCCGCGCCAGGCACCGACAAGCTGCGCCGCTACAAAGAGTTCTGGGACGGCGCCGGCAGTTGGAGCCGGGTCGAGCGCATCATTGCCCGCATCGAGGTCGGGCCGCAGGGCACCGACACGCGCTACAGCGTCACCAACCTCGCCGGCGGCAAACCGCGGCGGATCTACGAGGACCTCTACTGCGCCAGGGGACACGCCGAGAACCATATCAAGGCCTGGCGTCGCCACCTCGCTGCCGACCGGACGTCATGCAGCAAGGCCACCGCCAACCAACTCCGCCTCTTGCTGCACACCGGCGCCTACTGGCTGCTCTGGTCGCTGCGCAGCCTCATGCCGAAGCGCTCCACCTGGCGCGTGGCGCAGTTCGACACCCTCCGCCTGCGCCTGGTCAAGCTCGCCACCCGCGTCGTCGCCCTGAAAACCAGGATCATGCTGCACCTGCCGAGCGCCTGCCCGGACAACGCCATTCTGCGCCTCGCACTCGAGCGCATGCCGCGCCTGCTCACACAGTTCGGATCGACTGAGAAGGGCGGAAGGTGGCGGTGGAGAGTGAGCCGGGCGTACTTCTGCTCCACCGCCCAAAGCAGATCTTGAAATCCACTATGGTGCCCACGGGGATAGCAGCGTCCGGCTGGGAGCGGCCTGTCCGCTCCTCGGCAGCGGTCCGCTGAAGCAGGCAAGCGGCGGGCAGCTCTGTCAGTCTGCTCACTCCCGGAGCACCTCCACGTGGCACCCTCGCCGCCCGGGATGACAAATTTTGCCCGCCCCGCGCTTGGCTGGGCTCGAGGTCTTCCTTTTGGGTCGACTGGGGCCAGCACATCGAACCGGAAACTACCGTCAGTTCAGGTGCGTGGGCGTGTTCGGACCTTGAAGTGCATAGCCGCCGGGTACTCTCCGCAACCTCGCATCCGTGCGCCTGTTGGTCTCTGCATCAAAGAGGAGCAATCTGCATGCCGAAAAAACACCCGAACACGGTCCGCTGGGGTGGCCCAGGCGCGAGCCACGAAGACGCAAGCAAGCCCATTCCGGAACCAGATCCGGCTCATCCCGAAGCTGCCGTGAGCACCAACCCACGCGTCAGCATGCGGTCGGGCGGGGGCGGGGAGCGTGACGAGAAGCACAGCCATGTGGACCCCATGCGCTCGTCGAAATCGCATGCCACGGATGGCGCGAGCCCGACCGAGACCGACCGCGCCTTTCGCGAGAACCGCTCACGCCGTGATCGGTCTGCCGACGCCCGTGCGGCCGAGGAGGACGGAAATGACGATGACGGAAGCGAGGAGGACGAGGAACTCGAAGGGTCCGAAGGCGATGCAGCCGAGGGGATAAGCCTCCCGGTGATCCTCAATACCGACTCCTCTGTCCAAGGCACGGAGCATCTCGGCGCTCGCGTCGAGCAGATCGTTCGCGCCCGCCTTCGGCACCTCGCGCCGCACCTCACCCGCGTGGAAGCCTATCTGACAGACGCGAACCGGGGTGGAGGCGGCCCGGCCGACCTGCGCTGTGCCCTTGAGGCTCGCCCGAGCGATGCGAAGCCCGTAGCTGCCGATCATGCGGCCGCGACCGCTGAAGAGGCGGTGCGTGGCGCGGCTGGCAAGCTCGCGCGCCTCCTCCGGACACAGCTTGGCCGCCGCCGTGCGGTCAAGGGGGGCGAGACGATCAGGAACACGGGCTGAACTGCCGTGCAAAGCTCAGCAGAGGCCCCCACCCTTCGATGGTCAGGGCATCCGCCTCTTCCCGCTTGATCTTGGCATGGCGGCTTGCCCGCCTCGCCGGCATCAGAGAGCGACGAGAACGCCAGGAAAGTTTAGGCCAAGTCATGACGATGCTGACCCCACTGGACGTTCTCGCACCGACACGGCGCTGATCGAAGAAAAGGCGCGCGGGAGATGGCTTTTGGCAAACGGGAGGTGCCCCCATCCGTTCGGGGAGGGGCCCACTGAGCGGGTTTGAAGGTTGAGGACAGATGGCGAGCGGCGCTGCGACACCAGAATCCACGCAGCCTAGCTGCTTGCCGGCGGGGGGGGGCCAACATGCCATGGGGCGGCTATGGTGATGGCGCAGCTGCTGCCGCTCTCCGTTCTAGCGCTGCTGGCCGGGGCGGGCCTGGTGCCCGCGGCGGCGCGGCTGGGGCGCTCCGCCGCGGCCTGGTCGGCTTCGGGCGTGCTCGCCCTGTCAGCGGTGTTGCTGGCGCCGCTCGCGCCTGCAGCCCTTGCTGGGGAGGTCACGGTCTTCCACCTCGCCTGGCTGCCGGAGTGGGGCTTGGACATCGCCTTCCGCCTCGATGGGCTCGGGCTGCTCTTCGCGATCCTGATCCTAGGGATCGGGCAGCTCGTGATCCTCTACGCCGCCTACTACATGCCGAAGAAGGACAGGCTTGGGCGGCTGTTCGGCACGCTGATGGCCTTCGCGGGCGCCATGCTCGGCGTCGTGCTCTCCGAGAACCTCCTGCTCATGGTGGTCTTCTGGGAGGCTACCTCGATTACCTCCTTCCTGCTGATCGCCTACAAGCACGATACGATCGAGGGGCGGATCGCCGCTCGCATGGCGCTGGCGGTAACCGGCGGCGGCGGGCTCGCGTTGCTGGCGGGCGTGCTGCTGCTCGGTCGTATCGCCGGCGGCTTTGAGCTCTCGGCGGTCCTAGCAGCGGGCGACGCGGTCCGGGCGGACCCGCTGTATCCGCTGATGCTCGTCCTGGTGCTGCTCGGTGCGTTCACGAAATCCGCGCAGTTCCCCTTCCACTTCTGGTTGCCCAACGCGATGGCGGCGCCGACACCGGTCAGCGCCTACCTGCATTCGGCCACCATGGTGAAGGCGGGCATCTTCCTGCTGCTGCGCCTCTTCCCGGTGCTTTCGGGAACGGAGCTCTGGTTCCTGCTGGTCAGCCTGACAGGAGCCGTCACCCTGGCCTATGGCGCCTATGTCGCGCTGCTGAAGCACGACCTGAAGGGGCTGCTGGCCTATTCCACCGTCAGCCATCTCGGCCTGATCACCTTGCTGGTCGGCATGGAATCGCCGCTCAGCACCGTCGCCGCGGTCTTCCACGTCATCAACCACGCAACCTTCAAGGCGTCGCTCTTCATGGCGGCCGGCATCATCGACCACGAATGCGGCACGCGGGACATGCGGCGGATCAACGGCATGTTCCGCGTGATGCCGCGCACCGCGATCCTCGGCATGATCGCGGCCGGCGCCATGGCCGGCGTGCCGCTGCTTAACGGCTTCCTCAGCAAGGAGATGTTCTTTGCCGAGGCGGTGGAGCAGGGCGCGCTTGGCGGCTACGCCTATGTGTTGCCAGCCTTCGCAACCTTCGCGGGCATTCTCTCGGTCGCCTACTCTATCCGCTTTGTCCACGACGTTTTCTTCAACGGTGAGCCAATTAACCTGCCGCGCGTGCCGCATGAGCCGCCGGGCTGGATGCGTCTGCCGGTCGGCATCCTCGCGGCGCTCTGCCTGGTGGTGGGGCTGGTGCCGCAACTCGCCGTCGGGCCGCTGCTCTGGACGGCCTCGGCGGCCGCGCTCGGCGGGCCGCCGCCGGAGTACAAGCTGGTGATCTGGCACGGCTTCAACCTGCCGCTAATAATGAGCATTGTTGCCATGGTCGGCGGCGTCGCCTGGTACCTGTTCCGCGGCGTGCTGTTCGACCTGCATGACCGCTACGCGCCGAACGTCGCCGGTCCCGCCGCCTTCGAGCGCGTCTTCAATGCGACGGTCACCGGCGCCCGCGCGGTCATGGCCCTGGCCGATCCGCGCAGTCTGCGCCGCTACACGCTCTACCTCCTCGGCGGTGCGGGGGCGCTCGGCCTGACCGGCTTTCTCGGCGCGGGGTCCGCGCAGTTCTATGGTGGCCTTCCGCAAGTTCCGGCAGACCCGGCGGCGCATGGGGCGCTGCTCGCGCTGCTCTTCGGCGCGATCGGCTGCGCCGTGCTGAATCGCCACCGGTTAGTTGCGGTCGCATTTGCAAGCGTCGTCGGGCTGATCGTCTCGCTCGTCTTCATCCGCTTCTCGGCGCCTGACCTCGCGCTGACGCAACTCTCGGTCGAGGTCGTCACCATCGTTCTGCTGCTGCTCTCGCTGCGTTTCATCCCCGAGGAGGCCCCGGCCGAGGCGCCGCGCCGGCGGCGTGCCTTCGACGCCGCGGTGGCCGGCGGCGCGGGTCTCGGCGTTGGCGCGCTTGCCTACGCCATGATGACCCGGCCCTTCGAGACGATCTCCTGGTGGTTCACCGCCAATGCGGTGGAGGGCGGCGGCGGCACCAACGTGGTCAACGTGATCCTGGTGGATTTCCGCGGCTTCGACACGCTGGGCGAGGTGACAGTTCTGGCCGTCGCCGCGCTCGGTGCGCACGCGCTGCTGGAGGGGCTGCGGCTCCGCCCCCATGCGCGCTCCGCCGAGAGCGAGGCGGACCGCCATCCGATCATGCTGGCGATGCTGATGCGCCCGCTGCTGCCGCTGGCGCTTGCCGTCGCGCTCTACATCCTGCTGCGCGGCCACAACCTGCCGGGCGGCGGCTTCGTCGCCGGGCTGATCACCGGCGTTGCGCTGATCCTGCAGTACCTCGCCGTCGGCATCGACGCGACCAGCGCGCGGCTGCGGGTGGACCACATGCGCCTCTTCGCCGCCGGGCTCGGCCTGGCGCTGGTCACCGGCCTGGCCAGCATGCCACTCGGCCTGCCCTTCCTGACGAGCTGGCACGGCTACGTGCCGATCCCGCTGGTGGGAAAGACGCACCTCGCCTCCGCCACGCTGTTCGACATCGGCGTCTATCTGGCGGTGGTGGCCACCGTTCTGCTGATCCTGTCGGAGATCGGCAAGCTGAGCACGCGGGAGCGCGTGGGGGCGCCGCCCGCGAGGCCCGCTGCGCCCGTGGCCGAGGAGGCGACCGCCTGATGGAACTCGTCCTGGCCACGGGCATCGGCGGGCTGGTCGCGGCCGGGGTCTGGCTCCTGCTGCGGGAGAGGACCTTCTCGGTGGTGCTCGGCCTCGCGCTGCTCTCCTACGCCGCCAACCTCTTCATCTTCGCAGGCGGCCGCCTCACCGCTGACCAGCCGCCGCTCGTACTCGGCGAAGTAGCGGCGGGCGCCATGCCGACGGACCCGCTGCCGCAGGCGCTGGTGCTCACGGCGATCGTGATCTCGTTCGGCACCACCGCTTTCCTCGTCGCGCTCGCGCTGCGCTGGGTGGGAGAGAGCGGGACGGACCACGTGGATGGCGGGAGGGACGAAGCGTGATCCACCTGCCGCTGCTGCCCGTGCTGGTGCCGCTCGCCGCAGCGCTGCTGCAGCTCGCCCTCCATCGCGCGGGCATCGCAGCAATGCGCGCTATCGGCCTGGCCTCCGCCGGCGCGGTGCTCCTGCTGGCCGGCGCACTGCTTTGGGCGACCGGGGACGGAGCGGTGCAAGCGGTCGCGTTGGGCGACTGGCCCGTGCCCTTCGGGATCCTCTTCGTGGCGGACCGCCTGGCCGCGACCATGGTGGCGGTGACCGCCGCGGTCGCGCTGCCGGCCTTGCTCGCCGCGACGGGCGGGACCGACCGGCTGGGCCTGCACTTCCATCCCGTCTTCCAGATCCAACTGGCCGGGCTCAACGGCGCCTTCCTAACCGGCGACCTTTTCAACCTTTTCGTCTTTTTCGAGGTGCTGCTGATCGCCTCGTACGTCCTGCTCGCACATGGTGCCGGTCCGGCACGGATCCGGGCGGGGCTGCACTACGTGGTGCTTAACCTGGCGGGCTCGCTGCTGTTTCTGGTTGGGCTCGGGCTGCTCTACGGCACGCTCGGCACGCTCAACATCGCCGACCTCGCCGAGCGCCTCGCCTCGGTGCCGCCGGAGGGGGTGGCGCCGGCGCGCACGGCCTTCACGCTGCTGATGGCCGTCTTCGCCTTCAAGGCTGCGCTGCTGCCGCTGGGCTTCTGGCTGCCGCACGCCTATAGCGCCGCCGCTGCGCCGGTCGCGACGCTCTTCGCCGTGCTCACCAAGGTCGGCATCTATGCGATGCTGCGCCTGTCCACCACAGTCTTCCCCGCCGCTGATTGGACGGCGGGGTTGTTGGCGCCCTGGCTGATGCCGATGGCGCTCGGCACCGTGGTTGCCGCTACGATCGGCGTGCTCGCGGCGCAGCGTCTCGGCGTCATGGTGGCGCATCTGCTGCTGCTCTCGACCGGCATGCTCGCCGCGGCCGTGGCGGAGGGCGGGCCTCGGATGCTGGCGGCAATGCTCTACTACCTGCCGCATACCACGCTGGTCAGCGCCACGCTTTTCCTGCTCGTCGGCCGGATCGCGGACGCCCGAGGTGAGGCTGCCGACCGCGTCGCTCATGCGCCGCGGCCTGAGCGGTGGAACCGGCTTGGCGCGGCGTGGCTGGTGCTGGCGGTCGCGGTGACCGGCCTGCCGCCGCTCTCGGGCTTCCTCGGCAAGGTGATGCTGCTCTCCGCCGCCCCGGGTGGCGCGACCGGCGTGGCCATCTGGGCAACCTTCATCCTCTCGGGCTTTGCTGGGGCCCTCGCAATGGCCCGGGCAGGCAGCGTCGTGTTCTGGGAACGGCCCGATCTGCCGGCGGCCACGCCGCAGGGCGCGGCACTCGGGCCGGCGCTCGGCCTCGCGCTCTTCTTCGTGCCGCTGCTCGTCCTCGGCGCCGCGCCGCTCTCGACGCATGCGCGCGCCGTGGCCGAGCAGATCTCGGCGCGGCAATCCTACCTGGCCGCCGCCCTGGCTGGGCGCGATCCGGTGGCGCGGGAGCGGCGGCCATGACCCGTGTACTACCGCGGCCGGGCCTCTCGGTGCTGATCCTAGGGGTGTGGCTCGTCCTGGCCCCGGCGCCGACCAGCGGGCAGGTGCTGATCGGCCTTGCCCTGGCCGTGGCGCTGCCGATAGCCACGCGGGGCTTCTGGCCCGGCGATATCCGGCTGCGTCGACCGGTCGCAGCGCTGCGGTTGATAGGGGTGGTACTGGCGGATATCGTCACGGCGAACCTGCTGGTCGCCCGCCAGGTGCTCGGCCCGCCAGAGAAGCTCCGCCCGGGGTTCCTGGAGGTGCCGCTCGCCATTGCGGACCCCTTCGTGGCGACCTTGCTCGGCAGCATTGTCTCGCTCACACCAGGGACCGTCTCTGTGGACATCGACCGGGAGCGGAGGGTGCTGCAGGTGCACGCGCTGCACCTGGAGGACCCAGTTGGAGCGGCCGCGCAGATCAAGTCCCGCTATGAGACACGCCTAAAGGAGGCTTTCGGATGCTGACGCTCGTCCTGCCGATCGCCATCGGAGCCGTGCTGCTCGCTATGGCCCTGAACCTCTGGCGCATGGCAATCGGGCCCACGCGGCCGGACCGGATCCTTGCGCTCGATACGCTCTCCATCAACACTATAGCGCTCGTCATGCTGCTCGACATCGTGCTCGGCAGCGTTCTCTACCTCGAGGCGGCGCTGATCCTGGCAATGATGGGCTTCGTGGGCACCGTGGCGCTCTGCAAGTTCATCCTGTCAGGCGACATCATCGAATAGGCGGTGCCGATGTTGCTCGAACTTCTCGTCAGCTTCCTGCTGCTGGTCGGTGCAGGCTTCACGCTGCTCGGCTCGATCGGCTTGGCACGGCTGCCGGATTTCTTCATGCGCCTGCACGGGCCGACCAAGGCGACCACCCTCGGCGTCGGAGCGCTCGTCCTCGCCTCGCTACTGCATACCGGGACGGAGGAGGGAACAGGCGGGTTGCGCGAGCTTACTGTGCTGCTGTTCCTGTTCATCACGGCGCCGATCACAGCGCATCTGCTGTCCAAGGCAGCGCTGGCGGAGAAAAGGCGCAACCCGCCACGGCAGTCGGATGAGGGCGACAGCCACCTGCGCAGAGAGGGCTGAGCGAATCAGAGCTATCGGCAGGACGTGCGACCGGCGTGGCTCCCGGATCTCTGTTCCTTAGGGTTTGACGCGAAATAATCACTTCAAGGTGGCTTTTGGTGTGGTGAGATGGTGTAGTTCCACTCGCCGTGGAACGCGTCACGCTCGATGGCGAGCGCGGCCATCTCGGCGTCTGTGACCTTGATACCTTTGGGGTAGCTGTTCGCGTCGAGCTCGCAGCGCACTGTCAGGCCAGTCTGCGTGGTCGTGGCGCCAATCAACTGCACGATGACCTGGTGGCTGATCAGCGGCTTGCCGCGCCAGTTCTGCGAGATGGCGGCGAAGAGGCGATGCTCGATGCGGTTCCACTTGCTGGTCCCGGGCGGCAGATGTGCCACGGTGACCGCCAAGCCGCACTCATCGGCGAAGCGCTGCAACTCGCGTTTCCACAGCCGCACCCGGGCGCCGTTGCTGCCGCCGCAGTCGGCGCTGATGACCAGCCGCCGGGCCTCAGGATGGCGGGCCTGGCCCAGCTGCTGCCACCAGCGCCGGATGCTCTCGACCGCAAAGGCGGCGGTGTCGGCATCCACCCCGACACTGACCCAGCCGGCATTGGCGGCCAAGTCGTAGACGCCATAGGGCGCGACCTTGCCCAGGTCCGGCAGTTCGAAGTCGTGCACCCGCACCGGCTCGGGCTGGCCCTTGGGGCGCAGTTCGCGGCCGGGGTTCTTGAAGTCGCCGACCAGCTCCTTCTTTTTGGTGTCGACCGAGATGGCCGGCTGGCCTGCCGCCATCGCCGCCTGCACGACGGTGTTGATGTGGGCGAACTGGGCATCGCGGTCGGGGTGGTTCGTTCCCTCCCGGGTCTTGCGGTTGGCCTGGCAACTGTAGCCCAGCTCGCGCAGCAGCAGGCCCACCAGCTTCTGGCTGACCGCGAAGCCACGCTCGCCCAGCACCCGGGCAATCTGACGCTGGCTGCGGCTGACCCAGCGCAACGGCGTCTCCGGGTCACCGCGGATGGCATCCTCGATCAGCCTCTCCAGAGCGCCCGGCAGCTCCGGTTGCAAGGTGACCGCGCTCTTGCGCCCGCCGCCCTGCCGTCTGACCCGCGAGCCGATCGGATTGGCCTCGCTCTGCAGCTCCACGATGGCTCGCCGGATGGTGCTGCGCGCCAGCCCGGTCGCGGCCGAAGCAGCCGTTACCCCACCGTGGCCCAGCGCCAGGGCCTCGTTGGCCGCGAACAGCCGTCGGCCGCGCTCATCCAGGAACTTGCAGGCTTGCTGATACCGTGTGCGGATGTTGTTGAGGTCGATCACCCCAGCGGATTACGCCACCACGGCCAACTACCGGGAGACACTTTCGGCTCTCAGCCGCCAGAACCGCTATCACATCCGATTCAGTTATTCCGCGTCGGATCCTAACCACGGAGGAAAAGCGCGAGATTCTCGCGCGCTGGCTCTGGGATGCACGGCGGATCGAGGCCACGGCGGATGAGGCGCCGGTGGATGGTGGCGAGCCTTCGCGCCTCGACGAGGTGCTGCAGGCCCTTGCCCCGCTCGGCCAGATACAGGCGCCGTCCGCGCGGGAGCAAGCGCACTCTGTGCCGATCTAGCTGGTCGGCCCTGCCCGGGGCCGGCCGTGGAGAGCCAAGGGACCGCAGGGGATCGTGGCCCTGGGGCTATGATCTCGGCTCTCCCATGCCCCGAGGGGGCTGTGCCGGCACGGTGACTGGTCCCGGACTTCGGGGAGCCGTGCCGCGAGGCCTTGAACGGGGTGAACGGAAAACTATCAACAACTCTGCCAGGTGCTCAGCCGAGGCCTGGCGGGCGGCACCGGCCTTGGGTGCCGCCATGCGCCATGTTGCTTCAAGAGGAGAACGTGGGGATGTGGACCGAAAGCTCTTCCTACTTTTCATCCCGGTCGCCTCTGCGCTTTGACCGGATGCCGGACCAGACCCAGCGCTCGCTCTGGAACGGGCCCAGCAACAGCCACTCTCCGCTCTGCGGTACCACGTCGTCCATTGCAGGAGGTGATGCCGACAACGGGGAGCGCGCTCCGGCGCTCCGGAGGTCTGCTCGTTGGCGCCGTGATCTCCTGATCGAGGACATGAGGGACCTCCTGGGGCGGGCGGTCATCTACGCACTGGTCCTGCTCGGGCTGCTGAATGTCCTCGGCCTGGTCGCAACGGCATGACAGCAGGGAGGGTGCCGTCATGCATAAGGCAGAGCGCGAAGCAGTCGTGACGATGCCAACGGTATCGCAGGTGCGGCCGGGACGGCATCAGGGTGACCCCGGCCCGGTCTACTGGGCTTCGGCGGCCGCCATGACATGTGCCGTGGCGGCCCCCCACCCGTTCTTCTGGGCGCCGCCGCTGTGGGTCGCTGCCTTGCTTGCACCGCCGCCTAGCCTAGCAGTGCTGGCGACGGTGCTGCGGGGCGCCAAGCCGAAGGATGCGAGCACCATCCATGCTCGGGCCGGGTGCCCGAACGAGGCTCGGCGGATGGCACCGAGGACAGGTGCTCGGCGTGTCCATGGTGCTTCGCAAGGACCATGCGGCGACGAGGCCCGGGATCGACTTGGGCCGCCTGCTACGGTCCAGCATGGGACCCGGCTGGATGCTCGAGGAGGTGCCGGGCGCGTTGCAGGCCGAACCCATCAAGAGCTACCCACCCCACGAGATCGAGCAAACCGGAGAGGACGCCTGCCGCGTCACACTGGCGGTGGCCGGCCTCCGGCCCGATGCTCGAGAACCAACGATCCAGGTCTAAGCGATTGCAAATCGGTGTCCTGCGCTGTCGATGAGGGTCATGAACATGCCTGAAGCAGTTCAGGTGGTTTGCCCGCACTGCGATACGATCAACCGCGTTCCGGCCAGCCGTCTGGCCGATGTGCCGAGATGCGGCGAATGCCGCGCGCCGCTGTTCGAGGGGCGCCCCGCCTCCCTGTCGGAGGCGCGCTTCAGGCGGCATCTCAGCCATAGCGGCATTCCGCTGTTGGTTGATTTCTGGGCTTCTTGGTGCGGCCCCTGCCGCACGATGGCGCCCGAGTTCGAGGCGGCGGCGCGCGCGCTCGAGCCACGGATGCGGCTGGCGAAGCTCTCCACCGAGGAGGCCCCCGGGCTAGCCGCTGAGCTGCGGATCTCCGGCATTCCGATGCTTGCGCTGTTTGCGGGCGGGCAGGAGGTGGCACGCCGGGCGGGCGCCATGCCGGCGCGCCAGATCGTCGAATGGGCGTCCCGTGCCTCGGCCGGGGCCTGACGGGCAAGGCAGACGACCATGAGCGAGACCCCTTACGACATCCTGGGTGTGAAGCGCGACGCCACACAGGATGAGATCCGCAGTGCTTACCGTCGCCTGGCCAGGAAGCTGCATCCGGACCTCAATCCGGGCGACCGTACCGCCGAGGAGCGCTTCAAGCAGGTCTCGGCGGCCCATGACTTGCTCGGTGATCCCGACAAGCGTGCGCGCTTCGACCGCGGCGAGATCGACGCCTCGGGTGCCGAGCAACCACAGCAGACACATTTCTACCGCGACTTCACCGGAGGTGCCGGTCCAGGGCAGCATTCCTATGCGAGCGATGCCGGCTTCGCTGACATGATGGACACGGATGACCTGCTCGCCGAGCTCCTTGGCCGCGGCAAGCGTACCGGCGGACGCGGTGCCGGAATGCGGATGCGTGGCGGCGACCTGCGCGGGCAACTTGCGCTGGACTTCCTGGAAGCGGTCAACGGCACGACGAAGCGGCTGACCTTGCCGGACGGCTCAACCGTAGACGTCACGGTGCCGCCCGGGACACGGGATGGCCAAGTGCTTCGCCTGCGGGGCAAGGGCGGCACCGGCATCGGTGGGGGGCCTGCGGGCGACCTGCTCGTCGAGGTCGAGGTCGGGTCGCACCGGCACTTTACGCGCAAGGGCGACGACATCCATTTCGAGTTGCCAGTGAGCCTGCCGGAGGCGGTGCTTGGCGGCCGGGTCGAGGCGCCGACACCAGCGGGGCCAGTCGCCGTCACCATTCCCAAGGGCTCCAATACTGGCACGGTGCTGCGGCTGAAAGGGCGCGGCGTGCGGCGACCCGATGGCTCCCACGGCGATGCATTTGCGACGCTGCGGATCGTGCTGCCGGACCGGTCGGACCCGGAGCTGGAGGCTTTCGCCGCCCGATGGGAGGGCGGCAAGGCCCACAACCCGCGGGCCGGGATGGAGGGGTGAATGTTCGAGATCCACGAATTCCTGCTGCGGGCCCGGCTCGACGCCGTCTCGCTGGACGCCTGGATCGAGGCGGGCTGGCTGGCGCCCAAGCAGGCGAGCCCCGAGCCTGCTTTCTCCGATCTTGACCTCGCCCGCGTCTGCCTGATCCGCGACCTGCGGGAGGGCATGGGGGTGAACGATGAGGGCATTGCCATCGTGCTCGACCTGCTCGACCAGCTGCATGGGTTTCGGCAGGCGCTGCACCGGGTGAGCTCGGCACTCCAAGGGCTGCCGGCACCATTGCAACAGGAGATCCTGGCTCGGCTCCGGGGCGGCCAGGAAGAGGTGGTGAGACATTCGGGCGAGGAACCGCTTTCCGGTGTGGATTGAGCGGGCACGACGCGCCGTGGCGCTGCGGCTCGACCCGGCGGCCTTGGCCCGGCAGCGGCGGCTCAACCGGCTCCATTCGGCGCTGATCCTGCTACTCCTGGTTGGACTGGCGGGGTGGACCGGGTTGCTGGTTGGCGGTGTGGAGGGGCTCGCCTTCGGCGCCGGCATAGCGCTGGCCTTTCTGTTCCTCGACCCGATGCCAGGCGACCTTCTCTTCCGGCAGGCCTTCGGCGCGGTCCGTCTCTCGCCCGCCCAGGCGCCGGACCTTTTCGCCCTATCGGCGACGCTGGCGCGGCGTGCCGACCTGCCGTATCCGCCGCACCTTTATCTCATTCCCTCGCCGACGCTGCAGGCTATGGCGGCCGGCAGCCGAGAAGCGCCCGCCATCGCGGTAACATCCGGACTTCTGCGGGCCCTGTCACGACGTGAACTGGCGGCGGTGCTGGCGCATGAGGTTGCGCATATCCGGCATGGCGATCTGCTGGTCCTCCGCTTGGCGACTGCAGCGGCCACCTTGACGCGCGGCATGGCCGGCATTGGAGCGCTGGTGCTCCTGGTCTTCCTGCCAATGTTGTGGGCCACCGATGCGATGCCAGCACTTCTATCCATGGTGCTGCTGCTGGCTGCGCCGCTGCTCAGCGATGTTCTGACCCTATCGCTCTCGCGACGGAGAGAACTCCTGGCCGATGCGGGCGCGGTCGAGCTGACCGGCGATGTCGCAGCCCTGGCCGAAGCCCTGGCGCGGATCTGGCGCATGCAAGGTGACGACTGGGAGCGCCTGACCTCCCGTGGCCCGTTCTGGATGAGTTGGCTCCGCACTCATCCCACGCTCAAGGACCGCATCGCGGCCCTGCGCAGCATGGCGGCGCCGGTGCGTCCGGTGTTGTCGGATCCAGACCGGGTCGTGATTGCGCCTCCGGCGCTGTGGACCCTGGGCAGCCACCACCCGGCCCAGCGGCTGGCACGCCGGTGGCTTCTGTAGCTCTCCGTTTGATCGCCGGACGCCTCGGGTCGTGCCAGGCACTACGGGCGGCCGGGGGGCTTGAACCGACGCAGCATTTTCCTAGCTCGTCTGTTGCCGAATGCCGCAACCGGGTTCGGTGGGCGCCGGGCCAGGCGCTTCGGTGCCCGTATCCATGTCGCTCAGAGGAGGATGTGGCTATGAGGATGATCGACTTTGCGCCGCTTTCGCGGTCCACCATCGGCTTTGACCGGCTGTTCGATCTGCTCGATCGGACCACGGGTGTCGAGCCGAATGAGAGCTTCCCGGCCTACGACATCGAGAAGACCGGCGAGGACGCCTACCGCATCACACTGGCCGTCCCCGGCTTCAAGTCGGACGAGATCTCGATCGAGGGCCAGCCGAACCTGCTGCTGGTCTCGGGCCAGAAGTCGGTGGACCGGGGCGGTCAGTATCTCCACCGGGGTCTCACGACGCGCGGCTTCGAGCGGCGTTTTAACCTCGCTGATTTCGTCGAGGTAAACGGCGCCAGCCTCGCCGATGGCCTGCTGACGATCGAGCTCAAGCGCGAAGTGCCCGAGGCGATGCGGCCGCGACGGATCGAGATCGCCAATCGCTCGGCCCAGGGTCCGCGGCAGATCGAGGGCCAGCAGGCCGCCTGAGCCAGGGAGACCACCTCACCAACACACCTATATGACACCGGGCCGGCAGGTGCGGGTGCCGCGCGGCGCTGTGTGCCTGCCGCTCCCGGTGGGAATGGAGGCAACCATGATGATGAGTGACCTCACCCCGTGGGGCCGCAACCGCACCGCCCCCGTCCCGCGCGGAAACGATGAGAACAACCCATTTCTTGCCCTGCAGCGCGAGATGAACCGGGTGTTCGACAGTTTCTTGCGCGGCTCCCCGGTTGCATCCACGCTCGCCCCACTTGGCTGGACGGCGACCGGGCCGCATGTAGAGGTGAGTGAAACCGAGCAGGAGGTGAGGGTCATCGCAGAGCTGCCGGGCCTTGAGGAGAAAGACCTCGCGGTCACGCTGCACGATGGCGTGCTGATCCTCAGCGGCGAGAAGAAGGCCGAAAGCAGCGGCGCCGTGTACAGCGAGCGCTGGCACGGCCAGTTCCAGCGCTCGCTGCAGCTTGGCCCGGATGTCGATCCGGACAAGGTGGCGGCCTCCTTCCGCAATGGGGTGCTCACCGTCACCGTGGCCAAGCGCCCGGAGGCGCAGCGCCAGGTGAAGCGCATTCCGATCAGCGGGTGAGGTCCCGGCCTCCGGGCTGGCTTCCGGCCCGGGGTGCCGCCGCCAGGAAACACCGGCATGAACATCGGCCAGAACCGAACTGGCGAGCACGTCCATAACCCGGAACAGCAATTCGCAGCGCCGGAGGCAGACATGGCAACCAAAGTCATCGGGATTGATCTTGGGACCACGAACTCCTGTGTCGCCATCATGGAGGGCGGCACGCCAAAGGTCGTCGAGAACGCCGAAGGGATGCGCACGACACCCTCGATGGTGGCCTTCGCCAAAAGTGGCGAGACCCTCGTTGGCATGCCCGCAAAGCGTCAGGCCGTCACCAATCCAACAAACACGATTTTCGCCGTCAAGCGCCTGATCGGCCGGCGCTTCGATGATCCCACCGTGGAGAAGGACCGCGGTCTGGTCCCCTATAAGATCGTTCGAGGCGACAATGGCGACGCATGGGTGGAGATCGAGGGCAAGCGCCACAGCCCGGGTCAGATCAGCGCCTTTGTGCTGACCAAGATGAAGGAGACGGTCGAGGCCTATCTCGGCGAGAAGGTGACGCAGGCCGTCATCACCGTCCCCGCCTATTTCAATGACGCCCAGCGCCAAGCCACGAAGGACGCCGGTCGAATCGCCGGCCTCGAGGTGCTACGCATCATCAACGAACCGACGGCGGCGGCCCTGGCTTATGGCCTCGAGAAGAAGGGGTCCGGGAGGATCGCGGTCTACGACCTCGGCGGCGGGACCTTCGATATCTCGATTCTTGAAATCGGCGACGGCGTCTTTGAGGTGAAGTCCACCAACGGCGACACCTTCCTGGGTGGCGAGGATTTCGACGCCAGAATCGTGGACCATCTGGCCAGCGAGTTCCAGCGCGAGCAGGGTATCGACCTGCGCAAAGACCGGCTGGCACTGCAGCGGCTGAAGGAGGCCGCCGAGAAGGCTAAAATTGAGCTTTCGTCCGCCAAGCAGACCGAGGTGAACCTGCCCTTTATTACCGCTGACGCCTCCGGACCGAAGCACCTGGTGATGACCCTGACCCGCTCGAAGCTCGAGGCGCTGGTTGATGACCTCATCGCCCGCACCATGGAGCCCTGCAAGCAGGCGCTGAAGGATGCTGGGATCACCGCCAAGGACGTTGACGAGGTGGTCCTGGTCGGCGGCATGACCCGCATGCCCAAGGTCATCGAGGCGGTGAAGCAGTTCTTCGGCAAGGAGCCCGCCCGCAACGTCAACCCGGACGAGGTGGTCGCCGTCGGCGCCGCGATCCAGGGCGGCGTGCTGAAGGGCGAGGTGAAGGATGTCCTGCTGCTCGACGTGACCCCGCTCTCGCTGGGGATCGAGACGCTGGGCGGCGTGTTCACCCGGCTGATCGACCGCAACACGACCGTTCCCACCAAAAAGAGCCAGGTCTTCTCGACAGCTGAGGACAACCAGCCGGCCGTGACTATTCGCGTCTTCCAGGGTGAGCGCGAGATGGCGGCCAATAACAAGATGCTGGGAGAGTTCAACCTTGTCGGCATCCCACCCGCACCACGGGGCATGCCGCAGATCGAGGTGACCTTCGATATCGACGCCAACGGCATCGTCTCCGTCAGCGCGAAGGATAAGGCCACCGGCAAGGAGCAGCAGATCAAGATCCAGGCCAGCGGCGGCCTGTCCGAGAAGGACATCGAGCGCCTGGTCCGCGAGGCCGAGCAGCATGCAGCGGAGGACAAGCGCCGCCGGGCTGCAATCGAGGCGCGCAATCAGGGCGACGCTCTGATTTACACTGCTGAGAAGCAGCTGCAGGAGCATGGCGCTAAGGTCGGCAGCGTCGAGCGGCAGATCCTGGAGGATGCGATCAGGCAGCTGCGGGACGTGCTGTCGGCGGATGATGCCGACCGCATCCAGCAGCAGATCGAGGTGCTGTCCCAAGCCTTCGGGCGCTTCGGCGAGGCAGTGCATCGCAGTGCCGGTGTCCAGCAAGCGGAGGCTGGCAGCTCGGCAGGCACAACCTCGACTCAGGCTGGAAATGACAATGTCGTCGACGCTGATTTCGAGGAGGTTGACGACCGGAACCGCAAGCGCGGGTAACCGCACCGAGGAGGCTGACCATGGACGTCGAGAAAATCACTGAGCGGTCTCGCGGCTTCCTCCAGGCTGCCCAGACCATTGCCATCCGCGAGTACCACCAGCGCGTCACGGCGGAGCATTTGCTGAAGGCGCTGCTTGACGACGAGCAGGGCGCGGCCGCCGGGTTGATTCGTGCTGCCGGTGGCGATGCCGCTCGCGCCAAGCAGGCCATCGACCTCGAGATCAGCCGCCAGCCCAAGGTCACCGGCGGCGGCGCCGGCCAGCCGCAATTCACCCCCGACATCGTCCGCGTGCTGGATGCCGCCCAGCAGCAGGCGCAGAAGGCCGGCGACGAGTATGTCGCGCAGGACCGGCTGCTGGTGGCGCTCGCCGCCTCCGACACCCCGGCCGGGCGCGTGCTGAAGGGTGCCGGCGCCGATGCGCAGCGCCTGGAGGCCGCCGTCACCGACCTCCGCAAGGGTCGCAAGGTCGACAGCCAGAACGCCGAGCAGAATTTCGACGCGCTGAAGAAATACGCCCGCGACATCACCGAGGCCGCGCGGGAGGGCAAGCTCGATCCGGTCATCGGCCGCGACGAGGAGATCCGCCGGGCCATCCAGGTCCTCGCCCGCCGCACCAAGAACAACCCGGTGCTGATCG
>JAESFM010000117.1_pt1 | contig 33694 bp, 32 predicted proteins | sample 9266171 | NCBI WGS metagenome assembly JAESFM01 (sample SAMN14505069, study PRJNA617099) | algae metagenome | isolation source: Hassallia sp. WJT32-NPBG1 and co-occurring heterotrophs from well developed... | place: USA: Mojave Desert, Joshua Tree National Park, California | collected 2006-06-22 | reverse complement strand
GAACGCACTCTCGGTGGCCTCTGGGCCAGCATCGGCCGCATCATCGAGACCTTCACGCCAACCGAGTGCACCAACTACTTCGCCGCCGCAGGTTACGATGCAGACCGATCGAAAACTGCTCTAGACGTCATCCCCGCCGCGGGCCACGATTCCGGCCAAAGGCGGGAGGAGGGTGGCATGAGCAGGCGCGGCAAGGTCGTCGGCAGCTTTGCCGAGGCCGTGGCGGACATCCCGGACGGTGCGACCATTGCCTTCGGCGGCTTCGCCGGGCCGGGCACGCCCTACAACCTCACCCGCGCGCTGCTGGAGCGGGGCGCGCAGCGCCTCACTTGCATCGCCAACACCACCGGCGGGGCGCACCAGCCACGAATGCCAGATATTGGCATGTTGGTGGAGAATGGCCAGGTGGCAAAGGTGATCTGCGCATTCACCGCTGCCACCCGCCCGACCGAACAGCTACCCCTCACCCCCTATTTCGAGCGCGGCGAGGTGGAAGCGGAGCTGGTGCCGCAGGGCACGCTCGCCGAGCGGCTGCGCGCGGCCGGCGCCGGCATCCCGGCCTTCTACACCCCGACCGCGGTCGGCACGGAGCTAGCCGAGGGACGGGAAACCCGACAGATCAACGGCCACGAGTATCTACTGGAACACGCCCTCTCCTGCGACTACGCCCTGATCCGGGCCTGGCGGGCAGATGCGGCGGGCAACCTGCAGTACCGCCTCTCGCAGCGCAATTTTGGACCGTTGATGGCTATGGCCGCCCGCACCACCATCGTCGAGGTGGAGGAGCCGATCCTCCACGCCGGTGCGATCGACCCGGACCAGGTCCATACCCCCGGCATATTCGTCCATCGCCTGGTGCCGATCCCACCGGCGCCTCAGGGGCTCTGGACCACCCGGCGGCAGGAGCGCGCAAAATGAACGGCTGGGACAGGCAACAGATGGCCGACCGCCTGGCGCACGAATTCCAGGAGGGATGGATCGTCAACCTCGGCGTCGGGATCCCGACCCTTTGCTCCAACACCGATATCGGCGACCGCGACATCCTCTACCATGCCGAGAACGGCGTCATCGGCTACGGCCCTGTCCTGCCACCGGGCGAGGAGGATCTGCACCTCGTCAATGCCGGCGGGCAGAATGTCTCGCTGAAGCCAGGCGCGGCCATCGTCCACCATGCGGACAGCTTCGCCATCATCCGCTCCGGCCGCATCGACATGACGGTGATGGGCGCTTACGAGGTCGCCGCGAATGGCGACTTCGCCAACTGGAAGGTGGGCGGCGCCAAGGGCGGCGGCATCGGCGGCGCGATGGACCTCGCCGCCTGCGCCAAGCGGGTCTTCATCATTCTCGAGCACACGACGCGCAAGGGCGAGCCGCGGCTGCTCCGCGCCTGCACCCTGCCGGTGACGGCGCGCGGCGTCGTCACCCTCGTCGCCACCAATCTTGGCCTCTTCGCCCCGGCGGGCGATGGATTCGTGGTACGCGAGCTGGCGCCGGGGGTCAGCTTCGAAGCGGCGCAGCAGGCGACGGGGGCGCCGCTGCTGCCCGGCTAGAGCGGACTCCGTTCGATTTGGCTCACGGGACCGGCTCCAGCCTGTCGGCTGGTCAAGCGATTTGCTCTGATCAGATGAGTCCACCTGACCGCAGTTTGCTCTAGCACTACCTGGAGATGCCGGATCTGGACAGCTGGCTGGAGCTGTTCCTGGGCGCGCTCGGGCACAAGAGGCGGCGGCTTTGGGCGCCGCTCTACCTGCGCAGGCTGCTGGGTCCGAGCGAGCGCAAGAGCCTGCAGCCGATGGCGGCGTGCCTGGGGTTGTCTGGCCATGATCAGCTGCAGCACTTCATCGCCAGCCCGGCCTGGGATGACGGCCCGCTCTGGCAGATGCTGGCCGAACAGGCTGATCGGCTAGTGAGCGGGGCAAAGGCGGCGCTGGTGATCGACGACACGGCGCTGCCGAAGAAGGGCACGCTCTCGGTCGGCGTCGGGCGGCAATACTGTGGCCAGCTCGGCAAGCGGGCGAGGTGCCAGGCGTTGATCTCGTTGACCCTGGCTGGCGCGGAGGTGCCCGTCCCAGTCAGCCTGCGGCTGTTCCTGCCTGAGTAAGTGGACCCGCGATCCTGAACGCTGCGCGGCAGCTGGCGTGCCGGAGGCGGAGGTGGTGGCCCGCAGCACGGGCGCGATCGCGCTGGCCGAGTTGGACCGGCTCATCGCGGCCGAGGTGCGGTTCGGCATGGTGCTGGCCGATGCCGGCTCTGGCGCGAGCGCGACGTTCCGGCACGGCTTGAGCGAGCGGGGTCTGACCTGGGTGGTGGGCATCCCGAGCAACCAGAAAGTCTACGGCGCCGATGTTGAGCTGGCCCTGCCCGGCGGCCGCAAGCGGCGCGTGGTGCCGGACCAGGAGCCCCAGGATACCGAGGCGGTGCTGGCCCGACCAGCCCTGGCGCCGGGTGACTTGGCGGCACGGCACCAAGGGCCCGCTCGCCGCCCGCTTCGCCGCCACCCGCGTCCGGGTCGTCGATGGCGCGGTTTGGGCCAACAATCGGCATCTGCCGGGCGACGAGGTCTGGCTGGTGGGCGAGTGGCGCTCGAGCGGCGAGCGCAAATACTACCTCTCCAACCTGCCGCCCCGGACCTCGCTCCGTGCCCTAGCCGCGGCCATCAAGGTGCGTTGGGTCTGCGAGCAAGCGCACCAGCAGCTCAAGCAGGAGCTGGGCTTGGGCCACTTCGAGGGCCGCTCCTGGACCGGGCTGCACCGGCACGCGCTGATGACCCGCATCGCCGTTGCCTGGCTGCAGCACCTCCGCCTCGCCGAGCAGCGCTCGACGGGGCCGGGGAAAAATGCCAGGTCAGGTTCCAGAACCGCCACCATCGCCGAACTTGCCAGCCCTGCGCCGCACCATCATGGCGCGGCTGTTCGCCGACCTCGTCACCCCGATCCGATGTCCGCATTGCCGACGCAGGCCCAGACCGCCGCCTGACTTCAGAATGCCCAGGTGGTGCTAGTTTCGTCGTTCTCAAAGAGTGGCAGGAAGGCCTCGCAGGTGCCATCGGCTTCATTGGCGTCTTCCCGACGCTCATTGCGAACGCTTGGCTTGGGCGGACGGCGGAGAAGCGTTCGGCCAATAACCAAGCTGACGCCATTCGGCAAGCGCTGCTGGCGGAGCTGCGCGAGTTGATGCTGGAAATGCCAAGTTGGTGGAACAAGCTGCCGAGGGTCGGATCCCGGCCTCGCGGGCCTGGGCTCGTGGACAATAGCTATACGGCCTACTCCCGTTTAAGGCGCCAACGTCGGGAACATTGGGGGGCTCGGAGAGAGGGGCACGCCTCATGGTGGCGGCGTATGCGGTCGGTAGCGGGTCGCCCAACTGCTCGTATCAGTAATGCTCGCAATGAAGCGGGGCCCGCAGGCGAGTCACACCTAGTCCAGCTTGGAAGGTTGTAGAAAGCGAAGTTGGAGTTTCTCGAGCGGTCTTTGATGTTGCCACCGAGAATATGCTCAAACGGCACAATCAGCTAACCGGATCCCAACTGCCTCCGCAAGGCCTGCTAACGGAGGCCCAAGACACAGAACCGGGCATTCTATGACCCGCCGTCTTGCCCGAGCCTGACGTCGATATGTCAATCCTCGTCGCAATTGCCCCAGCATAGCTGAGGGTGACCACTCCGGCTATCTCTCTGACTAAGCCAGCGCGCTGAGGCACAGGTTTGGCTTCGGTTTCCGCGGCAACTTTGATGCGCCAGTTGCGGAGCGGAGCCGAGTTCTCTCTCCGCAATACCGAGAACCCTCCGGACCTTGAATGCAGGGCGATCTTACCCTCAAGCTTTATCCGTTTGGAACCGCACGATATCTGGGTGTAGCGCAGGCACGTCATTCAGTGCGTCGACCGCCTACCGGTCAAAGTGGCAAAAGGCACTAGCGCACGGATACAAACAGCCTGGGCTGTAGAAAAAGGCCAAGCGAGCCGATCGCGCCCCTGACGGGTTCGTTTGTGGGAAGCGCCCACGTCATCGCACGGACTTGCAGCTTGGCAAGGAGTTACGAAGCCACTGTCTCAGATCGCCGGAACAAGTCCATATTGGCTTCTCCCCAAGCCGAGAGGGATAGGAGGATCGGTACGAATGTCCGGCCCCGATCAGACAAGCTGTATTCGACCTTGGGTGGCACCTGAGCGTAGACGACGCGATTGATGAGCCCGTCGGCTTCCATTTCGCGCAACTGATTGGTCAACGTTCTCTGTGTGACCCCGGACATCAGACGCATCAACTCATTGAAGCGGAGCTTACCTCTTTCCTGGAGATACCAAAGCGCAACGCATTTCCATTTTCCGTCGATCAGACTGATTGCCGCCTCCACTGCGCAACCGGGATTGGAATCCAAACTGGAATGGCGCCGCTTGACCATGTCAGTATCGTCCTATGCACCTAGGGAAGATTTTGTGCGTATTACAGCGGTAGCGTGTACCCGTTAAGAGGGCTCTTACCATCAATCGGGTTTAAGAAAAGGCAAGGGCATGACCGGCACCATGAAGGCGATCGTCCTCAGCAAATTCGGTGACTTCGACGCTTTCGAGATGCGCGATGTCAGCGTACCGGTCGTCGGACCTCGGCAGATCCGGGTACGTGTCCACGCCACCGCCATCAATCCCCTGGGCTATCAGATCCGACGTGGCGACTACGCCGACCACGTGCCGCTCCCCGCCATCATTGGTCACGACGTTTCCGGCGTCGTGGAAGAGAAGGGGGCGTATGTAAGCGAGTTCGACATAGGCGACGAGGTTTACTACACGCCCAAGATCTTCGGCGGGCCTGGCTCATATGCGGAGCAGCACGTTGCCGATGTCGATATGGTCGCCCGCAAACCGCACAATCTCACCCACTTGGAGGCCGCCAGCCTCACGCTGGTCGGGGGGACGGTCTGGGAAGCTTTGGTGACACGCGCCCAGCTTGCCGTCCATGAGACCATTCTGGTCCATGGTGGTGCCGGCGGCGTGGGCACGGTGGCGATCCAGCTTGCCAAGGCGATGGGTGCGCGGGTCATCACGACGGCGCGCCGTAGCAACCATGAGTTCGTGCGTTCGCTCGGGGCGGACGAGGTAATAGACCACACCTCCGATGATTACGTCTCAGCCGTGGCGGAACTGACGCATGGGCAAGGGGTAAACGTCGTATTCGACACCATCGGCGGCGACACCCTGACGAGAAGCGCGCTCGCCCTCGCAGATGCTGGACGGGTGGTCAGCATCGTCGACGTCGCGCAGCCGCAGAACCTGATCGAGGCTTGGGGAAAGAACGCCGCCTACCATTTCGTGTTCACCCGTCAAAACCGAGGCAAGCTCGACGCTCTGACAAACCTTATCGAGCGCGGCCTGATCCGACCTGTCATCGGCGCGGTGCTTCCTCTGGCTCGTGTCGCCGAAGCGCATGAATTGCTCGAAGGCGGGGGCTCCCGTGGGCTTCGAGGCAAGCTGGCGATCGATGTTGTGGGCCAGACTGTCAAGCTTCCCACACCGCGATAGGTACCCCGGGGCGAGGGGCCACCCGGCATCCAGCGCCAAGGTGCCCCGGTCTTGATCACGTACTTGATCGCGTAGCGCAGACCGCTGAGCACCTCACGCAGCGCGTGCTCACGCTGCCCAGCAGCGTCAGGCAGGGCGCGACCAAAGCCCATGCGTCCTCGGTGACATCGGACGGACAGGGCCTGCGGGCATCCATGCCCCGCAGCCCGATCTTTACCCTGCCAACAGGTCCATAACAGCCCTGAGGGCGCGGCGTCAGGTCTGCCGCAGCGCCTGGCACTCGCTCTCTGCCGCAGGGCGGAAGGCTTGGTCGCCGGGGATGGTCTTCACCACCTCGAGCAGGTCCCACTCGCCGCGCGACTCCGCCGGGCGCTTCGCGCGCATCAGCAGCATGTCGCGGATGACGCGGCCATCCTCGCGGATGCGGCCGCCCCTGGTCATGAAATCCTCGACGGGCATCTCGCGCATCCTCGCCATGACGGCCGGCGCGGCATCCGTGCCGGCGGCCTTCACCGCCTTCAGGTAATGCGTCACCGCGCCCCACATACTGGCCTGGAACATGGTCGGCGGCCGGCCATGCAGGCGGGCGAAGCGGCTGGCGAAGGTGCGCGTCCCGTCATCCCGGTCCCAGTAATAGGCCTCGGTGAAGACCAGCCCCTGTGCCGTCTCGAGGCCGATCGCCTTGACGTTGGTGAGCAGGCAGAGCAGCGCCGCGGGCTGGATGCCGCGCCGGATGAGGCCGAATTCGCCCATCTGCTTCACCGCATTGATCAGGTCCGTCCCGGCCACCGCCAGGCCCAGCACGGTGGCGCCCGACTGCGCGGCGCGGAGCAGGTGGGTGGAGAAATCCGTCTCGTTGAGCGGCGCCCGCGTCGTGCCGACCACCTCGCCGCCGAGGGCACGCACCGCCTCGATCCCGTTGGCCTCGAGCGAATGGCCGAAAGCATAGTCGGAGGTGAGGAAGTACCAGCGCCGCCGCCCCTCGCCGATCATGGCGGAGACGGTGCCGCGGGCGAGGGCGTAGTTGTCGTAGGTCCAATGCAGCCCGTTCGGCGTGCAGCCGCGGCCCGTCAACTCGGTCGTGCCGGCGGCGACGGAGATGTTGATGCGGTTCTTCTCCCGCGTAAGCTGCTGCACGGCCAGCGCCACGGCGGAATTGCCGATGCCGAAGATCGCATCCACCCGCTCCTGGTCGTACCAGCGGCGGGCGATGCCCATGCCGACATCCGGCCGGTTCTGCAGGTCGCCGAAGACCAGCTCGATCGGGCTGCCCAGCACCTGGCCGCCGAAATCCTCGATCGCCATGCGGGCCGCGACGACGTCGCCCATACCCTGCTGGTCGGCGAAGGGACCGGACATGTCGTCCAGCACGCCGAGCTTGACGACATTGTCGGAGGCCTGGGCCAGGGCGCGGCCCGCCGGCCAGATGGCCGCCGCCGCCAGCATTACCGCCCGGCGCCCGGCCGGCAGCCCCGGACGGGGCGCTTTCTTGTCGTTCATCTTGGACCTTCCTCCGCAAGCCAGGGCCGTCGTCGGTATTCCCGCGGCCGCCCCAAGCATGCAGACTGTCCCACAGCCGGAGGGACGCCGCCATGAGCCTGCATATCGACTACTACGCCTCGCTGAACTCGCCCTGGACCCATCTCGGCGCAGCGCGGATCGAGGCGCTGGCGGCGCAGCATGGGGCGAGCCTCCGCATCTGGCCGGTCGATTTCGGCACCATCTTCGCCGGCTCCGGCGGGCTGCCGCTGCCGAAGCGCAGCCCGCAGCGCCAGGCCTACCGCCTGCAGGAGCTGGCACGCTGGCGCGAGGCGCTCGGCATCCCGATCCACATCAAGCCGAAATTCTTCCCGGCCAAGGAGCTGCCGGCTGCCTGCTGCGTGATTGCGGTGCGGGAGACGATGGGCGACGCACCCGCCATCCGCCTCGCCCATCGCGTGCTGAAGGCCTGCTGGGAGGATGAGCTGGACCCGGGCGACGACGCAACGCTGGCCCGGCTGATCGACGAGGTGGGGCTCGACGGCCAGGCGGTGCTCGCCCTCGGGCAGGAGCCGCGCTGGGCGGAGAGGCGCGCCGCCGACAGCGAGCGGGCACTGGAACGCGGCGTCTTCGGCGCCCCCTCCTATGTGATCGGCGAGGATATCTTCTGGGGTCAGGACCGGCTGGAATTCGTCGCCCGCCGGCTGGCGCGCGGCTGATGCCGGAGGGCGAGGCCAGCCGCTCCGTCCGGCGGCGGGAGGACCGGCGCTTCCTCACCGGCGAGGGGCGCTATGTCACGGACATCGCGGTGCCCGGCGCGCTGCATGGCGTGGTGCTGCGCTCGCCGCATGCGCATGCCCGCATCCTTGGCCTCGATGCCGCAGCGGCGCGGGCCATGCCGGGCGTGTGCCTGGTGGTCACCCATGCCGACCTCGCGGCGGAGGGCATCGGCCCCCTGCCCTGCCCGGCCGTGGTGGCGACGGTAAAGCCGATCATCATCCCGCCCCGCCATGCGCTGGCCGGCGCTGCGGTGCGGCATGTGGGCGAGCCCGTCGCCTTCGTCGTCGCCGAGACGGCGGCCGAGGCGCGCGATGCCGCCGAGGCCATCGCCGTGGAGTACGAGACGCTGCCGGCCGTGGTGGAGAGCCGTGCGGCGCTCGCCCCCGGTGCGCCGCAGATCTGGCCCGAGGCGCCGGGCAACGAGGCCTTCCGCTTCGAGCGCGGCGACAAGGCCGCGGTGGAGGCCGCCTTCATCGCGGCGGCGCATGTGGTGGAGCTCGACCTCGTCAACAACCGCGTCCATGCTGCGCCGATCGAACCGCGCGCCGCCGTCGCCCGCTGGGACGGGGCGCGCTTCGACCTGATGCTGAGCGGCCAGGGCGTGCACGGCATCCGCCGCCAGCTCGCCCGCGACGTCTTCCACATGCCGGAAGAGGACTTCCGCCTGCACTGCCCCGATGTCGGGGGCGGCTTCGGGCTGAAGAACTTCCTCTTCCCCGAATATGTCTGCCTGCTGCTGGCGGCGCGGCGCCTCGGCCGGCCGGTCGCCTGGACGGCGGACTACACCGAGGAGTTCCAGGGCGCCGTCCATGCGCGGGACCTGCGCGGCCGCGCGCGCCTCGCCCTCGACGCCGAGGGGCGGTTCCTGGCCCTGCATGCCGACCTTGCCGCCGATATGGGCGCCTACTGCTCCTCCCACGGCCCGGCCTGCCCGACCAACTCCGTCTCGACGGCGATCGGCGGCGTCTATGCCATCCCGGCCATCCGGCTCGAGGTGACGGGCGCCTTCACCAACAGCACGCCGGTCGATGCCTATCGCGGCGCCGGCAAGCCGGAAGCTAACTACCTGACCGAGCGGCTGGTGGAGGCCGCGGCCCGGCAGCTCGGCCTGGACCCGGTCGAGCTGCGCCGACGGAACCTCGTCACCGCCTTCCCGCACCGCAGCGCGCTCGGGATGCTGATGGATACCGGCCGCTTCGCCGACAACCTGGCGGAGCTGGAGGCGCTGGCCGACCGGCCGGGCTTCACGGCGCGGCGGGCGGAAAGCGGGGCGCGCGGCCGGCTGCGCGGCCTCGGCATCGCCTGCTTCCTCGAGACCTCGCGCGGGGCGCCGCAGGAATGGGCCGCCGTACGCTTCACGGCCGATGGGATGGTGGAGCTCTGCCTCGGCACCCAGTCGAACGGCCAGGGGCATGAGACGAGCTTCCCGCAATTCGCCTCTGGCCATCTTGGCCTGCCGCCGGAGCGCTTCCGGCTGGTGCAGGCGGATACCGCCGTGGTGGCCTTCGGCAACGGGCATGGCGGGGCGCGGTCGCTGCATGTCGGCGGCACGGCGCTGGTGATGGCGATGGAGGCGGTGCTGGAGAAGGCCCGGCCCATCGCCGCGCACCTGCTTCAGGCGGCGCCCGAGGCGCTGGACTATGCGGGCGGCCGGTTCCTGGTCCGGGGAACGGAGCGGAGCGTGACGCTCACGGCCGTCGCCGAGGCGGCGCGCGACCTGGCCAACCTGCCCGAGGGCACCCCACCCGGGCTGGACGCCGAGGCGATGAACCTGTCGGAGCTCGTCACCTTCCCCTCCGGCGCCCATTGCGCTGAGGTGGAGGTCGATCCGGAGACCGGGCAGGTGACGCTGCTGCGCTACCAGGCCGTCGACGACTACGGCCGCCTCATCAACCCGCTGCTGACGGCGGGGCAGGTTCAGGGCGGCCTCGCCCAGGGCATCGGCCAGGCATTGCTGGAGGAGGTGGCCTACGAGCCAGGCTCCGGCCAGCTCCTCTCCGCCTCCTTCATGGACTACTGCATCCCCCGTGCGGCGGACCTGCCGCCGCTCGAGGTCGCCTTCGGCGAGTTGCCGACCCTCTCCAACCCGCTCGGGGTGAAAGGCTCCGGCCAGGCGGGGGCGATCGGCGCGCCGCAGACCGTGGTGGCGGCGGTGCTGGATGCGCTCGCGCCGCTCGGCGTCACCCATCTCGACATGCCATTGACGGCGGAGAAGGTCTGGCAGGCGACCCGGGCCCGGGTCAGATGACGAAGTTCAGCGGCTCCACCACCGGCCGCTTCACCCCGGCGGCGGCGGCGCGCTTGATGAGGTCGGCGACGGTCAGCTTGGTGAGGTGGTCGCGGCAGAGACCCTCCAGCTCGCTCCAGAGCGGCGCCACCACGGCGGCCTGCAGCCGCCCCTGCGGCACTTCCGGCGCGCCGTCCTCGTCGAGGGCGGTGGAGACGATCTCCGCGAGGCGCAGGTCGCGCGGCGGCCGGCCGAGGCGGTAGCCGCCCTTCGGCCCGCGGATGCTGTCGAGCAGGCCGGCGCGCGAGAGGGACTGCAGCACGGGCTCGATGCCCCGCCGGGCCTGACCCAGGCGTTCGGCGATGTCGGCCGCGCTCACCGCCTCGCTGCGCCCTGCATGGAAGGCGACATCCAGCATGATGGCGATGGCGGTCATCGCCCTTTCGCGCCGCAGCAGCATACGCACGACCTCCCCGGCGATTCAACGCCCTGAGACCGTGATATGCCGATGTATCGTCGTGGGCAAGGCCCGGGCCGCGCGTTGCGGCCCGGGTCTATTCACGCCTAGTCGCGCGTGAGCGTCGCCGCCTCGGGGCCCTTCTTGCCCTGGACGACCTTCATCACCACCGCCTGGCCCTCGGCCAGCGGGGTGAGGCCGCTGCGCTCCAGCGCCGTGGCATGGACGAAGACGTCGCGCCCGCCGCCCTCGGGGGAGACGAAGCCGAAGCCCTTCTCCGGGCTGTACCACTTCACCGTGCCGCGCATCTCCTGCGCGTCGCCCTGCGGCATGAAGCCACCGCCGCCGCCGCCCGGGGCGCGGGGAGGGCGCGGGCCGCCGAAGCCGCCACCGCCGCCCGCGCCGTAGCCACCGGACATGCCGCCGCCGCTGCGCGGCGCCTGGGCCTCGCCGGGACTGGTGATCTCGATCACCTCCGTCACCTGCTGGCCCTTCTGCCCCGGCCCGACGCGGACGCGGAGCCCGGCGCCCGGGTTCACCGCATCCGTGCCGGCGCGCTGCAGCACCGAGACATGCAGGAAGGCATCGCCCGAGCCATCGCCAAGCTCGACGAAGCCGAAGCCTTTCTCCGGGTTGAACCACTTCACGGTGGCCTTCAGCTCCGGCCCGGAGGCGAAGACGGAAGGGGTGCGGGCCATGGGCGGACCGCTGGAGAAGCTGGGCGGCGGTGGGGCCCAGCCGCCCGGGAAGTCGGGTGTATCGTCGTCGAAGCCGCGCTTGCGGGGCTTACGGGGGCGCCAGCTCTCGTTCTTGGCCATATCGGAAACTCTTCGGTGCTCCTGAAGCCATGCCCCTTCCTTGGTGCACGGCCCGCCGCCCCGGTCCGTGGGGAACCGAGGTCTGGCGATTGGCAAAACTCGCGGTACAGCGAGCCGCGGTCAAGGGGCAGTTCTGCGCAAGAGCGATGACGGGACGATAAATCGACACAGCCTCACCGTTTCGGCGTGCTGAACTGGTAGGGCGCCGCCGTCGTCACCAGCGGGTCGAGCGCCAGGCGGTGCTCCAGCGGCGGGAAGGCCCGGCTGCGGCAGTCCAGCCGGTCGCAAAGCCGGCAGGACAGGCCGATGCCGACCATCGCCTTCTCCAGGTCCAGCCCGTCGCCATAGACCACCTCCGGCGCGCGGGAGAGGTCGCAGCCCATGGCGACGACATGCACCGCCGCCGGCTCGCCCCAGCGCGTCGGCGCACCCTGCACCGTGCGGGCGAAGCAGAGGAAGGTGCCGCCATCCGGCAGTTGCGCGAGCTGCACCCGCACCTGGCCCGGCATGGCGAAAGCGTGATGCACGATCCATTTGGGGCAGCTGCCGCCGAAGCGGGCGAAGGGGAATCCCGCCGCGCTGAAGCGCTTGTCGACATTCCCCGCCGGGTCGACGCGCAGGAAGAAGAAGGGCACCCCCCGGGCACCCTCGCGCTGCAGGGTGGTGAGGCGGTGGCAGGCCTGCTCGAAGGAGACGCCGAAGCGCGCAGCCAGCGCCTCCACGTCGTGGCGCAGGCTGCGCGCGGCGGAGGAGAAGGCGGCATAGGGCATCAGCAGCGCGCCCGCGGCGTAGTTCAGCAGGCCGATGCGGATGAGCGCCGCTGCCTCCGGGCTCGACGGCTCGAAGCCGCCGAGCGCCGCCTGCACCGCCTCGCCCGCCTCGAGCAGCATGAGCTGGAAGGCGAGGTGGAAGCCCCGGCTCTCCCGCGGCAGGGACTCCGACAGCTCGAGCCGGCGCCCCTGCGGATCGTAGCGCCGGAGCGCACCCGGCAGCGGGCCGACCACGACGGTGAGGCCGTGGCGCTCGCGCAGCCGCTGCGCGACGGCATGGTTCATCTCGGAGGGCAGCGTGGTGCGCATCTCGGCGGCGATTGCCTCCGCCGCCGCCTCCAGCACGGGGAAATGGTTGGCGCGGTCGTGGAAGAAGTCGCGCGCCTCCTCGGTCGGCAGCAGCAGGCGGCGCCCGGTCGGCAGCGCGATGCCGCCCGAGTCCTCGCGCGCCACGCGCCAGGCGCGGTAGAGGGCCAGCATCGCCCGCCCGGCATGCGGGGCGCTGCCGGCGATGGTGGCGACCTCCTCCTCGGGCACCTCGTCGAGGCCGAGCAGCGGGTCGGAGAGCACCTCGCGCAGCCCCGTCTCCATCGCCTTCTCGCGGATGCCGGAGAGCGCGGCGATATCGACCTGCAAAGCTTCGGTCAGCTTGATGAGCAGGCTGGCCGTGACGGCGCGCTGGTCGTGCTCGATCAGGTTCAGGTAGCTGGCCGAGATGCCGAGCCGTGCAGCCAATGCCTGTTGCGCCAGGCCCTTTTCCTGCCGCAGGCGGCGAACCGTGCGGCCGATCAGCGGACGTGTCACGCTTCACATCCTTTACAGATATTGCCCCGATCCTGTGCGCTTCTCGACAGGTTTGCAGGGTTTCGCAGCATCTAGCTGGTGAACTTCGCCCCCGCAATGTGAATTATTCACTTGTCCTACGGAACGTGATGGACTGGAGAACCGAATGCGCCAGACACCTGCCCCCTGCTTCGCGCCCGATGGCAGCCATGGGGGTGAGCGGCCCGATCCCGGCCGCTTCGACGGCATCCGCCGCGACTATACGCCGGACGATGTCGCCCGCCTTGCCGGCAGCTTCCGCATCCAGCACACGCTGGCCGACCGAGGCGCCCGGCGCCTCTGGCAGCTGCTGAAGACCGAGCCCTATGTGAACACCCTCGGCGCGCTCACCGGCATGCAGGCGCTGCAGCAGGTGAAGGCGGGGCTGAAGGCGATCTACCTCTCCGGCTGGCAGGTGGCCGCCGATGCCAACACCGCTGGCACCATGTACCCCGACCAGTCGCTCTACCCGGTCGACAGCGTCCCCAACGTCATCCGCCGCATCAACAACGCGCTGCGCCGCGCCGACCAGATCGCGGTGCAGGAGGGCAAGGGTGACACGACGCACTACATGGCGCCGATCGTGGCGGATGCGGAGGCCGGCTTCGGCGGCGCGCTCAACGCCTATGAGCTGATGCGCGCCATGATCGATGCCGGCGCCGCTGGCGTGCATTTCGAGGACCAGCTGGCCTCCGAGAAGAAGTGCGGCCATCTCGGCGGCAAGGTGCTGGTGCCGATCCAGCAGCACATCCGCACGCTGAACGCCGCCCGCCTCGCCGCCGATGTCGAGGGCGTGCCGACGGTCCTGCTCTGCCGCACCGATGCCGAGAGCGCGCAGCTCCTGACCGCCGATATCGACGAGCGCGACCGCCCCTTCATCACCGATGAGCGGACGCCCGAGGGCTTCTTCCGCATCCGCCCCGGCATGGGCAAGCAGTATGCGATCGCCCGCAGCCTGGCCTACGCGCCCTATGCCGACCTGCTCTGGTGGGAAACCTCCGACCCCGACCTGCAGGATGCGCGCGACTTCGCCGAGGCGATCCAGCGCGAGTTCCCGGGCAAGATGCTCGCCTACAACTGCTCGCCCAGCTTCAACTGGCAGCGGAAGATGGGGATCGAGGCGGCGACGAAGTTCCAGCGCGAGCTGGGCGCCATGGGCTACAAGTTCCAGTTCGTCACGCTGGCCGGCTTCCACAGCCTGAACCTCTCCATGTTCAAGCTGGCGCGCGGCTACAAGGACCGCGGCATGGGCGCCTATTCGGAGCTCCAGCAGGCGGAATTCGCGGCCGAGGCGGAGGGCTTCACCGCCATCCGGCACCAGCGCGAGGTGGGCGTCGGCTATTTCGACGCGGTCGCTACCGCGGCGGGCGGCGGGCAGTCGAGCACCACGGCGCTCGCCACCAGCACCGAGGCCGCCCAGTTCCACGACCACGATCACGCGCCGGCGCGCGAGCCCGCCCCGGCGAAGTGAGCACCCGGCCCCGCGCCCCGGCGTGGGGCCATCGTCCCTAACCCAGAGGAAAGCGTCCCATGTCCAACGACGATTACGACGACGGCCTGGTCCATTCCCATGGCTGGGCGGCCGAGCCGATGCCCTGGCGCGACGAGACCCAGGCCGAGCCGGAGCCGCGCCGCATCGCCATCGCCGACGACTGCTACGATGACGGCCTGGTCCACGACCATGGCTGGGCCTGCTCCGAGCGCGGCCGGGAAGCGCATGTCTGATCGGGCTCCGATTGGGTGGCTCCACCCGATCGGCCCGCTCCGGCACGAGGCCAGGGCAGCGTCCAAGAGCCCGCGCTAGTCGACCGGGCCCGCCGCCAGGTTCACCGCCACCGCCAGGATGGCGGCGTTGAACAGGAAGGCGGCCAAGGCGTGGACCGGCGCCAGCTGCCGCATCGGGCTGGCGCCGACCGCGACGCCAGAGGCCCGGAAGGCCATGCCGCCAACCAGCAGGCCAGACCCGGCCGCGGCCAGCGGTACCCGACGGTGGGGCCGGCCGGCACGCATCACCCGGCCGCCTGCAGGGCTTGGGCGAAGACGGCGGCATCGACATTGCCGCCGCTGAGCACGATGCCGCAGCAGCGCCCGCGCGCCTCGAGCCTGCCGGCCAGCAGCGCCGCCAGCGCCACCGCCCCACCCGGCTCGACGACGAGCTTCAGGTGCTCGAAGGCGAAGCGCATGGCGCGGAACACTTCGGCCGGCGTCACCGCCAGGCCGCCGGAGAGCAGCCGCCGGTTGATGGCGAAGGTCAGCGCCCCGGGCCGCGGCGCGAGCAGCGCGTCGCAGAGCCCGTCGCCGGTGCCGTCATTCGCCACCCGCTCCCCGGCGGCGAGGCTGCGGCGCGTGTCGTCCCAGCCCTCCGGCTCCACCGCCCAGACCTCCGCCCCGGGCGCCAGCGCCTCCATCGCCAGGGCGCAGCCCGCAACCAGCCCGCCGCCGCCGGTGCAGACCGCGAGCGCATCGAGCGTGAGGCCCGCCGCCCGCGCATCTTCCACCAGCTCCATCGCCAGCGTGCCCTGGCCGGCGATGACATGCGGATGGTCGAAGGGCGGGATGAAGGCGGCGCCGCGCTCGGCCACCAGCCGGGCGGCCAGCGCCTCGCGGTCCACGTCATACCGGTTGAACAGCACGATCCCGGCACCCCAGCGCCGCGTCGCCTCGCGCTTGATGACGGCGCCGTCCGCCGGCATGGCGATCATCGCCGGCATGCCGAGCATCTGCGCCGCGCAGGCCGTCGCTTGGGCGTGGTTGCCGGAGGAGTAGGTGACGACCCCGCCGGCCCTGGCCTCGGGCGGCAGCTGCAGCGCGGCGTTCAGCGCGCCGCGGAGCTTGAAGCTGCCGGTCCGCTGCAGGGGCTCCGGCTTGACCAGGATGGTGCCGCCGGTCAGCTCGTCCAGCAACGGGTGGCGCAGCATCGGGGTGCGGAGGGCGAGGCCGCGCAGCCGGTCGGCGGCGGCCTCGATATCGGCGAAGCTCGGGAGATCCTGCATGCCGCCATGCTCGCCCTCGGGCGGCGCGGCGACAAGCCGGGTTCAGATGTCCGGGCTCTGCTCCCCCGGCCGCTGGTCGCCCGGCGCCTGCTCGCCAAGCCGCCCGCCATTGGTCTCAAGCGCCCGGGTCGCCTTCTCCACCTGGTCGTCCTCGATCAGGAGGGAGACGAGGATGCCCTCGCCCCCGCCGTGGCCGCGGTCGAAGCCGTGGTGGTTCTCGCTCCGCCTGTCCTGGGTGCCGGCCGTGGCGTTTTCCGCCCCGGCCGCCTGCACCTGAATGCGGTCCCGGTCATAGTTGAGCTGCTGCACGAGGGTCTCGACCGCGCGCTCGGCCTCCGCGCGCGAGTCGAACAGGCTGGTGATGGTGCGCATCGGGACGGTCCTTATGTCTCAGATTGTCGCCCAAACGGCCGGCCGCGCCCCACGTTCCCGCCGGTTCCATTACCTCCCCGTTGTCAGCGGGGCAGGGCTGCGCCACAGTCGTGCATGGGGCCGGGACAGGCCCGCGACGGGGATGCTGCGGGACGACCTCAGCCCGCTGGGAAGGACGACAAGAATGGCAAGCAAGGGAATGACCCGGCGCGGGGCACTGCGCTCGGGTGCCGGCGTGATCGCGGCGGGGGTGCTCTCGGCCCCTATGGTCCACGCCCAGGGCACGGGCGGCAGCCTGCGCGTCGCCTTCTGGGACCACTGGGTCCCGACCGGGAACGACGCGATGCGCGCCCTAGTCAAGGAGTGGAGCGACAAGAACCGCGTCGAGGTGACGCTCGACTTCATCAACACCACGGGCAACCAGCTCCAGCTCGCCGGCGCCGCCCAGGCGCAGTCGAAGAGCGGCCACGACATCATCTCCCTCGCGCCCTGGGATGTCGGCACCTATGCCGGCGTGCTGGAGCCGGTGGATGACGTCATCAACCGCCTCGTCGCCAAGTACGGGCCGATCAACCCGGTCGCCGAATACCTGGCGAAGCGCGAGGGCGCGTGGCGCGGCGTCCCAGCCGTCTCCGGCACCCAGAACAAGCCGGCCTGCGTGCGCTTCGACCTGATGCAGGAGCATGCCGGCATCGATGTCCGCGCCATGTGGCCGGCCAGCGGCCAGGCCGGGCCGGGCGCCGATACCTGGACCTGGGATACCTTCCTCACCGCGGCCGAGAAATGCTCCAAGGCCGGCTTCCCCTTCGGCCTGCCGATGGGCGCCTTCTCCGACGCGGTGGACTGGGTGGGCGCCCTCTTCGCCAGCTACGGCGCTTCGATGATGGACGAGAAGGGCAAGCCGACCGTCCGCGGCAACCAGAAGCTGCGCACCGCCATCGAGTATGCCGTCCGGCTTTCGAAGGCGCTGCCGAACGATGTCTGGGCCTGGGACGATGCCTCGAACAACCGGGCGCTGATCTCCGGCCGCGCGGCCCTCGTCTTCAACCCGCCCTCCGCCTGGGCGGTGGCCAAGCGCGACCAGCCGCAGGTGGCCGAGAAGTGCTGGACCATCCCGATGCCGGCGGGGCCAGAAGGGCGCTTCCTCGCCTATCTCCCCTGGACCTCGGGAATCTGGAATTTCGGCCGCAACAAACAGACGGCGAAGGTGCTGCTGGAATTCCTCAGCGAGCGGTCCTCGGCCGAGGCGCTGACCAGCAAGACCAGCGGCTACGACATCCCGCCCTTCCAGAGCATGAGCGACTTCAAGATCTGGGAGACCGAGGGCCCGCCGGTCGGCACCGTCTACAACTACCCGCTGAAGCCGCACCACAAGGCGAAGCCCTCCATCGCCTTCGCTCCCGCACCGGGCGAATTCGCGGCGCAGATGTACGTCCAGGCGCTGAACACCAAGGTCATTGCCCGCGTCGCCCAGGGTGGCGACACGGTCGACCAGGCGCTCGGCTGGCTGGAGCGTGAGTTGACGACGATCGTCCGCGGCGGCTGACGATCACCGGCGGGCGGCCCGTGCCGCCCGCCACACTTGCTGCCACCAGGGAGGATCGAGCATGGCCGCGGACGGCACCCTCGTCGCCGGCGCACCGGCACCGGCTGCCACCGGGCGTTCCAACACGATGCAGCGCTTCGCCCGGCGCCGATCGACCATCGCCTTCCTGATGGCGCTGCCGCTGATCGCGTTGATCGGCGGCCTCGTCGTCTATCCGGCCGGCTATGCGATTTGGCTCTCGACGCTCAATCGCCGGATGACGGCCAATATCGGCCTCGGCAATTTCGAGATCCTGCTCGAGAGCGACACCTTCTGGATGGTGATCTGGCAATCCTGCATCTTCGCCGTGGGCGCGGTGATCGCCAAGGCGCTGATCGGGTTCTGGCTCGCGCACATGCTGCACCACATTCCGGCCAAGGGGCAGCGGAAGTGGCGCGGCATGCTGCTCATCCCCTGGGTCATCCCGCCGGCGCTGTCCACCCTCGGCTGGTGGTGGATGTTCGATCCCTCCTACTCCTCCATCAACTGGCTGCTGAACATCTTCGCCGTGCCCGCCGTGCCCTGGCTGGGCGAGCCCTGGTGGGCGCGCTTCTCGGTCATCCTGGTGAATGTCTGGTACGGCTCGCCCTTCTTCATGATCATGTACCTGGCGGCGCTGAAATCCGTGCCGGACCAGCTCTACGAGGCGGCGGCCATCGACGGCGCCACGGGCTGGCAGGGGCTGCGCTACGTCACGCTGCCGATGATGCAGAACATCATCTCCATCACCGTGCTGTTCAGCCTGATCGTGACCTTCGCCAACTACGACATCGTGCGGGTCCTCACCAATGGCGGGCCGCGCGACCTGACGCAGGTCTTCGCCTCCTACGCCTTCCAGGTCGGCATCCTCTCCGGCAACCTGCCGCGCGGCGCCGCCGTCAGCCTCTTCATGTTCCCGGTGCTCGCGGTCTTCGCCTTCTTCATCCTCCGCGGCATCAACCGCCGCAACAAGGAGCAGATGTGATGTCGGCCAGCAGCGCGAGCGGCATCGTCTCCTATACCGGAAAGAAGCTTGGCAGCCTCCGCTCCGAGCGGCGCTGGGCCCTCTGGACGGCCTATGCCTCCCTCATCGTGGCGACGATCATCTTCCTCGCCCCGCCCTTCTACATGCTCGTCACCAGCCTGAAGAGCAGCGCGGAGATCTCGAACCTCTCGGGCAATCCCTGGATCGTACGCGCCCCGACGCTCGAGAACTACATGGAGCTGATCGCCAACCCGCTGTTCCGCGGCTTCTTCTTCAACAGCGTGGTCATCACCCTCTGCGTCGTCGCCATCTCCATGGTGATCTCGGTGCTGGCCGCCTTCTCGCTGGCGCGGATGAAGTTCTGGGGCAGCCAGGCCCTGGCGACCGGCGTGTTCCTGACCTACCTGGTGCCGGACACGCTGCTCTTCATTCCGCTCTACCAGATCGTCGGCGGGCTCGGCCTGCTGAACTCCATCTGGGGCCTGATCCTGATCTACCCGACGCTGACGGTGCCCTTCTGCACCTGGATCATGATCGGCTACTTCGCCTCCATCCCGAAGGAGCTGGACGAGGCGGCGTTGATTGACGGCGCAGGCTGGATGCAGATGCTGACCAAGATCTTTATCCCCGTGGCGCTGCCCGGCATCATCGCGGCGACGATCTTCGCCTTCACCGTCTCCTGGGCGGCCTTCGTCTACCCGACGGCCTTCGTCACCACGCCGGAGCACATGCCGCTGACCATCGGCGTCGTCTCCCAGCTCATCCGCGGCGACACCTTCGCCTGGGGCCAGATCATGGCGGGCGCGCTGATGGCGGCCCTGCCGCCGGTCGTCGTCTACGCCTTCCTCATGGACTACTACATCGCCGGCCTCACCGCCGGCGCGACGAAGGGATAAGCCGCGCCATGGCACAGGTGCATCTGCGCAAGGTCGTCAAGGAGTATGACGGCGGCGTCCAGGCGGTGAAGGGGATCGACCTCGACATCGCCGACCACGAATTCGTGGTGCTGGTCGGCCCCTCCGGCTGCGGCAAGTCGACGACGCTGCGGATGATCGCGGGGCTCGAGGAGATCTCAGGCGGCGAGATCGATATCGGCGGCACCGTCGTCAACGACGTCCCCCCGCGCGACCGGGACATCGCCATGGTGTTCCAGAACTACGCGCTCTACCCGCACATGACCGTCTACGACAACATGGCCTTCGGCCTCACCTTGCGGAAATTCGACAAGGGCGAGATCAGGCGCCGAGTCGAGAATGCGGCGAAGATCCTCGACATCGGCATGCTGCTCGACCGCAAGCCGAAGGCGCTCTCGGGCGGCCAGCGGCAGCGCGTCGCCATGGGCCGCGCCATCGTGCGGGACCCGAAGGTCTTCCTCTTCGACGAGCCGCTCTCCAATCTCGACGCCAAACTGCGCGTGCAGATGCGGACCGAGATCAAGAAGGTCCACCAGACCGTCCGCACCACCACCGTCTACGTCACCCATGACCAGGTCGAGGCGATGACGCTCGCCGATCGCGTGGTGGTGATGAACCACGGCAAGATCGAGCAGGTCGGCCCGCCGCAGGAGCTCTACCACCACCCGAAGACGCGCTTCGTCGCCGGCTTCATCGGCAGCCCGTCGATGAACTTCATCCCCGCCCGGCTGGAGGAGACGGGCTCCGGCCTCGTCGTCCGCATGACGGAGCGAGCGGTGCTGCCGCTGCCGGCCGCCCGCGCCGCCCGCTACCAGCCGCATGTCGGGCGGGAGCTGCTCTTCGGCATCCGCCCGGAGCACCTGACCGAGCCGCACCCGAACGAGCACCGGCCGAACATCGCCCATTTCGAGGCCGCGCCCGAGGTCGTCGAGCCAATGGGGATGGAGACGCTGCTGCATTTCTGGGTCGAGGGGCACGAGATCTGCGCCCGCTTCGACCCGGCGATCGAGGTCGCGCCGGGCCGCGTCGCCGCCATGGCGGTCGACATGGACCAGATGCACCTGATCGACCCGAAGACGGATATGGTGCTTTAGGGCTAGGATCGCGCCATGGCAGACTACCAACCGGTGCTGATCGGCGCCGAACCCCTCGCCGCCCTCGTCGGCAACATCTTCCGCGCCAGCGGCTGCGATGCGGCCGAGGCGGACCGCATCGCCGAGCACCTGCTCGGCGCCAACCTCGCCGGGCATGACAGCCATGGCGTGGCCCGCGTGCCGCGCTATGTCGACTGGCAGCAGGCCGGCTATGTCGTCGCCGGCCAGCAGGCGGAACTCGTCACCGATGGCGGCGCCTTCGCCCTGCTCGACGGGCATTTCGGCTTCGGCCAGACGGTCGCCCCGCAGGCAGTGGCGCTTGGCATCGAGCGGGCGAGGCAGCACGGCACCGCCATCATCGCGCTGCGCAATGCCGGGCATGTCGGCCGCATCGGCGCCTATGCGGAGCAGGCGATCGCGGCCGGGCTGATCTCGATCCATTTCGTCAATGTCGCGGGCAGCGTGCTCGTCGCCCCCTTCGGCGGGACGGAGCGGCGCTTCTCCACTGCCCCCTTCTCCGTCGGCGTGCCGACCGACCCGCCGGTGGTGCTCGACTTCGCCACCTCGCATGTCGCCGAGGGCAAGGTCCTCGTCGCCTCCAATGGCGGCAAGCCGCTGCCGCCGGATGCGCTGATCGAGCCGGACGGCACCCTCTCCGGCGACCCTCACACGCTCTATGGCGACTATCCGTCGGTCGGGCCGCGCAACCCCTCGGGCGGGCTCGGCGCCATCCGTGCCTTCGGCGAGCACAAGGGCTCCGGCCTCGCCTTCATGTGCGAGCTGCTGGCCGGCGCCTTCACCGGGGGCGGCTGTTCCGGCCCGGTGGATGCGCGCGGACGCATCGCCAATGGCATGCTCTCGATCTACATCTCGCCGCAGCATTTCGGCACCGAGGCGGCGTTCAAGCAGACGGCGGAAGAGTACGTCACCTGGGTGAAATCCTGCCGGCCGGCCAAGCCCGGCGGCGAGGTGCTGGCCCCCGGCGAGACCGAGGCGCGGCTGAAGGCGGAGCGCCTCGCCAACGGCGTGCCGCTGCAGCCGGACACCTGGGCCGGCATCGTCGATTGCGCCCGCAAGCTCGGCGTGATCGTCCCGAATTGAGCGACGCCGATCTGACCCCGGCCGCGCGCTATGGCCGCTATGCGGCCATCCGCCGGCGCATCCTCACCGAGGCCTCCCAGCGCATCCCGCTGGCGAGCCTGGCGCAGCAGGCGCGCGCCCTCTCGCTCTGGGACGGCAAGCAGGTGGTGCCGGCCGATCCGATGCAGCTCGCCGTGGTCTTCGATCTCGGCGTGCTCGACCCGCTCGGCGACCATACCCGCGCCATCGAGCGCCAGGCCCGCGCCGAGGCGCCGCTGCCGGGCAGCGAGGAGCACCGCATGCTGGAGGCACTGATGACGGCCTCCTTCGGCCTGTACCGGATCCTCGGGCCGAATGCCGAGGGCGGCGTCCGCGCCGAGAGCTTCCCGGATGGCGAGCCCCTGGTGATCTGGGACCGCTTCCTCGACCGGGAGCGCCCCCCCGGCGCGCTGGTCGGCGCCCGTCTGGCCCGACCCGACGAAGACCTGCCGATGACCTGCGGCGCCGTCGTCTCGCTCGACAGCCGGGCGATGGAACGGCTGCTGCTGGGGATGCCGCCGCAGCGCGGGCCGGTGACCCCCTCCCTTCCCCTGCCCGATGACGGGCCGGCGCTGGAGCGGCTGGTGGCCGACCCGGCGGCCCGGCTCCGCCTCGCGGCGCTGGCCGGCACGCCGGGCTTCGCGGCGACCGTCTATCGCACGGCGATCGATCTCGGGCTGATGGGGCGAATCAACGGCCGCACGCCACCGGACGGCTGAGACGACGCACGAACCGGAAGGAACAACCAACGATGCGCCGCCTGCTGCTTGCCCTGCCGCTCCTGCTGGCTGCCTTGCCGGCCTCGGCCTTCCCCGACCGCCCGATCACGCTGGCCACGGGCTATGCGCCCGGCGGCTCCACCGATATCGCGGCGCGGCTGCTGGCGGACCGGCTGGCCGCCAATCTCGGGCCGGAGGCGCGGGTGGTGGTGGAGAACCGGCCCGGCGCCGCGGGCATCGTCGCCAGCGATTGGCTGCGGCGGCAGGCGCCGGACGGGCACACCATCATGCTGGTCGAGAGCTCGTCGCATGCCATCGCCCCGGCGGCGCTGGTCGGCGGCACGCGCTACAATCCGGTGACCGACTTCACCCAACTCGGCGTCATCGGCACCGCGCCGCTGCTGATGATCGTGAACAAGGACTTTCCCGCCGCAACCGCGCCCGAGGTGCTGGCCCGGCTGCGCGCCGCCCCGCCCGAGAGCATCACCTACGCCACCTCCGGCGTTGGCACGATCGTGCATTTGGCCCCCGAGATGCTGGCGCTCGATCTCAAGACGCGCTTCGTCCACGTGCCCTATCGCAGCGGCGGGCAGATGCTGACGGCGATCTTCCAGGGCGAGGGGCAGTTCGGCATCGCCGTGCTCGCCTCCGCCGCGCAGCAGGTGCGGGACGGCATGGTGCGGGGCATCGCGGTGACGGGCAACCGCCGCTTCCCCTCTTTCCCCGACCTGCCGACCCTCGCCGAGGCCGGGGTGCCCGGCTATGACATCGCCACCTGGAACATCATCCTCGGCCCGCCCGGCATGCCGGCGCCGGTGCAGGCGGCGCTGAACCGCGCCCTGGTCGCCTCCCTCGCCGAGCCGGCGCTGCAGCAGCGGCTGCTGACGGCCGGCGTCGATGTCTGGACGGCGCCCAACGCCCCGGCCGATGCACGCGCCTTCCTCGAGCGGGAGGTGGCGAAATTCCGTACCGTGGTGGAGCGGACGGGGGTCAAGCTGGAACCCTGAGGGTCAGGTCTTCTCCTGGTCCGACGGGGCCGGGGGCGGGCCGACAAGCCGGCGGATCGCCGCCAGCATCTCGGGCGCGTCCCAGGGCTGGTCGCCCTCGACGCGTGCCCGCTCGCTCCCCTCGCGGTCCACCACCAGGGTCGTCGGCAGGCCGCGCACGCCGAGCGCCCGGCCCGCCGCCCCGCGCGGATCCAGCCAGAGGCCGAGCTGGCGGATGCCCTTGTCGCGGTAGAAGGGCTCGACTATCGCCTTTCCCCCACGGTCGGAGGAGAGCGGCAGGACCACGATGCCCTCCGCCGCCAGCGCCGCCTGGGTGCGGTCGAGCGCCGGCATTTCGGCGACGCAGGGCGGGCACCAGGTGGCCCAGAGGTTGATCAGCAGGCCGCGGCCGGCAAAGTCCGCGACGGTGTGCGGCTTGCCCTCGGCATCGGTGAAGCTGAACTCCGGCAGCGGCTTCGGCTCGGACTCGACCATCCGGGCGGCGAGGGCTTTGCGCCCGAAGGCGGCTCCCGCTAGGGTCCCGGCCGCCGCCAGGGCCATCGCCCGGCGGGTTGCCCGCAGTCCGGAAAGCGCAGCCATCGTGTTGAACAACACTCCTGAGAACTCCCAATGGGGCGGCCGTTTCGCCGGCGGTCCCTCGGTCATCATGCAGGACATCAACGCCTCGATCGGCTTCGACCGCAAGATGTGGCGCCAGGACATCCGGGGCAGCCTCGCCCATGCCGCGATGCTCGCGCATGTGGGGATCATCACCGCCGAGGACGAGAGGGCGATCCGCGAGGGGCTCGCCGGCATCGCCGCCCGGATCGAGGCCGGGGACTTCCCCTGGGACGAGGGCCTCGAGGACATCCACATGAACATCGAGGCGCGGCTGACCCAGGCCATCGGCGAGGCCGGCAAGCGCCTGCACACCGGCCGCAGCCGGAACGACCAGGTGGCGCTCGATGTCCGGCTCTGGGTGCGGGACGCCATCGACGGGCTGACCGGCCAGATCGAGGACGTGATGCGCGCCCTGGTCGAGCAGGCCGAGGCGCATGCGGCGACGGTGATGCCGGGCTTCACCCATCTGCAGCCCGCGCAGCCGACCACCTTCGGCCACCACATGCTGGCCTATGTCGAGATGCTCTCGCGCGACCGCGGGCGCCTCGCCGATTGCCGCAAGCGTCTGAACGAGAGCCCGCTCGGCGCCGCCGCCCTCTGCGGCACCGGCTTCCCCATCGACCGGCACATGACGGCCCGGGACCTCGGCTTCGATCAGCCGACCCGCAACAGCCTCGACGCCGTGGCCTCGCGCGACTTCGCCGCCGAGTTCCTCTTCGCCTGCGCCATGTGCGCGACCCATCTCTCGCGCTTCGCCGAGGAGGTGGTGATCTGGACCACTCCCTATTTCGGCTTCGTGAAGCTCTCGGACGCCTTCACCACCGGCTCCTCCATCATGCCGCAGAAGCGCAACCCGGACGCGGCCGAGCTGGTGCGCGGCAAGACCGGGCGGGTGATGGGGGCGCTGATCGGCATGCTGACCGTGCTGAAGGGCCTGCCGATGGCCTATGGCAAGGACATGCAGGAGGACAAGGAAGGCCTGTTCGACGCGGCCGAGACCATGACCCTCTGCCTCGCCGCGACCGCCGGCATGGTGCGCGACATGCAGCCGGATGCCGCCCGCCTCCGCGAGGCCGCCGGCGCCGGCTTCTCCACCGCGACGGACCTCGCCGACTGGCTGGTGCGCGAGCTGAGGATGCCCTTCCGCGACGCCCACCACGTCACCGGCCGCCTGGTCGCCAGGGCGGAGGCGAAGGGCAGCGACCTCGCCGGCCTCTCGCTCGCCGAGATGCAGGCCGAGGAGTCGCGCATCACCAAGGGCGTCTTCGGCGTGCTGACGGTCGAGGCCTCCGTCGCCTCGCGCGCCTGCTTCGGCGGCACGGCACCCGAGAATGTCCGCCGCATGGCCGCCGAATGGCGGGAGCGGCTGGCGTGACCCGCCTCCTGCTGGCGCTCCTTGCCCTGGTGCCGCTCGCCGGCTGCGGCCGGGCCGGGCCGCCGCGGGCGCCGGGCCCCAAGGAGGAGATCATCTATCCCCGCGCCTATCCGAAGCCGGACCCGTTGCCGCTGCCGCCCGGCGCCAGGCTGCCGGCCCCGGCGCGCTGACGGGCAACCCGCATCACCCCGCTGCCGTTCCTTCCCGCAGGAGGACACGGCATGCGCATCCACCACCTCGATTGCGGCCCCGCCCGGCCCTTCGGCGGCGCCCTCATGGACGGCGCCAGCCCGGGCGCGGTCGGCCGCATCAGCTGCCATTGCCTGGCGATCGAGACCGACCGGGACGGCCTCGTCCTGGTCGATACCGGCCTCGGCCTGCGCGACGTGGCGCGGCCCTGGCTTCGCCTGCCCGCCGTGAATGCGGCGCTGCTGCGCTTCAGCCTCGACCCGGACCGCACCATGCTGCGGCATCTCCGCCGGCTCGGCCACTCGCCGCATGACGTGCGCCACATCGTGATGACCCATCTCGATTTCGACCATGCCGGCGGGCTGATCGACTTCCCCCAGGCGGCCGTTCATGTGATGGCGCCGGAAGCCAAGGCCGCGCGCAGCCGCCGCACCTGGCTCGACCGGCTGCGCTACCGCCCGGCGCAATGGGGCGACACCGCCCGCTGGCGGACCTATTCCGACCGCACCAGCGGCCGCTGGTTCGGCTTCGACGCGGTGACGGAGCTCGAGGGCCTGCCGCCCGAGATCCTGATGGTGCCCCTGCCCGGCCACAGCGCGGGCCATGCCGGCGTCGCCATCGAGGGGCCGCGCGGCTGGATGCTGCATGCGGGCGATGCCTATTTCAGCCGCAGCGAGGTGCATGAGCGCCTGCCCGGCTGCCCCCCCGGCACCGCCGCCTATGAGCGCTTCATGGCCTGGGATGGGCGCCTCGCCCGCGCCAACCAGGCCCGGCTGCGCACCCTTCTCGCCGAGCCGGACACCTCGCTCGCCGTCTTCTGCACGCATGACCCGGTGGAATACGTCGCCCTCTCCATCTGGCAGGGCAATGCCCCCGCCATCCCGCAGCGGGTGGCGAGCGCCGCCTGAGCGGGCTAGCCTTCGCGGCGAGAGATCGAGGGAATCCAGGACCCATGGCCGAATGGCACCGCGTCGCCGAGGAGGGCGACCTGGCCGAGAACATGCCGCTGCCCGTCCGCATCGGCGATGCCTGCATCGCCGTGGTGCGGCTCGAGGACGGCATCTTCGCGGTCAACGACATCTGCACGCATGAGTATGCGCTGCTGTCCGACGGCTTTTGCGAGGACGGCAAGCTGGAATGCCCGCTGCACCAGGCCTGCTTCGACATCCGCACCGGCGCCGCGCTGAACGAGCCGGCGGAGGTTCCGGTCGCCACCTACAAGGTGAAGGTCGAGGGCGGCGGCGTCTTCGTCGAAGTCTGATGCCGGGCCGGGGCTGATGCCGTCGAGCCGCGCAGCACGGCGCGGCCGCTGAGCATCACCCTCCGCACCGGCGCCGCCGGCGCCCGCAGCCGCTCGGAGAGCAGCGCCATCGCCTGCCGGCCGATCTCCTCGAGCGGCTGCTCAATTACGGTGACGCCGGGCTCCACCAGCTCGGTCCAGGGCTCGTTGTCGAAGCCGGCCAGCGCCAGGTCGGCGGGGATGCGGAGGCCGGCGGCGCGGATCGCCCGCAGCGTGCCCATCAGCAGCAGGGAGTTGCTGGCGATCACCGCCTCCGGCCGGCCCTCGCGGCAGAGCGCGGCGAAGCCGGCCTCCGCCGCCTCCAGCTGTGGCAGGAGGAAGCGCAGCGCCGGGGCCAGCCCGTGCCGCGCCATGGCCGCGCGGTAGCCCTCGGCCCGCTCCACCCCGGTGCCGCTGGTCTGGCCGAACAGCCCGGCGATGCGGCGGTAGCCCTGCGCCACCAGGTGGTCGACCAGCGCCGCGCTCGCCGCCGCATTGTCGAGCAGGACGGAATCGAAGAGGCCCGGCGGGCCGGGACGGTCGATCAGCACCGCCGGCATGGCGGGCGGCGCCTCGGCCAGGCGCTCGGCCGTGGTGCGGGTCGGGGCGAGGATCAGGCCCGCCACCCGCTCCTCCTGCATCAGGGCGAGATAGGCGGCCTCGCGGGACGGGTCCTCGTCGGTGTTGCAGAGCAGGACGCGGAGGCCGGCCTCGTAGGCGGCGGCCTCCACCGCACGGGCGACGCCGGTGAAGAAGGGGTTGCCGATATCGGCGAGGATCAGCCCGACCGTGCCGCTCTGCTGCGAGCGGAGACGGCGGGCCGCGAGGTTCGGGCGGTAGCCGGTGGCGCGCACCGCCTCCAGCACCTGGGCACGCAATGCCTCGCTGATCGGCCCCTTGCCAAGGGCACGGGAGACCGTGGCGGGCGAGACGCCGGCGGCGCGGGCGACATCCTTGATGCTGGTGGTCATATACTGCAATCGATTGCATGAATCCCGCGCCAGCTTGCCGTCCTTACGCCCGCGTTGCAACGTCAAGCCAATGCAAAGGCCGCGATTCTCTTTGACAAGCCGACTGAGAACGATTTCATTCGCCTGCAACGACGGAAGGCAGGAACCTCCCCCATGGCCACAGCCGCGCCCCCCATGCCGATCAGCCGCGACCTCGTCCGCCTCGATGCGAGGCCGGCCGGCAAGGCCGCCGCCATCGCCGAGGCTGCCCAGCTCCTTGCCGCCGCCGGCTGCGTCGATACGGCCTATGGGGACAGCATGGCGAGGCGCGAGGGGGCGGCGAACACCTTCCTCGGCCATGGCGTCGCCATCCCGCACGGCATGGGGGCCGACCGGGGCCTGGTGCGGCGGAACGGCCTCGCCATCCTGCAGGTGCGCGACGGGATCGAGTGGAATCCCGGCCAGATGGCGCATCTCGTCATCGGCATCGCCGCCGCCTCGGATGAGCACATCGCCATCCTCCGCCGCCTCACCCGGCTGCTGAACGAGCCGGCGCGGCTCCAGGCCCTCTTCACCACCAATAACGCCGAGGCGATCATCGCCGCCCTCGGCGCCGAGCCGGAGGCCGCCGCGCCCGGCGCACCGGCCGCCGACCTCGCCGAGCGCTGGGACTGGGCGGTCGACTATCCCGCCGGCCTGCATGCCCGCCCGGCGACGCGCTGGGTGGAGGCCGCCCGCGCCGCCGGCGGCCGCGTCCAGATCCGCCATGGTGGCCAGGCGGCCGATGCCGCAGCGCTGGTCGGGCTGCTGCAGCTCGGGCTGAAGCCGGGAGACGCCGTCACCGTCTCCGCCGAGACGCCGGCGGCGCTGGCGCGGATGCGGGCGGCGATCACCGGGCTCAGCGCCCAGGAGAAGGCCGATGCCGCGCAGGCGGCCAGGCGCGCCGCGGCACCTGCCCGCGGCTGGGAGCCGGCCGGGCCGCTGGTCTCGCTTGCCGGCATCGGTGCCAGCCCGGGGCTCGCCATCGGCCGCATCCATGTCCTCGCCAACGCCGAGGCCGCCATCCCGGATGCGCCGCTGCCGCTCGCCGAGGGCGGGGCGCGGCTGGAGGCGGCGATCCGCATCACGCGGGCCCAGCTCAAGGCGCTGGAGGACGACACGGCCCGCCGCCTCGGCCCGGGCGAGGCCGCCATCTTCCGCGCCCATGCCGGGCTGCTGGACGACCCGGACCTCATCACCACCACCTGCCAGCTCATGGTCGAGGGGCATGGCCTCGCCTGGTCCTGGCACCAGGCGGTGGAGCGGGTGGCGGCCGGCCTCGCCGCCCTCGGCAATCCGGTGCTGGCCGGGCGGGCGGCCGACCTGCGCGATGTCGGGCGGCGCGTGCTCGGGCAGATCGACCCCTCGCTCGCCGGCGGCTCGCTGCACGACCTGCCGGAGGGGCCGGTGATCCTGGTCGCCGAGGACCTCGCCCCCTCCGACACGGCAGGCCTCGACCCGAGCCGCGTGATCGGGCTGGCGACGGCGACGGGCGGGCCGACCTCGCATACCGCCATCCTCGCCCGCACCCTTGGCCTGCCCGCGCTGGTCGCCGGGGGCCCAGGCCTGCTGGAGCTCGAGCCGGGGACGGAGGCGGTGCTGGACGGCGCCACCGGCCGGCTGCACCTCGCGCCCGGCGAGACCGACCTCGCCTCCGCCCGCGCCTTCCTCGCCGCCCAGCAGGAGCAGCGGGCGCGCGAGGCGGCGCAGCGGGCGGAGCCGGCGGCGACCCGGGACGGCCATCGGATCGAGGTCACGGCCAACATCAACCTGCCGGACCAGGCCGCCTTCGCCCTCGCCCAGGGGGCCGAGGGGGTCGGGCTGATGCGCACGGAATTCCTCTTCCTCGAGTGCGGCGATACCCCGGGGGAGGAGGACCAGTACGCCATCTACCGCGCCATGCTGGAGGCGCTGGGCGGCCGGCGGCTGATCGTCCGCGCCCTCGATATCGGCGGCGACAAGCAGGTGCCGCATCTCCGCCTGCCAGTGGAGGCCAACCCCTTCCTCGGCGTGCGCGGCGCACGGCTGCTGCTGCGCCGGCCGGACCTGATGGAGCCGCAGCTCCGCGCCCTCTACCGCGCCGCGGCGGCGGGCGGGCCGCTCTCCATCATGTTCCCGATGGTGACCTCGGTGCCGGAGGTGGTGGCGCTGCGGGCGGCCTGCGAGCGCATCCGGGCGGAGCTCGGCGCGCCGGCGGTGCCGGTCGGCATCATGGTGGAGGTGCCGGCGGCGGCGGTGCTGGCCGATGCGCTGGCCCGGCATGTCGACTTCTTCTCGGTCGGCACCAACGACTTGACCCAGTACGTGCTGGCCATCGACCGGCAGAACCCGGAACTGGCGGCGGAGGCGGACAGCCTCCACCCCGCCGTGCTGCGGCTGATCGCCCAGACGGTGGAGGCGGCCACCCGGCATGGCCGCTGGGTCGGCGTCTGCGGCGGGCTGGCGGGCGAGCCTTTCGGCGCCGCGCTGCTCACGGGACTCGGCGTCGCGGAACTCTCGATGACGCCGCGCGACATCCCCGGGGTGAAGGCGGTGCTGCGCGGCGCCACCTTGCCGGCGCTGCGCGGGCTGGCCGCGCGTGCCATCGCCTGCGGCACGGCCGCGGAAGTGCGGGAGTTGGAGATGGAGCTCGATGCGATGACGCGGCCGGCGCCGCAGGCGGCCGCCTGATGGCCACGCCCTTCGTCACCCTCTCGCTGAACCCGGCGATCGACCAGACGGTGGAGTTGGACGCGCTGCGGCCCGGCGCGGTCAACCTGGCGCGCGGCGCCACGCGTCACCCGGCGGGCAAGGGCGTCAACGTCGCCGCCTGCCTCGCCGATTGGGGGGTGCCGGTCACGGCGACGGGCCTGCTCGGGGAGGCGAATGACGCGCCCTACCGCACCCTCTTCGCCGCGCGGGGGATCAAGGATTGCTGCGTGCGCATCCCGGGCGAGACGCGGACCAACGTCAAGCTGCTCGACCGCGCGAGCGGCGCCACCACCGACATCAACCTGCCCGGGACGGAGCCCGCGCCGGCGGCGCTGGAGGAGGCGCTGGCGGCGCTGCATGTGGCGGTCGGCAAGGGAACGGTCGCGGTGCTGGCCGGCAGCCTGCCACCAGGCCTCGCCGCCGAGACCTATGCCGATCTCGTCGGCCTGCTGACCGAGCAGGGGGCGCGGGTGGTGGTCGATGCCAGCGGGCCGGCACTCGCCGCGGTGCTGGATGCGCCGGTGCTGCCCCATGCGGTGAAGCCGAACCGGCACGAGCTGGAGGCCTGGGCCGGCCGGCCGCTGCCGGACCGGGCGGCGAAGCTCGATGTGGCGCGCAGCCTCGCCGGGCGTGGGGTGCGGCTGGTGGTGGTCTCGCTCGGGGCGGAGGGTGCGCTCTTCGTCACCGCGGGCGAGGCGGTGATGGTGCGCCCACCCGCCCTGCCGGCCGGCGTCAGCAGCGTCGGCGCCGGGGATGCGATGGTGGCCGGCATCGCCACCGGCCTCGCCGACGCCCTGCCGCTGGCGGCGCTGGCCTGCCGGGCGGCCGGCTTCGCCGCGGCCAAGCTGCAGAAGACGGAAGCGCAACTGCCCGGGCGGGCGGCGGTGGAGGCGCTCGCCGCCTCGCTGGCCGCCGAGCCGGTCGCGTAAGGGCGCGGAGGAAGCCATGTCCGGGATGATCGCGGTGGTGGAGGCGGGGGACAGCCCCGTCCAGGCCATGCTGGCGGCCGAGGCGCTGCGCCAGGCGGCGCGCAAGGGCGGGCGGGAGCTCGCCGTCGAGGTGCGGACGGAGCGGGGCGTCGTCTCGCCCCTGCCCGCCTCCGCCAAGGCCGATGGGCTGCTGCTGGTCGGCGATGCGGCGGCGCCCGACGCGCTGTCCGGCCTGCAGGCGATCCGCGCCGGGATCCACGAGGTGCTTGCCGACCCGGCCGCGGTGCTGGCGCGCCTCGATGGCGGCGCGGCGCCGGCCGAGGCGAAGGGCCGGCGGATCGTCGCCATCACCTCCTGCCCGACCGGCATCGCCCATACCTTCATGGCGGCCGAGGGGCTGGAGGGGGCGGCGAAGGCGCTCGGCCATGCGATCCGCGTCGAGACCCAGGGCTCGGTCGGGGCGCAGAACGCGCTCACGCCGGAGGAGATCGCCGGGGCCGACCTGGTGCTGATCGCGGCGGACACGCAGGTCGACCTCGCCCGCTTCGGCGGCAAGCCGGTCTTCCTCAGCGGCACCAAGCCGGCGATCAACGATGGCTCGGCGCTGGTCCGCCGCGCCTTCGCCGAGGCCAGGATCCGCGGCGATGCGGCCGCCCCGCGGGCGCCGGGCCCGGGCAAGAGGCAGCTCAGCGGCCCCTACAAGCACCTGATGACGGGCGTGTCCTTCATGCTGCCCTTCACCGTCGCGGGCGGGCTGCTGATCGCGCTGGCCTTCGCGCTGGGGGGCATCTACGCCTTCGACGAGGCGCACCGGGACACGCTGGCCGGCGCCCTGTTCCAGATCGGCGGCAAGGCGGCACTCGCCCTGATGGTGCCGGCGCTCGGCGGCTACATCGCCTATTCCATCGCCGACCGGCCGGGCATCGCGCCGGGGATGATCGGCGGGATGATCGCCGAGCAGCTCAATGCCGGCTTCCTCGGCGGCATCGTGGCGGGCTTCGTCGCCGGCTACTCGGTCGCCTGGCTGAACCGGACGCTCCGCCTGCCGCGGACGCTCGAGGGGCTGAAGCCGGTGCTGATCCTGCCGGTGCTGGGGGCGCTGATCACCGGGCTGGCGCTGATCTATGTCGCCGGCGGGCCGGTGGCGGCGGCGCTCGCCTGGCTGACCGAGTTCCTGCGCGGGATGCAGGGGAGCCAGGCGATCGTGCTCGGCCTCGTCATCGGCGGGATGATGGCCTTCGACATGGGCGGCCCCGTCAACAAGGCAGCCTATGCCTTCTCGACCGGGCTGCTGGCGAGCCAGGTCTACAGCCCGATGGCGGCCGCCATGGTGGCGGGGATGACGCCGCCGCTCGGGCTGGCGCTGGCCTCCTTCCTGTTCCGCAACCGCTTCTCGGTCGAGGAGCGCGAGGCGGCGCCGGCGGCCGGCGTGCTGGGGCTGGCCTTCATCTCCGAGGGGGCCATCCCCTTCGCGGCGAAGGACCCGCTGCGGGTGATCCCGGCGCTGGTCGCCGGCTCCGCGGTGGCAGGGGCGATCTCCATGGCGGTCGGGTCCGAACTGCGGGTGCCGCATGGGGGCGTCTTCGTGCTGCCGATCCCGAATGCGGTCTCGCATCTCGGCGGCTATGTGGTGGCGCTGCTGGCCGGGACGATGGTGACGGCGCTGGCGCTGCGGCTGGTCAAGCGGCCGGCCGTCATCGCCGCCTAGCGCGAGGGAAGGTGGTACCTGAGGCCGGACTTGAACCGGCGACCCCGGCATTATGAGTGCCGTGCTCTAACCAGCTGAGCTACCCAGGCGCGGCGGGGGATATGACGAGTTTCGGGCCGGGATGCAAGCCCGGTGGCGCCCGGATCGAGGAGAGTCTATAGCCCCGCCATGCTGGATGGAACTGCCAGGCCTGGGGCGCGGCCCGAGGCGCTTTATGTTTTTGATGCCCGGACGCCTCGGCGTCGCGCGGCGGCGCTTGGGGACATCGCCACCGGGGTGCGGCGGTGGCGGCTGAGCTTT
>JAESFM010000116.1_pt1 | contig 33941 bp, 33 predicted proteins | sample 9266171 | NCBI WGS metagenome assembly JAESFM01 (sample SAMN14505069, study PRJNA617099) | algae metagenome | isolation source: Hassallia sp. WJT32-NPBG1 and co-occurring heterotrophs from well developed... | place: USA: Mojave Desert, Joshua Tree National Park, California | collected 2006-06-22 | reverse complement strand
GTCTTGGATAAATGGGTAATGAGGTATGCGTGACAAGCACCAAATCATTGAGGAGCCGGATGAGGTGAAAGTCTCACGTCCGGTTTTGAAGACCAACGGGGTTGGTAACAACCTCGTTGAGTTTAATCAAATACGGCAAAGACAGCCGCGAATATGAAATGGCAGGTGGTGTTCGCTATAGCGATCGCATCCGCAAAATCAGATCAAGTCGCTTGAAAAATGTTGCAGAGCAAGCATCAGATGAGAATATGAAAACTGCATAGTAGCGACTGTCTTAAAAGTCAAGCGATCGCTGCCGAGGAAGAAGCAATTTGGACAAGCGATCGCTCTGCCAATGCCAAGGGCGATCGCACCAAAGCCTAAGCTAGGGCGTGTTTTCGCTCTCCGAAAAGCCCGCAGGCTGGAAGCCTGGGGCTACAAAAACAAAGCCCACGAAGGTGGGCTAAAACGCTTTTTTCTTAGCCCACGTTCGCGTAGCGTTCCCGCAGGGTAGGTGGGCTTGGCTCGTATAGCCGCACCCTTTAGGGTGTCGGGCAGGAGCGAAAACACGCTCTAGAACTCCATCACTAAAATTAGATTTACAGCAAGCGGAAAACTCGATTCTGGATAACTTGAAAACTTTCTTGCAGTGGGTATGTGTTGATGTTTCTGATAGCTTAGACATTGAACCTCAAGTTAATGAAACTTGGCAAGACATGTATGGTGTAAATAAAAATTGTACTCGTTACTTTCAAAAGCATTTATTATCAGTTAGTGAAACTCCCCTAGTCTTTGCTATAGATAATTTTGAGCGACTGTTTCAATATCCAGATATTTTCTCTCAATTTTGCTTACTCTTGCGGGGTTGGTATGAAAATGCCAAAGGAGGAGACAGAGTAGCTAATATTTGGAAGAAACTGCGGTTAGTGGTGGTTCATTCGACTGAAGTTTATCCTGCTTTAGATAGCAATCATTCACCTTTTAATGTTGGTATACCAGTTGATTTACCTGAATTTAATCAGCAGCAGGTAAAAGCTTTTGCGGCTGGGTATGAGTTAGAACAACAATTGGGAGAAGGTTTAATTAAGTTGATGGAGTTGATAGGAGGACACCCTTATTTACTACAACAAGCATTTGTTAACCTCAAAAGTCACCAAACTAACTTAGAGCAATTGTTTAGTCTTGCACCGACAGAGGAGGGAATATTTAGCGATTATCTGCGACAACAATTGTGGCATTTACAACATAATTCTCAGCTAGAGGTAGGGTATAAAAAAGTAGTAAGGGGAAATGCACCTGTGCGACTTGATGCTGAAGTTGCTTTTAAGTTGCATAGTTTGGGGTTAGTGAAACTTTCAGGTAATGATTGTGTTCCTAGCTGCGATTTATATCGTCAGTATTTTTCTGAGCGTTTGGGATAAATCATGTTTGACGAATACAGATTTCGTGTCTCGTTCCCATGCTCTGCGTGGGAACTTATGCGTCGGAGGCAGAGCCTCCCGTTAAACCAAAGAGGCAGAGCCTCTAAGAATTGCGTTACAAGTCAGAGCCTTGTAACGAGTGAATACAGAACCTCACCCCGTCCGTTCCGGACACCCCTCTCCTTACTAAGCAGAGGGGAAGGGGTGAGGTTTTATATACCTCACTCAACCGAGAACCGCTATATATGAATCAATATATATTTTCCGGAAGTTTACCAGAAAACGCTAGCACCTATGTCACGCGGGAAGCTGATAAAGAATTATATGAATCGCTGACAGCAGGGAAGTTTTGTTATGTTTTAAACTCCAGGCAATCGGGAAAATCTAGCATTCGGGTGCGTACTATGCGACAGTTGCGAGATGCTGGGGTGGAATGTGCTGCGATTGATTTATCTGCGGGTGGTGTGCAAAATGTCACACCTCAACAGTGGTATGTGGATTTAATCGATAATTTAATTGAAAGTTTTGATTTAGATGTAGATTTAGCAGAGTGGTGGGGAAAGAATCAATTACATTCAGAAGTAACAAGATTTCGGAAGTTTATTGAAGAGGTTTTGTTAGTTGAAGTTAAAGAAAATATTGTTATTTTTATTGATGAAATTGATAGTGTTCTCAGTCTAAAATTTGCCACGGATGACTTTTTTGCATTAATTCGTGCTTGTTACAATCAACGGGTTGATAATTCGGATTATAATCGTCTCACTTTTTGTTTGTTGGGGGTAGCTTCACCGACCAATTTAATTCAAGATAAGCAACGTACACCATTTAATATAGGTCGAGCAATTAATCTCAAAGGTTTTCAATTGCATGAAGTGGAACCTTTAAGGAAGGGTTTAGAAGGGAAATTTGCAGACTCCCAAGGGGTGATGCAGGAGATATTAAACTGGACGGGAGGACAACCATTTTTGACGCAGAAATTGTGTCAGCTTATGGTGGAATCAGAGAAAGATAATCCTCGTTCTGTTGAGCAGGTAGCGAGAGCAAGGATAGTTGAAAATTGGGAATTGCAAGATGAACCGGAGCATTTACGCACGATTCGCAGCCGAATTTTAAGAGATGACGAACGATCCGGATATTTATTAGATTTGTATCAGCAAGTTCGCTCTCATGGAGAAGTGGTAAATAATGATAGTGCGGAACAAAGCGAGCTATTATTATCAGGTTTAGTTGGTAAGCAACAAGATAAAGTAAGAGTTTATAATCGCATTTATCAAGAAGTTTTTAATCAAACTTGGGTTGAAGCTGAATTAAAAAAGTTACGTCCTTATTCGGAAGCTTTTAGAGCTTGGGTTGCTTCTGGATGTGTTGATGAGTCACGGCTTTTACGGGGGAATGCGCTGAAAGGTGCGGAGGAATGGGGCAAGGATAAGAATTTAAGTTATCAAGATAAACAGTTTTTAGCTGCTAGTAGAGAGCAAGAAATAGCTGTTAGAAATAAAGAGGCTGAATTAGAGAGGGAGAGAAAGGATAGGGAAGCAGCGGAACATAGAAATCAGGTCTTGAGTGAAGCTAATAAAAAAGCTAAACAGCGGATTCGTCTTGGAAGTGTTATTTTAATATTTACTTTATCATTTGCAGCTATATCAACCTTCGTAGCAGCTAAAAAAGGAATAGAAGTTACCTCTAGTAATGAATATCTTACAACAGTTGGAAATTTAGCTCAACTTGCAGGACAGCTTGAAGATGAAGGTTCTGATTCTGAAGCTAAAGAATTATTTTCACAAGCAGGTCAATCTGTCAATATAAAAGACCACAAACTCAGGCAAGCAGTTCTTTATGCTGGCATATCTTATGCTTATCAAAAGCTCAAATCAAAAGATTTGAACAAAGCACAGTATTATCTCAACAAGAGTAAAAAACAATGGCAATATTTACAAGGAGATAGTTCTAAAGAAGCATCGCAAATTAGTGTCCTTACTTTTAAAACAGAAGCGAATTTATTGAAAGAGCAAGGTCATACTCAGCAAGCAATTTCAGTCTATGAAAAGGGTTATAAGATTCTTAATACTCTGAAAGAAAAGGGCAAAAGAGGAAACAACACAGCTAATATCAGTCCTCCATTTAATCAAAATATTCCGATAAAAATTTTATCTAAACAAAATTTAGAAGCATTACATCGAGAATTTATCGCTTTACTCTCAAAAAATGATGAGAAAAATCTTAAGAGTCAGGTTGAGGAATCTTTAAAAGAACACTATTTAGATGAACTTAATAACTTACTTGTAAATAAGAAATGGGGGGAAGCTGATAGCCAAACACTACGGCTTATGCTGTATGTTGCTAATATAGAAGAACAAGGTTATTTAGATGAGAACTCGCTCAAAAACTTCTCCTGCCCAAACCTTCGAGATATTGACTTGCTATGGGTACAAAACTCAGATGGACGCTTTGGATTCAGTGTGCAAAAGAGAATTTGGGTAGAGGAAGGTTTGAGACTGGGTATTACCAAATGGACTGCTGATGACGAAAAAGCTTATGAACGTTATGTGTCTCGCATAGGGTGGTATGATGGAAAAGATTTTTACTCTTACAATCAAGTGATAGCAATAGTAGAGAGGAAAGGAGTAGAGAGTAGTATAGGAATACTACCTCGGGAGAGTTGGGAGAGTAGGGATGGATGTTGGTACGGTTTTTGTAATGGTGAGAGGAGCAATACTCTTCTTTTCTCGAGAAAAAATGCGACTTGTAAACTGTAACATCTAAGCATCACAGCCTTTTGTAAAGAATTATTTATCAAGGATTTTCTACGAATTCATAAGCGTTTGGCGATTTGGATACCTGGCACTGGGGGATTCAATAAAATTATTGGAACAACAGCGACGCTATTCTGGGGTCATAGCAATTAGCCGTCACAAACTGTTCTGCCACCTCACGGACTTCTGAGTCTACAACTTCCCAATCATCCCAAGGTAGCCGCATTTGTCCGGGGGAAGCCTTATTTTTCCCTTTACCCTTCACAACCTTTGGCAATAACTTACTACCCCAGCAATAACTTCTCTCTGGCTTTGGCTTGGGTTTATATTTTTTGCAAAATCCCCGATACCTTGCTGCACATTCTTCTAAACTTTTGCCCAAAGACAAAAAAGCAGGATGCCATTTTGTTAAACCGTCATCAGTTAACCTGTCATGAGTCCCATAGTTGCTGAAATCGTAGAAAAATCCCTGTTGCATTCCTGCCGCTTTGGGATTTAAATATGAGACCTCTTGCATAAATCACAAAATTTGAACCCCACCCCGCCAAAACTACGTTTTGTCTCCCCTCCCCTTAGCAAGGGGAGGGGATTAAGGGGTGGGGTATTAGGGAATGAGTGCAAGATATCTATGGAACCCCTCTCCAAACCTCTCCCCCACGGGGGGAGAGGCTTAAGACTTGGTTTTTGTATTATAAAAAAGTAAGATTTATAGCCGCTTTGAGTATATTAAAATCGAGAAAATGCAACAGTGAACGGATTAAACCCGCAAAGGGCAGAGGATTTGCGATCGGAACTCCTCCACCGTCACTGAACAACATGCTTCAAGTTAGAGAGACGCGATAAATCGCCGTCTCTACAGAAAATCTATCCGTCAATTAGTCTTTGACGCACTATTAGCGGTAATAAAAAACAGTTCTAGAGGAGCGATTATCGTACCACTCAAATTGACACTTGCGATCGCTCTTTCTATTTAGCCACTAACAACTATGCGCTCGCGCTTGCAATTTAGCTATTTAAATTAATCGTCTGATAACCATACCAGGCAAAGATGGTGATGATGCTCCGTTATATTTAGAAAAAAACATCCAACGAGTGCTAAAAAAACTGGAAGAAATGGAACAAAGCGAAAGCGAAGAAAAACAGGAGCTAGAAGAATGAACTATCACTACAGCATGGTAATTCAGTGGTCGGAAGAAGATAGACTTTTTTTAGTACACTTGCCTGAGTTCCCCTGGCAACAGTTTCATACACATGGTAGGACTTATGAAGAAGCTGCCAAAAATGGTCAGGAAGTAATTGAGACTTTTGTTGAGATGTTGAGAGAAGAGAATAAACCACTACCAGAACCGAGAATACTGCCAACAAAACCGTTACAAGTCGCTTAGTTGAGTTGTTGGTTGTGGATGACCATTGCAAGCGCGATCGCTCTTTCTATTTAGCGACTTAAATTAATCATGCGATCGCACTTCCTATTTAACCACTCAAAACCATGCGATCGCTTGGGAGCATTACACTTTTTTGAACGTCATTGCGAACGTCGTTCCTCCTCGCAATGACAGTTATTTTATTGTTGAAAATTAAAATAAGATATAAAAAATAGCGAAGAAACACCGCAAACAGAAGAGAAAAAAGAAGAAGACGAAAAATAATGCGCTACGCAATTGTGATTGAGAAAGCAGCAAACAACTATTCAGCTTATGTACCAGATTTACCTGGATGTGTCGCTACTGGTGCAAATATTCAAGAGGTTAACCAGCAGATTAAAGAGGCGATCGCTTTTCATTTAGATGGATTGCGAGAAGAAGGATTACCGATTCCTGAGCCAACTACTTTGTGCGAATATGTTGAGGCTTCGTAAATAATGATGTTTTATTATCTTAAATAAAACATCGCTATCAGTATAAATGTTGGGTTTTACTACCCTACGGGAACGCTAAAAGCGAATGTTGCATCCAACCTACTATGCGATCGCGCTCTCAATTTCGCTATCCAAATCAACCATGCGATCGCGCTTGCAATTTAGCCACTTAAAATTATGCGATCGCGCTTCCAATTTGGCTATTATCGTACCACTCAAATTAATCATGCGATCGCACTGACAATTTAGCCACTCAAAACCATGCGATCGCTATATGCTTACAAACATTACTCAGATTGTTCGTCTAGATAAGATTGGCGACTGTGGCGAACATGAAGAACTGCTACAATATCTTCTTCAACGACAAACAAAACTCGATATTTTTTTTGTTTTCCAACCCAGAGTTGCCTAATTTCACGACCAATTATTGTTGCTTCTGGTGCTACGCTACAGCGATTAGGAAATTTTTGAAGCGATGCGATCGCATCTTGAAGTTCGTAATACCAATTGTTGGCTATTTCAGGACTCAGATTGTCGCATATCCAACGGTAAGATGTTTCGATTTCTTCAAAAGCAGTTGCTTGAATAAGAACCTGGTAATTCATGAACGGGGTGGAATGCTGAGTTTGCGCTGTAACGTTGCTAAGGCTATATCCGCAGGAATTCCTTCACCTCGATCAAACTCATCTAGTCCTTTACGAATACCTACTATTGCTTCTAAGTAATCAATACGTTCTAACAGTTCTCGGTATGTGTATCGAGACTGCTCTGGGTCTGTTTTAAGCGATTGCAAAAAGCCAAGCACATCTTCTAAGAGTTCATTTGGAGTGCTGTCAATTTCTTGTAATAGCAATTCTTTGATCGTCATTACAGTTATAGACATTAAAATTTATATTTTTAGTATAGCCATTTTTATCGTTGAAAATAACACAAAAGCTATACCTTGCGATCGCGCTTGCAATTTAGCCACTAACAACTATGCGATCGCGCTTTCAATTTAGCTACTCAAAACTATGCGATCGCGCTTTCAATTTGGCTATTATCGCACCACTCAAATTGAGTAGGCGATCGCACTGAAAAATCTAGCAATCTTCGGGCAATATCAAGCAGACTCGATATAACTATTATTTGCTAAATTGCTGGGCATAAAATCGCGCATAACGACGCTCTAGCGTTAATAATTCTTGATGAGTACCAGATTCGACAATTTGACCTCGTTCAAAAACTAAAATGCGATCGCATCTTCTCACTGTAGATAACCGATGGGCAATAATAAATACTGTCCGATCTGCCATTAATCTTTCTAGTGCTTCTTGAACTAAAGCTTCTGATTCTGAATCTAGTGCAGATGTCGCTTCATCTAAAATCAAAATTCTCGGATTGAGGAGAACAGCACGAGCGATCGCTATTCTTTGTCTTTGTCCACCGGATAAATTCACTCCTCTTTCACCTACCCAAGTATCATAACCCTCAGGTAGTTGCTTAATAAATTGATGCGCGTTAGCAATTTTTGCTGCTTCTTCTACAGCTTTCATCTCAAAAGCATCTTGTCCGAAAGCGATATTTTGAGCAATTGTCCCGGAAAACATAATAGTTTCTTGAGGAACTATGCCAATTTGTCGTCGCAGACTATCTAGCGTCACATCGCGAATATCAACACCATCAATTAAAATTTCACCAGCTTCAGGATCGTAAAAACGCGGTAAAAGATTTACGAAAGTAGTTTTACCAGCACCAGAAGCACCAACTAAAGCGATCGCTTCTCCTGGCATCGCTAACAAACTGATATCCTTAATTACAAATTCGCCTTTTTTGTAAGCAAAGGAAATATGACGATATTCCACCTTACCGCTGACAGAAGGTAGCGTCATTGCATTTGGTTTTTCCTCTACGGTTGGTTGAATTGCCAACAACTCAAAAACGCGGTCTACAGAAGCTTCACCCTGTTTAAATTCGTTGTAATTGCTGGTAACATGACCAATGGGATCGATTAATAACGCACCTGCTGTTAAAAAAGCGACAAACTTATCAACCGTCAAATTACCAGTACTAATTTGCCAACCACCTACAAAAAGTAAAATTAAAATACTGACAGCTTCTAAAAATCCGATGATGGGTATTTGAATAGCTTTGAGACGTTCGGCTGAGTACTTCGCTTTCATCGTGCGATCGGCTTCTCGACTAAAACGAGCGATTTCGTACTTCTCTGCTGCGAAGGCTTGAACAATCCGAATTCCGCTGAAAACTTCTGTTAAAATTGCCGATAAATCAGATACATGACTTTGACTTTTGAGCGAAAATATACGCAAACGTTCGCCAAACCAACCGATTAAAACGCCCATCAACGGGGCAACGATAATAATAGCTAAGGTTAATTGCCAATTTAACCAAATCATGTAAATAGGAATTGCCACCAACTGCAAAACGCAAGGGATAAAGTCGTGAAAGAGTTTATGCACAACTTCCCCAACTCGATCAACATCTTCGGTCAATCGATAAGATAAATCCCCTGTTTTTGCAGTTTCAAAATAGCTGAGATTTAGCTTTTGTAAGTGGGTGTAGATATACTTGCGAAGATAAAAAGCTACTCGCAGAGCGGCTTTTGCCATATAGATATCTTGCACCGACTGAAAAAAACCTCTGACAAGAAACACCGTTGCCAGCATAGCAATTTGGAGAGCGATCGCAGACAAATTTCTCCCACCAAACACACTTGCAAATTGACGCGCCAGCGTAATTAAAGCTAAAGTTGCTAAAACATATCCTAAAATGCCAATAAAACCCTTGACAATGTTGTGCCATTGGGGTCGAATATACGGTAAAAGTTGCCAGTAATTAGAGCGCGTTTTCAAGCTGTCACATCCACACAAATATTTTCTTTGTTTGACGCTATCAGCTTTTGTGTAGTTTCTGAACAGGTAATAAGCACTCGTGTGTGCTTAAAAAAAAGGTCTCATAATCTCGTTCCCATACTCTGTATGGGAATGAACACCTAGAGGCTCTGCCTCGATCCTGCATACAGGAGGCAGAGCCTCACTATCTGCATTCCCATGCTCTGCATGGGAACGAGTAATAGAGCTCTATTAGTCTGCGTAGGCTGACTTCGTTTGTGTAGCCGCGACTTCAGTCGTCGGATACTCACCTATAACTGTTGCAGGTTCTGATTCAATATCCTCTACTTTATGGAATCCTCCAGCAAGCCAGCTATCAGCGACATCTTTAATAAAACTGGCTAAGGGAATGGCGATTAATAAACCCAACAATCCGCCTAATTTAGCGCCTAACAATAAAGAAATTACCACCCACACCGGATTTAAACCAGTCAAATTACCCAAAATGCGGGGCGCGATAAAGTTAGAATTTACTTGGTCGATCGCTACAGCAACGCCTAAAACTTCTACCCCTAGCCAAAAATTTTGCAACGCAACCAAAAGACTTACTATGCTGATACCGATTCCTGTACCAAAGGGGAACAAAGAGAAAAAGCCAATTACAATCCCAAAAAGTAAAGCTAAAGGAACTTGCAAAGCTAAAAAAACCAGGGTAATTACTACTCCTAGCACAGCGCCCAAGGTAGCCTGACCGATAAAATAATTGTGAAAGTCTTCGCGCAGTAATTGCCGCACTGGTGTGCCAATGCGAGACGGTAACCATTGATAAAGTCCATCCCAAAGGCGATCGCCATTGTAGACAAGATAGATAGTCAGCACTACCGCAAGTAGACCATTGACAACAATATTGATAGTATCTACAGCAAAGCCAAGAATTTGACCTGTAAAAGTTTGAAGTTGGCTAGATAATCGGTCGAGTACTTGAGTAACTAAACCACTTAAATTAATCGGTAGGTGCTGTTGATTTAAAGCCCAATCTTGAAAAGCTTGCAGTTGGTCGCTTCCAGAATCAATCCAACTCGGCAAAATGTTGGCTAGTTCGTTGAGTTGTCCGAGAATTCGAGGAACTAAGGTGATACCTAAAGCTACTAAAATCACTACACTCAACAGCAAGACTACTACAATAGCCAAGTTGCGTTTTACTCCTCGCCGTTGTAAAAACTGAATCGGATAGTCTAAAACAAAAGCTAGCAGAATTGCAGCAACAAAAACACTCACTAGGGGTTGAAAATATTTGACAACCTCGATTAAAAGCCAACCGTTAAGAATCGCGAGAGGAAATGCCAATCCTAAACTTAACCATCGTGGCAATTTGTTTGCTGTTTGCATCATTGGGGAATTAGTAATACTTAGTGGGGCATGGGGCATGGGGCATGGGGCATTGGGGCATTGGGGAGGACACCTGCACAGGAAGGGTTTCCCGACTTGAGCAGTGTGTCTGTTGAGGCAGTGTGTTGGTAAGGCAGCGCGGTCTTCTCCCTCATAGAGAGGCTAGCACCAAGGGGAGGCAGTGCGTTGCGGAGGAACACGACCGTTGTAGCACCTGCCGTGGTTTCCCCCATGAGCGACTGCCGCTCATGGTTTTCCGGCAGGCGCGCATCTGCCGTCGGCTTTGCCGACTTGAAGCACCTGCCGTCATTGGGCATGGGGCATGGAAAGAATGCTATTAGAATAGAACGCGCATCAAAAATTGAGCGTCTTTTATTCCCATTGCCCATTGCCCATTGCCCTATGCCCCACTAACCACTATCCACTAACCATTTTCATAAAATCCAGCATTATTCGCTGAGGCATTAGTCCTAAAGGTCGGACTTCACCAGCGATCGCTGAATAACAGCTTCCATTTAAAATATCATCTGGTGTCAATAATCCCATATCCCAGCCTTCATTCAGTACCAGTTGATTGAATTCTACTTCTAGGGGTGCATGGAAGACATGACGCATTGCTCTTTCATCAGGATAACAGCCAAACTCAGCAAATGTTGGGGGTAGATTATAGCCAATTTCTTCTAAAATTTCTCGTTTTACTGCTATATCTGGGGTTTCGCCGGCTTCGATGTGTCCGCCAAATAGTGCCCATTGACCAGGATAGGGAATATTGGGTATATTGTCGCGCAATTGCATAAGAAATTTGTCTTTTTGGTAGAGAATAGCGATCGCTACTTGCACTTGTTGATTATTCATAAAATTTTACTTGGCGATTTAAAGTAACTATAATTACTCTTCCTCTAGATAAATTTCCCCAAATTCTTTGCCCGCCAAAGGAATACTTTGGTAGTTAATTTTACCCTTGACTACCACTTCCTGTCCCTCTTTCCAACCAGTTTGCTTGGTTAGAACCCAAATTTTGCCACTTGAGTCATTGATTTGATAAACATGCTGCTTAACAAGAGGAACTGATGAGTTTACCTTGCCTTGGATGTAAACTGTAGCTTTGTCTGACTGTGGTTTCAGTTCCCGAATGGGGGTAACATTGACACCGATAGTGAAGTTAACGCCGTTTAGCCCAGACTGCCCGGAGTAACCACAACTAGATAATGCAAATAAGCATAGAAATGTCAACCCCCAGTACTGGTAAAAATTATTTTTTGTTTGTTGCATCACAACCATCTGTTGAGGAAATTTTTGCATTACTTTCTTGCTTTGTCGCCAGTTTCATCAAGTTAGTTCTCATTAATACTATTCATTGGTCATTGGTAATGGGGGAATGGGCAATGGTGAGCCAGCGCGGTCTTGGGGGTCTCCCCCATGAGCGACTGGCGAACCCCGAAGGGGGCAATGGGCAATGGTAATAATTCTTTTTCTAGTCCCTAATCCCTAGCCCCGATTCCCCATGCCCCATGCCCTATGCCCCATGCCCCATGCCCCATTCCCCGGAAGCTTATGGAAACAAAAACTGCCAAACTTATTGATGGTAAAGCAATAGCCGCAAAAATTCAGACAGAACTTTCTGCTGCTATTAGAGAATTACAACCTCAAATTGGACGCCCGCCAGGTTTAGCAGTGCTGATGGTTGGTGATAACCCTGGTTCCGCAGCTTATGTACGCGGCAAAGAACGCGCTTGCGTGAATGTGGGGATTGCCTCTTTTGGTAAGCATTTTCCGACCGAAACCACCCAAGCTGAACTAGAGTCGGTTATTGCTGCACTCAACTGTGATGAACGAGTAGATGGCATTCTCGTACAACTTCCTCTGCCAGATCATTTGGATGCTGTCACTTTACTACATCAAATTGATCCCGACAAAGATGCCGACGGATTGCACCCAGTTAATTTGGGGCGACTGGTGCGGGGAGAACCTGGTTTACGCAGTTGCACTCCATATGGAGTTATGCGGCTGTTGCAGGAATATGAAATTCCTTTGAAGGGAAAACAAGCGGTGGTGTTGGGACGTAGTATTTTGGTGGGTAAACCAATGGCGTTGATGCTTTTAGAAGCTGATGCGACTGTCACCATCGCTCATTCGCGATCGCACGATCTCAAAGCGATCGCCTCAAATGCTGATATCCTCATTACAGCAGTAGGTCGTGCCAATCTCATCGACGCGCAAATGATAAAACCGGGCGCTGTTGTGGTAGATGTGGGGATAAATCGTGTCACCGATCAAAGTGGTAACAGTCGTTTAGTTGGCGATGTCAACTTTGACTCAACCAAAAACGTGGCAGGATTTATCACTCCTGTTCCTGGCGGTGTAGGTCCGATGACTGTCGCTATGTTGTTACAAAATACGGTTTCTAGCTATTCAAGGGCGGCGGTAAATAAGTGATGAGTTATAAATTTTTAATTCCTAACTCCTAACTACTAACACTTTTAGCTCCAAAGACCCGTAAAATTGTGACTTATATGACAAAAATTAAAAAATGTAAGGAATTTAAGGATGGTAGCAGCGCGTAACCTTCACAAAACTCCTGAGTCAGCAAAGTTTGACCTATTAACTTATCTAAAAGAGCGGCAAAAGCTCTGTGAAACTGCTCTAGATAAGGCAATTCCCATGCGTTATCCAGACAAGATTTACGAATCAATGCGCTACTCGCTGTTAGCTGGAGGTAAGCGTCTGCGACCCATCCTTTGCCTTGCTACCTGTGAGATGACTGGTGGAACAATCGAAATGGCAATGCCAACGGCTTGTGCTTTGGAGATGATTCACACCATGTCGTTGATTCACGACGACCTGCCGGCGATGGATAATGATGATTATCGGCGCGGCAAGCTGACAAATCACAAAGTCTATGGCGAAGATATTGCGATTTTGGCTGGAGATGGCTTGTTGGCTTACGCCTTTGAACATGTTGCCATTAACACCCAGAATGTGCCAACAGAGCGATTATTGCAAGTAATTGCCCGTCTGGGGCGTGCGCTGGGGGCAGCTGGCTTAGTTGGCGGTCAAGTAGTCGATTTAGAATCTGAAGGGAAATCAGATATTTCTCTAGAAACGCTGAATTTCATTCATAATCACAAAACAGCTGCTCTTTTAGAAGCTTGCGTCGCCTGTGGCGGAGTTTTGACTGGAATTTCGTCTGAAGATTTGCAGCGCCTGTCTCGTTATGCTCAAAATATTGGGCTGGCATTTCAGATTGTCGATGATATTTTGGATATCACTGCGACACAGGAGCAATTGGGCAAAACCGCTGGTAAAGACCAAAAAGCCAACAAAGTGACTTATCCCAAGCTTTGGGGGTTGGAGGAATCGCGTATTAAGGCTCAACAGCTAATTGAAGCTGCTTGTGTGGAATTAGATTCATTTGGTGATAAAGCGAAACCGCTAATAGCGATCGCTCAATATATCATCAATCGCAATCACTAAGTCTAACCCAAAGGAAAATTAAAAATTAAAAATTAAAATTACTTAATTTTTAATTTTTAATTAAAGCGCAGGGACAATATATTTTGGATTTTAAACTCACAAAAAGTGCTAATAAAAGTTAGCTCTGCGTCTTATATCGTAGACGCGGATCAGCTTGTAAAAATGGCATCCAATTATATTTGAGGATGCCGGCGTTCTAAAGCGAGTTGCATCGAAGTATTTCCTTAAACAATAACCCCTGCTAATATTTACTAACCTACTCAAAATACCATGCAGGACATAGGCGACATCTTATACAACCGGGTGCTGCTAGTTGCCCTTATTGCTTGTTTAATTGCCCAAGCATTAAAGCTCATAATTGAACTAGTCAAAAATCGTAAAGTTAATGTTAGTGTTTTAGTCACCACTGGAGGAATGCCCAGCGCTCATTCCACCCTAGTTACAGCTTTAGCAACTGGTGTGGGGCAAACTGTGGGTTGGGCATCTCCAGAGTTCGCACTTGCTGTGGTTTTTGCCATCATCGTTATGTACGATGCAGCAGGTGTTCGCCAAGCTGCCGGAAAGCAAGCTCGTATCCTCAATCAAATGATTGATGAATTGTTTCGCGAACATCCAGAATTTAACGAAGACCGTCTCAAGGAATTACTCGGACACACACCAGTTCAGGTAATAGCTGGTTCAGCTTTGGGCATAACCATTTCTTGGTTAGCTAGATTTGCTTATTAGGGACTGGGGCAATTTGAGGAGGGGAAAGGGGAAAGGGGAAACGCAAAGAGGGAAAAAAATATGATTCCTTTATTTAAATAACTCTTTATTTCCATACCTTTACCCTTTAACGCCACATGCTTCAAGTCGGCACAGCCGCGATAGCGCAGTGGCTCCCCTTTAACCTTTTTCCCTCTTAAAATCCCCCCAGTCCCTAATCCCTATAACCGCACAACTGAACGTAGCAGCAAGACCTTTCGGCTGTCTACTAAGTAGCTGGAAAAACCGCGCTCGTTCAGGTTTTGCAATGTGTTGTATGCTTCCTTTTGATTGGTGGTATAAACTGCTAGCAAGTAAGGGCGTTGTCCATAGGAAACAAAACCCACGTCACCACCTACTACTTGTTGCAGTTGAGTCGCCAATTCTGGACGGTTGAAATAATCCACTAAAACCGCGTAACCCATTCCTAGCGATTGAGGATTATAAGTTACTGCCTGAGACCGAGCCTGCTGCACGTCTGCTGGTCGAGTGGTGATGATAGCAGACAACCCGACAACACTGTTAACATACCTTGCCCAACGATTGGCATCGTCAATTTTTTTAAACCCGCCAATGCGAGTTACTGTATCGTTGAGATATCTACACGTAGTGGTTTTCAGTTCATTAGGCAAAGTGCGACGCAACTGAGTTTGATTATCTTGTGTGGGGCTGATTACTAATAAAAGATACTCACCAGCAGTTGGTGCTTGACAAACAGGAATATTTTTTTGAGCAGCGACAGAACTGACCTTCACAGCAATCAAACTGCTCATCGCTAACACCAAAGCTGCTGATAAAGTCGTAAATCTACGCATCACAATTTGATACATAATTAAATTTTCTAAATTTTTTCAAAAGATTCCCTAAAAATATGTTTTGTTCCTTTTTTGGGGCAAGTATCAAACCTGCCCCTATGTAGGCGTTAGAGGGGGAGCGCCCGCTGGAAGCGATCGCAACTGAGCGCTATATTATATCAAGAAACCTTGGCAAGAGATGCCAAAGCTTCAGGAATCGTCTCAGAAGGTGACTGAAATTCACCTGTAACAACATACTCTAATCGCAGTTTTAACCAGGTTATAAATTGGGAATTCGTAGAAATAATTGCGGCTGCTGGTTGGGGACACTTCGCTTTGATTTGAGCCATTTGTGGTGCTTCTAGAAAAGCTGGTTGCTTAACTAACCAAAAATCGATTTCTTTTTCTTGTTCGTGGTAGTAACGAGTGCGTTCTTTGAGAACTTCTGCGATTGGTTCTTCTTGTATGAGAAAGCGTTCACTTGCCAAAGCGTAGTAGTATGTTTGCATGTTCATTCTTTAGTTGCTAATCAATAATGATAAGGGCACAGCGTCAACCACTGTACCCCTATCTCTTAATTAAACTTAAATTACCTCAAGCTAGTACTGAAGGGACAACGACTCGCTTGCGGTTCGTTAATCGCACTTTTTCCTTTCCAGTTCCAAAGTCGCTTGATTATACCTAAAAATGTTGGTTTCTGTTCTCCGGTAGCTTGTTTTTCGTTTGCTGTCAGCTTTGATGTAGTTGTTTTTCCACCTGCTGTCAGCTTGTCTAAAAACAAGGTATTGTCGAAATAGTGTTCCAAAGAAACTATCTTCAAATCATCGGTGACGCGAGCAATACTCATCCCGATAACTTCCACCGTTTCCCCAGTGGGTGCAAAGTCTTTGTATTGACCGTTAAAATGTCCCCAATGCCGCCATTTAAATGTGACGTTTGGTGGTCCCGAAAAAACTTCTAGCACTTCCCAAGGAAATCCTTGAGGAAATGTTGTGTGAAAAATTTTGGCGGATGATTCAAAGTCTTCTTCAGACGCTTTGTAATGTTGTGAATCAGCCATAAATAAATTGTAAGTACCAGATGCTTTTAGTTCGGCTGCTGTGTACTCTACTCCACCATTGGTACTGACGCGGAACTTGTCACTCACAACTGACAACCACTGTTGCGGATCGCTTTTGAATGATACCTCCATTTCAAAAGCTCTCACCAAGTTTTGCACGATCGCTTCTAGTGTACCTTCAAGGTGATTGCATATACTTTCTTGAGCGAGATTTTCTTTTGACCGAGTATAATCTGGAGGCGTTTGATAACGCCACTCTGCATCAGTGCTTTGTGCAATTACTGTATCTCTATCTTGCACCCAAAGCGGAAGGCTGTTAGATTGTGTTGCGCTCATAGAAGTCTTGGTTTAAGATTTGACTGTTGGAAAGCAATATTTTCGATTTAGCCAGAAGATCGCAGCGCTTAATAACCACGCCACGACTAAAACCTTTATTTTTAGATCATCCTTCAAGGTGTTAGCAGTGAAGATTATTTATACACTTAATTTAATAAGGCATAAGCGATCGCTTCAAAGTCTTCTGTCTAACTTCGATTTTTCAGATTTCGCAGCAACATCCCCTTTAATGTCGTCCCTAAAGATTTCCGCGCATGGCTTGTTTCATCTCGCGGACTGCTCTTTCTATACCTACTAAAGCTGCCCGACTGATGATAGTATGACCAATATTCAACTCTTCCATGCCTGGAAGACAAGCCACAGGATAAACGTTCCAGTAGGTGAGTCCATGACCAGCATTCACTCGCAATCCTGAAGCGATCGCTTGCTCACACCCCGACGCTAGCACCCTTAATTCTTGCTTGCGACTTGTTTCATCTTTAACTTCGGCATATTGCCCGGTGTGCAGTTCAATAAATTTTGCTTGCACCTTGACAGAAGCTTCAATTTGTGATGGTTCGGCATCGATAAAGAGACTAACTGGGATAGCAGCGTTTTGCAACTTATCAACTATCTCACCTATTCTAGCAATTTGACCGACGATATCTAGACCGCCTTCGGTGGTGACTTCTTGACGTTTTTCGGGTACTAAAGTTACATAATCTGGTTTGATATCAAGAGCGATCGCTAACATTTCGTCAGTAGCTGCCATTTCTAGATTAAGATGCGATCGTACCGTTTGCCGCAATAGACGCACATCCCGATCTTGAATATGGCGTCTATCTTCGCGCAAATGTACAGTAATTCCATCTGCACCTGCTAATTCTGCCAGCACCGCTGCTGCTACGGGGTCTGGTTCCACCGTTTGCCGCGCTTGACGAATAGTCGCAATATGGTCAATATTTACGCCGAGTGTAAGCACCACTATTTCTCCCGTTTGCATCCTCAGGTCTTGATTTTAGCGGAAATTGTTGATTAGGGGGTAATAGGGGAAGCCATCGCGTGATTAACTCCACGAATTTATAATAATATCTAGACCCATCATCAGAGGCGATATGCTTTTAGAACTGCAACAAATTATCGTCAAACCTGGTCAACAAACATTACTAAAAGATATTAGTTGGCAGCAATTAGAAAATATCTTAGAAGAAATGGGAGAAAAACGTGCTGCACGCATTTCTTATAGTCATGGCTGGTTAGAAATTATGGTTCCTCTACCCGAACACGAAAAAGATAAAGAAATATTTGGGGAATTTGTGAGAATTTTATTAGACAAACTCCAAATCGACTTTGAGCCATTAGGTTCCACAACCTTAAAAAATGAACGAATGCGACAAGCAGTAGAACCAGATGCCTGTTTTTATATTGAAAATCAAGCTGCTGTAATTGGAAAAAATCGCCTTGATTTAACTATAGATCCACCACCGGATTTAGCAATCGAAATTGATATTACCTCTCGCACACGCTTTGATAACTATCAGCTTTTGGGAGTTCCTGAACTTTGGCGATATACACAACAAGGTTTAGAAATTTCCTTGTTACAGCAGGGAAAATATATCAAATCTGAATATAGTCCTAATTTTCCGGATATCCCAATTATTGAACTAGTTAATAAATATGTTCAGCAGTGTTTAACTATTGGTAGAAGTCAAGCTATTCGCAATTTTAGAACTTGGATTGATAATAATTTATAAAGGTTATTTTAGGTATATTCAAGCACAAATTAATATTCAGCATCGGGGAAGCATCCCAATGAATGCAAAAAGCCCTGCGCCGAGCGCACGCTTCTCTACGAGACGCTCCGCGAACGCGAACAGGCTATAAGCCTGGGGCTAAATAAACAAAGCCTGCCTTCGCAGGCTCAATATTCATAGCCTGCGAAGGCAGGCTTTGTCCGTATAGCGATACCCTTCCAGGGTATTGCAGCAAAATTGAAATGCTTCAGTATCGGCTTGTATGTGCGAAATTCGATTAAACAAATAAATATGTGATTGCGATAAATGTAAATTAAACTACTTATGTTCCACATTGTTTAATTGCAAAGCCAACATTATTTTCTACCTTAATTTCACAAGAATAAGATATATCTCCGCCATTATTACCGCGATTTCCTTGAATAAAATTATTGATACCGCCATTACTAGCTCTAGCTAAAATTCCATTACTTAACGTGTTATTCTGTATCTTCACATTCTCCATTGTGTTCTTGCTTCCATTCGTATCAGCATTAACATAAATCGCTGGAGTATTGGTAATATTAGTTAATATTTTGTTTTCAGCAATCAACACATTCTTTACTTGAGGTACTTTGTAGATACCTATATAAGAATTGCCCGTATTATTGCTAATATTCACGCCATTAACACTAGTTCCACCACAACATTCTTGAATCAGAATACCTTCTCCATCAATACTTTCGTAGTTACCTCCCGCAATTTTATGACGGTAAACTTCATAATTATTGCCGTCAATGGTGACATTCCAGCCAGACCAATCAATAGCACGATTTTCAAAAGTGGCAGCGTTTTGAGGTTGTTTTGTCCCAGTAGGATCTACCCACGCTTGCTTGTTTTTTTCATCTCTAACTTGATTATTCCTAATTATCAAACCATCTCCAGTTGCATGAATAGCAACTCGCATAGTGTGATAAACCCAATTGTCCTGAATTACTAAACCTTTACGAAAGAAGTTAGGAAAGCCATTTGGATTGTTAGGTAACTCTTTGGGTGTTGAGCTAAAGCGATTTAAGGAAATGCCATAATGGTCTGTATAGTTAAACTTAGCTTTTTCACCTTCAGGATACGTAACTGTTGAATTTCCGCGAAGCTCTCTTACTATATAATTTGGTTGGTTAAAATTATCAGTTACAGCATCATTGAGCCGATTGTTACTAATTAAAACGTTGGCAAAAGCTTGAATTTTTATATTAGCGGCAAACCTGTTTGAAAATCGCTGCCAAGGATTCTGAAATGATTCTGGTACGCGAGGTTCTGGGTCAGCTACGTTATTACTTCTAACCCCAAATACGATAATATTTTGGTTAGTATTGTTATCCGAATTTTCCGCTGATGAAAATTCAATTGCACCACGATTAATATCTACATTCACCACACCGATATTACTATCTTTGTTTGAGTTGGTAGTAAGGATTTTTTTAAAAGCTGTAGTGTTCGGTGTACCGTTACCGGACAGACTAGGTTTATATTGAGGAAAAACTAACTTTGTCGCTGGATTATATGAACTAGATTTAGCATCATTTACTGCGGGTGTATCTCCACGGATAACTACACCGTTTTTTAAGTAAATGTTATCAGCAAAGTTGTAAGTTCCACCCGGAAAATAGACAACACCCCCACCATTACCAGATGCAGCATCGCGTGCAGCATTAAAGCTAGCATCTATGGTAGAAGCGGGAAAATGTTTGATGTTATAAACGCAATTCCATTTAATATTTTTAGTCCAAGGAAAAGCGTTATCTTTATATTTTGTAGCAATGGGATTGTCTTGAGGTGCATTGCTACGACTGCCACATTTTGACGATTGGGTGATGGTTTGAATTGGTGAAGTTTGAGAAACAACAGTTTGATTAAGTGAAATTTGAGAATTACAACTATTTAGAAAAATTATGATTCCAGCGGTTAATAAAAATTGGCAGAAGATTCGGAATTTTCGCCGCGCTTGTCGGATGATAGCGATGTGGTTAATGTTGACATTAAGTTTAGGCAACCTTAGTTCTCCCCTTTGCACAGTTCCCAAAACTTGATTTTACCGGAAATACTGGTTGTGAGGTGAGGGGGGGAGCGTAAACGCCCAGCGGTGCATGTTTAAGATATCGCTCACCATCGTTATTCGTTCTTGTTTGCTCAAAAGCAGAGAATCATTTCTAGAATTTAGCTATTGTGGAAGTTTTTGAAGTTTGTTTAATACGTTTTTGTAACTGTCTTGTAATCCTTGTTTCCTATAAAGCTCTGCGGATCTTTCATAATCGTCACGAGCTTCCTGGTTTTTCCCCATTTTGTGAAACGTATCACCTCGTTGGTCATAACCACTGTCCTTAGCTTTGTCATCAGCTTTTTCAATAAACGTGGTGAAATCGCGAATCGCTTCTTCGTATCTACCAACTTGGAAAAGGGCTTTGCCCCGGTTGTAGAATATAAATTCATTAACCTTATTGGGGTTGGAGTAGAGTGACTCCGCTTTGTTATAATCTTCAATTGCTCCTTTATAGTCTTTTTTCTTAAACTTATCCTTTCCACTACGGTAAAATGCCTCAGCATTTTCTGTGGAAACAACGGTGGAACCATCAGTAGGTGGGACTGACTTTCCTAAGTCGGGTTGTAAAGTTACTAAAAAATAGGATGTTAGCGCCAAAGCAGTGGCAATACCTGCGCAAATCAGGGATTTTTTGTTTCTAAGAACTGAAATAGAATTAGAAAGTCTATTTGGCAATCTAATGTTAGCAGGTGCAGAAGTTTCCGCAACTGACTGTTTGTGATTTTGGCTCAAGGTTGCGGTGTTACTAGATAACCGTGATTCGTCTAATGAGTTTGGTTCGTTTTGATTAGTAGAAGTAGATTGTTTATTAGAAATTATCGCTTCAATTGGCACTACATCTTCTTGGCTCAAGTTTTGCCTTACTGACACGGTGTCATTAGATAACAGCGATTCGTCTACAGGTTTGATGACGGGTTGTTCCTCAACTTTACCTAGATGAGGCTTCTTTTTCATAATTGGGATAGATATACCCGAAACCCCAGCAAACTGAATCGCATTGCAAGCAATGTTGAAAGCAAACTCTATGCGCGAGTAGGTATCGTATCGCGGATCGTAAGCGACTAAAGCATCATAAAAGCCAACGGCAAATTCCAACGCGGCTTTATCGCCGATCGCTGCGTTCATGCCAATGACATAATCAATGTGTTGAGCGATCGCAAGAGCTTGCTCTTCACTATAACAAGCATTCAACACCACACATTCTACTTGCTTGGCGAACTGCCCGAAAAGCCCCGCGAGTGCTTCTGCTGTAACTAACTTTTCTTTGCCGGTTTCATCCTCAAATGATAATCCTGTAGTTACCGAGCCATGTCCAGAAAAATGAATGATATTTGGGCGAAAATCTAACACCGCACGACGCACATCTCTTGGACGTACTGCCCATTCTTGTTGCAGAATAAATTTGTCACGTTGCTGCGAAAGTCGCAAACCTTCCTTAATGTCGCGCACTTCCTCGTCCAAACGCAGACGAGATGTCTGTTTCGGGTTCGCTGCTAGAATCAAGATTTTCTTCGCCGGAGTGTCCATATTCATTTTCTCGCATCCGTAAAATCTCTGATTTAATTATGTAGTAACTACAAACATCATTTAAATTTTCCGGAAACTACGCTAATCGCTTTTCGAGCCTAACTTGAAGCACTAGTATAAAAACGCAAAGCAAACCGCCAAAACCAAGTAGAAAACGCAAACAGTCCCACTGCCAACCCTGCCGCACCAAATACCCAACTGATTTCACCCCGACGCAGCATTGCTTCTGCTGGTATGGTAGTTAAAAAAGCTACCGGAACTACATATGTAAAGAAAAAGCGGTAAGCGGTAGGATAAGCTACCATCGGATATCGTCCAGCTTCTAACAAACCGCGCAGCACTTCAGTAACGTTGTATATTTTCACAAACCAGATGCTAGTCGCACCCAGCATGAACCACAAGCTGTAAAGAATTATCATGCCGAAAAACAGCGGCACTATACTAAGTAAATAGTCGCCTATTCTCAAGTTAAGTTTTGAACCTGCGTAAGCAATTATCACGCAACCAAAAATTATATCTGGCATTCCCCAAGGTGATAGGGTATGGATAGAAAGCCAAAACTGACTGCGAATCGGTTTTAATAGTACAAAGTCCAGCGTACCTTCTTGCACATGACGGACAATGCGATTTAAGTTTGGGGCAAGAAAAGTAGCGGAAAAGCCTTGCAATAAAGTAAAAATTCCCAGAACTATTAAAGCAGCTTCCCATGACCAGCCACCAAAGGTGTAGCCGGTACGGTAAAACAAGAATAGTCCGAATAAACTACCCACAAGATTCCCTACGCTGCTGAGGGTAGCTAAAAGGAAATTGATGCGATACTCCATCTCTGCTGCTATGGCAGCACTCCAAAACAGCCTTAGTACTTTCAAATATCTTGACATTTTACGCCTGCAACCCTGTGCCTAACATTTATGAATATATTTTTTAGGATACAAAATAACTTAACTTAAACTCAATGTTATTTTTCATGATGAAAGAATTTATGAACGTTAAGATGTTCTATGCCTATTGTTAAACGCTTAGAGATTTTATGCATTTTGATTGACCGCAGATAGTTAAATCACTTGGCTATTTTGGAGTATGGACGATTATCTTTGCTGAATCTGGCTTGTTGATTGGATTTTTTCTACCCGCAGATAGTTTGTTATTTACTCCTGGATTTGTCGCTTACACCAAAGCAGAACTGCTGAATATCTGGGTTTTGATTTTTGGTACTTTTGTTTGTGCAGTGCTTGGTGATAATGTCGGCTATGCTACTGGGCGCAGATTATTTCAAAAAGAAGATTCGTGGTTGTTTCATAAAAAACATTTGGAAAAAACCCAATCTTTTTATGAACAACACGGAAAAAAACGCTTGTTTTAGCGCGATTTGTGCCGATAATGCGGACTTTTGCACCGATTATTGCTGGCATAGGTGTGATGCACTATCGCACATTTATGTCTTACAACTTAATGGGTGGTTTACTTTGGACATTCGGTATTACTTTATTAGGATATTTTTTAGGAAAATCACTACCTGCTGAACAAGTGGATAAGTATTTTTTGCCGATTATTGGGTTGATTATTGTTGTTTATTTAATTCCGTCGATTATTCATGTAATCAAACAAAATAAGGCGAGTAAACCTTAAAGTTATGCTTCTTGCTGAGTGCTAATTGTACTAAATTTAGGTTAAGATATGGCTAGACTTTCTAATGAATTACAACGCTATTTTTTTGAGGAAAAGCGACCAGATAAAGTTAGTTTAGCAGATATTCTGCGGCTGGCAGGTGAGAGAATTTTTGGCTTTTTGTTAGTTATTTTGTCTCTCCCGTCAGCTTTACCAGTTCCTGCACCCGGTTACTCGGTTCCTTTGGGTATCTTAATTTTTATCCTGGCAATGCAACTGATTGTGGGTGCTAAAAGTCCTTGGTTACCAAAGCGAATGGTAAATCATCCTATCAAACTGGAGACAGTACAAGGCTTTTTGAAAAAAGGACTTCCTTGGTTGCGAAAAATTGAAGCGATCGCTCGTCCTCGTTTAAGTTATATCTGTACTACTTTACCAGGTAGAGTGACAATTGGTTGTGCGATCGCCTTAATGGCAATTTCTATGATGATTCCCATTCCTGGAACTAACACCCTACCAGCAATGGGAGTTTTTGTCACTGCTTTTGGCTTGCTAGAAGATGATGGTGCTATTAGTCTAGGTGGTTTAGTCCTTTGTTTAATAGGGGCAATTCTCACTACTTCGATTCTCTTTGCATTAATGTGGGGTGGTTCCAGTCTGCTTGATGTTATTAAGGCTTGGCTTGGTCGTTAAACAGATACATAAATCTAATTTACTTAGAGCTTAGTAGCAATACTAGGCTTTTTTGCTAATAAAAATTATACTCGTTAAGTACTTGAGTAAAAGGCGGCAAAATGAAATTAAAATACTAAAAAATGATATTACCGTAATGCCTTCCTTAAACACAAACCTGTACTTATTTTTAGAAAACCTTTTGTTTCTCGTCGCTTCCACGTCTTTTTTCGTGTTTGTGGGTTGGGGGTGGAGACACTTAAAACCGATGAGTCTTCCGGAACCGCTTCCGGGGTGGTTTAAAATCTGGTTTGGTACAGTGCAGGTGTTGGGAGGACTGTTACCGCTGCCGGTAATGCTTTTATGGGGTGTACTTTGGGGAAGCGATACCTACGGCACACTTCGTGAACGCACTCTTTCTGTGCTTCTGTCATACTATCTCATGCTAGGGTTGCAAATTCTCTTTGAAAGTTTGACACTGCAACGATATCAGTCGGTTGTCTGGGTGATGGTTCCTTATTTATACTTGCCTTACCGCATTTGGCAACTTTATGAGGGTTTAATACTTCTGGGTTCTGAAGCTGAGTTGATGTGGGTACGGTATTTTTTGATTTTACAGATTGTTGTCTGGACTGTAAATTATGTTTTAGATGTGTCTCAGCTACCAAGGCTGTTTCGCTGGGCATTACAAGATAATTCGGAAGCTGCTACCGTAGAGCGATAATAATAAAACTAAAATATGAGACTTTTTGCACTAGAAAATTGGAAAAGTTTCCGTTATGCAGACCTTCCAGCGCAAGAACCAGCTTTGCTATTTACACCGACAAGACGCAGCGATCGCAGAAGATGAATAAACTTTGAGCAATGTGCATTCCAAACTAACAACAGGTTATCATCAAATACTGTGGAATTCCCGTGCGTATAACTAAGCATCTATGACTGCTTCTCACTCTGCAACCCCATCCACCAAACACGATGCCAGTACATTTATCTCTGACCATCGAGCGGTGGATCGGAGTAAGCTCAGTCAAATGTACCAGCATTATATTGAGACGAAGGAAAAGTATCCTCACGCGATGTTGCTGTATCGCGTCGGAGATTTCTTTGAATGTTACTTTGAGGATGCGGTGACGCTAGCGCAGCAGTTAGAACTTGTCCTTACGAGCAAGCAAGCTGGAGAACAAGGACGAGTGGCGATGTCTGGTGTACCGCATCACTCTTGGGAACGCTACGCTACACTGCTGGTGGAAAAAGGCTACGCTGTGGTGATTTGCGACCAAGTGGAAGATGCTGCCGAAGCTGCTGGAAGGTTGGTGCGACGGGAAATTACCCGCATCCTTACTCCTGGTACTTTGCTGGAAGATGGAATGCTAAAAGCAAGTCGTAATAATTACCTTGCCGCTGTGGTAATTGCTGGGGAACATTGGGGTTTGGCTTACGCAGATATATCTACAGGCGAATTTCTCACGACGCAAGCAAGTAATTTAGAACATCTGACACAAGAGTTAATGCGCTTACAGCCTTCGGAAGTGCTAATTCCGACAAATGCGCCAGATTTAGGTAGTTTATTGCGTCCTGGGGAAAAATCGGAACATCTGCCGGAATGTTTGCCACCATCGTTTTGTTATGCTTTACGATCGCAAGTTCCTTTTTCTCAAGGCGAAGCGAGAGCTAAATTATTGCATAAATTCAAAGTGCGATCGCTTGAAGGTTTAGGTTGCGATCATCTTCCCCTCGCTGTTCGCGCTGCTGGTGGTCTATTAGAATACCTGGAAGATACTCAAAAAGAACATCCGGTTTTCCTCCAAGCCCTACGCACATATACAATTACTGATTATCTCATTGTTGACAATCAAACTCGCCGTAACCTGGAAATTACGCAAACCGTCCGCGATGGCACTTTTCACGGTTCTTTGCTTTGGGCGTTGGATAGAACGAGTACGGCAATGGGTGGACGTGCTTTGAGAAGATGGTTATTGCAACCGCTACTCGATATTAAAGGCATTCGAGCGCGGCAAGATACCATCGAAGAATTAAGAGAAAATACACCTCTGCGTCAAGACTTGCGGCAATTGTTACGTCAAATTTATGACTTGGAACGATTGACGGGACGCGCCGGTTCTGGTACGGCAAATGCGCGAGATTTGGTGGCTTTGGCTGATTCTTTGTCACGTTTACCAGAATTAGCTAGCTTGGTGGCTGATACTCGTTCTCCCTTTTTGAAAGCTTTGCAGAAAGTGCCGCCTGTATTGTCAGAGTTGGCAGAAAAGTTACACGCACATCTGGTGGAGTCACCACCAATATATTTAACTGAAGGTGGGTTGATTCGCGCAGGTGTGAATGCTCTATTGGATGAGCAAAAGGTAACTGTGGAAGGCGATCGGCAATGGATTGCTAATTTGGAAGTTGACGAAAGAGCAAAGACGGGAATTCCCACGCTGAAGGTAGGATTTAATAAGACATTTGGATACTACATTAGTATTTCTCGTGCTAAAGCTGATCAAGTTCCCAGTAATTACATCCGCAAGCAAACGCTGACGAATGAGGAACGTTACATCACACCAGAGTTGAAGGAACGAGAAGCAAGAATTCTCACGGCGCGGGATGATTTAAATCAGTTGGAATATGAGATTTTTACAGCGTTGCGAGATGAGGTGGGAACACATGGGTCGGAAATTCGGATTCTTTCGCGTGCGGTAGCGGCAGCTGATGTGTTGTGCGGTTTGGCTGAGTTGGCGGTGCATCAAGGTTACTGTCGTCCGGAGATGGTTGCAGGAAGGGAGATTCAAATTGTCGATGGGCGTCATCCGGTGGTGGAACAGTCTTTGCCTGCGGGGTTTTTTGTGCCGAATTCGACGCAGTTGGGAGAAACGAACCGCGAAGACGCAGAGGAGGAAGACAAGGAGACAAGGGGACAAGGAGACAAGGGGAATTCTTCTCCCACTCCCCATCCCGACCTCATCATCCTCACGGGTCCGAATGCAAGTGGTAAGAGTTGTTATTTGAGGCAGGTGGGGTTGATTCAGTTGATGGCGCAAATTGGTAGTTTTGTGCCGGCTTCTTTTGCGAAGTTGGGAGTATGCGATCGCATTTTTACGCGGGTGGGTGCGGTGGATGATTTGGCGACGGGTCAATCTACTTTTATGGTGGAGATGAATGAAACGGCGAATATTCTCAATCATGCGACGTCGCGATCGCTTGTATTGTTAGATGAAATTGGACGGGGTACGGCGACTTTTGACGGTCTTTCAATCGCTTGGGCGGTGGCGGAGTATCTCGCGATGGATATTCGAGCGCGAACGATTTTTGCTACACATTACCATGAGTTGAATGAGTTGGCGACAATGTTACCGAATGTTGCTAATTATCAGGTGACGGTGAAGGAGTTACCCCACCAAATTATCTTTTTGCATCAAGTTCAGCCAGGAGGCGCTGATAAATCTTATGGTATTGAAGCGGGAAGATTAGCTGGTTTGCCTGCGGTGGTGATTCAACGGGCAAAACAGGTGATGGTGCAAATCGAAAAGCATAGTAAGATTGCGATGGGTTTACAAAGTTTGGATTAATTTTGTCGATATTGGAAGTGTCCGATTCTGGTGCCCACATATTAAAAGTTGCGGAATCAAGGCTATAACCTTTGTTAAAAAAATTATGATAATAAATAATTTCTTATGTCAGAATTAACAGGAATTTTACAACGCATTTCTATTTGGGTGCAACAATATCAACCAGAGAAAGATGGTAAAAAAATTCCTCTTTTAGCCCCTGGTTTAACCCACGAAGAAATTGAAAGTAAAGTTAAAGATTTGCCATTTCGTCTATCTGTGGAACTCTATGAACTTTATCAATGGCACAACGGAGGTTACACTTGCTTTTTAACAGCAGAAGACCAAAAAATTGTCAATAATTTTTCCGAAGAAATTAAAGCTTTTTCTCCACGTGAAACTGTCCATTTCTTTTCTTTAGAACAAGCATTGAGCTATGCTGTATCGCGTGAAAGTAAAGGAGGAAAATACATATTTCCTATCTTTGCATGGGAAAATGGCTCTGAATGTGCGCTTCTAGATTTAGAGCAGCGAGAAATTTCTCCAATTGTAGATAATTCCACTCCTAGCGAAAAATTTATGAGCTTTCCGAGCATCACTAACATGATGCTATATTATACAAGACTTTTGGAATCGAAATATTTATGGATTTACTAAGTACACGCATTGCACGCATTTCATGACCCTTTTTGAATTCAAAATTCAAAATTCACGCATTAAGAAACAAGAAAAATAATTTTTAATTAATTAATTCTGGGTACTTGTGAACACTGAATCCTTAATTCAGTGGTCAACAATAGCGTGGTGGGTTCAAGCCCCCACTAATTGTCTTTTTTTGAATTTTGAATTGGAGCGTTCGCGCAGCGTCTCTGAAAGAGAAGCGACTTGACGAAAATTTATCACAAAAACTCTGCGTCACTCTGTCTTGAAAAGTTTGTTACGGAGGGAAACCCTCCTGACAACTTTTCGCTGCGCTTACCTTTGTGTTCCTCTGCGTTGAAAAACTCGCTCGTATTAAGTTATCTATCGCGATCGCTTTCCAAATCATCAATCACTGATTGCAAATACCAATCTTCTGACATCCCTGGATAATAATCTTTTTTCTGCTCAATCAGTCGTTCGGCAATTTCCCAATATCCCCCAACCATTCTCAACAAGCGTTGACGTAGTAAATCGTGTTTGGCGTTTTTAACTTCTGGGGTAGATGATTGAATTTTTTTCAGGCTATTTAAGACTTGTTGATAATTCTGCCAGTCTTCTTTTTCACAAAATATACTTGCTGCACGCTGATAATCTTCAATCGCGTGTTGCATTTCTTCTAAATGAGTATAGGCAATACCGCGATTATAGTAAGCTTGGGCATCCGATGAATTAATTTGTAATGCTTGGGTGTAATCTTTAATTGCAGCATAATAGTTGCCCATTGCTCGATGGGTGTTTCCTCTGGCAATATATATAAGGGCATCTTCAGGCTGGATTTCCAGTGCTTGATTATAGTCAGCGATCGCACCTTGATGATCTCCTAACTGAGAACGTGCTTTTCCTCGGTTGCGATATACAATGCCAGATTGAAAATTCAGGCGCAGCGCTGAGTTAAAATCAGAAATAGCATCACGATAATTTCCTAATTTGCAACGCACCACCCCGCGACAGCAGTAAGCTACACCATCTTGGGGATCGACTTGCAACACCCAGTTTAAATCATCAATTGCCTGCTTTGTGTCTCCTTTTTCTGCCTTTTCTAATAAGGTGTGGAAATATTCCTTTTCGGAAATTATCGGTGCGACGGTGGTAATTGACTGCGTTACAGCAGGATATTCTTTCGGTTGTAGCTGCTTGATGCTTTCCAGACATTGACGACATTTTTCTTTGTCGTTTTTCTTGAGATATAATTCTGCGGCTTTTTTCAAGTTAGCGATCGCATCTTGAATATACCCTTCTTTGCGGCGCACAACTCCCCTTAAATGGTAAGCTGCTGCATAATTTGCTTCAAGTGAAATAGCTTTATCGACATCTGCAAGCGCTCCTGGCAGATTTTTCAGCGTCAACCGTGCTAATGCCCGATAATAATATGCTTCTACACTTTCAGGATTATGCTTGAGAGCTTCAGTATAATCCGAGACAGCTTGGAGAATTGCTCCTGAGTCATAATATGCCAAACCCCTTTGCGTGTAAGCTTCCGCAAAGTAAGGATCTTCTTCCAAAGCATGGGTAAATTCCTCAATAGCTTTAGTGTAGTCTTTTTGCCGAGCTAGTTCTAATCCTTTATTGTAGAATTCATTATTCATGGCTTTTGTTTAACTCAGTTATTTAATTGTAGTAAGCGTTTCAACGCTTATTTTGAGCACTGAAGTTTTTAGTACGAAAAGTTTCTTAATCATTGTAAATAATACTTTGTAAAAATGAAAATTAGAACTATCACAACTGGTATATCACTTTCATCTACCAAAGAAACCGAAAAAATTAGGCAAGCGTCGGAATTTAATCAGGAAGCAAAGCTTTATTTTCAAGAACAGGGATACGAAGTACAAACAACTAGAATAGCGACTAACTCTTGGGAAGAATATTTATATGGCTTATCCAAAAGTGAAATTATCAACGAAGTTAAAATAATAGAAGAAGTTTGCCAAAACTTGAATATCAGCTTTTTCAGTTTGGGTTACGCAAGTCAACCGGAAACAATTGCTCTGATTCCCGATATTATCAAAAATACATCGATTTTTTACACTTCCAGTAAAATAGGCGATACTCCAAAGGAGTCGCTCCGCGATCGCTTTTCTGGGATAAACTTTGAAAACGCTAGAGAATCTGCAAAAGTTATACAGCGAATTTCTCAAGAAAGCGAACATGGTTATGGTAACTTTCATTTTTGCGCTTGGGCAAATTGTAAATCAGGAATTCCATTTTTTCCAACTGCGTATCATGAAGGTGAAACGTCTTTCGCTATCGGGTTGGAGTTATGCGACTTGGTAATGCAAGCTTTTTCTGATGCTGATGATATTCCTGATGCGGAAGAAAAGTTAAAATTAATTTTAGATAATGAATTAAGGAAAGTTGAAGCGATCGCTCAAATTATATCTGAAAAATTGGCTATAAAATATAAAGGCATTGACACATCTCTTGCACCATCATTAGGCAAAGAAGAAAGTATTGCCTTTGCTTATGAAAAAATCATGAATGGTAAGTTTGGACATCAAGGAACATTGGCAATATCGGGAATGCTAACTCGTGTTTTGAAAAGCGTGTCTGTAAAAATTTGCGGCTATTCTGGACTAATGCTTCCGGTTTGTGAAGATGTCGGTTTAGCTGCAAGAGCTAACGAACAAACTTACAATCTCACAAATTTATTATCTTATTCTGCTGTTTGTGGTTGTGGACTTGATACAGTTCCGATTCCCGGTGATATCACAATAGAAAAGATTACCGCAATATTAATTGATATGGCGACTTTAGCCATCAAGTTAGATAAACCGTTATCAGCGAGGTTGTTTCCCATTCCGGGGAAGAAAGCTGGGGAAATGACTGCGTTTAATTCTCCGTATTTGGTGGATTGTAGAATATTTAATGTTGAATGATAATTGGGTTAAGTGAAAATTAATGTATTAAGTAGCGGACATGAACTGCGTACAGCAGGTAGCACCCTGCAAGCTATAAAATCCAAGCTGCAACCTTTATCATTGCTTTTGCTAACCCAATCTTCGCTTCGGAAATGTAAGGGCGTATACCTCAAGCATTATTATCTTCCGGGACAAAAATGAAAATCGCACTCATATCCGTAATCTTGTTGGGAGGGGTTGAAGTTTAATAGGAGAGCAAAAACAACTCATCAGTCAGAGGTATACGTTAATGGATTACATTGCTTACATTTCAACAAAAGACGGTGACTCCCTCGCGGTTCGTTCTAAACCTAATGGGGAAAAAATAGATTTTCTTACCAACGGTAGTGAAGTTTCTGTAAAAGGCGAACCTGTATATGCAGGAGACAGGAATTGGGTACAAATTGCAGCTAATCGTTGGGTAGCGAAGGAGTTTCTTACAGTCATTAAAGGAGCGAGGGTAGTTGCTGCTCGCTCCTCAAAAACCATTAGTGGTGGTTTGAGAGTGTATGAGACTCGACTAATTGATGGCACTGGTAAGGTTGTTAAGACAGTGCGAGCTATTTCTGGTCGAGCCAACAAGCAAACTCCATCTCATATTGCTAATTCTCAAGCACCTCTGCCTTTTGGAATTTACACTTTCACCTATCCTGGAATAGTAGAATTCAAAGGAGGAGAATTTGGTGGTGTTTGGTCTCCAGTTATACCTGCTTTCAAGACAGGACGCACAGAACTAGGTATTCACTACGATCCGTCAGCTTTGCTGCAAAATGCTAATAGTGGTACAGTAGGCTGTTTTGCCACGCCAACCGTTGAGGAAAGAGACACTATGACGAACTTTATTCGCACTTATAAACCAACTCATTTTATTGTTTACGAAGGGTAAGAGGGGCTTCAGCGCTCACTACGAATCAGGAGAGTATTTTAGGTTTCATTTCGCCCATTTACTGATCATGACTTCTTCAATTCCCGATACAGCGCTTTCGATAGCTGGGTTAACTGATTATATTCGGTTACTTTTAGAGCAAGATAATCAACTGCGACAAGTTTGGGTAACTGGCGAAGTTTCTAGTGCTAATCAACATCGCAGTGGGTTATTTTTCACTTTACAAGATCCAGATGGAAGCGCCGCAATTAAATGTGTGGTGTGGAATAGTCAATTAACAAAATTGGCGCAGATACCGATTCGTGGTGAACAGATAATTATTTTGGGTAGTATCCGAGTTTATCCGCAAAGAGGAGAATATCAACTTACAGTTTGGCAGGTTTTGCCTGCTGGTGTGGGTTTACAAGCCTTGCGCTATCAACAACTAAAAAATCGCTTACTTGCTGAAGGTTTGTTTGATGCTGAAAGAAAGCGATCGCTTCCGATTCATCCGCAAACAATTGCCGTCGTCACTTCACCCACCGCTGCTGCTTGGGGTGACATTCAAAAAACACTCAAGCAACGATATCCCGGTTTACACGTTTTATTTTCGCCGGCAACGGTGCAAGGTGAACAAGCACCAGCATCTATAGTAAAAGCGATCGCCCGCGTAGAACGAGATAATCGTGCTGAAGTGTTAATTTTATCGCGCGGAGGTGGCGCAGTTGAGGAATTAGCTTGCTTTAATGATGAAAGAGTAGTGCGTGCAGTTGCTGATTGTACAATTCCGGTAATTACTGGGATTGGTCATCAAAGAGATGAATCTTTGGTAGATTTAACTGCGGATGCTTGCGTACATACTCCCACAGCAGCGGCAGAATTGGTTGTGCCCGCACTTGCAGAGTTGTATGCTGAACATCAAGAGCGAATTGCGGTTTTACACGACGCAATGCGAATCAGAATGCAAACTGCGGGAAATAAACTGCAAGGAATGGGCGATCGCTTGCGTCGTTTGCGCTTAGATCGACAACTACAGCAAGAAGTAAAAACGCTTTCTTGGAAGCGTCAGCAATTAATGCAAGTAACTACAGGGAGATTGCAGCAAGCAACCCAGCATGTAGAATTATTGCGGCAAAAGTTGACAACTCTCGACCCGCAGGCTGTTTTACAGCGTGGTTATGCTGTGGTAAAAAAGGAAAATGGAGCGATCGCTCGTTCTGCAACTGAGTTAGAACTAGGGCAAGAATTATTGATTCAGTTAGCGCAAGGGAAAGTTAAAGTGAAAATTACCGAAGTTAATGGTTAAACGTAAAACTACTTCTGCTTCCGAGATGGATGGGGGAAATTATGAAGCGAAAGTTGCCGAAATTGAAAGAATTATCACTGGCATAGAAGCGGGTGAATTGCAGTTAGAAGAAGTATTTGAACAATTTGCCACAGCAGTAGAATATCTACGTCAATGCGAAACCTTCCTGCAACAGCGACAGCAGCAGGTAAACTTGTTAATTGAAACTTTAAACGACGAGTCATAATATTTCTTTTCGTAGTGAGGGGTGAGAAACTGTAACTAAATCTCTTATCACCTCTTGTCATTTCTTCTGGAATGATAAGATAATGGGATGTAGTCTCAAGCAGAGAACTACAGATGACCAACATCCCAGAAATGACATTAAGTA
>JAESFM010000115.1_pt1 | contig 34061 bp, 23 predicted proteins | sample 9266171 | NCBI WGS metagenome assembly JAESFM01 (sample SAMN14505069, study PRJNA617099) | algae metagenome | isolation source: Hassallia sp. WJT32-NPBG1 and co-occurring heterotrophs from well developed... | place: USA: Mojave Desert, Joshua Tree National Park, California | collected 2006-06-22 | reverse complement strand
CCTCGCTTTTCTTCAAGCCATCTAGTTCAATAGCTTGGATAACTTTTTGGCGCAAGTCATAACTGTAGGGTTTGGACATAATATGATCGCAGACTATGAGATGACACCGAATTAGCTCCATTCTATGTCCTAATATATATGGCTGCTGCTATATTTATCGATTCCATCATGGCAAAACTCCTTATTCGTTAAAATTCAATACATCTGAACCTTTATGTCGTTGCCTGATGTATTGCTTGGCTACACTTCAACAATATGGGTTCTGCTTAGTTCTCAATTGACAGCTCGCGCCAAGAAGTTGACCAATCGTGCCGTTCTAAAATGCTGACCGACTGATGAAAGAAGCTACCTTCTCCGTTTACCTCACGCGCAGCATTGTGCAATATGTAGCTGCCAGATATGGGGTCGATGCAGATAGTCTGTGTGCTGCGGTTGGGATCGAGCCTGCCCTAATGAAACTACCCGACCAGCGAATTCCAGGCACGCTCCACAGCGCGATGTGGCGCGAAGCTATCGAGCGCACGGGTGATGAAAACCTTGGCTTACACTTGGGCGAAGCCTTTAATCTGGGGGCTTTTGGCATCGTTGGCTACGTCCTGGTCAATTGCCTTTCGTTCGAGCAAGTCTTGTCCAAGCTTTCGCGATACACTCATTTGTTTAGCCAAGGTGCATATATTCACTTCGCTGTATCACAGGGGCTAGTACTGTGCGACTGTGACATTGTAGGTGATTTAAAAAACTATTTGTTAGCAGAACCTCGGCAGGCAATTGAAAGTACTTTCTCTTCTCTATTGACGGCAACAAACTTGTTGACAGGAAAGCCGCTTCGTCCACAGGCTGTTTGGTTTGGACATCCGCGTCCTGCTGATATTTCTGAACATGAGCGAATATTTCAGACGGATGTACATTTCTCAATGCCGACGAATCGCCTCATTTTTGATGCCAATTGCTTGAATTGGTCTGTTTTATCAGCTAACCCAAACCTTCTATCAGTCTTTGAGCAACATGCAGAAGCCATGCTCGATATGATGGGTCTAGAGGATGGCTATACTCGACGAGTGGTGAGTGCGATCGCCCAACAACTGAAAGGGGAATTGCCATTGATTGAAGTAATTGCTCGCACTCTAGCAATTAGTGTCCGTCAGTTACAGCGAGAATTGCAAAAAGAAGGCACATCCTACCAGCAACTTCTAGACCAAACCCGCAAAGAGTTAGCTTTGCGACATTTGAAGAATCCGGACACTCCTATTTATGACGTAGCGTTTTTGCTAGGCTTTTCTGAACCTAGTGCTTTTAATCGAGCATTTAAGCGGTGGACTGGACAAACCCCACGGGGTTATAGATGTGATGCTATAACTACTTCATGAAAACTTTTTTGGAGTCAGGACTAAAGTCCTGATTCAAGAATTGAAGAGGACGCGCATTCCTCACTACTGCTTTCTTTACTCCATTGCTTGAATTTGCTTGTTGGCTTCTGTTTGCGATCGCACCATTGCCTGTTTTAATGGTTGTTGCCCAAGCATTGCGCTGACAAACTGGTTATCAAAGTTGTTCATAATCACTGCTGGATATTTACCTGCTTGCCAAGGTATGGCATAATCAACGCCTGTAACGAATGGCGATCGCATTAAGTCTTTTTCATAACCTAAATTAGACGCTACTGATTTGCGCGTGGGTAGTGCAAACCCCGTTGCTGTCCACTTCTGCATTCCTTCTTTGCCTGTCAGATAAGACATCAACTCCCAAGCTTCTGCTTTGTGCTTGGCTTGTTTATTCATCACATAGGCAACTGTAAATACCATCGTGCCTTTTTTATCATTTATGCTCGCCACCTCTGCGGTAGCAAATTCCAGCTTGGGAAAGGTTTCTGTTAGATAAGGAATTGCCCAGTTACCCTCAATCACCATCGCTACTTTGCCTTGACCAAACATTTCACTACCTGAGTTTGTCCCTACATCAGATTTTTGTGCTGAGGTACGGTCTTTTTGATACTGGTCTACGGCTAACTGCAATCCTTGTAACCCAGTTTCACTCGCAAAGGCAGCATAACCATTTTCTGTCACAAGTTGTCCGCCAAAGGCTTTGATTTTATAAGCTTGACGCGCTAATTCGGGAATTTCTCCGAAGCCGTATTGATCGATTCTACCGTCTCGATTACGATCCACTGTCAACTGCTTCGAGTCGCTGCGGAGTTCATCCCAAGTTGTGGGAGGACTGCTCAAATTAGCTGCGGCAAAAGCTTGTTTATTATAAAATAGTGCCAGTGTAGAATAATCTTTAGGCAAACCATAAATGTGATTTTGGTATTTGAAGCTGTCGAGTAGCGTCTGTTGAAAGTCAGCTAAATCAAATTCTGGTTTGATGTAAGCCTCAAGAGGTTCTAAGACATCCTGACTCATCAAGAAAGGAGCCTCGAACACATCCAAATAAAAGACATCGGGTGCAGCTTCGCCAACAAAGCGAGTTTTAATTACATCCATGTATTGCTCATTGATGACTTCATGCTTGACTTTTATGCCTGGATGGTGTAGCTCGAAGTCGTTTAATACCTGTCTTAACAATTTTTGTTCAGCCGGATTAGCTGCCCAACTGCTGAGTTTAACGATAACAGGCGTTGGTGCAGTGGGTGCGCTTACAAGAGGTAGTTTTTCGCAAGCGAAAATTGTCAGGGCGATCGCTACTACTCCCAAAAATTTCCACACGTTGCTTATTATTCTTTCCAAAGGATTTTTCCTTTCACCAGCTTATAGCTTATCTAAGTCAGGATTTAAATTTTTGTAACTTTAATTTTTGTTGAGAAATGCAAGTTAAGATAACGAACAATTACCAGCACAGCCTGGGAAAATACTAGTTCCTCGGCGACTGGATTATTGCTCAAAAGCTTTAACCACATAGATAGTAAATGGATTCTGTTGAGTTTAATATCCCTTCTCCTTTAGTTCCAGAAATTACTCAGATAGCAGCGCCAGAAACAGTAATTTCTCCTAGCACCAAAGCTGTAACACCCGTTACTAAAGATGCTATTCGCACTTCGTTGCGAGCTTCAACTATAGATGGTGCTTTCGCTGCGGTTTACACAATTACCACCACAGGCATTTTGCTCAGTAACTTCCTCGTGGAGTTACATGCTAGTCCTGTGGCTATTGGGATGCTTACCTCAATCCCAATGTTGGTAAATCTGATTCAGCCAGTAGGTGCATATCTTTCAGAACGCATCACAAGCCGCTTCCGCTATTCCCTTTGGACTAATGGTCCGGCTCGCCTAGTGTGGCTAATTCTAGTACTTGGTATTGTAGCCTTCAGCTGGGGACTAGTTAATTCTCACCAACTGGTTATCTTGACGTTGGGGATTGTTCTAGTCAGTAATCTGTTTAACGGACTCGGAGGTGCATCTTGGCTAAGTTGGATGGCTCAGATAGTTCCCCGCAGATTGCGCGGGCGCTATTTTGGGTTACGCAACAGTGTAGGTAGCCTGACTAATTTAATTTGTGTACCTTTGGCGGGTCTAGCTATATCAAAATGGTATGGTGGCGCAATCCAAGGTTATGGTGTGGTTGTGTTTGTCGGCATTGTGTCGGCGATTGTCAGCTTGGGATGTCAGTACTTTCAGCTTGATATTAATCCGCAGCAGCAAAATACTTTACCCGATGGAATAAGTGAAAACAAGGCTCTTTCAATTGAAGCGGTTGATAGCGATTTGCCGACCGAGAATACAAAAACAAATAGTGATTTAGCTTTATCTCTAAATTCCAGTACTGCTAACAGCATCCTCAAGGATTTTAACTTTTTGATGTTTCTGTTATATTTCGGCTCATGGGTGTTTGCCGTTAATCTCAGCGCTCCATTTTTTAACTATTACTTGTTGGACACGCTGGATATAGATGTCAGCTGGGTGACGATTTACGGTAGCTTGCGGGCAGGGGCAACTTTAGTGATGCTTATTCTCTGGGGCAAGTTAGCAGACAAAATCGGCAATCGTCCCATCTTGATTTTCGTCGGGATTGTGCTAGCAGTTACACCGCTGCTGTGGCTGTTAGTTGGTAACAGCCAGCTTGACATCTGGCTATGGTTGCCGTTGTTACACATCCTTCTCGGCATAACTTGGGCGGGTATTGACTTGTGTAATAACAACATCCAGCTAGGGATAGCACCAGTTAAAAATCAAGCAATTTATTTTGCGATCGCTGCTGCGGTGGTTGGAGTTAGTGGTGCTTTAGGTACAACTATAGGCGGCTTCGTCGCCCAATTTTCTATTTATGGCGGCTTACTAGGATTATTTGCTATCTCTGTTATATTCCGGCTATTAGCTTTGATTCCACTCGCCTTTGTGCAAGAACCGAAACATTGACTATTGAGCTATGAGTTAAAAGTTAGGAGTTAGGAGTTTTGCAATTTTAACTCTTAACTCATCACTCTTAACTCACCAGTTTTGTTACTCAACTGCGCTGGAACTTAATGATCTAGTTTCCCACAACACCATATGAGGGGTGGTTGGTGCTGGCTGGTGTAAGGAAATCAGCTGCGCTAGGGTGTTTTTTAACTGGGTACGGGGTACGATGTCATCCACAAAACCGTGTTTTAACAAATCTTCAGCAGTTTGAAAATCATCTGGCAATTTTTCGCGCAAGGTTTGCTCAATCACTCGCCGACCTGCAAAACCGATCATTGCTTTTGGTTCTGCCAAAATCATATCACCTAACATGGCAAAACTAGCAGTAACGCCGCCTGTGGTGGGATTGGTTAAAACGGGAATGTACAATAATCGTGCATCTCGATGGCGTTGTAGGGCTGCGGAGATTTTTGCCATCTGCATTAGTGAGAGCATTCCTTCTTGCATTCTTGCGCCACCAGAAGTGCAGATGATAACTACAGGATATCGCCGTTGAGTCGCTTGCTCAATTAGGCGGGTGAGTTTTTCGCCGACAACTGAACCCATGCTGCCACCCATAAACCGGAAGTCCATGACTCCTAAAGCGATGGGTAAATTATTGATTTCGCCTAAACCAGTTTTTACAGCATCGATTAAGCCAAGTTTTTCTTGGGTTTCGCGCAAGCGATCGCTATAAGGTTTGCGATCGCGAAATTGCAGAGGATCACAGGGACGCAAATTCTCATCCATTGGTTTCCAAGTATTGGCATCTATCAATTGGCGGATGCGCTCATCACTATCCACTCGATTATGATGTCCACACTCAGTGCAAACCATTTGATTTGCCCTCAAGTCTTTGGCATATGTCAATACACCACATTTGGGACATTTATTCCACAAGCCATCAGCAATTTCCCGTTCTTGGCGTTCAACACTGATAGAGCCTGATTTACGCCGATTTGCAAACCAATCTAACAAAGACTTTAAACCGCGTGATTCTTCGTTGTTTGCCATTTTTATCTTATGCAAGGGTGTACTATGTTCAAAACAGATCAATCCGCTTTGCGTGGTCTTTTATATAATTGTCCTTTGTGAATAAATATACGACGAATCACGATTGACAAATAACTCATGACCACTCATTCCAATTTATCTTCTAAGCACTAATCGACTTTTCGCATGCGCCTTTGGTGCCAGCTTAACGAAAATACATAAACCAATTCAAGTCTGTTGTTGCTTTTCTAGGGAATTTATCAGCAGTTTTGCAATCGATTGGTAGACACGAAGGTAATGGCAAAGGAGTTGTAGTAACAACCTCCAAATTAATAATTTTTGTTGCTTTATTGTGAATACCGGTGGTCAGATTCCCAACTTGTTACAGAAGTCGGGAATCTTGCAAGCCATCAGCCGTTAGTTTGGCGGATTACTAGCTGTTAAGAGGGTAAACAAGAGTCAGAACTTGATATTACCAAAAGGGAAATGACAGATGGCGTAATGGTGGTTACAGTCAGGTGTAGAGGATATGGAGTACGAGGAGACAAGGAGGAGTGGGGGAGTGGGGGAGTGGAGGGGGACATTTCTTTGTATTACCCATTCCCGATTCCCGATTCCCATCAAGTAAGTGGGAAAAATAACCTGATATAGCTAGATAAAATTGCTTCGCCACCAAACAGAGCGATCGCAGCACCTAAAGCAAGAAAGGGACCAAAAGGCATCTTTTGTCCCCACTTCTTTTTTGATAATATAATTGCACTGCTACCTGCTAAGGCTCCGAGGGTACAGGCGAGAAAACCAGCTAAAAGCAAAAGCTTCCAACCTAACCAAGCTCCCATCATTGCTGCTAGTTTGGCATCACCTCCACCCATCGCTGTTTTTCCAAAAGCGATAGAGCCAAATATAGCGATCGCATCAAATAACCATAAGCCTAATACTGCTCCCACTATCCCCCGCATCAAATGATGAACTAGTCCACTCCAGCTAGCTTCTGGTAAAAAACCAACAATCATTTGAAACACAATCCCTAACACCAAGCCAGACTGAGTTAGTTGATTGGGAAGAGTCATAGTATCAAAGTCTATGAGTGATAGCGCCAATAACCAACTACAAAAAGCCCAGTAGCCGATTGTCAAAATTGAAATTTTAAATACAAAAAAAACTAGTAAAAAAATAATGCCCGCTATGGCTTCTACCACAGGATAACGGACAGAAATCTTACTTTTACAATAACGACAGCGTCCTTTTAGCCACAGCCAACCTACCACAGGAACGTTATCGTGTGCTTTTAGCTGTCTTAAGCAATGGGGACAGCGAGAAGGAGGGAAAAGAATCGACAATTTAGCAGGTAGCCGATAAACTACAACGTTGATAAAGCTACCGATAGATGTACCCAAAGCGAAGACAATTACACTCGCTGGTACGAGTATCAAGAAGTCCATATATATATAGTTAGTTGTTGGTTGGAGCGTTGTTACTTGGAGCTTTGTTAGGAATTAGTTATTAGTTCAAAAATCCCTAACCACTAACCCCTAACTCCTAACTTTTAACTCCTAACCACTATCCACTATCTACTAACTACTGACCACTAACTAATACATGTACGATTCAATCTGATTTAAAGGTACAAAACATTCTTGCGGTAATAGGACTGGTTGACTAGTAAAAATTACCTTACCGCGAAGAGTAACTCGATTAATTGCTACTCCTGAAGCTTGTCCAACTATTTCGGGATGCACCTCGCAGTAAGTGTAGTAAATTTGTCCAGCCGATCTGATCACCGACGGATCGATTAAGGGTGGCTGGTTTTGTGAGTTGCTGGAATTCGCTTGCCCTTGTCGTAAAGCGTACACTAGTTGTTTTATTTGCTTTCTAAGTTTGTATCTAGTGTATATGAAAGTTTGAAAAAACAGTTGCCAAATTGTCCAACTTTAAAATTGATTAGAGATTGGGTACTGGTAAAAAACAGATCATTCACATGAATCAGTTTTTTAGTCCCTAATAACCCAAGTTGCTGGTTATGCGACTCCAGGTGCTGTGCATCCAAAGAGCCATGCGATCGCATGAAAAAATAGCGGTTGTGCGCTTATGCAACCGAGACATATATACTAAAAAATAAGTATAAAATACTACTTGATAAGGTTGTTAGCTTAAAAGCGTAATAAACTACTTCCCTTTAAGATGCCTTTGCCCTGCCTCGCTTTCTTATCTTGCAACCGGGGATGCATTAAGATTAGCAACTAACCCATAAGTTGATGCATACTCTTCTAACTCTTGCAAATCGAGTGTGCCATTTTTATCGGCATCCGCACCATTCACTTCTTTAGGTATTTTTAATAATCTTCCACAAACTTTCCAAATAAGTAACAAAAGTAGTATTTGAAATTTTTATTATTCTTAAGAAGTTAGAATTTATGCGTTGACAAAATAAATTATCGGCTGAAAAAGTTATTAATAACTGCTACAAAGTGCAAAATAACTGATATCAACAGGAGTTCTTGTGAATCTAGCTTACATAATGATACACATAATTCTTTTTTTGTCAATATTTAAACTTTAGTATAAAAAAACCGGGATTTAACCAAAGGCAGAAACACCACAAGCGCTACATAAGTCCTATGATTAGCTCAAGCGCCACATTTAAATATCTGTGAGTCAGAGGAATGTCAAATCTTGTCAAGCGCAAATCCCGCCCAACAAAACGAAAATTCATCGGTCTAATGGTGATAATTTTAGCGTGGAGTCTGGCTATGGGCTGGCTTCTGGCTTTGGCAAGTAACGTTCAAGGTGCTACAAATGTAGTGGGCACAGTTGACGTAGTGCCAGCGCAATTCCAGTTAGGACAAGAATTATATTTAGAAAATTGCTCTAATTGTCACATTCCGATTCCACCGGCTGTTTTTCCCACCCAAACCTGGAAAAACCTTTTGCAAGATTCGCAGCACTACGGCGCACAACTCAAACCTTTAGTTGATCCACCACGCATCCTGGTGTGGAGATATCTGTCAACTTTTTCTCGTGCCCAGCTACGAGACGAACAAACGCCTTATCGCCTCAGCGATTCGCGCTATTTTAAAGCTTTGCATCCCAAAGTCCAACTACCACGCCCCATACAAGTAGGTAGCTGTGCCAGTTGTCATCCTAGCGCGACCGACTTCAACTTTCGTAGCCTATCGCCAGAGTGGAAGTAAAATAGATGGGGAATTGGGCATGGGGATTTTAAAGAGGGGGAAATGCGAAAGGAACTCATGGAAAAGGAATAAAAAGCTTTTTCCCCATTGCCCATTGCGAGCGTGCCCATTGCCTATTTCCCTACAAGTAGGGCGATCGCTACAGTAGCATGGTTGGCTATAACCTTCTTTGCTGAAGGCAAAATGATACTATGAAATAAGTTTCAAATTATAAAATATGAGTTAAACCAATCGTAGAGTAAACTGATTGGCTCGACGAGCGTGATGTTTTTGAGTTAATTCTCATTTTCAACCCATCGACGAGCGAGACACGGCTCGGTTGGGTTAAATGCTTATAATAAATGCCAAACCTTTAATCCTCATCCCCTCTTGATTTAGTTGAATAACCTGCCATGCTAAAAACTTTGTTGGGCGATCCCAACGCTCGTAAGCTTAAAAAATACCAACCTTACATTACTGAAATTAACCTCCTAGAAGAAGAAGTTAAAGCCCTCTCTGATGAAGAGTTAAAGAGTAAAACAGCAGAGTTTAAACAACGACTCGCTAAAGGTGAAACTACAGATGATATTTTGCCTGAAGCTTTTGCTGTTGTCCGGGAAGCAGGAAGGCGTGTTTTAGGGTTGCGACATTTTGATGTGCAACTCTTAGGTGGTGCTATCCTGCATGCAGGACAAATTGCAGAAATGAAAACTGGGGAAGGTAAAACCCTGGTTGCTACTTTGCCAAGTTATTTAAATGCTTTAAGCGGTAAAGGTGTACACGTTATCACCGTAAACGATTATCTGGCTCGTCGGGACGCAGAATGGATGGGACAGGTGCATCGCTTTTTGGGGTTGAGTGTGGGACTAATTCAAGCAAATATGACTCCCGCCGAACGTCAAAAAAACTACAGCTGTGATATCACTTATGTGACAAACAGCGAGATAGGTTTTGACTATCTACGTGACAACATGGCGACATCAATGGCAGATGTTGTACAACGTCCTTTTAACTATTGCGTAATCGACGAAGTAGACTCAATTCTAATTGATGAAGCGCGGACACCGCTAATTATTTCTGGGCAGGTAGAAAGACCGACAGAAAAATATCTGCAAGCAGCGGAAATTGCCGTTACTCTCAAAAAAGATGAGCATTACGAGGTCGATGAAAAGGCACGTAACGTGCTGTTGACTGATGAAGGTTTTGCTGAAGCTGAAAATCTTTTGGAAGTAACAGATTTATTTGATCCGGAAGATCCGTGGGCACACTTCGTTTTCAATGCGATTAAGGCAAAAGAACTTTTTCTCAAGGATGTGAACTATATCGTTCGCAATGGGGAAGTAGTAATTGTTGATGAATTTACTGGTCGGGTGTTACCAGGACGCCGTTGGAGTGATGGACTTCACCAAGCAATTGAAGCTAAAGAACACGTAGAAATTCAGCCGGAAACGCAAACTTTAGCAACGATTACTTATCAAAATTTGTTTCTGTTATATCCCAAATTGGGAGGAATGACCGGAACAGCAAAGACAGAAGAACCTGAATTTGAAAAAATTTACAAACTGGAAGTAACGGTAACTCCCACCAACCGGACAAGGCTACGGAAAGACTTGTCTGATATGGTCTTTAAAACTGAGCCGGGGAAATGGAAGGCGATCGCTAACGAATGCGCCGAAATGCACAAACTCGGTAGACCTGTGCTGGTAGGAACCACCAGTGTGGAGAAATCAGAATATCTCAGCCAGCTTCTAAAGCAGCAAAATATTCCCCACGAATTGCTTAACGCAAGACCAGAAAACGTAGAACGAGAGTCAGAAATTGTCGCCCAAGCCGGACGCAAAGGTGCTGTTACCATCGCCACTAACATGGCTGGTAGAGGTACTGACATCATCTTGGGTGGTAACTCTGAATATATGGCGCGTCTGAAGCTGCGGGAATACTTTATGCCCCGCATCGTCCAACCAGAAGATGAAGATACTTTTGGTGTCCACAGAGACGCTGGTTTGCCCACAGGAACTGGTGGTGGACAAGGTTTTGTCCCTGGTAAGAAGGTGAAAACTTGGAAGGCTTCGCCACAAGTATTCCCCATCCAACTTTCAAAAGAAACAGAACAACTGTTGAAAGAAGCTGTACAAGTAGCGGTGCGGGAGTATGGTGAGCGCAGTTTACCCGAACTAGAGGCAGAAGAGAAAGTAGCTGTGGCGGCAGAAAAAGCGCCAATTGACGACGTGGTGATTCAAACCTTGCGGGAAGCTTATAAGCGCGTCAAGCAAGAGTACGAACAGTTTACTAGTCGTGAACACGAAGAAGTAATTCAATTAGGCGGTTTGCACGTAATTGGTACAGAACGCCATGAATCGCGACGGGTAGATAATCAGTTACGCGGACGTGCTGGACGCCAAGGTGACCCAGGTTCGACAAGATTCTTCTTAAGTTTAGAAGATAACTTGATGCGGATTTTTGGAGGCGATCGCGTAGCCCGTTTAATGGAAGCCTTCCAAGTTGAGGAAGATATGCCTATTGAATCTGGCATGCTTACCCGCAGTTTAGAAGGTGCTCAGAAAAAAGTCGAAACCTACTACTACGACATCCGTAAACAGGTGTTTGAGTACGACGAAGTGATGAACAATCAACGTCGTGCTATTTATGCCGAACGTCGTCGGGTGCTAGAGGGGCAAGACTTGAAAGAACAGGTTATCAAGTACGCCGAAAAAACGATGGATGAGATCGTTGACTATTACATCAACCCAGACTTGCCCTCAGAAGAGTGGGAATTAGAAAAGCTGGTTGAGAAAGTCAAAGAATTTGTCTATCTGCTGGAAGATTTGCAGCCAAATCAATTAGAAGAGATGACAATCGGCGAAATTAAAGCTTTTCTTCACGAACAGGTGCGAATTGCCTACGACATGAAGGAAGCCCAAGTTGACCAAGTACAGCCCGGGCTGATGCGACAAGCTGAAAGGTTCTTTATCTTACAGCGGATTGATACGCTCTGGCGCGAACACTTACAACAAATGGACGCCTTGCGAGAATCTGTGGGACTGCGCGGCTACGGTCAAAAAGACCCGCTGATTGAATACAAGAGCGAGGGATATGAATTGTTCTTGGATATGATGGTGAATATCCGCCGAGATGTGGTATATTCGCTCTTCATGTTTCAACCGCAACCGCAACCAGTAGTGCAAGCACCATCAGAGATGGTTTGAAGTTAAGCGCTAAAAATAATAGTTTCGCCAAAGACGCTAAGAATTAATTAGCGTCTTTTTATTTTTGTAAAAAAATTGACGTTATGTTTAGTTGTTAATTATTGTTATAAAAAATTATAAATTTTGCTTTTTATAAGTAATAACACTTAAAAATATTTAGTTTATCTAATCAACTTCATTTTATTTTCTGTGTTACCCCTGAGGGTATTTTTCGGCAAAAATAGGATTATTTAGATAGTTTTGTGCAAAATATTTGTCACAAACTATACAAGCTTGTTTTTAGTATTGCCTTCTTATAACTTTAAAAACGAATGAATCCTTGCCCTTGCTGCTCTCACCGACTTTTGGCTCATATTCGCAAGAATGAAGTTTACTGGTTCTGCCGAAGATGCTGGCAAGAAATGCCATCAGTGAGTAGGAAAAAGAGTAATTTCTATCTAGAAGTAGCTAGAAAAAAATCACCTAGAGAATTTCAGAAGTTAGTATAGCGTAATTGCTTATAGCCTGAGTGCGAAGAAAACACAACCAGAGTGGAGAATTCGTATTACATTTCGTAATAATGGCTGTGGAAAATGTGGAAAAGTTTTGATAGTTATGTTCCACAAGTTTTTCCACAGGTAATGGCTTGTGGAAAAACTTGTGGAAAAACCCTACACTTTTTCCACAGAGTAATTATACTCAATGAATATTGGCAGGCTCTAGTTCAAGTTTCTTTTTGAGAACGACTAGTCATATTAATGCGATCGCTTAATTGACGTAAGGTTTGTACCAAAGTGCGATCGCTTTCTTGTAGCTGGGCTATCTTATCGCAACTATAAATCACCGTTGTGTGGTCTTTACCACCAAAAACTTCTCCGATTCTCGGCAAACTCAAATCTGTGTGCTGCCGCATTAGATACATACCAATTTGACGTGCCCAGCTAATTTCCCGTCGTCGCGAGTTGCCTTTTAAGTCTTCAATCGAGATATTCAAAGCATCAGCTACTACCGATAAAATTGCTTCTGGGGTGGCTGGCAATTTTTCAGTTTTTGGTTGTAAAACTGGTATCAGATTTTCCACAGTCATAGCTAAACCCCAAATAGAAATATACGCCACTGCCCGAATTAACGCTCCTTCTAACTCGCGGATATTAGAAGTGTAATTAGAAGCTATATATTCAATTACATCTTTAGGCAAGATAATATTTTCGTATTCCGCTTTTTTTTGTAAAATTGCCATTCTCGTTTCTAAATCTGGCGCTTGGATATCAGCAATTAATCCCATCGAAAAACGAGAGCAGAGACGTTCTTGTAAACGGGGAATTTGGTTGGGGGGACGGTCGGAAGCTATAATAACTTGCTTGCCAGCTTCATATAAAGTATTAAAAGTGTGAAAAAATTCTTCTTGGGTGGACTCTTTACCCTCGATAAATTGAATATCATCTACTAATAGTACATCAACTGCTCGGTAATGCTCTCGAAAACCTTGCCTATTATCATTACGAATGGCAGTAATTAAATCATTAGTAAACTGCTCGGTAGAAACATAAAATATTTTGGAATCAGAATAATTTTCTCGGCGATAGTGTCCAATAGCCTGCATTAAGTGAGTTTTACCTAATCCGACACCACCGCATAAAAATAAAGGATTAAACTCTCTTCCAGGAGATTCAGCAACTGCTAATGAAGCAGCGTGAGCCATGCGGTTATTTGCACCGACGACAAAGCGCGAAAATACATATTTATAATTTAATTCACTAGCTATCGTTTTGCCTTTAGAAGCATTCTCTAAAATATTATTTTGAATAGGAACTCCCTTCGTCAGCTCTCCTTCATTCAAAAAAGAAACTTCATCACCCTGAGCAACGGTAAAATTAATTTCTACAGGATGACCAACAATGTCTTGTACTACATGAGTAATTGTATTGATGTAATACTTTTGTAACCAATTACGCGCAAAGGCGTTAGGAGTAAGTATTACCAAGCAATTATTTTCTAATCGCTCTGCACTAGCAGTTTTAATCCAAGTTTCAAAGGTGGGACGGGATAATTCTAATTGTAAGCGCTCCAATACCTGAATCCAGAGAGTTTCTATGGGAATTTCCATTTATTTACCACCTTTGCTGCTAATCGTCAAAATAGAAGATATAAGCAAGCACCAATTCAGCATTGCTCAGATGCTCTAGACCTAGAACAAGCTTTTAAGTTGTAATTATTCTTGTTCCAGGTAGGCAAGATCCTACCACTCACTGACTCACAAAGGAGTTGCACGCGACACATGAAAATAAAACATGACTTTGGGCAAAAAAAAATTGATACCAGGAGTGTGCCTCAACGGTGGGCAGCAACTAGTATTATGTTAATGTTACTAAGTGGCGCACTGGTGTCTCTTGGAGGCTGCTCGTTACCTATAGGTAGTGCTGGTATTGAAAGTCAAAGAAATGATTCTCAGGCTCAGACACAAGCGCAAAACGCAAGCGATCGCGATCCAGTAATTGTCCCACCGCCAATTCTTGCCAAGTCTGGAGATCCTAACTTTGTGGTGGGGGTAGTCCAAAAAGTAGGACCAGCGGTAGTTAGAATTGATTCTACTAGAATCGTAGGTTCTCGTACACCAGATCAGTTTGACGATCCATTTTTCCGGCGCTTTTTCGGAGATCAGCCATCACAACCCAGACAAAGAATAGAAGGTAGCGGTTCTGGATTTATAATTAACTCCGCAGGTCAAATTTTGACTAATGCCCATGTGGTCGATGGTGCTGACACGGTGACGGTAACATTGAAAGATGGTCGGACTTTTGACGGTAAAGTGCTGGGTGAAGACCGAGTAACTGATGTTGCAGTAATTAAAATTGGCGCAAATAACCTTCCTACTATTGCTCTTGGTAACTCTGAAGCGTTGCAACCAGGAGAAGCAGTAATTGCTATTGGCAATCCTTTAGGTTTAAATAATACCGTAACCTCTGGCATTCTCAGTGCTACAGGTCGTTCTGGTAGTGACATCGGCGCTAGTGACAAGCGCGTTGATTACATTCAAACAGATGCTGCTATTAACCCAGGTAACTCTGGGGGACCGCTCTTAAATGCTGAAGGTCAGGTGATTGGTATGAATACAGCGATTCTGCGTGGCGCTCAAGGGTTGGGATTTGCCATCCCCATCAACACAGCACAACGAATTGCCCAGCAATTAATTGCTAAAGGAAGGGTGGATCATCCTTATTTAGGTGTCGCAATGGCAACGCTGACCCCAGAAATTAAGACAATACTCAGTAATGCTTCTGACGGTCAGCTGAAAATAACAACAGATAAAGGAGTATTTATTCGCAGCGTTGTTCGTGGTTCGCCAGCTGCGACAGCTGGATTAAGAGTAGGTGATGTGATTATCAGTATCAATAACAAATCTGTTGCCAAAAATGAAGACGTACTGAAAATCTTAGAAAATAGTCAAATAGGTAGTCCGTTACAAATACAATTGGAGCGCAATGGACAAACTACACAAGTAGCAGTTAGTCCTGCACCTCTACCTGCTCGACGAGAAAGCTGATTTTACCAAAATAGCTAATAGCTAACAACTATTAGCTATTAAGTAAACCTAAAATACTGTCCTGAACCGTAGTGAGCCAGCGCGGTCTTGGGGGTTTCCCCCATGAGCGACTGGCGAACCCGAAGGGTGAGCGGTTTACCGCTCATATCTTCGATTTTAAGGGCTGAAGCCCTTACTACATTTAAAAGCATTTAATTATCCAGAGGAGTTATATTATGGCTGAACTACGAAAAATTATTCAATTAGGCAATCCGATATTGCGCGAAAAAGCAGCGGAAATTGAAAATATCCAAGATGAGCAGATACAAAAACTAATTGAAGATTTATTGGCAACAGTTGCTGATAGTAATGGTGTGGGAATTGCCGCGCCTCAAATTGCAGAACAAAAGCGTTTATTTCTCGTTGCGTCCCGTCCTAACCCGCGATATCCCAACGCACCAGAGATGGAACCAACAGCGATGATAAATCCTAAAATCACTGCACATTCAAATGAAATTGTCAAAGGTTGGGAAGGTTGTTTAAGTATTCCTGGAATTAGAGGATTAGTTCCACGATATCAAGCGATAGAAGTAGAGTACACTGACCGCAATGGAAAGTTACAAAAACAAGATTTTACTGATTTTGTAGCGCGAATTTTTCAACATGAGTACGACCACTTTGAGGGAATTGTATTTTTAGATCGGGTAGAAAGTACTTTAGATATAATGACTGAGAACGAGTATCAACAGCGGATTGTTTTAAAGTGAAATAACCAAAATAATAACAAAGGGTGATTAATTACCGTTCAATCACATAGAATATAAGGCAAAAATTTGAATAATCTGATTGACATTGCAGACCAATTTAAGCCACAAGGTAAGGTCATTGATGTCCAGGAATTTGGGCATGGCAATATTAATAACACCTTCCTTGTAACTCTGGATTCCCTAGAAGAGAAGCAGTTTATTCTGCAACGCATTAACACGCAGGTCTTTCGTCAACCAAAGCTCGTGATGCAGAACATGAGTATCTTTACTCTTCATGTGCGCGATCGCCTGCAAAGCAACCCCCCAAATCGCCGCTGGGAAGTACCGCGTGTACTTTTGACACAAAACACCCAAAATCACTTTATTGACCCTGATGGCTCATTTTGGCGGGCAATCAGCTTTATTAACGCTGCGGAGTCTTTTGACACCATCAAAGATAGCAATCACGCTCGCGAAGTTGGCTATGCGCTGGGTATGTTCCATAACCTAATCAGCGATTTGCCTACCGAAAAACTCGCTGACACGCTTCCAGGATTCCACATTACACCGCGCTACCTCCAGCAATATGCAGAGACGCGATTAATCGATGTAGAGACGCGATTAATCGCGTCCGTACAAACGGAAGTGAAGTATTGTTTGCAATTTGTAAGCGATCGCTCCTCCTGGGCACACGTCCTAGAAAATGCCCAAGCACAAGGAATGCTGCGTTTGCGTCCAATTCACGGCGACCCCAAGGTAAACAATGTCATGATAGACACCGCAACCGGGCATGGCATCAGTATTATTGACCTGGACACCGTTAAACCCGGCTTGGTTCATTATGATATCGGTGACTGCCTCCGCTCAAGCTGCAATCCTTTGGGAGAAGAAACAGACCAGTGGGAGATGGTGCGCTTTGACACCGATATTTGCCAGTCAGTTTTGCAAGGTTATCTCTCAGTGGCGAGAGATTTTCTCACTCTTAACGACTATGAATATATGTACGATGCAATCCGCTTGATTGCCTTTGAGTTAGGATTGCGATTTTTCACTGATTATTTAGCAGGTAATGTCTACTTTAAGATTAAGTACCCAGAACATAATCTTAATAGAGCGATCGTGCAATTTAAGCTCACCGAAAGTATCGAATCTCAAGAAACCGCTATCCGCGCTATCATTCAGGAAATGCGATGAACGAGCAAAATTTTTCTTTACAGCCATTTGATTTAACAAACTCGCTGCCTGATATAAAGATTACAGGCAGCATTGCTCGAAACGCTAACAAATTAACTATTTCTTATGCACTGCTTGGCGATTTGACAAAAGTCCAGATTCCTGAATCAGCAGACTTACCAAAACGCAAATACGATCTTTGGGAAGAAACCTGTTTCGAGTTCTTCGTTGGAATTAATAATTCTCCTTCTTATTGGGAGTTTAATCTTTCACCTGCCGGAGATTGGAATGTCTTTCGCTTAGACGATTATCGGCAAGGGTTACAAGAGGAAATGGCTGTTACATCGCTACCTTTTAGCGTTGAGCAAAAATCAGACGCTTTATTGGTTGATTTAGAAGTTGATTTAAATAAGTTTATCCTGGCGGAGCAATCTTTAGAAGTTGGAATTACTACTGTTATTAAATCGAAAGATGGCAATCTTAGCTATTGGGCATTAACTCATTGTGGTGAGGAAGCGGATTTTCATCGACGGGAAAGTTTTGTTCTTGAATTGTGAGATAGTTGTTGATGTGTCGGGTAGCAAAGTTCGAGGAAATCAACATGCATCGAGAACAACTCGCTAAATGGCTGTTAGGAACTGCTGCGCTTTCAACAATTATCATTCCCATCGGTGTCGATGCAGTCTTACTAGCAGACGCTCATATGAATAATCCTGCATGGTTACCCCATGCAAAGCTGCATTGTGCCATGTCGTTTTTTGCAGGTGCTTCGTTGGGACTTGCTGCTTTGGCGATTTTGTTAGTACGTCCGGTAAGTGATCGCTTTTCGATGGGTCTTGCTGCATTTCTCGGTTCTGCGTTCTGGATTGGGCTAATCGCTGCCGGATTTTTGCCTGGAACTTCTTACGGGTTTCTATACGATCCAGTTTTTGGTAATATTCGTGAGCCTGAGTTGAGTGGAATCACGATTTATCCGAATGTCGCGCTTGGTATCATCACTATTGCGATCGCTATTGCAGGTTATTCGTTAACGAGTCAGGCAAAGTCGATTGACCAATTGAAGTGAAAAATCCTTATGCTATGAAGTTATTTGCGATCGCCTAATTTTGAGATTTTAATGGAGCATGGCAGAAATAACTATCTAGTTGAAAAAGCTTATTGTACAAACTTTCTTCCCTTCTGCCTTCTGCCATCTCACTTCTGCCTTCATGCACTAGTTAGTGCGATCGCACTGTAGAATTTCCAGCTTTTCTTAACTGCCGCATCAGCAAAAATACTAATAATCCGATAATCATCCACTGACAGAAAAGCGCTAGAAAGACCGATGTAAATGACTCTGGGTATCCTGTGTATAACATCACAAGTGGCGCAACGATTGAAAACAGCCACGCAAATGTATTGTTTCCTGGGTTGGAGAACAGCATAGCTACAATTACCAGTGGTAATATCATTACCGCACCCACCGCACCAGTTGCCCATAACACCCGTTGCTCAGTTTTCATCAACAACATTAGTTGGGCTAAACCTGCATAAATCATAGCTAAATTACCAGCAAAAATTAGAGATAAAAACGCTGGTATTACTTTATCAAATCCGATACCAGAAAGTAAAATAAATAGACTTAAAGTAGTGATGGCGATTATTGCATTTAAAGCGATCGCTACTAAACCCGGACTCTTTTCACTCCAAATTAAATCCTTAATTAACTTGCTATTACCAAATTCCTTAAAGCTATAAATGTGTCGGTAGCGTGCCCAATCATATAGCGTTTGCCGATGAGGATTGAGAGCGGCAATTAGATATAAAAACAGCCATAAATTTAAAAATAATAGGCTGCCGATATTTCCATACATCGTATAATCAATCTTAGGTTGAGCAAAAACTAATTCTTGCCAATTAGCGAATCCTATTGTGACAACTGCAAATAAAGATGTGAGTAAATAACTTTGCCCTTTACCCAACATAGTAGCATTTTGGTCACGGAAGCAACGCTGCAAAGACTTCCAAATCAACCAAATTCCCATAGCGTAAATCAACAAAACAAAGCCAACTGTAGTTACAAAATTAGCTCCCAGCGGTATGCTAAACCAATGCAGACTTGCTAATTGTGGATAAAGAGGTTTGAAAGAATAATCAATTGAAAAATGCGGAATTAAGGAAACTGGGTTAATTAAATTCAATACAATCAATGGATGTTCAGATTGTTGTACTCCAGAAAATATTCCTACTATAGGTAATATAAGAAAAACCAAAACTGCACCGCTACCCAACCACGACTGAAAACCGCTTAACCAAGAACCAACTAAGCCAAATAGCAATGCACCACTATAGTATAAGATGCAAGCACCAATAATAACCGCATAAAAGCTGAAAATCTCAACCAGGGGAATGTTTGCCGCTAAACCCGACCACAAATGTAAAGGAATTGCTAGGAATACTGCAAGATACAGCAGGATAGGCACACCTAGCATTTTACCTAATAAGATGCTTTGGGGTGACTGGGGACTTAAGCGAATAAAATTCAGCGTCTCACGACGTTGTTCATTAGCTAAGTCACTAATAATTAGATAGGTTCCTGCAACTAAAATGGTGAAGCAGCCAATAATACTCAGCCATGTAAATATGCCTCTAAACCATAACTCCCAATTGATGATAAAATTCCCCAATTCATCCTGCGAACATACCCGCGTAGCAACATTTACATAAATGTTTTTTCCCGTGCAATATCTGTTGGTAATAGTCGGAATTGCATTTACAGTATTTTTAGTTACTATCTGCATTTGGAAATATACAAGTAGTAAAAATTGGCTTAACAGAGAAATAAAAATCGCTAGAAGAAGATTACGTGGTTTAATACGACCTTTTATTTCTCGTAAAAATTGTGGATTCCAGTTTCCTAAACGGTCTACAAAATTTTGCATCATAGCAAAACTCTCCATGATTAGTAGTTAGGGATATGACTTACACGTCTTAAACGTTGATAGAAAACTTTGTAGTAAGCGCTTTAATCCTGAAGCGCTTACTACAATTAACGTCAGCCTACCAATGCTTTAGTAGCAGATTGCCCTGCTAACTTTAATCGCTTTGTCAGTTGAAAGTTTAACAATACTAAAATACTAAGTTCAGCCAAAAGTGCCATAAAAATTGTTGTTGTTGAAGCAGATCCTACAGCTGCCCAAGGAAAGCTGGAAAACAGCCAAACAGTAGCATTTTTCGACGGATAAATAGTGAGGAATTGGAGAATGATTGGTGGTAAAAACATTACTGTGGTTACAGTGCCAATTGCCCAGAAAGAACGCTTGGATGTTTTCATCATCAACATCAGTTGAGCTACCGTAGCGTAAATGATCATCATGCTGATGAATAACGCTAAACCTAAAATTGCATTAATTCTGTGAACATTGTTTCCAAGCCCAAGTAAATTAGGGCTATGGTGAACATTTAAAATGGGTGCAATTGCAATCCAAATTAGCAAGGGTGTAGTAGCGATCGCTAAATTAATTGCCATTGCTATCAGTGCAATACTCTTCTCACCAAAAATCAAATCTTTTAGCAAAGAGTTCTTCCAAATACCTTGATGTTTATACCTTGCCCAATCTTGTACAGCTTGACGGTGAGGTGAAAGAATTGCAATTAAACCAAGAAGCAGTACTGAGTTACAAAAACCTAGCCAAATAAAATTCTGCCCAATCTGGGAATTAACATCGTACAAGCAAGTAGAAGGTTGGTTAACCAGAAGAGGTGGGCAATAAGTTTTTACATATTGCAAAGTAAATCCCCACATCATTACTTGCAAACCAGCTACAAGGAAATAACTTTGAAGCTTGCTGATAACAGCAGTATTGGGGTTACGAAAACAACGTTTCAATGCTTGCCAAATACCGTAACTACACAAGCCATAACTCAATAAATGGAAACCAACAATACTAGTAACATGTGTTCCAATTGGTAAATAGAAAAACTGCAATTCTTTCAGTTGTGTACCATTGTAGAAGTGAAACAAATTTGGAAACAGATAATTTGTAATATCGAAGGGACTAAATAACCTAAACCAAGCCGTTGAATCGTTTAATTTTGCTCCAGTTCCAGTAGACATTTGGCTCATTATCGTCATCATTAAAAATACTAGAACAGAGCCACTACCTAACCAAGGTTGAAAACTATTGAACCAGCGACAAACTAAACCAAAAAGTAGCGCTGCACTATAAAAGAAAATACAGCTAGCAACAAGAACAGCGTAGAAACTAAAAATGTAACTTAAAGCGATATTAGCAGAACGTCCAGCATACAAATGTAAAGGCACTGCTGCTAAAGTTACAAGGTAAACTAAAATTGGTACTCCTAACAGCTTGCCAGTCAAAATACTAACTTCGGACTGGGGACTGAGGCGAATAAAATTTAGCGTCCCGCGACGTTCTTCATTAGCTAGGTTATTTATTAGTAAATAAGTTCCTGCTACTAATAGTGTGAAGATAAAAATCACACTTAGCCAGAGAAATAGATATTCCCAGTGATCTCGCCACCACAATTGCATATCTAATTGATTATTGGGGCAAAAATTCTCTGAGATATATTTGGTTAAAGCTTGATTTTTGGCATTTACTGATTTTAGTTCGGTTTGCAGATCAACAAGTGAAACTGTACTAGATGGTTTAGCTTTTTTAAAGTTTGATATCGCTGTATACAATGTGTTGCTTTGTCGAGACAGGGCGTCTTGTTGCTGGATATAAGATTTACTTAAATTACAGTATTGACCGACAAGAGGGTATTTTTCAGCAGGAAACTGTCTTAACTGATAAAGAAATAATACTAGTTGACCGAGTAGCGATATAAGAAATGCGATCGCAACAGGAAACATTTTCAAGCGACCTTTGAGTTCGCGCAATAATTGCGGATTCCAATCGCCTATTTTGTCTACAAAATTGAGCATCATAGTCAAAAATCTTCCAAGAATGTGAATAGGCTAATAATAATTAGCAATCCAAAACCCCAAATCCCAAATACCAAACTGGCTCAGGATGCTTGTTTATGACCTAGTTTGAGGAAAATTGTTTCCAGGTCTTCTTGAGTGCAGTGAAATTCGCTCAGGGCAATACCAGATTGTACAAGCGATCGCAACAGATTTGCACTATCTTCTTGATTGCCAGAGAAGTAGACGCGCACACCCTGTTTATCTGGCATAATTTCCCACTCTTCCACCAAAGAATGATTTTTCAATTCGCTTAAAAGTGGTTCTAAACTTCCCAGAGTAGATAACAAAATTTGCTGGCGAGAAAGACGCTGGTAAAGTTGTTTGAGTGAAGCACTTTCTACCAAAAAGCCAAGTTCCATAATTCCCACTGAAGTACACAGTTCTGCTAAGTCGCTGAGAACGTGCGAGGAAATTAATATTGTCATCCCAGCTTCTTGCAACGCTTTAATGATTTCGCGAAACTGCATTCTAGCAATGGGGTCAAGCCCGGAAACTGGCTCATCTAATAGCAATAAAATCGGTTCGTGGATAATTGTGCGCGCCAAACTGAGACGCTGCTTCATCCCCCGCGATAAAGTAGAAATCTGACTATGGCGTTTATTGCCAAGTTGTATTAATTCTAAAACTTCATGTAAACGTTGAGTGCGGCGCGGTTCCCGCAAGCGATACAAACGCGCAAAATAATCGAGATAATCCCAGACAGTGAGATCCTCATAAAGCGGGTAGTCATCGGGTAAGTAGCCGAGACGACGTTTGAGAGTAGGATTACTTTTGTCGCGTACCAGGCGATCGCCATTAATATAAATCTCACCCGTAGTCGGTTCTTCAGCAGTTGCCAACATCCGGATGAGAGTTGTTTTACCCGCGCCATTCGGACCAATCAGTCCGTAAACTTCACCTGCCTGGATCTCTAAATCAACATTATTAACGGCAACGTGGCGATCAAATTGCTTAGTGAGTCCATAGGTGCGAATTGCCAGTTCTTTTACCATAGCTGCAAAGGGTGCGGTTTAACAGTTAACGTAACTTCTCTCTACAGCTTTTGTCAGGCTCGTTTCGGAAATTGAAACAAAGATAGGGGGAATGGGCATTGACCCATATTAAAAAGTAGGTAAGTTATTTGCCCTACCTACTTTTCAAGCTTTATTCTGCTCTTTTCAAAATGGTTTCAAATTAAATCTTGGCTTTTTGCCACAATATCAAGTTATCACAGATGGTGATGGCATCAGAGAATCAGTTAAATTTTGAGATGATCCACTAAAAGCATAACGTTGTTCAGGGGCTGGAAATCCAGCTTCGCCAAAGACTTCACGTATAGCTTTGTTAGTGTCGAAATAAACTTGCCAGTAGTTGTCATTACTGCAATAAGGACGTACTGCCAGTACAGGTCCAGCCAAGCTGAAATTGAGAATTTCAACATCTGGTGCTGGAGCTTTGAGAACATTAGGAATTTGGTTAATTCGCGCTTTCAAAAGTGCGATCGCTTGATTATGCCCAACATCATGATGGAGTTGAGCAAGTAAGTCAACGCGACGGTAAGCATTAGCAGAGAAATTCTGGATATTATCAGAAAATATTTTGTTATTTCCGATAATTGTCATCACGTTATCAGGTGTATTGATACTAGTTGCAAAAATTCCAAGTTCTACAACAGTACCTGTGACACCTCCAGCGCAGATGAAGTCACCAACTTTAAATGGTCGAAAAACAATTAAGAAAGCACCCGCTGCGAAGTTTGCTAACAGTCCACCCCACGCTGCACCAATAGCAATACCAGCTGCTGCGAGAAGTGCTGCAAACGAGGTTGTTTCAATTCCGAAAAAGCCGAGCAGTGCTACAACTAAAACAATTCTCAGCGTTACGGAAATGATATTGAGAAGATAGTTAACGATTGTGGGATCGACGTGTTGAGTTCTAAAAGCACGTTTTACCAGCTTTAAACCAAAGTCAATTAACTTTTGACCTACGATCCACAAAAGAATCGCACCTATAATCTTTAACCCAAACTGAGTTAACAGTGCGATCGCAACTTGACCAATCTGATTGAAATCCATAAACCTTCCTCTGTTTGTGAATTCATAACAAACATACAGGAATTAAAGCATAAATAAGTATGGATACTTTTTTTTAATTTTTGATATGTTACAAAGCATTTTTAAGTTGCTGTCGTCTTTACTCATTATCAATAATATTTACTTAACCAAAGCGTTACTGTAAAGATTTATGTAATGTATTCTAAATCAGTACAACAGGTTATTCAGAAAGCTTTAATGTCTATCCCTAATAAAACTTTTGTTGAGATAAATAAAACTTTGCGATTTAAGTTAATCGCGAAAACAGGTGAAAAAACTTTATTAAACGTAGCAAAAATCGTGCTTTTTGTCGGTTTAGCGGTCGATGGTACGGTGAATGGGGTAATGATGAATGCTTGCGGACATTCAATAAAAACCTTCATTAAAGGGTGGAACCAGTCATAAGCGCGAGTGGAGGGTAGGCAATCCCCACCCTAGGTTTCAACTATTTTCCTGCTGTTCGTGTCGCCTGTTTTCAATTCGAGCGAAGATTTCCTCAATGCTGGGATCTCCCAAAATTTGATCCCTATCTCGTGTATAGTCTCCACTACCAATCTCGAATTGCTGCATAAATCGCGCCATCCCAGCAGGACCAAGAGCCTTAGTTAGCGCTTCTATTCCCAGTTGCCGAATCTGCGCTTGAGTCAACTTACTCACATCAATCATTTGTTACCTCCTGTACCCACCGCAACGGGTTTTCTACTCTTACTTGTAGCATCCCACTATGTCTTGCTGCTAAACGCAACATCCTGTCATCAGTCGTTAAAAAGACATCCGCATTTGCAACTTCTGCACAAGCGATATGGGATGCATCATAAGCCTTAAATCCCAATCCAGCAAGTTGCCTACCGCGAGACTTAACCTGCTCAGTAATGCTTATTCTGGTAATTGCTAAAGAAGCCCAAAGCATCATTTGTCGTTTTCTCTCTCCAGCAGGTGTCTGTTCTAACTCATCATCAATGACTTCGCTTCCCAGTATTTGCCATTGGGTGTTTTGACAACGATTCAAAATCAGCATTACAGCCTCAGCTTCTAAACGAATACGTTCCTCTGTCTGATCGTCAAAAGGACGATTGAGGCAACACACATCTAAATAAATTAAAAACTCCATTGGGACATGTTGCTAGGTATGATATTTAATCTGCAAGACGATCGCACATTTACCCAGTAAAAAGCAGTTATGACTCAAAACTACCGCATTACCTTACTTCCCGGCGATGGCATTGGACCCGAAATTATGAACGTTGCGGTAGACGTCCTAAAAGTCGTCGGGAAGCAATTTGATTTACAGTTTGAATTTCAACAAGCCCCTATGGGTGGTGCAGCAATTGACGCTACAGGCGAACCTCTGCCAATTGATACCTTAGAGATGTGTCGCAATAGTGATGCTGTGTTACTCGCCGCTGTTGGTGGTTATAAGTGGGATTCTTTGCCTTCTCATTTGCGCCCAGAAGCCGGTTTACTCGGACTGCGTGCGGGTTTGGGGCTTTTTGCCAATTTGCGCCCTGCGAAGATTATACCGCAGTTAATTGACGCTTCCACGTTGAAAAAAGAAGTTGTGGAAGGCGTAGATATTATGGTGGTGCGCGAACTCACAGGCGGAATTTACTTTGGTAAACCTAAAGGAATTTTTGAAACAGAAACTGGTGAGAAGCGCGGTGTAAACACAATGGTTTACAGCGAATCGGAAATTGAACGCATCGGCAGAGTCGCGTTTGAAGCAGCGCGAAAACGTGGGGGTAAACTTTGTTCGGTGGATAAATCCAACGTATTAGAAGTATCCCAGTTATGGCGCGATCGCATTACTTCACTTTCTCAAGAATATTCTGACATCGAACTATCTCACATGTATGTCGATGCAGCAGCCATGCAATTAGTCCGCGCTCCCAAACAGTTTGATACTATCGTTACGGGCAACTTATTTGGCGATATTCTCTCGGATGCGGCGGCAATGCTGACTGGTAGTATAGGTATGTTACCTTCTGCTAGTTTAGGCGCTTCGGGTCCTGGAGTGTTTGAACCTGTACACGGTTCCGCACCAGATATAGCAGGGCAAGATAAAGCAAATCCCTTAGCACAGGTTTTGAGTGCAGCAATGATGTTACGCTACGGCTTAAATCAAAGTGCTGCGGCTGACAAAATCGAAGACGCAGTATTGCAAGTTTTAGAAAAAGGCGATCGCACCGGGGATATAATGTCTCCGGGAATGAACCTTTTGGGTTGTCGCTCTATGGGTGAGACACTCATTCAAGCTCTGGAATTCGGGGCTAGCGACTAAGTAAGGCGTGTTTTCGCTCCTTGAAAAACCTCAGGCTGCAAGCCTGGGGCTACAAAAACAAAGCTCCGAAGTTATGACCGGAGGAAACCTCCCCAGTCCTGGAGTTTAGGCTAAAAGCACGCGATCGCTGCATCAAATTTAAGGAAATCTTCTTACTTAAGTACCTTCACCAATCGGAAGAAATTAATAGCTGACTTTTCTTTCGTAACTGCTAGTTCCCGATAATCTACACCGCGTCGCGGCAAGGTAGCCTCCGAGCTTCTAGGGTGGTTCGGACAAAATTCAAAATTCACGCATTAGAGTTTTTCTTTATTTTGAATTTTTAATTTTGAATTGAAGCCCCCGACCTTCAGTCGGGGGCGCGTCACCGAGACAGGACTTGGAAAAAGGGGGAGGGTTTAAAGCAAGAGTGATTTATCCTGGGGACTTCTAGACTGTCTAGAAGAACCTCTGGGAGCCAGACCTGAGAAATAGGGCAGGCTTCCTGGCTTGTCGTAGTGTGTTGAACGTTAGTCGTATTGTTTAAAAAGCCTGCCCTATTTCTTGCGGCAATTTCCAACCCCTTTTTCTTGCGTCAAATTAGTCACCATCAAATTTGAGTTAACTTAGCTTTTAAAGCTAAAGTCTACTTATTTGCTTCCTGGTAATTGCTGCGATTGCTGCCTCGGCTCTAACACAGGTTTGAACGGCTTGATGCTCTCAATGTCCACACAGTTGGTTCCATCCAGCTTGGTTCTGAGTTGAGCGCTGAAGGTGACTAGCGTCTCGACAAGAACCTCACGGTCAGTTAAGCAGCCTTTGATTGCCATGAGTTCGCCTAAAGTCCACTCATAAAGTTGTCTGTCTGCATTGTTGATGAGTACAGTCAATTCGCTCTTGGTTCTTATGATTTGGTTGAGAAGCTCATCCACCTTGATGTTGATGATATTCGCGACCCGCGTGTTGAATGTGTCTCTATCGCCTATTATGTTGATCACTTCATCAACGTACTGTCTTACCAGACTTATGAATGTCTGATTCCACTCGTTGCGGACGCTCGAAATCTTGATGTCAACATCTCTGTAGACGTTATTAATCTTGTTGTTAATTTCAGTACTATTAACAACCAAGTTGACAATCTCGTTGTTCACTTCAGTGTTGTTGGTTACAGTCTGCTGTAAGCGCTGGTCGATGTACTGATTTAATCCCTCATTGTTATTCACAATGTTTTGGGTAATCAGATGCAAGTTATTTCGTACCTTTTGCTCATAAGTGTTGTCAATTTGCTGGCTGACGTAGTTATTAAGCTCAGTATTGTTATTGACAAACTTCTGAGTGATGAGTGTGTTGAATGTGTCTGTGCCACCGATGATGTTGCTCAGTTCATCCACGTGCTGTGTAGCTAGATTGATGAATGTCCGATTCCACTCGTTGCGGAGGTTCTCAATCTTGTTATTAATTTCAGTACTGTTGGCAACAACATTGACAATTTCGTTGTTCACTTCAGTGTTGTTGGTTACAGTCTGCTGTAAGCGTCGGTCGATGAACTGATTTAATTCCTCATTGTTATTGACAATGTTCTGAGTAATCAGATGCAAGTTATTTTGTATTTTCCGCTCATAAGTGTTGTCAATTTGCTGGCTGACGTAGTTATTAAGCTCAGTATTGTTATTGACAAACTTCTGAGTGATGAGTGTGTTGAATGTGTCTGTGCCACCGATGATGTTGCTCAGTTCATCCACGTGCTCTGTAGCCAGATTGATGAATGTCTGATTCCACTCGTTGCGGAGGTTTGAAATCTTGTTGTTAATTTCAGTACTGTTGGCAACCAAGTTCACAATCTGGTTGTTAACTTCAGTGTTGTTGGTGACACTGTGCTGTAAGCGCTGGTCAATGTAGTTATTAAGCTCAGCATTATTGTTGACCAGCTTCTGAGTAATAACTGTGTTGAATGTGTCTGTGCCACCGATGATGTTGCTCAGTTCATTGACATGCTCTGTAGCCAGATTGATGAATGTCTGATTCCACTCGTTGCGGAGGTTTGAAATCTTGTTGTTAATTTCAGTACTGTTGGCAACCAAGTTCACAATCTGGTTGTTAACTTCAGTGTTGTTCGTGACACTGTGCTGTAAGCGCTGGTCAATGTAGTTATTAAGCTCAGTATTATTGTTGACCAGCTTCTGAGTAATAACTGTGTTGAATGTGTCTGTGCCACCGATAATGTTGCTCAACTCATCCACGTGCTGTGTAGCCAGATTGATGAATGTCTGATTCCACTCGTTGCGGAGGTTTGAAATCTTGTTGTTAATTTCAGTACTGTTAGCAACGACGTTGACAATCTGGTTGTTCACTTCATTGTTGTTGGTTACAGTCTGCTGTAAGCGCTGGTCGATGTAGTGGTTTAATTCCTCATTGTTATTCACAATGTTCTGAGTAATCAGATGCAAGTTATTTTGTACCTTTTGCTCATAAGTGTTGTCAATTTGCTGACTGACGTAATTATTAAGCTCAGTATTGTTATTGACAAACTTCTGAGTGATGAGTGTGTTGAATGTGTCTGTGCCACCGATAATGTTGCTCAACTCATCCACGTGCTGTGTAGCCAGATTGATGAATGTCCGATTCCACTCGTTGCGGAGGTTCTCAATCTTGTTATTAATTTCAGTACTGTTGGCAACGACGTTGACAATCTCGTTGTTCACTTCAGTATTGTTGGTTACAGTCTGCTGTAAGCGTCGGTCGATGTACTGATTCAATTCCTCATTGTTATTGACAATGTTCTGAGTAATCAGATGCAAGTTATTTTGTACCTTTTGCTCATAGCTGCTGTCAATTTGCTGACTGACGTACTGGTCAAGGTCAGTATTGTTATTGACAATATTCTGAGTAATTAGGTTGACGTTATTGCGTACCTTTTGCTCGAAGGAGGAGTCGATTTGCTGATCGACATGCCGATCAATGTACTGGTTGAGTTCCTGCTTATTTACAAGGTTGTTGATTATTAATTCGACGTTGTTACGTATCTTTTGCTCGAAGGTGGAGTCGATTTGCTGATCGACATGCCGATCAATGTACTGGTTGAGTTCCTGTTTACGTACAACGTTGTTGACAATTAACCCGATATTGTTACGTATCTTTTGGTCAAAGATTTGGTCGATTTGCTGATCGACATGCTGATCAATGTACTGGTTGATTTCTGGCTTATTTACAACGTTGTTAACAATTAATCCGATGTTGTTACGTATCCTTTGCTCAAAGGTTTGGTCAACGTACTGGTTGATCTGCTGGTTAATTTTCTTGGATATCTCAACGTTGATCTTATCTTCGACAAGTTTGTCTAAGTAGCTAGACCAGCTTTGTAATTGCTGGTTCAGGCTAAATTCCATCTGCTCTTGATAGGCATCCATCGTAAACCGGACTTTTGCCACTTCTACAGCCAGGCTTTTGAAGTGCTTCTCGTAGTTTTTCAGGAGCCACTGTTCGAGCTGATCCCAATACTTAGCCTCTAGTGTGACATCGTTTTGATCAATTACATTGATAGATGCATTAATCTGCTGTAACTGCTCCTCCCACTTTTTCTTGAAATCGTCTTCGTTAAAGCGGAAGGTGAACTCTGTGGAACTACTCGCATTTACTGGTTGACGATCGCCAGATCCACCACTGCCTTGAATATTTGTCACAGACTCTGTGGAGCTGTTCGCACCGGCTGTTTCACGACTGACAGATCCACTGCCTTGAATATTGGTAACAGTGCTTGTAACAGTGCTGGTTGTAGTCGTCTGTTGTTGGCTCTGTCCTTTGACGTTATTATTCTCTTGCTTTTTATACTTATCAGCCAGTTCAGCTGCACTTACTGGCTCTATTGCCAGAATAATTTGTCCTTCGTTATCTTCCTTGTAGGTGTCAACAAATAAACCTGTTAAGGTAGTTTTTTCTTTGACCTCTAAAATGACTTCATCTTTGAGACCATTCAAGGAAGACCAACTTTCTTCAACTTCAATGCCTGTCAGTTTTGTAATAAATTTTCCGCCTTTGACCCAAATTAAAGCCCAAGGTTCTAGGTCAAACTTATTGTTATCTGACCAATAAGTTGCATTGCCTTCACGGATTTTGATGCGATAGTTTCCGGGATTTAATTCAATGGAGTTAGCACCTGATTGCTTCAAACTTGACAGTTGATTTTCATCCAGTACATAACTATTGCGTTTGCTATCTACTGTTAAAGTATGAGGATTGAAAAATGGCTTATTACTGGTAATTAAAAGGTCAATTGAGCCACTATTGTCATTACTGTTAACATCAAAGAACAAGGCATTGATAACTGCTCTTTGTTTAACTTCTAACTGCAAATTATCATTATATCCGTTTAAGGTTGCCCAGGTTGCGCCTATCTCATAACCTGTGGTTTTATTGATAAATTTACTACCATCAACTCCATATATCCAGAGTAAGACAAAAGGTTCTCCTTCTGTTTTAGCCTTGGCATATTTGTAGCGACCGCCAGTAATTTTGATATCAAAAGTACCTTTATCGAAAGTAAAGGTAGCTGCAACATTTTGTTGCAGATTGTTCATTTGGTCGGGGTTGATAACATAACAATTGTTTTTGGTATCAATGGTTAAAATGCTCATACCTTCCTCTTTGATTGTTTTGCTTTCTTGAGAAACTGCTGCTGGTATACGTTGAGAAGTGTTTTCTTGTTTTACTGCTGCTGGTATACGTTGAGAAGTTTCTTGTTTTACTGCTGCTGGTGTACCTTGAGAAGTTTCTTGTTTTGTTGTTTCAGATTTTTCGTCTGAGTTGGCTTCTGGGGTAATTTCCGTTGTTACTACCGTAGCTGGTTCATAAATACTAATCCCTGCCCAACGACTCTTAGGTTCGGTCATCGTGACTAAAGTTCCCTTACCAGTAGTCGTGTTAATGCGGATTAGTTGACCGTCTTTACCTAAGTTAAAGAAGTTACCAGTTACGCCATAGAGAACATTACCAACAAATTCCATACTGGCAATATTGGGAAAGCCTGTATCACCAATGATTTGGACTTTACTAGCCTCTAGATCCCAACTTACTAATAACTTCTTCTTGTTGTAACCAATCAAGGTAATATAAGCTTTGCCATCAGCATCAAAGGCAACTTCAGCACAGTTGTAGTCTTTATCCGCTACGGTTACTACTGGCGTACCTTTACCTGTTTCGAGATTAATGGCAACCAGTTGTTTAGCTGTTGTGGCGTAGAGCGTTTGACGCTGGCGATTATATGCTAAACCAGCTGCGGCAAAGCCAATATCACCAACTACGGTGGCATCACCTGAATTCAGGTTAATTTTAACTAGGTCAGTCTTGTCACCGTTTCTATCAAGTCCATATAGTTGCGAACCGACAAAAGCAATGTCAGAAACTTCTGTAACTATCTCGCCAATAAAACTAGCTTTACCTGTGACTAAATCCAGGGTGTAAAGTTTGCTTAATTCATTGGAGACGCAATCTTGGACATAAACTGCCCCTGGTTTGAGCTTAATAGTTTTAGCTGTGCGACTGCCACAGATAACTTTTTCTAAAACTCCACTGAAACCACTGATAGCATCTTTATTTGTAAAAGATTGTCCACCTGTTGAAGTTGCAAGTCTGGCGTATTCGGTTTTGATACCTTCAGTATGCTTGCTTTTTGAAGTTCCGAAATAGGTGTGAACGGTAACTCCTGCTCCTTGGGCTTTTTGGATAGCCAAGTTAGCTGCTTTAACATCCTCTTGCTCTGTTTTATCTCCACCTCCTTCGAGTGCTTCATCACCGAGATAAAAAATAGCTCGTGCTGCACCTTCGCGCCAATCAAAGTAATCTGATATATCTTCAATTGCGCGAGCTGCATCTTCTTGCGCTCCTGCGTCTGCAACTTGTCCTTTTTTTCTACCCCGGAGTTGGGATTCTGACACTTTACATTTTTGAGTCAGATAAGCTCGGATACTTTGGTCGAAGTTTGTCCCTTTCCAAGTACCTTCTACACCCAACCAAGCCACTCTTAAGTCTGATGGACAACTAGATTTAGCTTTGGCGATCGCACCAGCAGCAGCATTACTCAAAGCCTGTGCTTCATCTTTCATCGAAGGACTAGTATCGATGACGATGACTAAATCAACAGGAGGTATAGTGCTTGCTTGATTACTCATGCTTTGTTCTTTTTTCTTTTTTTGGTTGAAACCGAATAATTTCATACAGTTCCCGCTTAAACTTCATAGGCAGACTGAGTTTGGTAGCTAAGGGCAAATGCATTGGCAAAAATCTTGGAGCACAATTCGCAACTTGTATGCGAGAAGCTCCAAGCTATGCCCATACACCGCGTCGCGGCAAAGTAGCCAATTTCTTTTTAGATATGGGAAGAATTGCTGCAACTAATTTAAAATTCAAAATCCAAAATTAAGAAAAATAGCTTTTCTTAATACTTAATTTTGAATTAAAGCTGCCAACCTTCAGTAGAAAGCGCGTCACACAAATGCGTGCGCTTTGCGCTTATAAAAAATTGTCTCTAGTGCATCTGCCCTACATACCTTTAGCGTAAACGCGAGTGCGTGCGCTTTAGCACAGGCAAACTTATACATTTGGGATGCTCCCGTTAAATTTTTACTCCTATGTATAAACTGTAACATTAAAATGATTTTGTTCGGAGGTATGCCTTAGCATTAATGTCTACATTACGCGCAACAATACAACAAAATCAAGCATAAATTTGATAATTTTTGTTTCTAAATTCTACGTTAATGATTTTGCAATAGCAAAAAATCTATCTTTATAGTTAGTTACTCATAATTTATTAATTTTTTTCAATAAATAATTAAGGTGTAAATTTGCTTAAGCTTAATCTGTGCATTTGCGCTAAGAAATTGTCAATTAACTGTTCGCTCAATTTGATTTATTCCTGATTTATTCATATTACACGTGCGTTGCGATTTTAGGAATGTGATTAAACTCTAATTTCCAGCGGAATTCAAAAGTCAAGAGTTAGGTGTTAGGTGTTAAAAGTCAGGTGTTAAAAGCCAGGAGTCAGGAGTAGACAGTGCGTTGCGGAGGTTCCCTCCGTTGAACACCTGCCGTCATCTGCCGTTCAGGAGTTAGGAGTCAGAAGTAAAATTCGCTCTACATCTGGCTTTTTAGTTAAAAAACTGTACTTGTTGAACTGGCAATTTACTCTATCAATTGTCCGTTTGGCTTCGATAGGCTCCAAGGGATAATCTGAAATTTCGCAATACAGCTTTCAGTCGCCGTTTACGCCCTTTCAGAAATTTAAATTACTTTATTTTTTTGTCTTTTTTTGATTAAATTTTGTTTTGATAGTAGTCTTTTATATTTACAAAAATCCAGTTATTTTTCAAGGACAGTTAAGACATTTAAGCAATTAATTTTTTCACAATTAGACAATACGCACAGATAAAAAAGTTTGTCAAGGACAGTTAAGACAGATAAGACACTTAAGCAATTAATTTTTTCGGCGTTGCATAATGGCGGTATGAATTGAGGTAAAATTTCGATGGAATGTCCGCGTTGTGGGTCGTCCCATATCCGTAAGAATGGAAGAAAAAGAGGTAAGCAGAATCACATTTGCTGTGATT
>JAESFM010000114.1_pt1 | contig 34943 bp, 33 predicted proteins | sample 9266171 | NCBI WGS metagenome assembly JAESFM01 (sample SAMN14505069, study PRJNA617099) | algae metagenome | isolation source: Hassallia sp. WJT32-NPBG1 and co-occurring heterotrophs from well developed... | place: USA: Mojave Desert, Joshua Tree National Park, California | collected 2006-06-22 | reverse complement strand
TCTCCGTTGATGGCAAACATCCCCACTGTTCCACTGCTCGAAAGCTCAAGCAATACAAAGCAACTCTTGATGCTATTCCATGAAGCAAAACCATAAAATATGTTATTTGTCAATATTGAGAGGGCTGCCAAGAGCAACTAATCGACTTGCTGCATCGACTCGGCTTAGTTCTCAACTTTCGCGATCATCCCATCCTCAAAGATACCAACGTCCTCAAACCCAACTGGGTGACAGAAGGCATTTACGCGCTCCTGAGCGATGAAAACCTCAAAACTAAAACCAAAGGCATTTTCACCCACGCCGATCTCACCCGCATCCTCGATCCAGAGCGATACCCCACCAAGCGTCACGACTATCTGATCGGGCTGATGAAAGAATTTGAGCTTTGCTTTGCACTAGATTGTAAACCACCAAAATTCCTGATTCCGGGACTTTTGCCTAAAGACCAACCAGACGAAACAGAACTCCAAGGCGAAACCCTAGAATTTCAATACCATTACAAAGTTCTCCTCGAAAGCATCATCTCCCGCTTCATCGTCAACACACACGAAAAAATCTATAAGCAAATCTATTGGCGCAGTGGCGTAATGCTGCAATATCAAGAAAACAACGAAATCTACAACATCGCTCGGATCAAAGCCGACCCCGAAGACAAAAAAATCTTCATCACCATTAGCGGACGCAAAGAAACCCGCCGCTTATTTCTCGGCATTCTCCGCGATGTCTTCCAAAAAATCCACAACACCCTCCCCAACCTCGAAATCACCGAATGGGTTCCCGTCCCCAATCACCCCAAACACGATCCGCTCAAATACTCAGATTTACTCGGACTCGAAAAGATGGGAGAAACCCATAAAATTATTGGTGAACTCCAGCTCAAACTCGATTTGCGTCAACTTTTAGATGGCTACGAATCACTAGAATCGCGTCGAGAATCACAAAAAGTCGATCCAGAAAGCGATCGCTTGACAATTGTCAACCAGATTTACAATCACAACCAGCAAGGAGAATATAAACCCATGACAGAAAACACAAACAACCTTCAAGGCGCAAACATCGCCAACTTTGCCAACGAAGTCAAAGACAACGCCAGTCAACAAGCCTCTAACTTCAACCAAACAAGCGGCGCAAACATCAGCGAAATTCTGCAACTAATCGGCAACCTGCGCCAAACTGCCGCCCAATTCCCACCAGAAATCCGCGACGACATCACCATTGATATTGATGATGTAGAAGTAGAAATTCAAAAGCCAGAAAAAGAACGCAATTTACCCAAGCTCAAAAAGCGTCTAGTAGCTTTAATAGCTGCTGGTACTCTAGTCGCTGCCCCGATCGCAGGTATGACAGACTTTACAAACAATGTTCTGGAAATAGGTCAGAAAGTAGGCATAGAACTAAAGCTTCCCTCTGTTAAATAGACTTTTATAACTCCAGAGGCGATCGCAAATTCAAGCTTCACAGCTATTAAACAACAAACAAGCGATCACTTTGCATCAATAACTTTTAGGCGATCGTATAACTTGAAATATGGAAATAGGGGAAAAATTAAATATCGAACTAAAGCTTCCCTCTGTTAAATAAACTTTTATAACTCCAGAGGCGATCGCACAAGCTTCACAGCTATTAGACCTCTTGTACTCATTCCCTAACACCCCACACGCCAGATGCTCCACTTGGGGAGACACGCCACATGCTTCAAGCCGGGAAACCCGTCCAACGCAGTGGCTCCCCAAGACCGCACTGGCTCCCCTTAATCCCCTCCCCTTGGTAAGGCTACGGTGTACACACAAGTCTAATTACCCCCCTTAATCCCCCTTTCCAAGGGGGGAAAAAGAAATCTATCTAGTTCCCTCCCCTTTACAAGGGGAGGGTTAGGGTGGGGTAATTCGAGGACTGGTAGTGATTCGATAACTTGTGTGTACACCGTAGTTACCAAGGGGAGGGGAGACAAAGCTACGCTTTGGCGGGGTGGGGTTCTTCTTTGTTTTCATCCTTTATAAACTGCGATCGCCTAAGTTAAATTGCCTACACAGCGATATTTAGCAACAAATCGCTTTGCATCTATACACTAGACCTCTTGCACTCATTCCCCAAAACCCCACCCCCAACCCCTCCCCTTAGCAAGGGGAGGGGAGACAAAGCTACGCTTTGGCGGGGTGGGGTTCTTGTTTTTGATTTATGCAAGAAGTCTACTCTCCAACAAACTGAAGCGGTCTGTGAGTTCACCGGAGCGGTCTGTGAGTTCACCGGAGCGGTCTTTGAGTTCACCGGAGCGGTCTTTGAGTTCACCGGAGCGGTCTGTGAGTTCACCGGAGCGGTCTTTGAGTTCACCGGAGCAGTCTTTGAGTTCACCGGAGCAGTCTTTGAGTTCACCGGAGCGGTCTTTGAGTTCACCGGAGCGGTCTTCGAGTTCACCGGAGCGGTCTACGAGTTCACCGGAGCGGTCTCCCTTAAAACTTTTATCATCTAGTGATGAGATACCGGAAAATTACTGGTATCACCTGAAAAGTTTATTATAAAAAATTGTGAGTTACCCTGAACCGGAATGCGGTTTAACTGAGGCAAGCTAGCTCTAGAAGTATCTTAAAGAAATAAATTTATGTCTCGTCTAAAACGCACATCCCGTATTTTAGAAAAAGCTCAGTTAAGATCCGCTGGACTCAAATCGATTGTTCCAAGGATCAAATTTGATGAAGATTATAGTCTGGAAAAACTGATTGAGTCAATTGAGCAGTTACGTAACAAACTTGATGTTTATAATACAGCTCTGTCTATGGTTGACTCTTCTAAAACTGAGATTGAAGAGATGGAAAAAAACTTGAGTCAGCTTTCTGAGAAGATGCTGATGGTGGTTGCTATCAAGTATGGCAAAGACAGCCGCGAATATGAGATGGCAGGTGGTGTTCGCAATAGCGATCGCATTCGCAAAATCAGGTCGAGTCGCTTAAAAAATGTTGCAGAGCAAGCATCAGATGAGAATGTGAAAACTGCATAGTAGCGACTAGAAACAGTAGGATTGCGCTCCACCCCGACCGACACGTCCCCACAATTGATGCAACTGAGATAAGCCGAAGCGTTCCGCATTTTCAATGAGCATGATTGTAGCATTTGGAATGTCTACACCGACTTCAACGACGGTGGTAGAAACGAGGATTTGAGTTTGGCGATCGCTACCATAAGTCCAATTTTTCAAGTTAGCTTTGGCATCCTCAGTCTACCCGACAGTCCACTTTCGTCATGATTTATGACGGACGTTCTGCTTTAGGGAAGATACCCTCATCAATTGTCCGTCCAAGGACGGGAACTGAAAGCACAATTGAAGTTGTGACAGTGGCAAAAGGAATAAAGCGATCGACCAATTGCTCTAAGTGACTAATAGAAGTTACTGATACCTTGGCTAGATAATGATCGCTACCCGTCACGCGATAGCAAGATTCTATCTCTGGACACTCACGCAAAAGCGATCGCACTTCATCGCAGCGATGTCCAAAAGATTTGATGCTGATAAATGCCATAATCGGCAATCCTAGTTTTTCCAAGTTTAATTCTGCACGATAGCGAGTAATAACCCCAGCTTCTTCCAAACGTCGGACTCGTTCCGCGACAGCCGGCGAGGACAACCCTACCCGCTTTCCCAGTTCTTTCAAGGGAATGCGGGCGTTTTCTTGTAAAATCGCCAGAATCTGCCAACTTGTTTCATCAATCAGCTTTTGAGAGTTATCAATCATAAGTTTAATTTTATAAGTAAAAGTCTATATATACAGTTTTATATTAAGTTAATGCCTTTAAATACTTTACTTTAGCTATTCTTTTTGGGGGAATATGTTTATAAAATAAATACATGAAACGAGTTAGAGGTATCTATCAATGCATACCCAATCTAAAATTATGATTCGTCCTCTCACGCCATTTTTGGGAGCTGAGATTGAAGGAGTTGATGCTTCCAAGGGAATAACACCTGATATACTTGCTCAACTCAACTCGACGCTGATTGAACATCAGCTACTCGTTTTACGCCACCAAAACTTGAGCGTTGAGCAACAAATTACCTTTAGTCGTAACTTTGGTGAGCCAGAACAGTTCAGCCCCCATCCCCACTATTTGAACTATCCGGAAATCTTTCCCGTTTCCAACCGCGAAGAAGATGGTTATCCCAATGTGGGACATTACTGGCATCATGACGGCTCATTTTTAGAAACGCCAACTAGTTTATCGCTGTTTTATTTTCTCAAAGCACCGCTTCAAGGTGGCGATTTTCTCTTTAACAATATGTATCACGCCTATGAAACCTTGCCAGAAACTCTCAAAAAGCAAGTGGAAGGGTTAGAGACAATTCACCGTAATGGGGTTGTGCATTCTTTGGTGCGAAAACATCCGATAACTGGACGCAAAGCGCTTTACATCAACATGGGGCTGACGGTGGGAATTGTCGGACTTTCTCATCAACAGAGCGTTGGTATTATTCGCGATTTGAATCGTTATCTCAATCATGCGGAGTATGTGTATCATCACAAGCTGCAAGTCGGAGATTTGATTATTTGCGATAACGCTTTAGAGGAAACAACTTAATACAGAAATTATGACGACACTAAAATTGCTTTCTCCTGCTAATCTCGGTTTGCTCGAACTTCGCGATCGCATGATTCTTGCACCTCTAACCCGTTGTCGTGCTGGTGCTGGGTATGTTCCTCAGCCGATTAATGCCCTATATTACGCCCAACGAGCATCGGCTGGGTTAATTATCAGCGAAGCAACCCAAGTTGCACCCAATGGCATTGGCTACCCCAATACACCGGGAATTTATAACTCAGCACAAGTAGAAGGCTGGAAGCAAGTAACCGAAGCGGTGCATAATCAAGGCGGACGCATCTTTTTACAACTTTGGCACGCGGGACGAGTTGCCCATCCCTCACTGTTACCAGATGGTGAAATTCCCATCGCACCGAGCGCTATTAAAGCCGATTGCATGGCAGATACCGCAGATGGGCAACAACCGCACGTTATACCCAGAGCGTTAAAACTGTCAGAAATTCCAGACATTGTAGAGCAGTTTCGACAGGGGGCAAAAAATGCGATGGCTGCTGGATTTGATGGAGTAGAAATTCATAGTGCCAATGGCTATTTACTCGATCAATTTTTGCAAGACAATTCTAATCAGCGTCAGGATGAGTACGGTGGTTCCATTGAAAATCGGGCGCGACTGCTTAAAGATGTCACTCAAGCAGTAGTTGAAGTTTGGGATAAAGGACGGGTAGGTGTGCGTTTATCGCCGAGTAGTACATTTAATGATATGCATGATTCCCATCCAAAAGCTATATTCAGCTATGTTGCACAAGCATTAAATAAATTTGATTTGGCTTATCTCCATGTTGTCGAGCCACGCATTCAAGGAAATATAACAATTGCCGATGATGGAACTGGTTTAGGCGCACGATTTTTCCGCTCGATCTTCCAAGGTTCTATAATTACCGCAGGTGGTTATACCCGCGAAACAGGTGAAGCTGTTTTGCAAGATAATCATGCTGATTTCGTTGCTTACGGTCGCCTTTTTCTCGCCAATCCAGATTTACCCAAACGTTTTGCACTCTCATCAGCGCTCAATCGCTACGATCGCAATACCTTCTACAGCAGTGGCGAACATGGGTACACTGATTACCCAACTCTTGAGCTTTAAATAATACGCCCAAAGCTTGGGGAGTCAGTAGCAGTTTTCGATTGCGTGCAACACATCAAAGAATTATCGCTCCCACAGATAAACACTGATGAACACAGATAAGATACTGTACTTTATCCTTCAGAAAAATTGCTATATATTCTGACTCCTAACTTCACGTTAAAATTGACCCACCCATCAACCGCTCATAGCGATACTTCAATTCTTCTTTCATCAAATACCAACGCTCTAAAGTTGCATCTATCTCTATAATCTTCTCCGCTGCTTGCCGCGCTAACAATAAAACTTCTTCATCTTCAACTAAACTCGCCAAGGTAAAATCTGGCACACCCGATTGACGAGTTCCCAGCACTTCACCCGGACCGCGAAAACGCATATCCATTTCCGAGATGAAAAAGCCATCCTGGGACTGTTCCAAAACCTTCAGCCTCGCTTCTGCATCCGGGCTTCGGGAATTGCTCATCAACAAACAGTAGGATTGCGCTGCACCCCGACCGACACGTCCCCGCAATTGATGCAACTGAGATAAACCGAAGCGTTCCGCATTTTCAATGAGCATAACTGTAGCGTTTGGCATGTCTACACCGACTTCAACGACGGTGGTAGAAACGAGAATTTGAGTTTGGCGATCGCGGAATTTACTAATTGCTTCGTCTTTATCAGCTGAACTCATCCGACCGTGCAACAGTCCCACCGAAAACTCAGGGAAAATGCTTTCTTGTAGTTTTTGATGCTCCTCTACTGCCGATCGCAAATCCAATTTTTCTGATTCTTCCACCAACGGCAAAACTACATAAACTTGCCGTCCCTGAGCGATTTCCCGGCGAATTAAATCGTAAGCTTGAGTACGTTCCTTACTCGTCAGCATTGTTGTCTGAATCTTCTGCCTTCCCGGTGGCAATTCATCAATCTGACTTACATCTAAATCCCCGTGTATCGTCAGCGCTAGGGTTCTGGGGATGGGCGTTGCTGTCATTGTTAACACATGAGGTTGCTCGCCTTTTTGCTGCAAACGCGCCCGCTGTTGCACCCCAAAGCGGTGCTGTTCATCTATCACCACCAAACCAAGCCGATGAAAGATTACTGGATCTTGAATCAAGGCGTGTGTTCCCACTAACAAAGGTAATTCGCCCGTTGCTAGCTGCGCGTGAATTTGTCGCCTTTTTGCTGCTTTTGTTGAGCCTGTCAGCAATTCTACTGGTAAACTTAGCAAATTAAACCAGCTAACTAACTTGCGATAATGCTGTTCTGATAAAACTTCTGTAGGAGCCATCAGCGCAGCTTGATAGCCAGATTGAATTGCAGCGATAATGGCAATTACGGCGACAACAGTTTTACCAGAACCGACATCACCTTGAACTAGACGATTCATCGGTGCGGGTTTTTCTAAGTCGTTGAGGATGTCGTTGACAACTCTGGTTTGAGCGCCGGTCAGTTTAAAAGGCAGTATTTTGTGGAATTGTTCGATTAACTCACCTTTGGGAGCGAGGATGGCGCTGGTTTGAATCGCTCGTGCTTGATGCTGACGTTGTAGTAAACTTAGTTGCAGGTAGAAAAATTCATCGAAGACGAGACGACGACGGGCAACTTTGAGAGTATCGCTGTCTTTTGGAAAATGAATATTAGCGATCGCATCTTTCAATTCCATCAAATCATACTTCTGTCGCAAACCACTGGGCAACGGATCTTTCATGTGTGCGGCAGATGGCAAAGCAGCAATTACTGCTTGTCTCACGACATTCGCCGCCACACCCTCGGTTAACGTATAAATGGGCACTATTCGACCAATATTTAGAGACTCAATCGGATCTCCCGGTTGCGCCAAAACTTCTAATTCTGGGTTATCCAGCGTCAAGCCGTATTTACCGCTTTTCACCAAGCCACAAGCCGCGATAATACTACCTTGTCCGTAACGACGCTTTAAAGTTTCCTGCCAACCGCGACTGGTAAAGCGCGTACCGGCAAAAAAGCGACTAACTTTGATTTTGCCAGTATTGTCCTGCAACTGTATGTCTAAAATCATTAATTTATTATTGCGAGGGCTGACATAACAGTTGCAACTTTTTACCTTTGCCACTATCGTCACAGTTTCCCCTCCCTGCAACTCGCGGATACTCACCTGACGCGCATAATCAATATGGTCGCGGGGAAAATAATACAGCAAGTCGCGCACGGTATATAAACCAAGACGCTCGCCTAAAGTTATCGCTTTTCTTACCCCTATTTCTGGTAAATCCTGCAATTTCTGGTCAATTTTCGGTGCAAGTAAGCGACTCACTTCAGCAACTATAGGAGACGTATTGGGGAGTGGCGAATAAATAGAATTCGCTTGTTCCCGCTGTCCCCCTGTCCCGCTGTCCCCGTGTCCCCCTGTCTCCTCCTGCTTTTGCAGTTGGTAAAGATACCTACGAGTTTCTGCCACTAAGTGTTGTCTGTCTTCTGACACCAGATTTGGATAGCTTGCAAATTGAGCCGCTATTTCTTGCCAGCGCCGGCGTTCACTACTTGACAGCACACCGGGGAATTTCCCAAAAGTTAGGGTGAGAAACTCACTGAAGCGGTATTGTCTGCCCATCAAGTCTGTAAAGCCTTGTTCTGCCTCTATTGCCAAGGCTTTCTGCAATCGTGTCCAATCTGGTGTGTCATTAGTCATTGGTTATAGAAGTCAGGAGTCAGAAGTCAGGAGTCAGAAGTCAGGAGTAAAAGATTTAAAATTCAAGCATTGAAAATTCATAACTCCTGATTAATCTTCAAACCAACTAGCTCGCCATGCGGCTTCAGCTTCGGCTATTGATAGTTCTCGGTGCTTTTTTTGATACTCGCGCCCTAGCTTGTTGAGCTGAATTAAGATATTGCGAATCTGCTTGCGTGCAGACGAGAGTGTGAGGTCAGCAAATTCAATTTCCGCAAGCCGCATGTTAATAGCCATGATCTTTGTCAAGCTTGATTCTTCAGGCTGCTGTTCATTTTCAATTTCTATTACCAAGTTTAATAGATTAGGCGGTGCTGGAATTACATCCGCAGATGCTTCTGATACAGCCGCAGCCGCTTCTAAAATCGGTTCTGGTAATTTCTTAGGTAATATTCTCGCTTTTTGTAATAAAAAATTTGCGTCACGGGAAAGTTTTTTCAGCGTTTCTTGCGTCACTCCTTCTAATTGGTATTGCCATTTTGCTACTTCTACTGGGTTGGATGGGTCTTCAGGGAAAGCTGGGGGAGTAGGGATAGAGACGTTACGACGGAACGTCTGTACAGGAGTTTGGGGAGTTGGGAAAGTAGAAGAAGTTTGGGGAGTGGGGGGAGTAAGCGAGGTAGGGGAAGTTGGAAAAGTAGAAGAAGTTTGGGGAGTGGGGGGAGTAAGAGAGGTAGGGGAAGTTGGGAAAGTAGAAGGGGTTGGGAAAGTAGAAGGAGTTGGGGGCAACGAGGATACTTCCTCATCTTCCTCATCTGCCTGATCTGCCTGATCTGCCTGATCTGCCTGATCTGTCTCATCTGTCTCATCTACCTCATCTGTCTCATCTACCTCATCTGTCTCATCTACCTCATCTACCTCATCTCCCTTCTGTTCGTCACTCTCGATATAACTGAGTAATTGTTGAGCTGCTTGTTGACCTAACTTGCGGATGGCTTGTTGCAATTGTTGCCGTTGATTCAATGACAATTTTAAAAAGTTGTCGGGATGTCCTTGGGTACACAGGTAATAACTAGCCTGAATCAATTGCTGTTGTACGGCTTGCCCCAAGGTTGTTAAATAATTTGCATAAGCTGAAGAGAGTTGTGATGCGATCGCTTCAATCGCCTCTTCCATTGCTATAATATCCCGTTCAATTCGCTCGATCGCTCTAGCCATAGCTTTTCATTATTACCCATCTGAACCTTTTATGGTACAAATGTACGTATTGATTTTTAGATAACTTCCCGAAGGATTTTAGATTTTGAATTAGTCGAGACTTTAGACTTTTGGCGTTACAACCAATTATTAATAAAATACAGGTCAGCATCATTCGCTAGACCTGTATTTGAAAGAGTCATTTGTCCTTCATCCTTGACCAATGACTAATTTACTTAGTGCCCATTTGTGCGGCGACTTCTTCAGCAAAGTTGCTTTCTTGCTTTTCAATGCCTTCGCCCAACACATAGCGAACAAAGCGACGGACTTCGATGTCTTCGCCTAATTGAGCCTTTACTTGCTTCACCAAGTCTTCAACAGAAATACTTTGGTCGCGAATGTAAGGCTGATCCATCAAAGCCATTTCCTTCAGACGTTTTTCAATTCGTCCTTGAACAATTTTTTCTTTGATGTTCTCTGGCTTGTTACCCAAGTCATCGCGTCCCATTTCGATGTCTTTTTCTTTTTGGGCTAATTCTGGGGGGACTTCGGTGACGTTGACATATTCAACGTTGGGACAAGCAGCAACTTGCATGGCGATGTTTCGTGCCAAGCTTTGAAACTCTTCTCGACCCGACGGAGCATCAGTTTTGCTGTTGAGTTCAACCAATACACCGACGCGACCACCAGTGTGAATGTAGCTGTCTACGATTCCTTGTGTTTCTTCAATACTAAACTTGACGAAGCGACGCACCTGCATATTTTCGCCTAGTTTGGCGATCGCTTGCTTGATAAACTCTTCGACCGTCACACTTTTATCTTCAATATAAGGTTGAGCCAGCAAAGACTCAACGTTCTCAGCGGTCGCTGCTTGCTGCGCTAAGTTCTTAACAAGAGTTTTAAAAGCCTCGTTCCGGGCGACAAAATCTGTTTGGCAGTTGACTTCTAATAGCACACCAACCCGACCATCAGGTTGAATATAAGTGTCTACTAGACCTTCTGCCGCGATGCGATCGCTTTTTTTACCCGCCGAAGCGATGCCTTTTTGTCGCAACCAATCGATGGATTTTTCCATATCTCCATCGTTTTCTTTCAACGCCTTTTTGCAGTCCATCATGCCTGCACCGGTTTTTTGGCGTAATTCTTGGACGACTTTTGCAGATATTTCCGCCATGTTGCCTCAATTCCTACAAGACTTACAGTTGTAATCGCTTACGGGTTTTCAGTATTTCTATCTTACTGGGCGCAGGGTTAGAAAAACCCTACGCTCTTACGGGAAAGATCCGCCCAAAGAAGGTGGGAAAACCCTGCCCCGACATGTATTGTGCAAAAAACCGCCCCTAATGCACGTTACCAGGCAGAGCCTGGTAATGCAGTTGGAGGAGGCAGAGCCTCCAGCAAGTGTATTCCCTACTAGCGCACCGAAGAAAAAACCACGATGGGTGGGGAAAAGAGCGCTTCTACGATTGTTCTTCCTCTCCGTCGGGAATTACCGAGTCAGTATACTCGGTTTCGTCGTAGTCTTCGTCATATTCACCACCTTCGTAATCTTCATCTTCATATTCTGCATCCAACTGACCGTGACGACCTTCATAAATGGCATCTGCCAATTTACCGACTATCAGCTTGATAGACCTGATAGCATCGTCATTTGCTGGTATGGGAACATCTACTACATCTGGGTCACAATTTGTATCCAACATGGACACAATCGGAATCGAGAGTTTTTGGCATTCTTGAACTGCGTTATACTCCCGCTTCTGATCGACAATCACCACAATATCTGGCACTTTCCGCATTGATTTAATGCCGCCCAAATATTTCTGTAGCTTTGCCATTTCCCGACGTAGCATTGAGGCTTCTTTTTTTGGCAATAAATCCAAAGCCCCGGTTTCTTCACGGCGTTCCAAATCTTTGAGGCGGTCTACCCGTGTTTTGATTGTCGTCCAGTTAGTCAGCATTCCGCCTAACCAGCGCTGGTTGATGTAATGTGAACCACAACGAGCGGCTTCTTGAGCAATGATTCCGGCTGCTTGGCGCTTGGTGCCAACAAAGAGGAATTTCTTGCCTTGCTCGGCTTCCGATCGCATGTAGCTGTAAGCATCTTCCATCAATTGGGCAGTTTGCACCAAGTCGATGATATGTACTCCGTTACGCGAAGTGTAAATGTAAGGAGACATTTTCGGGTTCCAACGTCGGGTCTGATGCCCAAAGTGAACCCCAGACTCCATCATCTGAGCCAATGAAACAACTGGCATATATTTTTAGCTCCTATTCGGGTTAAACCTCCATCCAGGCGTATTTCCCAATTTGGAAACACCCGAACTCCCGGATGTGCGAGATTAGACAACCCTTCTAGTTTATCACAGAAAATAGCAAATTTTAAGAACTCTCGATTTACGTGTTTATGCTGTTTTTTATTTACAAGTGATGAAAGTAAGCTCGGTGTTTAAGTAAGAACACATATCTTGGAATTGATGCATAACATACTACTCAGAGGCTAAATGAAACAAGCACCATTGCCTACAAACGAGTACCAAAGGCTTAAGGCACTAGAACGATATCAAATTCTTGATACCGATCCTGAATCAGCATTCGATGATTTGACTGCTTTGGTGGCGTATATTTGCGGGACTCCTATTGCCTTAGTCAGTCTAGTAGATGAGCATCGGCAATGGTTTAAGTCAAGAGTTGGTTTAGAAGCGATAGAAACTTCCAGAGAATTAGCTTTTTGCGCTCATGCTATATGTCAGCCAGATAAAATGCTAATTGTGCCAAATGCGCTAGAAGATGAGCGTTTTGCTACCAATCCGCTGGTTATAGGCGCTCCCAATATTCGATTTTATGCCGGCGCACCCCTGATTACACCTGATGGTTTTGCTCTCGGTACCCTCTGCGCGATTGATCACGAACCACGAGAACTCAACGCAGAAAAAATTGCAGCCTTACAGGCTCTTAGTCGTCAAGTAATCAGCCAGCTGGAACTAAGAATTAATATAACCAAATTAAAAAAAAATATTAGTAAGCGAGTGCAAGTAGAACAAAATCTACGCGGTACTAATCAGCGTTTAACCCAGGTTTTAAATAAGTTGCGGCAAACTCAAGTCCAACTGATTCAAAGTGAAAAAATGTCCAGCTTGGGTCATTTAGTTGCTGGTATAGCTCACGAAATTAATAATCCTGTTAACTTTATTTATGCTAACCTAAGCCACCTTAATAGTTACGTTAAAGATTTACTTAATCTCTTGACTCTTTATCAAAAACACTATCCCAACCCAAACGCCGAAATTCAATCTCAAGCCCAAATAGTAGATGTAAATTTTTTATTAGAAGATTTACCGAAAATTTTATCTTCTATGGAAATTGGTACTAAGCGCATCCAAGAAATTGTTTTGTCTTTACGCAACTTTTCTCGATTGGGTGAATCAGAAAAAAAACTTGTTGATTTGCATGAGGGAATTGAGAACACCATCTTAATTTTGCGGCATCGACTCAAGGCGACAGCAAAGCATCCTGATATTGTAATTATTAAAGAATATGGTGATATTCCCCAGGTAGAATGCTATGCAGCACAACTGAATCAAGTATTTATGAACATCTTGAGCAATGCGATAGATGCTGTAGAAGAATCAGTTATAAAAACACAAAATCCACAACCAAAGATTAGAATTCGTACTGAAATTTCTCGCCCTAATTATGTTGTGATAAAAATTGCTGATAATGGCGCGGGTATTCCTGAAGCAATTCAACCACGGATATTTGACCCGTTTTTTACTAGTAAGCCAGTGGGAAAGGGTACAGGTTTAGGACTTTCAATCAGCTATCAAATTGTGGTTAATAAGCATGTCGGTACACTCAAATACAAAACAAAACCAGATAATGGCACTGAGTTCTGGATTGAAATTCCTATTAAGAACTAGTTTGGTGTTCGTTGTTAGTTGATGGGTGATAGTTGATAGCTGTTGGGTGTTAGTTCCTAATATTTTCTAGTAACCACTAACAGCCAACATCTTAATTATCAACTTGGTGCTGAAGTTCATCGTAAGCGGCATAAACTCCCTTGACGTTATACCAATTTAGAAAAACTCGAGCTATTTCTAAAGCTAACTGAGGTTTACCTAAATTAATTAGGTATTGCAAAAAAGGAGCCATTGTCCGTTCGTTAAGTGTGCCGTTGAGTGAGAGAATTCCCCAAAGTAAGCGATGCAACCAAGTCATTTGAATCATCATTCGCACTTCCCAAGTTGGATGCTTTTGATAAAATAAAACTCCCATGCGTCCGCGTTGAATTTCTTTGTCAATTAAGTTCTTAATTTGTTCTAAGTTAAATGGTGGATGCCAATGATAACCGACTGCTTCTGGACATTTAATCAGTTTTAAACCCAGTTCTTTTAGTCTTACCCCTAGTTCTAAATCTTCCCAGCCATACAGTTGAAAGCGGGTATCAAATAGTCCAGATTTCTCTAACCAATGTTTGGGAATGGCGACATTACCTGTAGCAAAAAATGCAGCAGAAAAATCTGTGATTTTATAAGGTTCGGCGGTGGGGTTGTCGAAATTGCAAGTGTTAATTACTGCACCGTAGGTAAAAAAGCGATCGCTTCCTAATTTCTCTTGTCCCTCCACGAGTGCAGTCTGATGAGCTTGCAGAAAATTATCAAGTACTACTAAATCACTATCAATAAAGATAATTATGTCACCTCTTGCCTTTTCTACTCCTAAATTGCGAGCAGCAGCAGGTCCTTGGTGGTTTTGTTGAAAAACTCGCACATGAGGAAACTCGCTTTTATTTGCTTCCAACCATGACAATGTACCATCAGTAGATCCATCATCCACCAAGACAACTTCGTAACCTTGGAAAGACGTTACATCTACGGTCTCTACATCACTCAGTTTCTGCGCTTCTAAGGCTTTGAGGCACTTTTCTAAAATCGGCTGGCGATTGTAAGTCGGAATAACAATGCTAAAAAACACAAGTAAACCCACAACACTATGTATCCATCTCCAAGATAGGACATCAGGGGCTGTGAGACTGTTCCTTATTCGATTTTAGATTTGAAATTTTGGATTGCGAAAGCCTAAATGTTATTAAACAAATTCTGAACCATCTTTGGCAAAGATAGTTCAGATTAAGGTTATGGTATGAACAGTTTTAACTAACGAAAGTATTTTTCTTGCGATGCCGACGCAGCAATAAACCTGTACCAATTACACCTATACCAACTAAAGTTGTGCTGGCTGTTGCTTCCGGAACTTTCTTAGGAGTTTCCACAGAGAATTTGAGCACAGCCTCACCTACGACAGGAGTTCCTGGAGGGGCAGTAGGATCGAGTCTGTCTTGCTGGGTAAAGGTTATTTTGCCGCTAGCTTGATCGAATATACCGGTTCCCCCAGTTAAAGTTATTGTTCCACCACCCATAACTGTGTTATTGACAAAGTCAATTGTAGCCATGTCGCTGGCTGTTCCAAACACTTTATTGGCAGATTTATTGTCAGCGTTGAAATACACGTCTCCTAGTATGCTTTGGTTTTGTAAGCCAAATACGGTTGGATCTGCATTAAATTGATACTTTTGGGTAGTTTCGGTAGATTCTACTAATTTTCCATAAGTATTACTTTCAAAGTTAGTCAACCCATAAAGAGCGTCTTTACTCTCACCTGTGATGGTTGCTCTGAAGATACCCTCACCTAAGTCCGTTCTGGGTTGAAGCGAAAATAATGTTTTATATGTTACATCAAAGTTATTAGTAGTTTGGGCGATCGCGCTTTTTACATTTGACCCCAAACTAACTAATGTTAAAGCTACTGGAATAAGCCATGCGATACGTGAACGAAGCATAATTTACCTGAGTTTAGATTAACATATACTGAGTAATAATCTTAACAGGTAAAGATTGATGAATAGAATGCCTAAATTAAATATAGTTATGATTTATTTTTAGTAAAATCCAAGTACTATTACCTAAAGGATTTAATAAACCCTTACACATGCGCTCCTTGTGAGCTTATCAGCTTGCGGGAAGAATGATTATTCTTATAAGCATTTTGAATGTGATGAAATAACTATATTTTTGAGTGCAAATTAGTTAGATAATATTGACTCGTTATTTTGTTGTGCTATCAGGAGTTTTGAATGGGTCGCGCCAAAAAGGTTGTTCTGGCATATTCTGGCGGAGTAGATACCTCAGTTTGCATTCCCTACCTCATGCATGAGTGGGGTGTAGAAGAAGTGATTACGTTAGCAGCAGATTTAGGTCAGGGAGATGAATTAGAGCCAGTTCGAGAAAAAGCTTTGAAATCGGGTGCAAGTCAATCTCTGGTAGCGGATGTCAAAGACACCTTCGTCAAAGATTACGCCTTTGGAGCGATTCAAGCAAACGCCCTTTATGAAAATCGCTATCCTTTAGGAACTGCTCTTGCTCGTCCCTTGATTGCTAAAATATTAGTAGAAGCCGCAGAAAAATACGGTGCAGATGCGATCGCTCACGGTTGCACCGGTAAAGGTAACGATCAGGTACGCTTTGATGTATCTTGTGCTGCACTGAACCCGAATCTGAAGATACTAGCACCAGCGCGGGAATGGGGAATGAGTCGTGAAGAAACCATCGCTTATGGCGAACGCTTTGGTATTTCTTCACCAGTGAAAAAGAAATCTCCCTACAGTATTGATAAAAATTTGCTCGGTCGTAGCATAGAAGCTGGTGTTCTGGAAGATCCGGCAGTTGAACCACCAGAAGAAATTTATGAAATGACGAAAGCGATCGCCGACACTCCTAATGAACCAGAATACATTGAAATAGGTTTCACTCAAGGCATTCCTACCACCCTCAACTCAGAAGCGAAAAACCCCGTTGCGTTAATTGAACAACTCAACTCATTAGTCGGCAACCACGGCATCGGGCGGATTGATATGATAGAAAACCGCTTGGTGGGAATTAAATCGCGGGAAATCTACGAATCACCCGCAATGTTAGTATTAATTCAAGCACATCGAGATTTAGAAAGCCTGACTTTAACCGCAGATATCACCCACTACAAGCGTGGTATTGAAGAAACTTATACCCAAATGGTTTACAACGGTTTGTGGTACAGTCCACTCAAAGCTGCATTGGATGCCTTTATTCAAAAAACTCAAGAGCGAGTTTCTGGGACTGTGCGAGTAAAACTATTTAAAGGTAACGCCACGATAGTCGGACGTACTTCTGAAAATACTCTTTACACACCAGATTTGGCAACTTACGGAGCCGAAGACCAATTTGATCACAAAGCAGCTGAAGGCTTTATTTACGTTTGGGGACTACCAACACGTATTTGGGCGCAGCAGGGTAGAGACTAGTACTCGACCAACCGAATTTTGACAGGTGAAGGCAGGCAGGGGGAGCAGGGGGAGTAGGGGGAGCAGGGGAAGAAATATTTCTTCTTTTTTACCCTTTAACCTTTTCCCCTCTGAAAAAATGCCCCATACCCAATGCCTAATGCCTAATTCCCAGTAAATTGATACCCTTAACGGTAGGAGCGTGAAAAAACACCGCCTACCGCTATGAAACGATCGCTTGCACAACAAATTACAATCGGGCTTGGGTTAGCATTGGCGCTGTTAGTCGCCAATACTGTGGTGTCCTATCGCAATACCTTGAAGCTGATTGAAAATCAGCGATTGGTCACTCATACCCAAAAAGTTTTAACTGAACTAGAAACGACTCTCTCAACTTTAAAAGATGCCGAAACCGGACAACGCGGTTATTTGATTACGGGAGAGGAACGGTATCTGCAACCTTATCAGGCTGGGGTTTCGCAAATTTATCGCCACATTAATTCTCTCAAACAATTGACGGCAGATAATCCCAGTCAGCAGCAACGTGTCTCTGCTATAGAGAGTGCGATCGCTTTAAAATTAGCTGAACTCGCACAAACCGTCAAACTACGGCAAGAACAGGGTTTTGAAGCAGCTATACAGGTTGTAAAAAGCGATCGCGGCAAGCAAATCATGGATAATATTCGGGCTTCCATTGCTGAAATGGAGAATATCGAAAACCAACTCTTGCAGCAACGCACTAAAGAATCACAAGCAAAGCTTCAAGAAACTTTACTCACCTTTTCCATTGCCACTGCGATCAATTTGGCACTGCTCGCTTTAGTCTACTATTTATTCCGGCTGAACCATCGGCAAAGCAAACAGGAAGAAGAAAGACTGCGCCAAAATAATGAGCGGCTAACTTTAGCACTGGATGCCGGCAAAATGGGTTCTTGGGATTGGAATCTTGCCACCAATGAAGTATTGTGGACAACTTATCACGAAATTATCTTTGGCTATGAACCAGGTAAGCCCAACCGCAGCTACAAAGAATGGGCAGACCGTGTTCATCCTGAAGACTTGCCAAAAGTTGAGGCAAAGTTGCAAACATCGATAAAACATGCCCAAGATTTCCACGCAGAATATCGCCTTGTTTGGGTTGATAATAGTTTGCATTGGGTGACAGCATTTGCCAGATTTCAGTGTAACGCAGAAAATCGCCCCATTCGCATGGTAGGCGTTATCAGTGATATTACTGAGCAAAAGCAAGCCCAAGCGGAAATTCTACAACTCAACGAAACTTTAGAACAGCGGGTATTAGAGCGCACCGCCCAATTAGAAGAAGCCAACGAAGAACTGCAAGCCTTTGCCTATTCAGTTTCTCATGACCTCCGCGCCCCTCTGCGAGCAATGCAGGGATTTGCGGAAGCTTTGCTGGAAGACTACGAAGATATCCTAGATGAACTTGGCAAAGAGTACGCTACACGCATTGTTACTTCCGCCCAACGCTTAGAAAATTTGATACAAGATTTACTTGCTTACAGTCGCCTTACGCGCTCTAACTTGCAACTAAAGGTGATTGATTTAACAAGTATTATGTCAGAGGTAATGACCCAAATAGAAGCTGACTTGACGCAAACTCAAGCGCAGGTAAATATACAATCACCATTACCAGAAGTGATTGGTCATCGCCCAACTTTAGTGCAAGTTATCGCCAATTTGCTCATAAATGCCATGAAATTTCTTGATAACGGTGTGCAACCACAAATCAAAGTTTGGGCAGAAATGCGCGGAGAATGTGTGCGCGTGTGGGTGGAAGATAATGGTATTGGCATTTCCTCAGAACACCAAAAACGGATTTTTCGTGTTTTTGAGCGTTTGCATGGAATGGAAACTTATCCTGGTACGGGAATTGGTTTGGCGATCGTTCGCAAAGGTATCGATCGCATGGGAGGATCAGTAGGAGTAGAGTCTCAACTTGGACAAGGAAGCCGTTTTTGGATTGAATTAAAAAGAGGGGACTAGGGACTAGCGACAGGAAAAACCCGATCGCATGTTCTCAATTACGAGTCGCCAATAATTAATTCTCAGTTTTCATAAAACATACAACGAATGTCCAGACGCACTATATTACTAGTAGAAGATGACCCTAACGACATTCTTCTTACCCAACGCGCTTTCCGTAAGGCGAATTTAGAAGAAGCCTCATTGCAAATCGTTAGTGACGGAGATAGTGCCGTTTGTTACCTTAGCGGTGAAGGTGAATATAGCGATCGCGATCGTTATCCTTTGCCCGTGGTAATGTTATTAGATTTAAAATTACCCAGGCGATCGGGTCATGAAATTTTAGCATGGCTGCGGCAGCAACCAGAACTCAAGCGTTTGCCTGTGATTATTTTAACTTCTTCTAAAGAAAACATGGATATTAATCAAGCTTACGATTTAGGCGCTAATTCTTATTTAGTTAAACCTATTGGTCTTACAGCTTTAGTAGAAGTAGTACAAACGCTTAATTTGTATTGGTTGCTGCTCAATGAACAGCCAGAAATTCGCATATTTTAAGCTTAATTATAATGTTACATTTTCTTTTAATTGATGATGACCAGAACGATCGCATTCTCACCACCCGTGAGCTAAACCGAGAATTTCCCGACCTCCGCATCACAGAAATTGCTAAAGAGTCGGATTTAGAACCAATACTAGCCAGTAACCGTTTTGACCTAGTAATTACAGATTACCAACTGCGCTGGAGTACTGGTCTTGTTACTCTGAGAAAAATTAAATCTCGCTATCCCGACTGCCCGGTAATTATGTTTACTAATACTGGCAGCGAAGAAATAGCCGTAGAAGCAATGAAAGCTGGCTTAGACGATTATATAATCAAATCACCCAGACACTACGTCCGTTTGGTAGTTGCCGTGCGTTCAACCTTAGAACGATTTGCAGCGAAGCGACAGATAGCACGCTTAGAAAATCGTCTTCAATTTCTCCTCAATCAATTAAATGTCGGTGTGTTTCGTGCTACTTTAGAAGGTCGTCTGCTAGAAAGCAATAATGCATTTTTACGTCTTGTGGGGCTAAGTTCATCACCCGTAGAACAAAACATAAATTTACGTCGGTTTTTCTCGATTTCAGACATACCCACTGCTTTAGAAAACCAGTCGAGTGAAATTCAGTTACCTCAAGTAGATGGTCAAGTAAGATGGATTTTACTAACTCAGACTTTAAATTCTACCGAGGATGAGGATTATATTTACGGAATAGTAGAAGATATTAGCGATCGCAAACAAAGTGAAACTCTTCTACTTCAACTAAATGAAAGCTTAGAAATTCGAGTTAGAGAACGCACTGCCGAATTAGAAGAAGTCAACGCTTCACTCAAAGAATTTGCTTACTCAGTCTCTCACGATTTGCGTGCGCCTTTGCGTAGCATCCAAGGCTTTGCACAGGTATTGCAAGAAGACTACACCAACGAACTCGATGCAACTGGAATAGACTATTTACAGCGTATACAGTCTGCAACAAAACAGTTAGACAGATTAATTCAAGATTTGCTGCAATACAGTCAAATCAGCCGTGCTAAATTACAACTGGAGCCAGTGAATCTGAGTGCCGTTATCGCCGAAGCTTTGTCTCAGCTAAATGCAGAACTGAGACAGACAAATGCTCAGGTAACTGTAGTCAAGCCATTGCCCGTTGTCTGGGGAAATCATAGTGTATTGCTCCAAGTTATGGTAAATTTAGTCTTAAATGCCATAAAATTTATAGATGCAAATATAGAGCCGCAAGTACGAATATGGGCAGAAACACAACCAAAATTTGTGCGCCTGTGGGTACAAGATAACGGCATCGGTATTCCGCCTGAAAAGCACAAGCAAATATTTAGAGTTTTTGAGCGACTGCACGGTGAAGAAACTTACCCAGGTACTGGTGTCGGTTTAGCAATTGTCCGTAAAGCAGTAGAGCGCATGGGTGGCAAAGTTGGAGTAGAATCGCAGGTTGATCGCGGAAGCCGTTTTTGGGTAGATTTCCAGCATTAAGAAATGGGGCATCGCGCATCGCGCATCGAAAGAGATTTGGGTTTATTCCCATTGTGAGCGTGCCCAATGCCCAATTCCTAATATTTTGCTTTCCATATTCATTTACAGCTTTAAGTAACTTCAAACTTTCTTGGTAAAATTTTAAAAACTTAAAACCATTATCTACCATATAATCTAATCCCAGTTTATGCGTCCCCAGTCCCTAATCCAAGCGCCCTCATGCTACGTATTCTCCTGATTGATGACAATCCAGACGATCGCATTCTCGCTACACGGGAACTACAACACGAGTTTTCCGAAATTGAAATTACCTCAATTATTGATGCTAAGGGTCTTGACGCAGCGCTAGAAACATGCATATTCGACTTAATTATTACCGATTATCAACTGCGCTGGACTGATGGTTTAACAGTTGTGAATGCTGTTAAAGCTAAGTATCCAGACATGCCAGTAATTATGTTTACTGATAGCGGTAGCGAAGAAGTTGCTGTAGAAGGGATGAAGTCTGGATTGAGTGATTACGTTCTCAAGGGTAGACCGATTAGGCGTTTAGCGATCGCTGTGCGGGAAAGTCTGGAAAAGCAACGAATACGTCAGGAATATGCACTTACTCTGGAAGAATTGCAACTCAGTGAGGAGCGCTTTAGATTAGCTCTAGACTCAGCAAAACTCGGTAGCTGGGACTGGAATATGTTAACAAATGAAGTTCTTTGGTCTGAGAATCACGAACTATTATTTGGTTTAGCTCCCGGTAGCTTTTTGGGAACTTATGAGGGATTTATCGCTTGCGTTCATCCAGATGACAGAGAACTAATTGCCGAATCTATCACTCGTGCTTTAGAAACCAAAACAGACTATAACCAAGAACATCGGGTAATTTGGGCTGATGGCAGTATCCACTGGATTGCAGGCAGAGGTAAGTTTTTTTACGACAAAAGTGGTAAACCTACGCGGATGAGCGGGGTAGTGTTGGATATTAGCGATCGCAAGCAGCGAGAGTTGGAATTAGAGCAAGAAAACCGAATGAAAGATGAGTTTTTGGCGATCGTCTCTCACGAACTCCGCACCCCTTTAAACGCCATTTTAGGTTGGACACAACTGCTACGCACTCGCCACTTTGATGAAGCAGCCAGAAATCGCAGCCTAGAAATTATTGCCCGCAACGCCAACCAGCAAAACCAGTTAATTAACGACATACTTGATACTTCTCGCTTGATGCGAGGAAAAATGCAACTGGAGAAGTCACCTATCGATTTGGTGAACGTGATTCAGAATAGCCTCAATACCGTAGAGTTGACAGCCCAAGCCAAATCCATAAAGTTGATATCTATACTCAATGGCTCAGTCGGGCAAATTATGGGCGACCAAAATCGCTTGCAGCAAATTGTCTGGAACTTACTTTCTAACGCCATCAAGTTTACACCGTCCGGAGGACGAATAGAAATTCGACTTTCGCAAATAGAGGACAAGGGGCAGGGAGACAAGGAGACAAAAAGACAAGGAGACAACGGAGAATTTGCTTCCTCATCTTCCTCATCTCCCCTTCTCCCCTCCTCATCCCCCTACGCTTGCATCAGTGTCAGCGATACAGGTGAAGGCATTACCTCAGAGTTTCTCCCTTATGTTTTCCAGCGATTTCGCCAAGCAGATAGTAAATTTTCCCACTCTCGCAATGGACTTGGTTTAGGATTAGCGATCGTTCGGCAATTGGTGGAACTTCACGGTGGAACTGTCACAGCAGAAAGTAAAGGAAAAGGACAGGGAGCAACTTTTAGAGTGCTTCTGCCACTTGCGACTGTTGAACCTCAATTCAACAATTCACCAACTAACATTGATGAAGTCTCAAAATATGCAACTCAACTTCTCAATGGGCTGCAAGTGCTGGCTGTTGATGATGACGATGATACGCTGGAGTTGCTGTCCATGATTTTAGAAGAGGAAGGTGCCGAAGTAACAGCGGTTTCCTCAGTTAAGAAAGCTTTGCAAGTCTTAGAAACACTGAAGCCAGATATACTCATCAGTGACATTGGAATGCCAGATGCCGATGGATACGATTTGATTCGTCAAATCAGGCTGAATGAGACACTTAAAGGCGAAATGTTACCTGCTATTGCTCTGACGGCTTATGGCAGAAGCGAAGATGAAAAATGGGCGTTGGCAGCCGGCTTTCAACTTTATCTAGCTAAACCAGTTGAGCCGATGATTTTGGTAGAGGCGATCGCTAACCTGACTGCACACAGCATCAAAATTGGGAATAGTGAGCCAGCGCGGTCTTCTCCCAAAGGGAGAGGCTAGCGCCAACGGGAGGCAGTGCGTTGGGGAGGCAGTGCGTTGGACGGGTTTCCCGGCTTGAAGCATCTGCCGTGGTCTCCCCCATGAGCGACTGGCGAACCCGAAGGGGTAATAAAAATAATTATCAATTCCCAATGCCCGATGCCCAATGCCCAATTCCCTACTCCCCACTCCCTAATTCTTTGGCTTGCCGAGCTTCAAGCCACAGTGGTATAACTATCACTGCAACCAGAATTAGCAACGCGGCGATCGCAAATTGACTTGCCCAAGTAACCAGTTGTTCTAGGGGAACAATTTTCCCGGCAAAGAAAGCTAATGTCACCATTGCACTAGCCCAGGTAGTCGCTCCTACTAAGTTATACAAAAAGAATTTGCCGAAGGGCATCTCAGCTATACCCGCTAATGGCGAAGCGAAAATTCGCAGCAACGCAAAAAAGCGCCCAAAGAATACAGCTTTACCAGCATTTTCACTAAATTTATCTTTAATATTCAGTAGCCGCTGTTCGGAAATGCGAAAAATGCTACCAACTCGCAGCAAGAAAGACCAACCACCGAATCTACCAATCCAATAGCCGCAGATGCCACCAATAACAGCACCTGCGATCGCATCACCCAAAACCAGCCAATAATTCAATTCATTACTGCCAGCAAGAAACCCACCGACTAAAGTCACGGTTTCACCAGGAAGGGGAATTCCTAAATTTTCTAATAAAATTCCCAAAAAAACTGCCCAATAACCATACTGGTGGGCAACTTCCTGGATGTTTTCTAGCGACATAAACTCAAGAGACATCCAGCACCGCCATATGAAACAAATTTTTACTTTTACTATCTATCTTTGCTCTTTTCTGGGTGGTGTGTCAATTAAATTCCACCTGTTATATAAACAATAGTCAATAATTATTATTCATTCTCTCTAAAATTTCTATGATTCACTATCACATCCGCACATTTACTAAAACAAAATCACAAAAATTCATAGAAACTTTATAAATCTCTACGAAAAATATAAAAATTTTGTAAAAGATACGGATGTTACCGAATTTCTTTGAGGCTTATGCCTATATTAATGAAAGTTAACACAAATTATACGGCATGAATACTGACGATATCTCTTTTAAAAGCATTGCTGTATTTACCTTGGTATAAGGTGAAACCAGTAAGTTTTTGATTGAGAGAAAAGCAGTATTAATGTTGTTTTTCAATTTTTTTGAAGTTTTCCAACTACCCCCTAAAATTCATGAGCGCACAAGAATGTCAAGTGATTTTGTTCAAACCCCAAGGAAGTATAGACTTGGAAGGTGGTAAGGCTTTGAGCGAACAAATGGCTACTGTGAACCCGCAGCGTGATCAACTCTGGGTTATTGATTTAGCTGAAGTGGATTTAATGGATAGTTCTGGCTTGGTTCCCTTAGTAAAAGGACTGAAAATAGCCCGACAAAGTGGTTGTCGCTTGGTTATTTGCAATTGTTCGGCTTCCGTACGGTTAATTTTGGAACTTACCCAACTAGATTCTGTTTTTGAAATTTTTGATACTTACGAAGATATATTCACCATTGTCAAGCATAAGAGTTTGGTGGTGTCAGCCTGAGATTATATCTCATCGATAGAATAATGGTCAGGCGATCGCGCACTTAAGCACTAGCAATCACTTATGAATAACCATGATTATTTATACCAAGATCGCCGCTCTCTAGGTGCAGCAATAAACGACCACAGTCGTCTCAGATAAATTTCACGCTTTTTATAATCAAAACCGCATCTTAATAAATGCAAGGGCTAGTAGTAACTTAAGTTATGCAGGAATAAATTTTTTAGCAATTTTTCCGCAAATACTTCTTCAACTAGCCCTATCACCTCGCCATATCAATAACGTTTGGATATGGTTATTTATTAGCCATAACCAATCGCTACTTCTATGTCTAATCAATACTGATTTTAGCTGTCGGCTATAATTACTTACTTTAATAAATAAGCTGCAACCATTTCCACCGAGTTTAGTATCTTAGCATATTTTTTATAATTATGGAGATGTCAAGCTTTTCATCTGACCGATTAAAAAATTGACACGATTTAGTTAATAATGTCAAATTCAATAATTTTTTGCCGCTACATCAAGCTATGGCACATCTTGACAGGCTTCTTTCGGCAATTTCCGCATTCCTTACAACTTCAGGCATTCTGGGGGGTAGAAATATTTGGTTGACCAGATACCGGACGAGGGAAATTAGGCAAATCAATACCGCTGTGACTAGTGGTGCGGGTTTTGAGTGCTAAACGATAGCTAACGCTTTGCAATTCTGCTTGCAATTGGCGATTTTCGCGTTGTAGCGTTGCCACTTTCTCTCTAACTGGAGACATACGTTCCTCAAACTTGCGTCGGTAAATTTGCGGTAACTCCTGTACTACTTGTTCCAACATCCGACTGCGATCGCTTAATTCTTGTACTGTTTGCCGTAATTGATAAATTTCGGCATCACGAGTGGTAATCTGCTCTTGGTAGAATGTCACTTGCTGCTCAACCGCTTGCAGTTGTTCTCGCAACGCTTGCAACTGACTCAAATCTGGTTCAGTCTCCGACCGTTGGGGCATAAAATTTGTATTGCCCTTAACTAGCCGGAAGAGTTCTTGAGATAACTGTTGCACTAATTGATCGCGAAGAAGCAACTCTTGGCGCAGTTGCGATGCTTCGGTAGAAAGAGTTTGGATGGTGGAGGTGTCAGCTTGGCTCACAGTGGCTTACCGTTTTTATTAAGAATCTTTTCCACCTTAGGTATAACGGCAGTGGTACTACCCTTGGCAAGTACTTGTTAATGTAGCATTCTTAGCTAAATCCGTAAAAAGAAAAAAGGGAAATTTCTTTGAATTTCAAAAAACATTAGAGAATTGGGAATAGGGCATTAGGCAATGGGAATAAAGCGAAATCTCTTTCGCTTGCCCCATACCTATGCCCTATACGCCATTACTGATTATGAAGCGACGGGTTCTGCTTCTGCTTTTTCCTCAGGGATGTCCTGCTTAACAGTCAGGTAGCGAATTACTTCTTCGCTTAAACGCATAGCGCGTTCCATCGGAGCGATCGCCGCTCCAGGTCCAGTGTAGTTCATTTGGATGTAGATGCCGTCTCGGTTACGATTGATTTCATAAGCCAGACGACGCTTACCCCGATTTTGAATTTCCATATTGTCTGCACCTTGGTCCCGAAGAATGTTCTGGTATTTATTGACTGCTTGCTCTACCTGTTCTTCTCCCAAGTCAGGACGCAGGATGTACATTGTTTCGTAAACTGTTTTCATGGGATGTGTGTCTCCTTATGGACAAAAAGGCTGCTGATGTCGTATGTCGATTTGGATAAAGTTCGCTTTCGCACTCTGACCAATGCCGATCAACATAGTCAAGCAACAAGGAATTATAATCTTACCAGCTTTCTATTTTAATCATTAGCCAAATTTTCGCCCAGTTCGGATCTAAGACCAAGAAACTGCCTTAAAGGTAACAGGGAATAACCTAAAGCCAGCTTTTTCAATAAAGCGCTTTATATTGGCTGATTATGGCTATGGCTTGTGAGTTTAACCGATGGCTACAAAGAATCGCAGCTTTTAATTACAGACAATAAGGATATTCATCAAAAGTTATGGCGCAGCGCTATGTGCGAGTTCAAAATCAAGAAGGTATTATTTACTATGGGTTATTACAAATATCCCTAGATGTTCAGGTGTTGGATGCTCCACCTTGGCTGCAAGGACAACCCACTGATTTCAACTTGAAACCAGACAGTTACCAAATTTTGGCTCCCTGTTCTCCCTCAAAAATTGTCGCAGTGGGCAAGAATTATGCAGATCATGCCGCAGAAATGGGTACGGAAGTACCGAGTGAGCCACTGATATTTATTAAACCGTCCACATCTATCATTGCTTCAGAGACAGAAATTAAATATCCTCCGCAGTCGCAACGAGTAGACTATGAAGGAGAGTTGGCACTGGTGATAGGCGATCGCACGGTTGATTGTACGCCAGAGGAGGCACACTCCAAAATTTGGGGTTACACCATCGCCAATGATGTGACAGCGCGGGATTTACAAAAAAGCGATGGTCAATGGACGCGAGCCAAAGGTTTTGATACTTTTTGTCCTCTGGGTCCTTGGATTGTCCGAGAATTAAATCCGGGAGCGAGATTGCAAACTTTTTTAAATGAAGATGCTAATCCAGTACAATCTGCTTGTATCGATCAAATGGTCTTTCCCCCAGATTTTCTAGTGTCCTATATTAGTCAAGTCATGACACTACAGCCAGGGGATGTGGTGCTCACAGGTACGCCTTTTGGGGTTGGTCAATTGCACGTAGGCGATCGCGTCCGTGTGGAAATTGAAGGTATTGGTCGCTTGGAAAATACTGTAACCAAACGTTAACTTCTAACGTGGCAATTGCATGTAAACTGCATCCGAAATAGCGGGAATTTCTGCGTAACGTCCCAGCAGTGACTGAGCAATAGAAAATACAACCCCTGCCATGATGCCGAGAAAAATGGTAGTGGATAGGGTTTGTATCGCAAAACCACCAGATGGAACTAGCTCAACAACCTGGGTCAAAATGCCAAACAAAAAGATGACAATATCTAAAAGAATTGCCTGCATTGTGTTAAAACGAACAAAGTGACTTATTTTTTCGTTTCTGATGACGAAGAAAAATAAAGCAAAGAAAATAATCAGTCCGGCAAAACTGACACCATAGTAAATGTTTAGCAATGGCGCAAGGGGTAGAAATAGCAGTTGCAGAGGTGGAAACTGTGCGAACAAAAATCTTCCTTCTTTAAAAACCTCTATTACAGGCAGCAAATAAGGTAAGCAAGCAAAAATGCGATCGGAAACTGTTGTAGACCCACGCCAAGACATTATGCGTTCTCCTGTGGTGAAATTTCAATAGTCACTATGAGCCTAGGATAACGCAGTTACTCGGTCTATAAGCGAATTTGCGCTTATTCTATATGGGCAATGCGGAAACCCATCATGCACTCGTACTGCTCTGCTTGCTGTTCGCTAGTATTGCGGATAGCTTGTCCGCAACGCAGTTGACCTTGACGCCAACGGGGTTGACCACTTTTGTCAGCAAGTAAACAAGACTGACAAACCTTGTGAGGGTCAAGGATTTGATCTTCGATTAAAATTACTAGCATCTAATCCCTCGTGTATATCCTTATTGTTACCGACATTTTAGAGGGAGCGCAGTTTCCTCGTCGATATAACTAAAGAACGTTATGATTATTAACGCATTGATCGGGGTTGCATTTAATAATAAGTAAGTCAGGACAAATAAGCTTCACTGGTCATTTGTTATTAGTCATTGGTCAGATGACAAACACTGTGACGCAAAAGCTGCAAAATCAATCGGAAAGGAAAATTTTTTTGAGGATAACTCAAGTGACTAAAAACAACTCAGAAATTCTTGCCTCTGCCGATCCGGCGATCGCGGAGCTGATTAACCAAGAACTACAACGTCAACGCGACCACTTGGAATTGATTGCTAGTGAGAACTTTACCTCAGCCGCTGTACTTGCGGCCCAAGGTTCAGTGCTAACTAATAAATACGCCGAGGGATTACCTGGTAAACGTTACTATGGCGGTTGTGAGTTCGTTGACAAAATCGAGCAACTAGCAATTGACCGTGCTAAACAGTTGTTTGGTGCTGCTCATGCGAATGTACAACCCCACTCTGGCGCACAAGCGAATTTTGCCGTTTTTCTGACGCTGCTGCAACCCGGTGACAAAATTATGGGGATGGATTTGTCTCATGGGGGACACCTCACCCACGGTTCACCTGTAAATGTGTCGGGTAAGTGGTTTCAAGTTTCTCATTACGGTGTGAATAAAGAAACAGAACAGCTTGATTATGAGCAAATTAGAGAGCAGGCGTTAAGGGAGCGTCCTAAGCTTTTAATTTGCGGTTATTCGGCTTATCCACGTGTAATTGACTTTGAAAAATTCCGCAGCATCGCTGATGAAGTCGGCGCATACTTCCTGGCAGATATTGCCCATATCGCTGGTTTGGTTGCTAGCGGTCTGCACCCCAACCCCATCCCTTATTGTGATGTAGTCACCACAACTACCCACAAAACTCTACGCGGTCCAAGAAGTGGTATAATCTTGACCCGTGACCCAGAATTAGGTAAAAAGCTGGATAAATCAGTTTTCCCTGGTTCTCAAGGTGGACCACTAGAACACGTCATCGCTGGTAAAGCAGTAGCTTTTGCAGAAGCTCTGAAGCCAGAATTTAAAGTTTATTCAGCTCAGGTGATTGAGAATTCCCGCGCCTTGGCAAATCAACTATTAAATCGGGGCTTCAAGTTGGTGTCAAATGGTACGGATAACCATCTGATATTAGTGGATTTACGGTCTATAGGCATCACGGGCAAGCAAGCAGAACAACTGTTGAGTGTTGTGAATGTTACCACAAATAAAAATACAGTGCCCTTTGACCCAGAGTCGCCATTTGTCACCAGCGGTCTGAGATTGGGTTCCCCAGCAATGACAACGCGGGGTATGGGAGTTAATGAATTTACTGAGATAGGGAATATTATTGCCGATCGCCTGCTATCTTCCGAGTCAGAGACAGTTGCTGCTGATTGTCAGCGACGAGTAGCAGCGTTATGCGATCGCTTCCCCTTGTATCCTCACTTGGAAATTCCCGTACCAGCTTTAGCATAGGGCATAGGGCATAGGGCATAGGGCATCAAAAAGAGATTTAACTTTATTCCAAATTCTCAATTTCCATTTCCCATTGCCCATTGCCCACTTCAAAATATAAAATTCTCATGCTGATTAATGACCCAAATGTAGTAGATATAGGAAGACATATCCCTTTAGAGATTTTTGTCTAGTCAAACTACTTATTAAAGATGCAGATGCCTGCTGAGATTTATCATCTGATTGCCTTCCTCGTCGCTGCCGTAGTCGTTCTATGGACTACGCCTGATGTGAAAAACATTGGCATAAAAAGTGGACGCGTAGACCAACCTGGTGGTCGAAAAGTTCATCAACGCCCGATGGTGCGCCTGGGAGGAGTTTCTATCTTCGCAGGCACTATAATTTCTCTACTAATTGTTTGGTGGTTGGGTGGATTTGGAATTCTACCTCCGGAAAAAGAATGGCAAATTTGGGGAGTTACCTTAGGCGGTGTTGGCTTTTTTCTGATTGGTTTAGCAGACGATTTGTTAAATCTATCTCCCCTGACTCGCTTAGTCATGCAAGTTATTGTTGCCAGTGGTGCCTGGAAAGCAGGTGTAAGCATAGATTTTGTTAGCGTTCCCACAGTCGGAATAGTTCACCTTGAGTGGCTGAGTTTACCTATCACGGTTATTTGGTTGGTGGGGATGGTAAATGCCATAAACTGGATTGACGGTTTAGATGGATTAGCTGCTGGAGTGTCTGGAATTGCCGCTATAGTAATGTTGGTAGTGGCGTTGTTTATGCGGCAACCAGCAGCCGCTTTGATTGCAGCCGCTTTAGCCGGCGCTTCACTAGGATTTCTCCGCTATAATTTCAACCCTGCCCAAATATTTATGGGAGATGGCGGGGCTTATTTTATGGGATTCACTCTCGCATCTGTCGGTGTAATAGGTTTGGTGAAAATCCCTGCTTTCACCGCCGTGTTATTGCCTTATCTAATTTTGGCAGTGCCAATTGTTGATATGTCAGCCGTGATTTTGCTTCGACTGCGCCACGGCAAATCGCCTTTTAGTGCAGATAAACGCCATCTGCATCACCGACTCCTACAGGCTGGTCTATCCCACAGATTGACGGTTTTATTTATTTACTCTTTAACTTTATGGGTGGGAAGTTTGGCATTAGCTATTGCTGGCATACCAAGTGGCATCGCTTACGCTTGTGCTACCAGCTGTCTGTTAAGCTTAATCTGTTGGCGAGTTTGGAAACACGCTCGACAATCATAAAGGATTGGTTAGTGGTTCGTGGTTAGTTGTTAGTAGTTTGGCAAACAAGTCTTTGGGTGACGCTCGTTCGCCCTTAGCATCTCCCAATTAACAATTCCCCCATTTTGATGAGTGCAGAAATTATTTGTATTGGTACTGAATTGCTCTTAGGAGATATTCTTAACAGCAATGCTCAATTTTTAGCTCAACAATTAGCACAGTTAGGAATTCCTCACTACTACCAAACGGTGGTGGGAGATAATTCAGAACGGCTGAAACAAGTTATAGAAATTGCTATTTCCAGAGCGCAAATTCTTATTTTTACTGGTGGTCTTGGTCCGACACCCGATGACCTGACATGTGAGGCGATCGCAGATTTTTTTGGTGTACCGTTAGTAGAACGCGCCGACATCATTGAAGATATTACTCGTAAATATGCTTCTCGCGATCGCGTAATGACTCCCAGCAACCGCAAGCAAGCTTTAATTCCTCAAGGTGCAGAAATTTTACCCAACCCAACTGGCACAGCGCCAGGTATCATTTGGCAACCCCGTCCAGAATTAACAATTTTCACTTTTCCCGGTGTGCCGAGTGAAATGTACCGAATGTGGCAAGAAACCGCAGTACCATTTCTTAAAAGCCAAGGTTGGGGCAAGGAAATTATTTACAGCCGGATGTTAAAGTTTTGGGGCATTGCTGAATCTGCTTTAGCAGAGAAGGTGTCACCTTACTTAAACTTGCCCAACCCAACGGTAGCGCCTTATGCAGGAAACGGGGAAGTACGCTTGCGAGTTTCTGCAAAAGCTGCTTCACAAGCCGCAGCGCAGGAATTGATTTCGCCTGTTGAGAACCAACTCAAAGACATTGCTGGATTAGATTATTATGGTGCTGATGATGACACCCTTGCCTCAGTGGTGGGTGAGTTATTGCGATCAGCAGGGGAAACGCTTTCCGTAGCAGAATCCTGCACTGGTGGCGGACTGGGGCACATGTTGACCGAAATTTCAGGTAGTTCTGAATACTTTTGGGGTGGGGTAATTTCTTACGACAACTCAGTGAAAGTTGGACTGTTGGGAGTGAACCCGGAAGACTTAGCGAAATTTGGAGCAGTAAGCGCTACTGTTGCAGAACAAATGGCAATTGGAGTGCGATCGCGTCTTGCAACCACTTGGGGACTAAGTATCACTGGTGTCGCCGGACCAAGTGGGGGAACTTATACAAAGCCAGTAGGTTTAGTTTACATTGCTTTAGCCAGAGAAAACGGCGAAGTGGAAAGTTTTGAATATCGATTTGGTGCAATGCGAGGTCGGTCTTTGATTCGTCTCGTGAGCGCCTGTAGCGCATTAGATAATTTGCGCCGGAAGTTGTTGAGTAGCGTTCTCAGCGTCTAGGAGAGCAGTCTTTTCTAGTTGATAAGTTTGAGCGGAGCGATCCACCTTTGATAGGGTTAACCTCAGCGATGGCAAGGGACTGGAGCAAGCCAATTCGTCGCTTAGGGTTGGTTTTTGACAAGCGTTGAACTAGAGGTTCTATCCTATCTAATGCTTGAGAGGTGGTGGGAAATTATTTTTTGTGTCTATACAATGATTAGTTTAAATGCTCAAGCTTTTTTAGGTTTAAATCAAACTCCTCAACTTGAGACTGAGTTCCAAGAAAATATTGCTGTTGATTTTTTCAGTCATAAACAATGGAACCATGAATGTGGATGGAAGAATACTTTAAATAATCTCCGTCTAATTCTCCAACCGCTCTTACTATTTTGGTTAATTTATCCTTGGCTAGATATTTTTCCTAATTCCGATTTATTCCTGGGATTCAATCATTTAATTAGTGCAATGAATCAATTTAAACCCTCTTATGCTTCTGGATAGTTTAGTTTATTTACTACTTGCTTATTCCGGACAGTGACAGAAGAGGGATAAAAGTGTAATTTTTTTTGGTGCATTTTATTTTGTTTCTTCCATCCATAACGGAAGCCAGCGCGTCCGTAAACAGCTTCTGTCACTCTCCGAAAACAAAAATCGAAGGCAACTTTTAAAACTCTGATTGGGATTAGGTTTGTGGCAAAATTTTCTAATAACCCAAGTTGCTAGTTACCTCCCTGCGCTGCGCGCAGGGGTATCGCGCATGGTCACTTAAGCAATAAAATCCCCTCCAGGTAAAAAATTGGAGGGGTCTATGCTAAGTGAAACAATTGCTATTTATGCTATCATCGACGACTTATTGAAGGCGATCGCTCACAAAGAAGACTGCCGCAGAGAAATGAGTGATGCAGAAATTATTACGACGGTAATAATAGCTGCAATGTCCTTTAATGGTAATCATGCTAAGGCTTGCAGCTATATGAAAGACCATAACTTGATACCAAATATGTTGGAAAAATCACGATTTAATCGGCGATTACACAGGATATCAATGCTAATTAACGATTTGTTTCATCAAATGGGGATGGTACTTAAAGAAATTAGTGATTGTACGGAATATCTTTTAGACTCGTTTCCAGTGCCAATGTGCGACAACATTCGTATATTTAATGTGAAATTAATAAAGGCAGAGGAATACAGAGGTTATATTGCCTCTAAAAAACGCTACTTTTATGGGGTCAGAGTGCAATTATTAACCACTAAAAGTGGGATACGAGCGTGAATTTGTGTTCATGCCTGGTAGTGCTTCTGATATACGTGGACTGAACGCTTTACCGTTAAATTTGTCACCTGGTAGTGAAGTATATAGTGATTCTGCTTACACGGATTACACCGTTGAGGATGACCTAGAAACAATCAGTCAAATTTCGTTAAAAGTCATGCGAAAAAAGAATTCTAAGCGCCAGGATGAACCGTGGAATCAGTATATCAAGCAATGTACCAGACATTACATTGAAACAGTCTTTAGTGCTATTACCTGTGTATTTCCAAAGTCAATCCATGGGGTCACTTATGAAGGGTTTTTACTTAAGCTAGAAGCATTTATTTTTGCTTTTACTTTGAAACAAGCCTTTATTTAATGAGTAAAATGTAATACTTTAATGTAATTCAGTCTTTGTGTTTTTAAGTTAATTTAAGTGGCGGTTGCGCGACCCGCAACCGCACACTTCGTCGTGAATGATCGCACGACTATTGAAGTGCAAAGGACCCACAGCTTGATAACCCGCAACTTGGGTTAATACCAGCAATTATCCGCGAACGACCTCGAAGCTTTGCTACTATTAAACTTCCTAAATGGCTGATACTCAAAAGATATACAATTCTTGCAGCAACTAGCGCCTGAATTGCCATTGTGCGAGCAAGGTCAATATTTCCCGTAGTTTGACATATCCACTCGAACATCCCAAAAATCAGAATCCAGTTGAACGCTGAAATTGCCAAAATTCGCTGGAACAGTTTTCCCGAAAGTAAAGGTTCTCGTGGGTTGCGGGGTGGTTGTCTCATTACTCTATCGGATTTTGGTTCAAATGCTAAGGGAACCGCCATCGTTACCGAATTGACCATATTTAACCACAAAACTTGCAGTGACAAAATGGGTAATTCCCTAGCAAGTAAAGCACTAATCAAAATTGTCATCGACTCCCCACCGTTGACTGGGAGAATAAAAGCGATCGCCTTCTGCAAATTTTGATAAACTGTCCTTCCTTCCTCAATTGCTGCTTCAATAGAGGCAAAGTTATCATCCGTTAGCAACATATCCGCAGCTTCGCTAGCAACATCCGTTATTAGACCAATTTTAATTGGCATTGCAGCCACTGTAATATTGCAAATTATTTTTAGCCAATAGACATCTCCGGAAAAGATTTAGAAACCTTAAATTCACGCGCAGACCTAACCCCCTACCCCCCTTCCCTTGTAGGGAAGGGGGAATTAAAGCCTCTCTCCGCTTCGGGGAGAGGTTTGGAGA
>JAESFM010000113.1_pt1 | contig 35034 bp, 34 predicted proteins | sample 9266171 | NCBI WGS metagenome assembly JAESFM01 (sample SAMN14505069, study PRJNA617099) | algae metagenome | isolation source: Hassallia sp. WJT32-NPBG1 and co-occurring heterotrophs from well developed... | place: USA: Mojave Desert, Joshua Tree National Park, California | collected 2006-06-22 | reverse complement strand
AGGGGAAGGTATCGGCGTATTGTTTAATTCGTTCTTCCATACCATGTAGGGCAATATTTGCCAATAACGGAGAAATGACCCCGCCTTGTGGTGTACCCTCAGATGTTGGAAACAACTGCTTACCATCGGGGTAGGATTTGAGGGTTCTAGGATAATAACTCTCACCTACATGGTCATTCAGTTATCAAGGTTCGGTACCTTGCGGCTAATCCTCCAGACCCACAAGGGTCTTAGTTTCTAGCCAACGATTCGCACAATTCCACCACCATCAATGACTATCACTTGTTCAGCTGCGGCTGGGGCAATTGTCGCACTCATCAGTGCCAAAGCAGAGCCTAATCCCAGCCAGTTGACTTGCCAATGCTTGATTTTAAGCATATTTTGACCGCCTAGATTTGATAAGTCGCCCTCAGGCTAGAAGCCTGGGACTATACGAACAAAACCGGCCTACGCGGGTTACGAAACCCTTGATTTCCCTAAAGTCCGCAGAACCGAAGCGGACTTAGTTAGTGTAGCCGCAGGCTTCAGCCTGACGGCGTGTGGTGCATTCCGGTAATCTACGTATACCTACTACAATTTTAGAAGTTTATCTAGTTTGACGTTACCAGCTTGAGAAAGATTTAAAAATATTACTCACATTGGCACAATTAAGAAAGTGCTGATTTGTGTGCAAAACGTGAGTGCAGAAAGTTTAGAAATTGCCAAAAATCTTTACCAGTCTGGGAAAGCTGCTTTTGAAAGTGGGCAATATAGACAAGCGGTGGAAAATCTAGAAAAGGCGATCGCTCTAGCGAATCGTAATTCTCGCTTGGGGGGAGAGGTACAAATCTGGCTGGTAACAGCTTATGAAGCTGCTGGACGCACTGAAGATGCGATCGCTCTTTGCGAAGAACTTAAACGCCATCCTTTTTCCGAAACCAGCAAACAAGCGCGAAACTTGGTTTACATTCTCAAAGCACCCAAGCTACAAAGACCAAGCGAATGGATGACGGAAATTCCCGATTTGGGGGCATTGTCTGATAATGAAAGCAAAATCCGTCTCGCTGCTGGTACAAAATCTTCCCAACCCAAAAAGCCTACTGAGCGAGAATTCGTTGACTTAAGCCAAGTCAATACTAAAGATAATCGCTTTATTTGGGTCGCATTAATTACCATTAGTTTAATCTTGGGTAGCTTGGTTTGGTTGAGTCTGTAAAAAAGTATGAAGTGTAAAGGATGAACGCGAGTGCGTTTGTGCGATTGAGAAGGAGAAGGATGAAAAAAGCTTTGCGGTACAATTTCAAGCTGGACGGAACTTCTCTAAAGTCTTAACTTCATCGTTTATCCTTTATACTTCATCCTTTAGTTGACTTTTGTGGAGATTTATAGTGATGAATTTATCGGCTTTAGCAAAAAGCTTTGCACGGCTAAGATTTGTCTGCCTTGTGCTGTTCGCATCCCTGCTGCTTTCTGGTTGCGTACAGTATGAAGCGGGGGTAAACTTTGACAACTCGAATCGCGGCGAACTGGTGCAACATATTAAGTTAGCAGAACGGCTAACCACTTTTAGCGGTGACTCAGTATACGAATGGTTAAATAGCATCGAACGCCGCGCCCGCAAACAAGAAGGCAAAGTGCGGCGGCTTTCCCAAGAAGAAATTATTGTGACAATTCCTTTCAGTAATGGTAAGGAATTACAAACGAAGTTTAACGAATTTTTCAATCCCAACATTAATCAAAAAGCTGAAGTTAAAGGCACATCTGACTCAGAATTGCCAAAAATTGAGTCAAACTTACTTTTGTTTCAAAACAATTTCTTACTGTTAGTACGGAATCGCTTGATTTACGATGTTGATTTGCGATCGCTCTCTCTAATTGCCAGCAATGGTAACGTTTTAGCGAATGCAGGTTCGATTCTCGATTTAGAATTTAGCTTGAAAACTCCTTGGGGGGCAAAAAGCATTCAACAAACCGAAAGCGCCATCGCTCCCGAAAAAAATGAAAATAAACTGGTATGGAAGCTCACGCCAGGTCAATTAAACCACATCGAAGCAGTTTTCTGGCTTCCTAGTCCTCTCGGTATTGGTACTTTGTTGATTATTTTGTTTGTTTGCGGTGGGCTATATCTACGGTATACTTTTATGCCAGACCCCAGCATTCAATTTGCTACCAAAACAGCTAGTGAATAGTTCTGAATGCTGAGTGTTCCTCGTTTCAAGCGCGAAGGCTGGGAACGAGAGGGAGCATCCCAACAACGCACAGCCGCGTCCAGGCTTAAGCGCCTGTTGGTTAGGCATTTTTGCAAAAATGGGATGCTTCCAAACCAAACAATCAAGCAGACATAATATCACCAAGCCGAAATTTGTGAAAGTACGACTGTTGTTAGTATTCGCCGTCTTATTTGTCTTTAGTTATGGAGTGTCGGCATATCGGCGACCATCCATATATAGTCAACAGATTATTGCCAGAGCAACACCGACTGCAACATTAACACCAAGTCAATCTAATAAGCCAAGGATCTCTATTACCAAGTTGACAGATGACCTCGAAGTGGCGGAGAAAAACGTCACGAGGATTTCCCTGATTTTGGTAAAGGTCGTGGCGGCTTTACTAAGTCTTTTGATCCTCTATCGCATCATCTTAATGCTTTTTCAGCGTTCATCCCAGTTGATTGTAGACAATTTCATAAATGCTTCTGATGCTGATGAAATGGACAAAGTCTTACCAGGTCTTTCGCAATTAGCGCGAGAAAGACTTGTGGGGGAAATGAAAGGCGTGCGGCAACGTGTGAAAGAGCATATCATCAACCAAGGACCGGAAACCTATCATCCTCCTGATAAGTTACCATTACCGCAAACAACCCCAGATCAACGACTTGGTGACTTGGTGACTTCACTTAGCGAGTTCACACCAGACCAAATGCATCCAGCGATGAACATGTTGAAAGCGATATTCCCACCATTCGGCACGAAAGTAACTAGCATTCTGCAAAGCCAAGGTAAAGAATATAACCGACTGGGAATTACTTTTGAAATCACTAATATTCAAGGTCGTCTTTCTTCTAAGTTGTATACGGTCTGGGAGTCAGTTGATAATTCACTATCCGAAGAAGCACTGAAAGACCGCTACAGAAAGCTACTAGGCTCGGCTATTCGCTGGTTGGCATTAGAACTCAGCCGACGCGAAATGGTGGCTGCTGTACCGTGGTATCACTGGGGACGAAAACGCGATCGCTATCAAGCAAAGATTTATAACTTTTTTGGCGCTCTTAATCTAGCCAGCGCCCCAAATCATGGCAAATTGTTTTACGATTTGGCGATTGAAGATTTACAGCAAGCAATAGTTTTGTATCCTGAGTGGTTTCAACCTTACGAAAATTTAGCTGATACATACAGCACATTTGGACGAGAAATTTCAAGCAAAGAATCTATTAATTGGCAACGTCAAGCGATACTCCAATACGATCGCGCCCTTCATGCATGTGAAGATGAATCTGTCAAGCGCCGAATTAGAATTGGCAAAGCGATGGCTGGGCTAATCACAGGTGATGTCAATTTGACTCAGGAAGCGAAAGACGAAATAGAAAACCTGAGGAAAAGGTGGGATGAGACATCAGAGTTAAATACTCGCTTTCTATATAATTTGGCGGCTTGGTATGCGATCGCTTACCGAATTAATGCTGAGGTAAAAACCGCGCTTTCATTAGCACGCCGTTATTTCGTTTACGCTTTGCTGAGAGATTATGAGCGCACCCTTTGGGAATGGGCGGGTAAAGATCCAGATTTACAAGGCATTTGTAAAAATTATACGGAATTGAAATTCTTAATGCTGAAGAAGTTGAATGAAGTACCCGAACTTCCCAGCTTAACGGGTAACAATTTTACCACGCACGCAGAGGAAGTTCTCAAGGCACTAGGGACTGGGGACAAGGGGATAAGGGACAAAGAAGAATTACCAATGCCCAATAAAAAGGAGAGTATAAAATGAGCGATGACAAAAATAAAGAACAAAACGGTGGTTCCGAAAGAGATATCAAGCCGCCAAATACCGGCAAACCTCGCAAAACTGAGCCGGGTGGTTCTCGTGGAATAGAACCACCCAAGCAATTAGTAGGTGCAATACCACCTTGGTTAGACGAAAACGATTAAGGTGACAAACGCTCTATTTTCCAACTTCGATCATCCAAGCAAGTATAAAGCAAGCGATCGTGCAAACGACTAGGGCGTCCTTGCCAAAACTCAATTTTTGCGGGGATCACTCGCACTCCTCCCCAGTGCTGCGGTCGCGGCACCTCTTGATTTTCATATTTTACCTGAAGTTCTTGCAAGCGTTGCTCAAGAACTTCTCTGTTTTCTATCACCTCGCTTTGATTAGATACCCACGCACCCAGGCGACTATTTAAGGGACGACTGTGAAAATACTCATCTGACTCGTATTCAGAAACTTTCTCCACCTGCCCATAAATACGGACTTGTCGTTCTAGTTCCGCCCACCAAAAAACCAGGGATGCTTGCGGATTTGCTCCTAATTCTTGTCCTTTCTGACTGTTATAGTTAGTGTAAAAAACAAAACCTCGCTCATCAAAATCTTTTAGTAGCACCATTCTTGCCGACGGATTGCCCTCTGGTGTAGCAGTGGCAATAGTCATGGCATTCGGTTCGGGAAGTTGGGCATCTAGTGCCTGATCGAACCATTTTTTAAACTGTCTAAAAGGATTAAAATCAACTTCCGAGACGCTCAGACCTTCCAAGGTATAATCTTTGCGAAGGTCAGCTATAGTTTTGTCCATGATGATTTGCTTCCTTTTTATCAGCTATGCTTACACACCTTTGTTAAAAATATTTATCATATTCATCAGCACCAGCTGAGTCTTACCGATCTTGCCAATATAGATCCGCATGTGATTTCATCACACAACGAATTGATGAAAATTTCTTGCTTCACCCAGTTCAAGCGTCCCCAATCCCTATTCCCCAGTCCCCAGTCCATAATATGCGCCGTTCAGCCTCTGTTAAAAGTCTGTTATTCTATGGTCTGAGCGGTCCGATTATCGCTCTGAATATTTGGCTGGTATCTCAGTTTTATCGCTTATTTCAGCATCCAATTACCATCTTGATCATTGCGGCGATTCTTGCTTTATTACTGAATTATCCAGTCAAGTTTTTTGAACGCGCTAGAATTACGCGCACTCAGGCAGTAATTATAGTTTTGTTAGTAGCTTTAACGCTGTTTGTGATTCTGGGTGTCACCTTAGTGCCGATAGTAATTGACCAAACGGTTCAACTTTTAAATAAGATTCCTGGTTTGTTGACCAGCAGTCAAGAAAATTTACAACAGTTTGAGGCCTTGGCGAGACAGCGGCGTTTGCGATTAGATTTGAGGTTTGTGAGCAATCAAATCAATGTCAGTATTGAGAATGTGGTACAACAACTAGCCTCTAGTGCTGTAGGTGTGGCTGGGACACTGCTATCAGGATTAATTAATATGGTGTTAATAGTCGTACTGGCATTTTACATGCTTTTGTATGGCGATCGCGTTTGGTTTGGTTTGGTTAATCTCCTACCGGCTAATATTCGAGTTCCTTTAATTGCATCTTTGCGCCTCAATTTCCACTACTTCTTCCTCAGCCAACTTTTGTTGGCGCTGTTCATGGTAATCACCCTCACCCCTATTTTCTTGATTCTGAAGGTGCCGTTTGCTTTGTTGTTTGCCATACTTATTGGCATATCCCAATTAATTCCCTTTATTGGCGCGTCTCTTGGTATCGGTTTGGTGGTAATTTTAGTGTTGCTGCAAAGTGGGTTGCTAGCAATTCAAGTGGCAATAGCGGCGATTTTTTTGCAGCAGATTAAAGATAATTTGATAGCGCCCAAATTACTCGGCGATTTTATCGGACTTAATCCCATCTGGATTTTTGTTTCTATTTTGATGGGATTTGAGATTGCTGGGTTATTGGGGACACTTGTTGCTGTGCCGATCGCAGGTACTATTAAAGGTACTTTTGATGCAATTAAAAACGGCAAGCCAACTGAATTTGGTTCAATTACTATTCCTCACCCACCCGCAGATTGATGCGGTTATGGTTGCAAGAATATACCCTTCGCTTGGTGTTGACTATCTGCAACCAGCCAAAACTTCTATTTCTGAAACTAACCGTTCTAATTCTTCAATCATTGGGATCGATCGTGTTTTGTGGAAAGCATCTACAAGCGATCGATAATACCAAAGAGTACCTTCTTTGCCACCTTTGAAGCGTTGCCAAAGTGATTCACCCAAGACGCGATAATCTTTGCAAATCGATTGAGCATTGTACAGTTTATCGGCTCCCGAAACAAGTAAGACCGATGGCGATGCAGTGAAAATATGAGCAATATATGCTTCTTTGCGTTGTCGCCAAGGTGGTTTAGGTATGGTGTCAGAGTCAGTGCAACCATCAACAATTGCTGTTACATTGTCTCCAAAACGACGGCGTATTTCTTCTCTGGTTGCCGCTCCTCCTTGGTCTTCGATGGCATCATGTAAAAGCGCTGCGATCGCTTCATCTTCATTTGCCCCATATTCTAAGGCAATACTGGCAACACCTAACAAATGAGCAATATAAGGAACACCCGAACCTTTACGAACTTGGTTTGCGTGAAGTTGTGTAGCGTAGGTTAAAGCCTCGGTAAAGCGTTCTGAAAGCATTTTATCAACCATAATCGTGCATTGAAAAGCACTTTACCTGAAAATGCTTTTCAATGCACGATTAGTTTTAGAATAAACCGCCAATAAGCCAACGACGCAAACAAAGAGACGAAAGAGCATCTCAGCTAAAATTAAATTATCTATCTAGCTTGCTATCGCATAGTTATGAAAAGTGAAAAAGCTATTTTGCCGTCTTGGTACTCTGATGAAGATTTGATGCAAATGAGTTCAGAGAATCCAGAACTGCGATTTGAACGTAATGCCGATGGAACTTTGGAAACTATGCCACCAACTGGGGGAATTTCTGGAAATAGAGAGGCGAAAGGAATAGCTTATCTGCTAACTTGGGTGGAAAGTCAAGATTTGGGTGAAGTTTTCAGTTCAAGTACAGGTTTCAGATTACCCAATACTGCTGTAAAATCTCCTGATGCTGCTTTTGTGGCTAAAGGACGCTTACCTGAAGGTTGGGATGAGCAAGAAGACCAATTTATAAATTTAGCACCTGATTTTGTAATTGAAATTCGTTCTAAAAATGACAACTTGGAAAAACTCAAAGCAAAAATGGCAGAATACATTGCCAACGGTGTACGTTTAGGATGGTTAATTGACCGTCAAAATCAGCAAGCTTTTGTTTATCGAATTGATAATTCAATTACTCAATATCCAGCAACGGCAATTTTGAATGGTGAAGATGTTGTACCGGGATTTACGTTGCCTTTGACAAAGTTATTATAGAAAATTAAATAAATTTAAAAGAGTGAACCGCAATTGCCTAAACTAGCTCGGTTGAGTCTTTTCTCTATAATAGTTTTGGCGAGTGCGATCGCGCAGCGAATTTAACCAGTCAGCGAAAGGAACTTTGCCTTCTAAGGTGACGTTACGTCGAATTTCTCTTGGTTGTGCTTCCATTATTTGATTTTACAGGCAAGGTGCGATCGCACTTTATCACCTGTCTTCACAAAATGTCATCTAATTAATATATTCAAGCTAATAATTAAGATAGTGAACTCTTTTTTAATTCGACTAATAGCTTTGTTTAAACCATCAGAATGAATCCACCCAACAAAACCCCTAAATATCATTGCATCAGCACAATTAACTACACTTTTCGCCTACTCTTTGACTATCTCAACTAAATCTTCAATCAAAACATTAAAAGTCCGCGCTAATTTGAATAGTGCAGTGACATCAGCCATTGCCATTCCATCAGACAAGGCATAAGTTTTAATCGTGCCGTATGGGACTCCTGAACGTTCTGAGACTTCCTTGAGAGTCCATCCCTGTTTACCTGCAAACTCTCGAATACGTAACTTAACTAGTCCCATACTTGACAAGCGCCGAAATTTCAACTTTAATATTTTTACAGATTAAAAGCGTAGAGGCGTAGCGGTGAAGCCGCGCGGTCTTGGGGGTTTCCCCCATGAGCGACTGCTGAACCCGAAGGGCTTGTCGCTAGACATCGCACTCGATAAAACCCACAAATACCTAATTAGCTAATCATTGTGAGCATCTAAGTCATGATAACACCGCATCACTACCAGCACATCAACTATTCAACCACATCAAATAAATCTTCTAATAAAACATTAAAAGTCGAAGCCAGCTTTTTTAAGGCAGTTAGGTCAACAGTTGCTCTTTCTGGCAGTCGTGCGTAAGTTTTAATCGTACCGTATGGGACTCCAGAGCGATCAGCTAATTCCTTAAGTGTCCAGCCTTCTTTATCTGTAAACTCTTTAATTCTTAACCTGACCATTCCCATACTTGACAAGCGCCTAAGTCTCAGCTTGAATCTAGTATATATTAAAAGCGATCGCCCCGGTCTCGCAAACTAAAGCGATCGCTAACATAAAAACCCACATTGACCAAATTAGCCACTACGTGAGCGTCTCGTGAGCATCTCGTGAGCGTTTATTTAATCAATTTTGTGAGATCTACTTATGATAATAACACCGCAGTCTGAATCAGAGACAGTTAATCCATTAGCAAGATTTGTGACCCCAGAGGCGATCGCTTTACTCCTCAACATCAAAGTCGAGCAAATCAAAGATATCCGCTTATGGCGGTATGTAATTCTGGTAGTAGCCCAAGGAAAGACTCGGTTTGTCAGTTACGCCGACTTGCCACCGATTATAGAAGCCGAAGCGCCAAAAACTCAAGATTTTCTCTGTTGGCGCAACCGATGGAAGAAAAGCGAAACCAAAAAAGCACCAGACTTTTGGTTTAAATTCTATCAGCAGAAATTCATGCAAGCCGTTTCTGTTGCTCAACTCCGCACTTGGGGGGAATTGGTGCGCTTAATTAAATTTGCCCTTTCTCAAACAGATATAGAGTCCTTACGGAGTGATTATCTCCAAGTTAAACAAACACTTGTGCCTGTTTCGTAATCAGTTTGGCATTCTAACCGCTTCACAGGCAAGATTAACTAACTGTAAAACCTATTTTTCAGGTAACAATAAATACACATAAGCGCCAGAAAGAAAGCACAAACTTGACTTCAACCCAAAATTAAATTTTAAATTGCTTCATGGCGTTTCGTTGCGAAAACTCGCCGGAATTGTGACGTTTAAGCTAGAATTGTTAAAGGATCTTTACAGAGTTTGCATTGAATTCCTAATTCTGTTAGATCATCTCAGTATTTATTACAAGTAAGTCTGAAAATTTCCTCTATAGTTCACAGAACGCCCTCTTTTATGACGCTTCCAATCCGTAACGTCGCCATCATTGCCCACGTAGATCACGGCAAAACAACCCTCGTTGATGCACTCCTCAAACAATCCGGCATTTTCCGCGAAGGCGAAGACGTTCCGGATTGCGTCATGGACTCTAACGCCCTCGAAAGAGAGCGAGGTATCACTATTCTTTCTAAAAATACAGCAGTTCGCTACAAAGACACGCTGATCAATATTGTTGACACTCCCGGACACGCTGACTTTGGCGGCGAAGTCGAACGCGTACTTGGGATGGTTGATGGGTGTCTTCTGATTGTCGATGCCAACGAAGGTCCCATGCCCCAAACGCGCTTCGTACTGAAGAAAGCTTTGGAAAAAGGTCTGCGTCCCATCGTTGTTATCAACAAAATCGACCGTGGTCAAGCTGATCCCCACGTTGCTGTTGATAAAGTTTTGGATCTGTTCTTGGAATTAGGAGCAGATGAAGACCAGTGTGATTTTACCTATCTGTTTGCCTCCGGTATGGGAGGTTTCGCCAAGGAAAGCTTGGAAGCAGAATCGGTAGATATGCAACCTTTATTTAACGCGATTCTCCGCCATGTTCCACCACCTGTGGGAGATGCTTCTAAGCCATTGCAACTGCAAGTTACAACCCTAGATTATTCAGAATATCTAGGACGGATTGTCATTGGCAGAATTCACAACGGTACTATCCGCTCAGGACAACAAGCAGCTTTAGTTACAGAAGATGGCAGCATTGTCAAGGGCAAAATTACCAAGTTGATGGGCTTTGAAGGACTCAAGCGCGTAGACATGGAAGAAGCAACCGCAGGCTATATTGTTGCGGTGGCTGGTTTCGCTGATGCTTATATTGGGGAAACGATTACTGACCCGAACGATCCGCAAGCATTGCCACTAATTAAAGTGGATGAACCAACTTTGCAAATGGCCTTCTGGGTGAATGATTCGCCCTTTGCTGGTCAAGAAGGTAAGTTGGTGACTTCCCGACAAATACGCGATCGCCTTTTCCGCGAACTAGAAACTAACGTCGCTTTGCGCGTCGAAGAAACAGATTCTCCTGATAAATTCTTAGTTTCCGGTCGTGGTGAACTTCACCTGGGTATCTTAATCGAAACCATGCGTAGAGAAGGTTTTGAATTTCAAGTATCCCAGCCACAAGTAATTTACCGCGAAATCAACGGTCAACCTTGCGAACCTTACGAACTCTTGGTACTGGACATTCCTGCTGATGGTGTGGGTAGCTGTATTGAACGCCTCGGACAACGCAAAGGCGAAATGCAAGATATGCAACCAGGTAGTGGCGATCGCACCCAACTAGAGTTTGTCATTCCCGCCCGTGGTTTGATTGGTTTCCGGGGTGAATTCATGCGGATGACTCGTGGCGAAGGCATCATGAACCACAGTTTCTTGGACTACCGTCAACTGAGCGGCGAGATTGAAGCTCGTAACAAAGGTGTTTTAATATCCTTTGAAGAGGGCGTTTCTACCTTCTACGCCATGAGGAATGCCGAAGATAGAGGAGCATTCTTTATTACCCCAGGTACAAAGGTTTACAGAGGCATGATCGTGGGAGAACACAATCGTTCCCAAGATTTGGAGCTAAATATCTGTAAGACCAAGCAATTGACCAACCACCGCGCTGCTGGTGGCGATGAATTGGTTCAGTTGCAAGCACCGATAGACATGAGCCTAGAACGTGCTTTGGAATACATTGGCTCCGATGAATTGGTGGAAGTTACACCCCAATCGGTTCGTCTGCGGAAGATGTCGAAGAAGTTGGCGAAACGGTAAGTGAAGTTACTTGATTAATTTAAAAAGCCCGCATTTGCGGGCTTTTTGTTTTGTTAGTTATAGCGTTTTTAAATTAAGTTTTCAGACTTAATTGCTGGCACTGAAAGGAGTCAAGTTATGGGAATATACGGTAATTTCAAAGCTGTTACCCCGGAATAAAAGATATATATATTACCAGTTTTAGAAGATTTGAATTTGACTCTCTCTGTCGATGAAATTTTTGCGCTGTAACCAAGCAAAAATTGACATTATTCATTTAGTTAAGACAAAGTTAAAAAGTTAAATATAATTCAATTATTTATACGCCTTCCTCTGTGCATGGCTTTTACAGGTTGCTCAAGTCCTCCAAGCTCTCTAGTCTTGTTTGTCGGAGTTGTAACCGAAAAGACAAGTATGTCTTTTGTGAAGATTTGTACAAATGTTCGTTATGTTAATTAGGGCATGAGGTTTTTACTGGTATAACTGCGATAATTGTCAGTAGTTAAAACAAAAAATTGACCAAACCATAATTAGTCCAGTATGACCGCAAATAGCATTAAGTTTACGATTGCCTTCAACGACCCTGACTTAGAACCGGAAGAAAGGGACGAGCAGGTTCAACGGCTAATTACTGAACTCAAGCAAATTGACGAGGTAGATGCAGTTGGTCGTGTTGTTGATCCCAGCCCACCAGAAGGCAACAAAGCATTAGGCGGGTTTCTGGTGGGTCTGTTAGCGGCTGAGGTGAATGTAGGCAATGCGAAAAAGTTGATGGGATTTCTGGGCGATCGCCTAGGTGGTAAACCCATTGAACTATCGGTGGAAGCCAACGGTAAGAAGCTGACGGTGAAAGCCCACAGTCGAGAAGAACTGGAAGCCGCCATCAAAGCAGCCCAAGATTTTATCTCAGCATAGACAAGAAAACATGGCAAAGGTAGCGTTACTGATTGGGGTCAGTGAGTATGAGCCAGGGCTAAATCCATTACCTGCGGCGGTTAAGGATGTAGCAGCCCTACAACGAATCTTGCAAGATCAAGAAATGGGTGAATTTGACGAGGTGAAAGCCTTAACTAACCCTGACCCGCAGGCAATGCAATATGAAGTTGAAACCCTGTTTACAGGTCGTGCTAAAGATGATTTGGTGCTACTTTTCTTTTCTGGGCATGGCATTAAAGATGATAACAATAATTTATACTTTGCTACTCGCATTACCCAAAAGAATCCAAGGGGCGATCTGATTCGCTCAACAGCCGTACCTGCTCGATTTATTCACGAAGTGATGAATAACTGCCGTGCCAAGCGGCAAGCGATTATCTTAGACTGCTGTTTCAGTGGAGCATTCGATCCGGCTTTACACCCTAAGGATGATGGTTCAGTAGACTTGCAGACACAGTTAGGGGCTGAAGGGCGGGTTGTGTTGACTTCTTCTAGTTCAACCCAATACTCTTTTGAACAACAAGGTTCAGAACTGTCTCTCTATAGCCGTTACTTGGTAGAAGGAATCGAAACTGGAGCAGGCGATCGCGACGAAGATGGGAAAATCTCGATGAGGGAATTGCATGAGTATGCCACCAGCAAAGTGCAGGAAACTGCACCCAACATGACCCCTAAGCTGATTACCCTCAAAGACATGGGCTTTGAGATTGTGTTGGCAAAGGCAAAAGTCACTGATCCTAAGTTGAGATACCGCAGACAAGTTGAACGATATGTCAGTGGGGGTAGTATCTCTTCTATTGGACGGACTATTCTAGACAAACTTCAAACCCAGTTAGGTTTATCTCTGGAAGTTATCAGAGAAATTGAAGCTGAAGTTCTCCGACCGTATCAAGAGCGTTTAGAGAACTTACAGAGGTATCGACAGGCATTTGCGGAAGCTGTTGAACATAAATACCCACTGAACAATTATGTACAATCTGAGTTAGAAGACTTACGAGCAATTTTAGGGCTTAGACAAGAAGATATTGAGCCATATGAGAAGGAAGTTATTGAAAGGCAAGTTGATAGTTCTACTTCACCTAAAAATTTATTTGGTAATTCTTCTGATTCCAGAACTGCCCATAGTAAAAGTACTCTGTTGATATCAAGGGGGATAATTGCAATTTTGACACTTACTACCGGAGGCTTCATTATAACTCGTATCTTTACAATGCAGACGAGCCATTCTCCAAAAGTTTTAACTCCAATTCAATCTCAAAAAAGCTCAACTGCATCTCCATCTCCACAAGGTTCAATTTTTGCAACTCCTGATGAATTGCAAGCGCAAGTAAATAAACTAAAAAATTTTGAGATTAAAATTTTCTACAAAGCCGGAAGCCCTAATAGTGAGTTTTATAAAGTAGAAGCTGCTGAAATACAAAAGAAGCTAACCGATATTGGCATAAATCAGGTAAGCATAAAAGGTCCTTGGACAGATGAGGTATCTGATTACCAAATTCGATATGAAAGAGGAACAGAAGATGAAGCTGCTGATGCTTTGAAAATAGTTTTAGATAAAATACATCCTAAAAAAAGCTTTCGTAAACAAACAATAAAAGGCTTATCGTTAAAATCTCTATCTATCTTTTTTGGCCCTTAAAATTAAATTTTAGAGTTGAATTTTTTTAAAAGTTAGATAATGGGCAAGTCCGATGATCTATTGCCAAACACGTCTACGCTAAAGACACTTCGCCACACTCAAGAAGTGTAGAGCGGTTAGCAATCGGAGTTCCAAGCGATCGATTCTGGTCGAGTCGTCGGGTATGTCACTGCAACCACGCTCACCGACATTTTTTACATTGCCCGAAAACATACTCGTAGTGTCGAACAAGCACGACAGGCAATTTTAGAGACGCTGACTGTAATGGTGATTTGCCCCGTCAACCGAGGAATTGTGGAATCAGCATTCACATCGGGCAGGGATGATTTTGAAGATGCAGTCCAAATCGCTTGTGCGGTTGCTCAAGGACTAGAGGCGATTTTGACACGCGATCAGCAAGGTTTTCGGAGTTCAGCCGTCCCTGTTTTATCGGTCAGCCAGCTATTGGAGCAGTTGGAAAACGCTGAAAGTTGAACGGCATAGAATAGTGATGATTGGTTAGAAAGACGCATTACCTATGGTGTCTTGTCACCCCCTCAGATTGCACCCTTTTTGATACCCAACGCTTGTATGAAAGCAAAACCCTGAAATCCTGTGGATTTTAGGTGGTGTTGGGTTAAAAAGGAAACTATGAAAATTATTAAACCCATCACTAACTGGCTAGAAATCCACGCTTGTGCCCCAACATATAGCGGTTGGGTACTAGCGGGAATTGCGATTTGTTTTTTTGGGGCTGGTGTAAATACGATGGCTGGTTGGTTGTATGTTATTAGCGGGGTCAGTTTTGCCCTGCTAATTGTTGCAGCCTTTTTACCACAGCGATCGCTTGTCGGTTTAGTTGTCAAACGTCGTTTCATCAACCCAGTCTCCGCAGGCGATGAACTTACGGTAGAATTAGAAATCCGCAACAATACAAAAGAGCCTGTTAACTTGCTGCAAGTTGAGGATATCTTGCCCATTGTTTTAGGCAAACCGATACAGCAGCCAATCGAAACGATTCAAAGCCAAAATAGTTATAATTGGGTATACAATCACCCAACTGTGCGCCGGGGTGTGTATCGCTGGCAGACAGTCGAACTACCTACAGGTGCGCCTTTAGGATTGTTTTGGTGTCGTCGTCAGCATGAATGTGCGGCAAAAGTGATCGTTTACCCGACTGTGTTACCCCTAACCAATTGCCCCCTAGTTGACGAAATAGGGCAAGATGATAGCACTTCATCCGACGATCCGCGTGGTAAACCGTTTCAAACAGCCACAGCCGGATTAACGCGATCGCTTCGTCCCTACCGCACAGGCGATCCCATTCGTTTCATCCACTGGCGCAGCAGCGCCCGGTACGGGGAATTACGGCTACGAGAATTAGAAAAGGTTACAAACGGACAAGATATTATTATTGCCTTAGATAGTGCTGCAACTTGGGAAGAAGAGAACTTTGAACAAGCGGTTATTGCCGCAGCATCGCTGTACTTTTACGCACAACGGCAACAAATGCAAGTGCAACTATGGACAGCAGCCACAGATTTAGTCAAAGGCGAAAAAATGGTTTTAGAAACTTTAGCGGCAACTCATCCAGGAGAAGACAATCTCACAAAAGCGCCTAATAAGCCTTTAATTTGGTTGACTCCAAACGAGGCGATCGCATTTCTTCCTAACGGCAGTCGTTGGATGTTGTGGCAGAATACATCAACACCAGAACAAGTGATAGTAAATTGGGATTACCCAGGAATTATTATGCAAAGCGATCGCCTACTGCAACCCCAACTGCAAAAACAATTAAGTTCATCATAAATTCTAACAATTAGAATTTATGAATCTTAATGAATCTACATTACGTTAGACTTCGATAATATTGTAGATTATCCCGATCCCGGCAGCCACCTCATAATACCCGATTGTCCAAGTCCACCAAACTTAAAAACCTCACAATGGGGAAATCCCCCCAGTAATACCTGACTGAGGCTGAGGTACAATGCAAAGAAATATTTAAATTATGAGACGCTCCTTCTTATGATAAGACCAGAAGTTAACACAAAATCCAGTGATAAAAACTTAGAGGCAATGCGCCATTTTTCCGAACAATACGCCAAGCGTACTGGAACCTACTTCTGTTCTGAACCCTCTGTAACTGCGGTCGTTATTGAAGGACTAGCCAAGCATAAAGACGACTTAGGTGCCCCTTTGTGTCCTTGTCGCCACTACGAAGACAAAGCAGCTGAGGTAAGCGCGACATTTTGGAACTGTCCTTGTGTACCCATGCGAGAGCGCAAAGAATGCCATTGTATGCTGTTTCTCACCTCAGACAACGAGTTTGCAGGTGAAATGCAGGAAATTTCTTTAGAAACAATCAAAGAAGTGCGAGACAGCATGGGTTGATGGAAAGCATCCCCAACGATTTTTGGCAAGGCGTAGAACAGTTCAATTCTGGACAGTTCTACGCCTGTCACGATACTTTAGAGGCTCTATGGATCGAAGCATCAGAGCCAGAAAAAAGCTTTTATCAAGGCGTTTTACAAATTGCTGTAGCCTTGTATCACCTGAGTAATCGTAACTGGCGAGGTGCAGTAATTTTATTAGGAGAAGGAAGCAATCGCCTGCGACGTTACCCATCAACATACAGTGGTATTGATGTTGACGAATTATTATATCAGAGTGCGGCATTGTTGAGCGCACTACAAAAAGCCGGAGCCGAGAAAATTGCCGCTGGGGACTTGAGTCAACATGAAACCTTGACCTTACCCAAAATTTTGCTAGTTAATGAATCAGAGAACTAGGTACTAGGGACTGGGAGACAAGGGGACTGGGAGACAAGGGGACTGGGAGACAAGGAGAATAATTCTTTTATCCCCCCCTCTCCCCATCTTTCCTATAGGGTTTTGGCAAAGCTTCGTCACAAAAGATGTGTAATGACGAAACAATGAGGTTTTAGAAAGCGTCAAGAGTTTTAACCAGTGCCTAATCCACAACTAGTCTAGATTGTGTATTTTATCTAACACACGACTAAAACTGCGTTACTTATTGTTTCGTAGTAAGCACGCTTTGTGCTTATATTTAAGCACTAAAGTGCTTACTACAATAAAACACTTAAGATAATTAAAGTAAAAATCAAAATCTTAAATCATAAATTACTATCATGCCCTGGTATCAATTGCCCCAATTACACATGCGTCGCTTTGGATTAGCCTTAATATTACCAGTTGCTCTGGTGGGAACTATAGCCTTTCCCATTCAACTGCAAAGCGCTACAGCACAAACTTCTGCACAACAAGGACGCCCACTCCAAATTAAGTCGGATACACAAGAATACGACGCCAAAACGCAAGTAGTAACAGCGCGTGGTAACGTGCAAATGGTTTATCCGGCTCGGCAAATTCAAGCCACAGCTGCCCAAGCCCAATATTTTAGCAAAGAACGCCGAATAGATTTCAGTGGCAACGTTTATATTTTGCAACAGGGTGCTAACAGCATCAGAGCAGAAAAAGTTACATATCTAATTGACGAAGGACGATTTGTCGCATTACCGCAAAACAATCGCCAGGTAGAATCAATCTATTTGGTGAACGATGGCAACGTCAACGCACCATCTGCTGCACCCGCACCAAAAACACCGCCTTTCAAGCGTTCTAATTAGAAATATCGCTTAGAAAGGATACATCAACTGTGAAAATTGTTTTAGAAAACGTTCACAAATCTTACGGCAAGCGACTTATTGTCAATCGCGTTAACATTTCTGTTGCCCAAGGGGAAATCGTCGGTTTGCTCGGTCCGAATGGGGCTGGTAAAACTACCACATTTTACATTGCCACAGGTTTAGAAAAACCTGATCAAGGAAACGTTTGGTTAGATAGCCAGAATATTACTGGGATGCCAATGCACAAAAGGGCGCGATTGGGTGTTGGCTATTTAGCGCAGGAAGCGAGTATTTTTCGCTCCTTGAGTGTGCGAGATAACATTCTTTTAGTGCTAGAGCAAACCAATGTGCCACGATTAGAATGGTCAGGGAGAGTACAAAATTTACTGCGGGACTTGCGTTTGGAAAAAGTAGCTAACAGTAAAGGAATTCAACTTTCTGGGGGTGAGCGACGCCGGACAGAATTAGCGAGAGCTTTGGCGGCTGGACCTTCCGGACCAAAATTTTTGCTTTTAGATGAACCATTTGCGGGAGTTGATCCGATCGCAGTTTCGGAAATTCAGCATATTGTAGCAAGACTGCGCGATCGCAACATGGGTATCCTCATCACAGATCACAATGTTCGCGAAACTCTCGCCATCACAGATCGTGCTTATATCATGCGTGAAGGGCAAATTCTCGCTGCCGGCACTGCTGAAGAACTTTATAATAACCCGCTGGTACGACAATACTACTTAGGCGATAACTTCCAGGTTTAGTCATTCGTCCTTTGTCTTTTGTCTTTGAGTAATGACCCTTCGGGTTCACCACATGCTTTAAGCCCAACGGGAAATTCAGTTTGGCGGGACGGTACAGGCAACCGCCAACTGACTCACCGGGAAACCCGCGTATAGCGCAGTGGTTCACCAACGACTAATGACTAATAACTAATGATGAAATATAAGCCTTTTTATACCCTGAATTCGCTGCTGCCTTTTTCCATCATGGATCGCTACCTCACCAGCGAATTAATACCCCCATTTTTATTTGGTGTCGGAGCATTCTCATCAATTGGTGTCACAATTGATGCTGTATTTGAACTGGTGAGAAAAATAGTAGAATCCGGGCTACCAGTAGGAATTGCAGCCCAAGTTTTTTTATTAACGCTGCCAAAATTCATCGTTTTAGCCTTCCCCATGTCTACGCTGCTAGCTACTCTGATGACTTACAGTCGTCTTTCTAGCGAAAGCGAATTGATTGCTCTGCGAGGATGTGGCGTAAGTGTTTATCGCATGGTATTAACTGCGGTGTTTTTAAGTTTGCTGGTTACGGGATTGACATTTGCCTTTAACGAGCAAATTGCACCAGCAGCAAGTTACCAAGCAGCTGTTACCTTAGAGAAAGCACTAAAATCAGACAAGCCACCTATTGCCAAACAAGATAACTTCCTCTATGCAGAAAAGCGAGATGTAAAGCAACCCGATGGTAAAAAGCAAAAAATTCTCACACGCTTATATTACGCCGATCAATTTGATGGCAAGCGCTTCAGAGGTTTGACAATCATAGATCGTTCCGACCAAAAAGCCCAGCAAGGTTTAAGTCAAATTGTCGTCGCAGATTCAGGTGAATGGAATCCATCGGAAAACACCTGGAATATATATAAAGGTACGATTTATTTAGTAGCTCCTGATAGTTCTTATCGCAATATTGTGCGCTTTGAACAGCAACAATTACAACTGCCTCGCACAGCATTTGAACTAGCAGAAAAAAGCAAAGATTACGACCAGATGAATATCGCCCAAGCGCTAGAACAACTGGAATTAGAACGCCTCGGTGGTGATGATAAAAAAATTCGCAAACTTAAAATTCGGATTCAACAAAAATTAGCCTTGCCCTTTGTATGTGTAGTTTTTGGCTTAGTAGGCGCTGCGATGGGAACCATACCACAACGCACCGGGAAAGGAACCAGTTTTGGTATTAGTGTCATAGTTATTTTTTCTTACTACTTATTTGGTTTTATTACTAGCGCTCTAGGAGAGGCAAATGTTGTCTCTCCCTTTATGGCAGCTTGGTTGCCCGATTTTCTTGGTTTAGGCACAGGTATATTCTTATTGATGCGAGCTGCTCGACGATAAATAAAGGAAAAAGGGAAAAGGTAAAAGGTAAAAGAGAAAAGGTAAAAATCTTCTACCTTTTTATTTTTACCTTGTCTGGATAGACTTAATTTATGAAAAAATTGATTAGTCTTTAAGGAGTGTAGTTACGACATTCCGGAGCATCGGGGTTTTCCCTACAGTATTCCTCAAAAGAGGTTTTAGCTGATACCATGCTCTCAGCTTTTTGATGAGCAGCTTCCGCTTGGAGTTCTTCTACCTCATCCCAAGCAGCAGCACAAGGCTTAGAATAAGCACCTTTGACTGTACAAATAGCACGAGCATCTTCAATCGCTTTTTGAATTCTGTCCTCAAGCACAAGTCCTTTTGGAGAATCTACAAAGTCGCTTTTTGTCAAGATGTCAGTAATTGAGATGATGCCCAACAACTTGCCTTGAATCACGGGTGCTCTGCGAATACCAGTATTAGCAAACAACCGCGCTACAAATTCTACACCCAAATCGGGATTGACAACAATGCAAGGCTTGCTCATAATTTCGTAAACCCGCACTGCCTTGGGATCTTTGCCGTAAGCTGTTATTTTGTAGACAATATCTGTTTCAGTAACAATACCATAGGCATCATTTTCATAGCGGCGATCTACAACCAGCGCCCGCAGCCCTTTTTTCTTCAACAGTTCCACAGCTTCCGCTACAGTCGCCGAACCGCGAATTGTAACTACGTCCTTGGTCATGATATCTTCAGCTTTCATCATTGCTATAGCCTCCCGTTAAAGTAGGATGGTACGGTAGGATCGCTCTTTGCTGAACTTTCGCCCACCCACAACAATAAAGTTAGAGCAGCTTTCAACTCTAGATGATATCCAAAGTAACCAAGGCGCAAAAGAACGAGAAAAGGCTTGACTTTTTTATCCAGATGCTGTGCAAGTCATGGGGACGCATAAAGTTAAGAAAAACGAGCAACCTTAACAAAACCGAGCGGGATAAAAGTATCGTAGTATACCAAAATCTCTCCTCCCGTTCGGTTTTGTTCCGAGATCCACAAGTTGTAGCGTAGACCAGCAAAAAGGTTGCTCGTTTTTCTCTCTTTTTTTCCACGGGAGAACTTGTGAAAAAATTTGAAAAAGCGAAAAAAAAGTAAAGTTTCTAAGGAATGCATGTGCATTATTAATGACGGTGGGACTGTGGAAACGTTAGGATTAAATTACAATGCAACTTCAACTGAGAAATTTCCTTAAGTTCAGACTTGATTTCTAAGCTGGAAAATTAGATTTCATAAAGAAAATTGCTACGCCTTAGTCTGAATGCTCTAGGAAAGCTCGGCTCTGAATTCGCTCTTTAGTTTTACGCTTTTTGCAGTAAATGTAAATTCAAGGATTCGAGTGCCCATGTCACCTCGCCATTATCCCCCCGCTTACTTACGTTACCTCAGAGCCAGGTTATGGAATTTAGGACGACCGGCTTTTTGGGGAACAGCGATTTTTTTATCTGTAGTCGGGCTGGGAATTCGGGAATACTGGGCAAACCCTGATTTTTTGACGTCTTGGCAAAAAAATAACCAAGTCGCTACACAAAAACCTGATAACTTGTCTCTTTCGGCGGAAGATAGAGCGAATTTAGCTGATATTGATAACTTACCAGTGTTGATTAATGACGCTCAACAATCAAATTTGCTAGTAGCGCCAAGTAGCCGTAAGCAAAAAAGTCAAGACAATAACAGCAAAAGCTTATTAGATGATTTAATTAGCAAACAGCAGGAAGCGGCTAAAAATGCTAAGTCAAATCTTGGGGGAATAGTAGATAATGTACCGACTTCAAAGGTAATAAATCCTTTTGTAGCGCAAGCAGAAAGTTTATTGCAGGCTGGGACTGCTAATACTGCTAGCCAGTTATTCAGTGTCAAATCCTCAGATGCATCGTCTTTACAACCAGGTATAGCAGGAAGTTCCTCTAATTTGGGAATTGGATCTGCTAATCAAATAAACAATAATCAAAATTCTGCCCCAATCAGCGCTTTACAAACAGCAATTAACGAATCGACTATTCAGAAGCCGTCAAGTTTAAATAATACTACTTCTACTAACCAGACAAATACCATCGGGCGATCGCTACCCAGTAATGATTTCCCAAATCAGGGTTTCTCCACAAACACTCGCTTGAATACAAACGCCAACCCTCCCATCTCTACCACGGGTTACACTCAGCCAACAGTCACGGATCAGCCGCAAATCTACACAAATTTCGCTGGTTCTCAGCCTGGGACAAATTACACTCAGCCAACAGTCACGAATCAGCCGCAAATCTACACAAATTTCGCTGGTTCTCAGCCTGGGACAAGTTACACTCAGCCAACAGTCACGAATCAGCCGCAAAATTACTACGGTAATTTAAATAATGTTCAGCCTTTGCCTAGCGTAGTCACACCAACATCGCCATTATCGCCAGGAACTTATACTGCACCGAATAATATTGCACCATACTCTCCCCAGGCTCCTAATCAAGGTACTGTCCAGCCTAGTAACCAAGTAGGATATAGTAATGGCAATTCTTATCCCAGCTTGCCGCAAACTCAATCGTCTCAGTCTAATCTTACAGTTCCTCCCCTCTCACCAGGACAGTATGGTGGAGTGAATATTAATGGTTACACATATCCTTAATTAGTTAGGAGCAGCTAGTTGAATAGTTGCGATCGCGCTGCGGGTAATTTCTCTGTCCTCGCCCAAGCGCACATTTAATATTAGCCCATCAGCTTGTGCGACCGAACGCAATAGTGTATTATATTCCTGGAGAGAAAAAAGACTAATATTTTTCAGCTATGCCTGAATAAACCTACAATTATCGTTCTTAAGTTAGATGTTGTGGGGTCAGACCCCACATTAATATGTAACAAAAGAATTAATTGAAAATGAAACACCACTATTAATGATATCTCAAAAGTTTATTTAAAATTTCACAAATGTGACGCTTATGATAAACCTTTCTTGTAAAGTAGCCTTCCGAGGCGTTACCCGGTACTAATTGTGTAAATATTGACTTAGGAATGCAGAGCATGGCAGCGATGTCTCACCACTGCTTTGTCTACGCATCCTAACTTCATCTGAAATTAGGAATTTAGGACTAACGCATTTTACTTTCTATGCAGTTATACGGACTAACAAGGTGGTGCACTCGTAGTGCAGTAGTTTAGGCATCTAGTCTGTGAGCGATCGTGAAGGGTATTTTTCCCATTTGTATTCCAGGCATTGCATAATAATCAGTGCTCAGACCTAAGTAAGAATACAGAGGGAAAGCAAACAAGCTTATGTTACCTTTACCAAGATAGTACGGCTATGCTTACAGAATCATATTTTTGTGAATGCGTAAGTCTTACAATCTTAAACTCAAAATTTTCCGGCTAGAAATAAGCTGTCCAAAAGCAAGAGCGTAACGTTATTGTGTTCCCCGTTAGTGATACGCATTGTTTGACAAAAACCAGCAATTTCTATTGCTATACCCTGTTATTTCGGATTATCTAACGGAGATTATCAATGAATATATTTCTGCGCTTTTTTGGCGCAGCAGCTTTCATTATATATGCAGTAGCTGCTGTATCTGACGTTGCTTCTTCACAGGAGGCTCCGACTGCTTCCCCTGGCAAAATAACACAGAAAATTTGCTCTTTTGATGCTGTCGAGAGTTTGTTACCTCCATTAAGCCAGCCAAGTAATTCTCCAATTTCCTATTTGGCGCAGCAAGGTTTTACGCAAAGCCCTGACGGTTCGTGGGTTTGTTATGTGAATGACCGAAACAAAGAGGGACGCTATTACACCCTTTTAAAGGTTCAACAGATAGATGGAAAACTCGTAGCAAGTTCTTTCCTCGAGCAGGGGAGCTTGATTGAGGGGCAAGAGAACCGCAGCTTGGACTTATTCATGACGCTGATTGAGAATCATACAAATACAAGCCAGGAGAACCGTCAAAGTATACAGAAGTATTTAGAGACATTCATATCCCTAGTACGCTCTGGGAAGATACAACCCTCACGTCGTGGTTATCTGTTTGACCAACCCAGCCGTAGTTTTGTCATGTACCACCCCCTGAAAGAGGGAGAACTCAAGGGTACGGCAGTCACCATAAATATTAATTCGCCCTCTAAGTTGGGTTCTAGTCAAGTCCGTTCTTTTTGATCCCAATTTTATTAGGTGGAGGTTAATTATGTTGAAGTCAGTCGTAAACAGAATTGCGTTCTCATTCTTGGCAGTAATGGCAGTGTGCCAACCTGCTTCCGCTCAACTGAATATAGGACGCTATGGTGTTCAACCAGGATTAGAGCAAAATTATCTACAGTACCAACTGTCGGGAGAAAGTCTTAGTCAGATGCAAGCCATTCCTGGGTGTCTTACAGGATTTGGACTTGGTTGCAACAAGACAGCAGAGGTACTCCAACAATTAGTTGAGTCGAATAACAAAACTAGCTACTCCAACCTCTTGATACGTGCAGCAGGTGGAGAGCAAAACTACCGCAATTTCTCTACGTTCTACGGTAACAATCCTCGTCTACCTGAAGTTCCATACTCTTCGTTTTGGAAAAACGACGCCAGAAACATTATGGATGGCTATCAGTATGTTCTTGGGCAAGAGGTTGGTCGGACTCCAGTAGAAAATCTGGGAGCGGTAACTAAGAACTTCTACTGGGCACCATTATCAGGAGACAATAACTCACTCAGCCTCCGGAGTGGATTGCTGGACTTCAAATACTCCTACGGGCGTCTGCTTTTAGAAGAGGTTTCCAAAATTCCTAACCTTGAACAGCAGATTCAATCTCTGGGTTTGCCAAAAGAGGTGACAGAGTTTTATTTGGGTAACTTCTCTAGAGGGTTGCAAGCGTTAAATGCAGGAAATGAGAACTTACTTCAAGACAGCATTCTGAACTTACTTTCCATTCCCTTCTCACCCGAAGGAGGAGAATTTGGGCGTCCGAGTGCGGGAATTCCGCCTGAGTTTGATTCGCTATATGGGCAAGGTTTAGAAGGAAATTCCTTTTTGGGTGGTCCTGTAGTAACCTTGGAGCCAGAAGCGATAAGTCTTGATATTCCTGGTGATGCAGAAGGATTTGTCTTGACTCCAGATGGCTCCGGTAATCCGTTCCCTACTTGGGTGTTAGGAATTCCTCTAGCAGGACTGCTTTTATTTCTATTGTTGAATGGAGATAGTGGAGATGGAGATAGTTCCGGATCAACAGGGAATCTTGTTTCCAACGCTGGAGAAGTACCTGGTGTTACCCCTCCTCCTAGCCCTAGCCCTACCGTATGCCCTACTATGTCTGGTGGCAATGGTGTTGGTAATAACAATCAGATGAATACTTCTTGCCCCCCCACCCCCATACTGGGAGGAGAGGAAGTGGAGAAAGTGCCAGAGCCATCAGCAATAAATGCTCTTCTGCTACTGACTATTGTGCTTTGCTTGCTTAAAAACAATCAGAGGCGATCGCGTTCGCAAAGCGTCTCCGCTCTTAACAAGAGAAGCGCACTTATAGTAGGGGCAGATCGCACGCTTTGTGGTTGATTTGTTCATGCCAAGAAAGACACAATGTACTGATTGAGACTCACACCTTGGCGATCGCCAGTCTCAGCCAAATAAGGATGAAGAGATTTTGGCATTCTCACCACGCTTCGCTATTATGATTGCTAGCTAAAGGAATATCGTCGCCAGCTTATAATCGTTGCTCGATCCACAATTCCTGGGCTTCATTTATATTTGTGATAGTCTCATCTAGGTTTCACCTTGGGTGAGACAACAAGAGCAAATCTTTAATTTGAGCTATATATCCCCCTCTGCATCGGGGTAAACTATTATACGAATTCTAATGGTTCTCCCTAATAACAACTCTCCTATTCATCTGGGTAGGTGCGTTAGTCGAAGCCGTAACGCAACCTACCAAATTTTATAGCCCGCGTAGGCGGGCTTTGTTTGTGTAGCCCCAGACTTCCAGTCTGAGGGCTATTTAAACTGCTTAATTATCGCCTCGGCAAACTCTGAACACTTCAACGGTTCAACCGGCGGTTCTAGCAAACGCGCTAAATCATAGGTAACTTGACTTTGCGCGATCGCATCCCCCAATCCTTTCTTAATCAAATCCGCTGCTTCTTGCCAACCCATATATTCCAACATCATTACCCCAGACAATATCACCGAACCGGGATTAATTCGATCCAAGCCGGCGTGTTTGGGTGCAGTACCGTGGGTAGCTTCAAATATCGCACAAGCATCGCCAATATTTGCCCCAGGTCCCATCCCCAATCCACCAACGATCGCTGCTGCTGCATCAGACAAATAATCGCCGTTCAAGTTCATTGTCGCCAAAATCGAATACTCATCTGGTCTAGTCTGGATTTGTTGAAAAATACTATCGGCAATGCGATCGTTCACCATCACCTTATCTTTCCACTTGCCCTTACCGTGAGTTTCCCAAATTTCATTAAGAACTGTTTCAACTTCCTTGACAATTTGCGCTTTCTTTTCTTCAGTTAAACCATCGTACCCAGGATCAATCATTCGGGCGTTTTCTTCTAAAGAGATTTCGGAATTTTTCTCTTTATTACTCAAAATCCAAGATTCGCGTTCGGTAACGCACTCGTTGCGAAACTCGCTGGTTGCTAATTCATAACCCCAATCGCGAAAAGCGCCTTCGGTGTACTTCATAATGTTGCCTTTATGCACCAAAGTCACCATTTGCTTGTTTTTGGGCAATAGCAAGGCGTGTTTCATTGCACGCCGTACAAGGCGCTGGGAACCCTTTTTGCTGATGGGTTTGATGCCAATACCTGAATCGAGGGGAATTTGCTTTTTACCGTGTTCTGGGGTGGCGGGGATCAGTTCTTCGTTGAGAATTTTAATTAGGCGATCGCCTATTTCGCTTCCTTGTCGCCACTCAATCCCTAAATATATATCCTCCGTATTTTCCCGATAAACAATCACATCGAGTTTTTCGGGGTTTTTGTGCGGTGAGGGCGTACCTGCATAATAACGGCAAGGACGCACGCAGGAGTAAAGGTCAAAAATTTGCCGCAGCGCCACGTTTAAAGAACGAATACCGCCGCCGATGGGAGTTGTCAGTGGTCCTTTGATCGCCACACCATATTCTCTAATCGCCGTTAGAGTATCTTCGGGTAAATACTGGTATGTCCCGTATAATTCGCAAGCTTCATCACCAGCGTAAACCTTAAACCAGCTGATTTGACGCGTGCCTTTGTATGCTACTTCTACCGCAGCATCAAGTACCTTTTGGGCTGCGGGCCAAATATCTATTCCTGTGCCATCGCCGCGAATAAAAGGGATAATTGGATTATCAGGCACAATCGGTTCAGTGTTAGAAAAGGAGATTTTTTCTCCGGTTGTGGGGGGGGTAATCTTGTCGTACATATATTACACACTCCTAGTAGATACGCTGCCGCTCAAAGTGAGAAAATGGTTCCTGAGAATGACGGCAGATTTTGCTGTGTCTTGTTTTCACCCATTCATGAGGCGCAAAATTTCCCTTTATTCCCCCTGTGAAGTATTGGGAATAAAGGTCAGGGATTCGAGCAAAGCATTGCTTTTTGTACGCTCAAAAATAGTAAACTACATTTCGCTATCAATGCTTCACCTTACAGAATGCACGGGTAGGCGATCGCTTGTTCACTCTTAAACGCTAACACTCCTTAATGGCATGACAGACCCAATGATTGTACCAGGCACTGCTAGTGACATCGACTTTCTCCTTCAACAGTTAATCGCTGGGTCTATAGGTGTCCAACAACAACTGATTCTACAGCTATCAGACCTCGGTGATGAAGGATTAGACGCGTTAATGCAGTTTTTACTAAAACGTCGTGAAACTAAGGCGACTTGGATTGATGGCAACGCTTACCAAGTCCTCTACAAGTCTAATGCACCCAAAGCTAAAGAATTTCTGCTCTCCTATTTACCTGAGGGAATTGTACCTCTAAAATCAGAGTGCGGGATTGATTACAATCCTTTGCAACAGCTACTTGCCGTCCAAGACTTTCAAGCAGCTGATCGCTTGACTTTGCAAAAAATGTGCGAACTCGCAGGAACAACGGCTGTCCAAAGAAAATGGTTGTATTTTACTGAGGTAGAAAATTTCCCCATAACTGACTTACACACGATTAATCATCTGTGGTTAGTCCATTCTGAGGGCAAATTTGGCTTTTCAGTACAGCGAGAAGTTTGGTTGGGATTAAGTAAAAATTGGGAGAATTTCTGGTCAAAAATTGGTTGGAAAAATGGCAACACTTGGACTCGCTATCCTAACGAGTTTACCTGGGATTTAAGCGCACCCAAAGGTCATTTACCGCTTTCTAATCAATTGCGTGGAGTGCGTGTAATTGCTTCTTTGTTTTCTCATCCTGCTTGGTCTAAAAATTTGGAAAAGTGAATTATGCTCAATTAAAGCAAGCGATAATTTTACGTCATCATTGAACGAAATGAAGATAATTATTATGTCGGAGTACTTCTCAACTAAAAGCTTTTTATAGCGAAGGAGAAACAATTGGTGAGTTAATGGTCAATATGAAAGAAGTATTTGAATTTTTTTACAAGAATAAATAAGTGAACAAATACCATAATTTATTGGTATTCAACCATGTACTTATTTAATGCCCAAGTTACCAGCTTTAACAGGGAAAACAGTTATTAACACTCTGGAAAACATACATTTTCGGGTGGTGCGTCAAAAAAGTAGTCATGTGCAAATAAAACATGAGGATGGATGCTTAGTAACTATCCCTATTCATGCTGGAAAAACAATTGGTAGAGGGGTGCAGTTTAATCCTACGCAATGCGGAACTTACAATAGAAGAGTTCATAGCGCTGGTTTAATTATCTCTTATGACACGATTAGCTGAAAGCCAATGACAGCAGTTTGCAATTAAATGAAGTACAGGAGCCATATATCAAAGCTAGATATAAATCTATTCTCCTTCTGACTACTGACTCCTGAATGCTGTATATTTAAAATCTGGCGTAAAGCCAAAGATTATGGCAATATACTTTTGTGGTAAGCGTGTCTGTGTTCAGCATCAGCACCAACTTATTTTCCGGCACATAAATTAGATAAAAATCTATATATTGTGCCATTGATGGTGGTGTTGCTGCTAATAATCCCTCTACCTCTGGGATTGCTGAAGCGTTGAAGTTAGGCTATGCAATCGAAGATATTACCTATTTCCATCAGCACAAGCGATCGCACGCAGATTATTCCATTTTAAGAGGTGCAAAAATGGCGTAAAATCCAATGGTTATAGCCGCTTGTTGGTGTATTGCTAGATGCTTTATCAGATGTTTACGAATACATCAGCAATCAAGCAATGAGTAATTGTCTCTTACGATTGCAATTTCAATTTAATTGAGAGTGAACTGGCAAACGCTTAAGCGATGATATTGATGATGTGACTTTAGAGAATATCACTAATTTGATTGAAGCGGCGGATTGTTACATTCAAAAGCCAAAAATACAAGCGAATTTGGAAGAGTTGTTACGGATTAATGAGTAGTTAGTAGTCAAGAGTGAATAACCAACAACTAACAACTAATAAGTTATAGCTTCATCAAATATACCATAACAAGCTTTTCCTTGCTGCTTGGCGCGGTACATGGCGATATCAGCATCTCGTAGCAGACTTTCTGGTTCATTATGCTTGCTACCACTCAAAGCTATGCCAATGCTGCCTGTGGAAATTATCTCATGTCCACTCAAATTAAGTGGCAATGCTAAAGACTCATGAATGCGCTTGGCAATATTGATAGCACCGCTAACGTCTTTAATTTCTTCTAAAAGAATAGCAAACTCATCACCGCCAAATCGAGCAACAGTATCCCCACTACGCAAACATAATTCCAATCGTCGAGCGATCGCCATTAATAAATTATCTCCCATTCCATGCCCGAAGCGATCATTAATTGCCTTAAAACCGTCTAAATCCAAAAACAAAACCGCAAAATGATAATCGCTGCGTCGCTTGCTTCGCTCAATTGCTTGTCTGAGTCTATCTGTAAATAAAATGCGATTCGGTAGTGCTGTTAGCCCATCATAAAATGCATTGCGGAGTAGTTGCGCTTCTGTGTGCTTGCGTTTGCTGATATCTTGAAAAACTAAAACCGCACCAATTATTCTCCCCTCATCATCGCGGATGGGTGCAACACTATCTCCAATCAGTATTTCTCTACCATCTTTAGCAATTAAAGTACAGTTTTCCGGTAAATTCAAAACTGCATTCGCTTTTATTGCTTGTTTGGCTAAGTTCTCAATTGGTTCCTTGATCTCGTTGTCAATCAAATTGAAAACTTCGGTTAAATCTTTACCAATTGCTTCCTTTTGCTTCCATCCCGTGAGCTTTTCTGCTACAGGATTCATAAGTTTCACACAACCATTTGTATCTGTTACAACTACAGCACAGCCCATACTATTAATAATTATTGTCAATTGCTGATGTTTTTCCTCTAATTTCTTTTCAATCTCGTCCTTATAAAGAGCCATTTCTACCGCAATATGTAAGTCTCTTTCTGCAATTGGTTTGGGAATATAACTAAAAGGTTCAGCTAATTGCTGTTTATGTAATGTAGTGTCTTGCGAATAGTCGGTAAAATATAACACAGGTAAGTCTAAATTATTTTGAATGATGTCTGCCACTTGCACTCCATTAATTTTTCCTGACAAACAGATATCAATTAACACTAAATGTGGATGAGTTTCTGCTACCCTTTTTATTGCTTGCTCACCAGAATCAGTGATATCCGGAACAGTGTACCCTAACTTTGTAATCTGTTTCTAATATCTATAGCTTGGACTTTTCCGTCGTCAAAAGCTAGGATTTTCGGACTGTCCATGCTAAAATAACCTGTTTGGTAAGGCTCAGATGCTGTCGGTGTAAGCACAATCTGAAACACAATAATCTTATAATAATCAATCTCTAAAGTAACTGTCCCATACCTTGATAAAAAAGCTGAATAATTACTACCTAATTTTTGTTACAAGGCGGATTTTCAGTATTTGGCAAGGTTAACTGGATGTTGTATGCAGTTGATATCAAGTTATTTGTGGATGGTGTAGATTGCCCTCAAATTACTAAAAATAAAAGGTAATTTTTCATATACAAGTAACTAGTTTATTCAATAAAAACTAAGCAAATGCGGTATTTACGTAAGTATATAACAAGGATTTAAGGGTTAATAAAATCACAAATTAACCTACAGTTTTAAAATAACTAAATAAAAACCTAGCCGTTGCAAGTATTTAGCAAAACAACTGTAAAATACACTGATAATATAAAATACATTATGGCGGTAAATGATTTACTAGATTTTGATGAAGCTATAGTTTGAAGAAATAGTAAATAATACTTGTTTAAGAAAGTCGCGAATAGGGCATTGGGCAACGGGCAAGCGGGGAATTAAGTAAAACGTTATTTGCATCCCGTGAGCAATTATGTATCTTTGTATAAGAGATTCTTTGCTATGCCCTATGACGCAGCTATGCCTCTTTTCTCAAAGACGCTGCGCGAACAACGGAGGACACCTCACGAGCGGGTGACGCTCCTGCGTCGCTAACGCTTCGCTAACAACTTCGGAGTGCGGGACGCTTAAGGCATCCCATCCGCGCCGATGTTTCACCCTTCGGGTTCGCCAGTCGCCTGCGGAGGGAAACCCTCCCGCAGCGCTGGTCTCACCGCACGAAACTAGCGCTCCCCCACGCCCCAATCACCTTACAATTTACAAGGGGTTGGACTTACTTCTAGTTAGTTCAATGGTAATTTTGCCGCCAAAGTCGGGAATGGGTGCAGCGGGTTTGCTTAAAGTGACTTGCACTGTCAAGACGCGATCGCATTCAATGAGAATAGAATCGGCGATCGTCGCTACTAAACGTTCTATCAAAGCAAACTTAGATGTCTTTACTATATGTTGCACTTTAGCGATAACGCTGCGATAATCCACAGTGTCTTCAATCGCATCAGTTTTAGCAGCTGTGGAGATATCTAGCCATAACTTTACATCCACCTCAAACCATTGTCCTAGCACCTGTTCCTCAGCCAGATAGCCAGTATAGCCATAACAGCGAATTCCGGTTAAATTAATCGAGTCCATGAAATTTCAGTTTAAAAGCGAATTTTGTATTTTGGATTGTAAAGCGAATTTACCTACACAAAATCTAAAATTTGCTGGCTCACCATTGCCCAATGCCCAGTCACCTTTATTTGAATTAATGTCGATCGCCTTTAACAATACTAATCAACTTTGGGCTTTTATTTTGGCGGAGACGCTAAAGCGGTTAGGATTAACTTCTGCGGTAATTTGTCCGGGTTCGCGTTCCACACCTCTAGCACTCGCCTTTGCCAAAGCTTCATATAATATTGAAGCGATTTCCATTCTCGATGAACGTTCTGCCGCTTTTTTTGCTTTGGGAGTAGCCAAAGCAAGCAAATGTCCTGTAGTATTGGTTTGCAGTTCTGGAACCGCAGGAGCGAACTTTTACCCAGCAGTCATAGAAGCTAGAGAAAGTCGCGTTCCCTTGTTGATATTAACTGCTGATAGACCGCAAGAATTACGAAATTGCCACTCTGGACAAACTATAGACCAATTAAAGCTATATGGAAATTACCCAAACTGGCAAACAGAGTTAGCTTTACCCTCACCAGATATGCAAATGCTAGCTTATCTGCGACAAACAGTAATTCATGCATGGGAGCGATCGCTTTATCCTGTTTCTGGTCCAGTACATCTAAATATACCCTTTCGCGATCCCCTCGCACCGATTCGGGATGCAGATATAGAACTACAATTTGAGCCAGAAGAATTTTTCTCTGGAATTACAACTTCCCCCACTCCTCTCCTCCTCCCCTCCCCGATTCCCCAAGAATGGTTACAATCTCAACGAGGGATAATAATTGCCGGCGTTGCTCAAGTGCAGCAACCGAAAGAATATTGTAGTGCGATCGCTCAACTTTCCCAAACCTTAAAATTTCCGGTTCTCGCAGAGGGACTTTCACCTGTAAGAAATTATGCCGACCTCAACCCCTATTTAATATCTACCTATGACCTAATTTTGCGAAATGAGCAGCTTTCGCAGCAGCTAGCACCAGAAATACTAATTCAAATCGGGGAAATTCCTACCAGTAAACAACTGCGTACCTGGATAAATACCACACAACCCAAACGCTGGATAATTGACCCAAGCGACCAAAACCTTGACCCCCTCCACGGAAAAACAATTCATCTAAGAGTATCAATTGAACAGTTAGTGCAGGGACAAGGGGGCAGGGGGCAGGGGGAGTTTGTCTCTCCATCTTCCTCATCTCCCCCCCTCCCCCCCTCCTCATCTCCCTATCTTCAACTGTGGTGTGATGGAGAAGCGCAAGTTAGGTCAAATGTTGACCAAACTATGGCAACAATGAATGAGTTGTGTGAAAGCAAAGCTGCTTGGTTGCTTTCACAGACCCTACCACCAGGAACGCCGCTATTTATCGCCAACAGTATGCCGGTGCGTGATGTAGAATTTTTCTGGAAGCCGAATAATTTAGGAGTGCGATCGCATTTTAACCGAGGTGCGAATGGTATAGATGGTACATTATCCACTGCTTTAGGAATCGCCCATCGCCATCAAAGCAGTGTGATGTTAACTGGAGATTTGTCTTTATTGCATGATACCAATGGCTTTTTAATTAGAAATAAGTTTGTTGGACATCTCACCATCGTCTTAATTAATAACAATGGTGGTGGAATTTTTGAAATGTTACCCATCGCTCAATTTGACCCACCATTTGAGGAATTTTTCGCCACTCCGCAAGATATTGATTTTGCCCAACTGTGCGCTACTTATGGCGTAGAGCATGAATTGATTACTTCTTGGGATAAGTTGCAACAAAAATTAAACCCGCTACCAAGTAAGGGAATTCGGGTTTTAGAATTGCGAACAAATCGGAAAAAAGATGCGAAGTGGCGTCAGGATAATTTACCCAAATTTGCGGAGTAAGTAGTAAGCGCGAAGAGCGCTTATTACGAGAAAAATTTCTCGACGCAGCGGACGAAGATTTCTACACCCATTGGTAAGGCTGTTTCGTCAAAATCAAAGCGGGGATGATGATGCGGATATGCTAAGTCTTTTGCGGGGTTAGCAGAACCAAGGAAGAAATAACAACCGGGAACGGCTTGTAAGAAGTATGACATATCTTCGCCACCCATTGTTTGACATTCTGGCACAACTCCCATCGCAGTTTCTATCACCTGTTCGGCTTGCGATCGCACTAATTCCGCCATATCAGCATTGTTGATTGTTGGCGGATAAAGTCCCCAATATTCTAAATCATAACTTGCACCATGACTTTGACAAACGCCGGCGATAATCTGCTCAATTCGCTCTTGAAAAAAGCCTTTTAAATCAGGTTTAAAATAACGTATTGTGCCACTCATCCTTGCAGTATCGGGAATAATATTCAGCTTGGTTCCCGCGTGAAGTTCTCCGACTGTCACCACCGCTGAATCTATTGGATCGACGTTGCGTGAGACAATAGTTTGTAAAGCGTTAACAATTTGAGCCGCAACTACGATGGAATCAATCGTCTGATGAGGCATTGCCCCGTGTCCACCTTTGCCCAAAATCGTGCATTTAAAGCATTCTACAGCTGCCATTAATGCTCCAGCGCGGACACCGACAGTTCCCAAAGGCAAATTATTCCACAAATGCAAACCGATAATTGCATCCACATCAGGGTTTTTTAGTACCCCAGCTTCAATCATCGGCTTTGCCCCTCCGGGTCCTTCTTCCGCTGGTTGAAAGATAATTTTTACAGTGCCGCCGAAGTTTTGACGATGTTGTTGAAGATAATAAGCTGTACCTAAAGCGATCGCTGTATGTCCATCATGACCGCAAGCGTGCATTACCCCATCATGTTGCGATTTATATGGCACTTCGTTGAGTTCTTGAATTGGCAAAGCGTCCATATCTGCCCGAATTGCCAAGACTTTTCCACTATCTATTTTACCACCTTTTATTGTTGCCACAATTCCAGTTTGGGCAATACCAGTTTGATGCTCAATTCCCCATTCTTGCAACTTCTGTGAAACAAACTCAGATGTGAGCTTCTCTTGAAAACCTAACTCTGGTTGTTGATGCAGCCGTCGTCGCCACTCTACAAGTTGAGGTTGTAGCGATCGGATATCGAGGCGGACGCGAGATAAACTTACACTCTGAGCGTTGGGGAATGTGGAAATCATTGTTAAGACTAATTAGTTTAACACGGCTAACTGATGTTATTTTCCTAGTTTAGTCTGAAGTTACCCAGTGCAAAAAAACTTCAACGAACCTTATTTTTATTTGTGATACCAATTATGTATGAAGATGATCTTTCTTAAGTAGGGCAAGCTACTCACGACAGCGAAGCGCAGCACTCACTGCCCACCCTACTATTGAAGAACCTTTGTTTTTTGATTAAGCGCACCTTTATCAAGAATTGACATTCAGTAGACCGAAAAGTTCTGCGATGCCTTCGGCGGGCGTAGCCATCGCTAAAAAATAGTAGTGTGCGATACCGTTTTTGGAGGAATGGAAAAAAGCTGACTGCCTTAGCTAAATGATAAGAATGAC